>VFQQ010002025.1_pt1 | contig 25026 bp, 45 predicted proteins | sample 3512341 | NCBI WGS metagenome assembly VFQQ01 (sample SAMN10412373, study PRJNA504923) | tailings metagenome | isolation source: Relicate 2 Philex TSF1 revegetated site | place: Philippines: Tuba, Benguet | collected 2017-08-29 | reverse complement strand
ACGCATGTACCGAACTCGCCACATGTGTCAGTGCCTGCAGTTGCGCATTGCTGTGCTGTGGGTCTGGCAACTCTGGCCTGACGTGAGTGCTCCTGCTAAAGCGCAGCCTAATGGGCTGGCCTCCAGCTGGCATGACTGCTGAATTGGCTGCCCCCCACCCCCAACCTCGTCCCCCACGACCATGCAATGCCAGGATGCTGCGCACTTGGAGGGGCGCGCGCTGCAGTGCGTGGAGCTGCTGATTGCGGCTGGCTACCGTCCCACAGTGTATGCCAACGTGCGCACCGGAGATGTGCGTGGCATGCTGCGGCACTTGGAGCAGCAGGGCCTTCCAGAGATGCTTGCCGAGCTGGACGTATTTGACCCGGCCCTGCAGCTGCATCCTGCGTGGGTGCAGCAGACCAGGTGAGGCATCAAGTGAAGGGTGCTGCGGCCGTCCTGCTTGTGTGGCTGCTGCATGCACGCTGTGCAACGGACATGTACTGCACGCCGCTAGGTAGTTGGATAGAAACAAACGCCAGCTGCTGCCACCCATGACGCTGCCTGCTGTAGGGCGTACTGGCTGGCTCACGCGCTGCTGCACCCACCCACCTGGAGCAAGGAAGAGCATCACAAGTGGCCGGTCTCCTTCCAGCGGGCCACCCGCGCGCTGCTGCTGGCGGCCTCCCGGTCGAAGGGGGAAGGCATAGCAGCGCTACCAGCTGAAATCATGATGCTTGTGATCCGCCAGGCCGCCACCCTGCTGGCCAACTGGGTGACGGCGGACGTGGCAGCCGCCGATCCGGCTGCGGCCGCTGCCGTGCCAGGCGGTGCAGCGCTGGCCGCCTTTGGAATATGATAATGAGCAAAACCATGACCATTGCTGAGACGTGCTGAAGGTTCATGTGTAACCAGGACGCTGAGAGACAAGGCTGCTGCTGTGCTGCTTTGCCACCGCTGCACGAAGGGCGGCGGGGGCAAGGGGAGCCAAACGAACAAACCTAGTCGCTGCGCAGCGCACCGATCTGCTAAACATCGTTGTGCCCTTACACTCTTGGGCCAACAGCTCGCTGGGCGCCTGCAGGGTTGTCGGCACGGCGCTCGCAAGCCGTTCAGCCCTTGGCCAGGCCTGTCTGGGGCGCCCCCTCGACAGCAGCAGAGGTGGCAGCCAGCACACCGCAGCTGCAGACGCTTAGCTCGCCACCGGCGGCAGCATGAGCGGCACAACTTCCGCTGCTGCAGCGCCGCCTCGCGGCAGCGCTCCTTTCGACAGGCTTCCGGACGAGCTGGTCGTTGCCATCCTCGAGCAGCTGCCGCGCATCAAGGAGCGGTGAGAAGCTGGGGGCTTTGCTGTGGGTTTATTGGTAGAGCGCTTCTGCGTAGCCCCGCCCACTCTGCCGCCGCCCGTGCCCTTTGCCGCCGCAGCTGCCGCGCTGCTGCCCTGGTGAGCAAGCGCTTCAACCGCCTGCTGCTGGCGCCCAGCCTGCTGCGCGACCTGGAGTTTGAGCTGCCAGGGGATGGCAGTTGCATGCTACGCAAAGTTGTCCAGCTGATGTCATGGCTGGACAAGCATGCTGTGGGAACGGTGGCGCGCCTTCTGCTCACATCGGGGTGGGGCGAGGAATCGGCGGAAGCCTCGATTGCACTCGGGCAGCTGCTGGCGGCCATACCGGCGCTCAACTCCAACGCGCAGCTGGTGGAGTTTGCCGTTGAATTCAGCACCCCGGTGAGCGGGGAAGCGGTGGCTGCTGGCTTGCCGAGGGCACCGCCGGCTGCTAACCTAACAGCTTGGCTCCAGCGAGGTTCCACCCGCAGTACTGCGGTCGGCGTAGCAGCCTGTGCTCCTAAACACCCTCTGCACATTCCCCACTCCTGCCTGCCAGGTGTCTGGCCCAGTCCCTGAATCCATCGCATGGGCGCTCGGCATGCGGTCGCTCAGGCAGCTCGAGCTGGATTATGTTGACTGGGGAGGCTTCCTGTTGGTGAGTTTTGACCTGGCTTGGTCATGAGCACGTGTACCATTGGCTGCATTCTCCTGCATTGACAGCAGCGCGGCGACGAAGGCAGCTGCATGGATGGCTTGTTTGGAGCTCGCTTGGGCAGGGCAACCGCCTCAAGATCGCTGTGCACCCTGCCGCCCAACCGTGATGCAGGTTGAGCCGCACCTGCAGCTGTTGACAGCGCTGCACACACTGAATTCAAGGGCGGGATGATCCAGTTCCCCGCCGCCCATCTGCCCTGCTTCCCCGCTTCGCTGACCCGCCTGTCCATGCGCGGGGGCAGCTTGGAGTCCACCCTGCCGCCGCAGGTGGGAAGGGAGGCAAGGGCATTCCCACACGGCAGCATGCCTGCTCCCAGGGGAGTGCCCGGCCGCTGCTTATGACGTTGCCACCCGCGCTCAACCACCGGCCAGGCCTCCCTGCCGCCCAACTTGCCACCCGCAGATGACTGCGCTGTCCCGGCTGCGCTCGCTGTACCTGACCTGCATGATGCTGGGACCTGATGCGTACGGCCCGCTGCTGTCCCTACCTGCCCTCGAGTGCTTGGAGCTCGTGGCAGTTGCGCTCCCCTCCTGCCTGTCGCGCCTCACGCGCCTGCGCACGCTGAGGTGGGCCCAGGTGCAAGGGCACCTGCTTGCTTACCTCCTGCGCAACGCCTGAGGGGCATTCGTATCAAGCGAGTCTACCTCTCTGCCCAATTCCCACTCGCCCCCTCCTGTTGTGGCAGGCTGGATGTGTGCAGTGGGCGTAGTGCAGATGTGGCAGCTGCCACCGAAGCCAGCTTGGTGCACCTCACTGGCCTCACTCAGCTGGTATTAAATGCGGCACCTGCTGTCCCCTCAGCCCTGACCAGCCTGACCAACTTGGCGCGCTTCAGCTTCAAGGGCGGGTCTGGCCGCACCCACCTGCCCGCCCCAGACAGCCTACAGCTGCCGGGCGGCGCGTGGCTGGCAGGCCTGCAGTTGCTGTGCGCACCTGGCGGCATGGTGGCCGCCAGCTTCGAAGAACTGGCTCCAGAGGCCACCCCCCGCCTCCACACGGTGCACATCCCCGGCTTCTCTGAGCAGCCGCCCCCTGTGCAGGCCCGTATCCTTGACTGGGCCAGCCGCCACCCCGGCCTGCGACGCCTTGAGATCAACGCCGTGGTCTCGGAAGGCACCCTGCGTGCGCTGGTTGCCGCCATGGATCGCAAACCGGCCCTGGCTGTCGGCTTCGGCAGCGGCCGCGGTGACGGACTGTACGCATCCCAGCTGTGGCCCGAGGCCGAGCCAGTCTGAGTTGTAGCGCACACGCCTGCCTGCCTGCCTGCCCGCCTGTTTGTGCTTTGTACACACCCACCCTGTGGCGGTGTTTTTGTTTACTTCAAGCTGCGGTAATTGGCATGTCTGAAGGTTCTCACGTGGCCAGATGTGGTCGCAGCACGTCCTTGACGGAATGACCTGAATGGTGCGACCGGAAGCGAAAATCATCAGGCAAGGCCAGGTGATTGGCGCCAGCGGCAAGTGCCGCTGCAGCAGACGGCACAGCGCATGCAAGGGGCCCTTGGTTGCGGCTGTTCGCGCTCGGTGATCATTGCAGCGGTCGTGGAGCAGCGCGGCTGCTCAGTTCAAGCGGATGGGGGACGTCAGGGTCAGGGTTCAGGAGGCCGGCTGGGCGGCGCACTTCCCCCGCAAGACGGGGCAGGCCTATGATGCCGATCTCCGAGTGGGACTCTATGCTACGGAGCAGGAGGCGCAGGTAAACATGCGAAGGAGGCCCGACCCGGCGCTGGGTGGCCCCTCCCGCCCCTGCCGCAATCGTGATAGGACTTGCAGCCTCTTAGCCGCCCCAATTGAGCGCGCGATGGGCTCATCCGTGATCCTGGGCACCGGGCGGGGCTGGCGCCGCTACCGTCTCCGCTGCGTGCCACCCCTTTGCTTGCAAGCGAGCCTCCTTCAACCCCCTGATTGCAGAGGGTGGTGGATCTGCTGCGCCTGAAGGCTGCCATGGACAGCGGCACCCCGCTCGAAGACGTGTCGCTGCACCTGCCGCTGCAGGCAAGCAGCACTGCCCGCCGCCGGTGTATGTGCCCGGGATGGCCCGGCATGGCCGCATGCGGACGCGGTTTGCATGCCCGCTGCTTCAGCATGTCGTAGTGAAGTCTTGGTTATTTGTGGGCAATGGCTAGGAGGCTGACTTGCAGGTCGCCACGCTTGCCATGGCAGGCTCACCTGCAAGCCTCCTGCCTCACCGCTTCCTTCCCACCTTCTCTCCCCCCTCTCCCCTGCTCTCCCCCACCCCCCTTGCCTGGCAGGAGTACACAGCCAACACCAGTACCATGCAGTACCTGCGGGACCACGATGTGGACACTGTGTGGGACACGTTCCATGCCTGCGGCGCCGAGCGGCTGCAGCCCGCAGGCAGCGACGGCTGGGGCGCGGACGAAGCGGCAGGAGAGGGGCAGGGCTGGTGGGCCCTGGATGAGGAAGAGGAGGAGGAGGGGGATGGGGAGCAGGAGGAGGAGCAGCAGCAGAAGCGGCAAGAGCGAGAGGGTGGAGGCCAGCAAGGCGGGGCGCGCGACAATGAGCAGGGAGCAGGCAGCGAGGAGCAGCAGGAGGAGCAGGTGCCTCTTGGGGGAGTGTGTGGCGCTCTTGGGGCAGTGTGTGGCGTCGAAGAGTACATGCACCTGACATCGCAGCATGTGTGGGTGTGCAGCTGCAGAGCGAGCCAGCTGCTGCCACCACACTCCACTGCATGCACACCTGCCTCCCCTACCTCTTCTGTTTCCTCCGTGCTGCAGGGCAGTGATGAGGATGAGCAGGGGGAGGCGGGGCGCGGCGGCAGGGCCGGCAGCGCTGCGAGCGGAGGCGCTCAGCAGCAGCGAGACGGCGAGCAGGCAGAGGGAGTCAACGGCGAGCTCAATGCCGCAGGGCGGCCGAAGCGCGCCGCAGCCCTGCGCCGCAAGCTGCCTGCCGAAGCTCCGGAGGACCACCCTCGCACCCCAGGTGCAGCCAAGCGCAAGCGCCAGCAGCAGATGCAGCGAGAGGCGGCGGTGGCTGCCGCGGCGGCCGCTGCTGAGCGTGAGGCGGCGGCTGCAGCAGCTGAGCTGGCATCGGTGCCAGTTGAGCGGGGCGGCGAGTATGGCGGCGGTGGTGCCAAGCGCCAGAAGACCATCAGTGAGCTGGCAGGGACTGTATTTGCAGGGAGCCAGAGTTGGCAGCAGCTGCGCGCCGGCTGTGCGTAGAAGTGTGCAACAGATTCTCCTCGTTGCGTGTGACACTTGGTGCCCCACTTTCCTTGTTCCTTACTGCTGACTCTGCCCGCCGTGCCTCTTACCCTCTGCCTGCCTATCCCTCCATCCGCCCTCCCTGCGCAGTCTTCCCGCCCGTCCCCGCCTCCATGAAGTGCAACCAGTGCGTCAACTGCCGCAACCCGCAGCGCAAGCGCCCCTGCGTGCTGGCGCGCCGTAAGCTGCTGGAGCTGCTGCGCCAGCAGGTGAAACTGTCTACTGCACTCATAAAATTTTTCGCTTGGCCGGAATGGCCCGCTGGGCCTGCTATGCCAGCAGGTGCGGCTCTTCGGTTTGCTGGTTGGTGGGGCTTCCGCTTGGTGTGCTCTCAGCAGCCGGATGCTGGTTTGTCGACCTTCTGTTGCAGACTGTTTGCAACAGTCATTGCCAGACGCATGACTTGTGCTGCCCAGGTGGCATCGCCCTCACCATGTAGCTACAGCATTCATTCTGTCCACTCTGCCTCTGCACTCCCGCAGGAGGAGGCCGAGGGCGGCCTGGGCAGCCCGGGCGGCAGCGGCGGCAGCGGCGGCGGCGAGGAGGAGCCCCCAGCCGAGCCAGCCGAGCCGGCAGGCACCGCCAGCACGGTTGGCGGCACGCTGAGCGGCAGTGCAGGCCCCGCCTCGCCGCGCCTCTCGCTGCCGCCGGGTGTGCAGTTCCCTGGGCGCAAGCAGCTGTTCCCCATCATCCCGCCATCCGAGCGCTGCGGGCAGTGCAAGGCGTGCCTGAACCCTAAGCTAAAGAAGGCATGCATCGAGGCGCGGCGGCGACAGTTGGCGGCGGGCCTGGCGGTACGCCTGCCCTCTGCGCAGTACAGCAGCCCCTCCAGCCCCCGGGCAGGCGCCCTGGCGAGCGGCGGCGGCGTGGGCGGCAAGCGCGCGACGGCGGTGGCCACAGCGGCGGCCGTGGCGGCGGGACAGGCGCTGGGGCCCGCACTCATTGGGTGCCGCGTGCGGATTTACTGGGACGGCATGCGCCGCTGGTGAGGATAGTGGTGTGCCTCCTCTCGATTGGGTCGTGGCGCTCTCTTAAATGTGTCTGCATGCTTGCACCAGTTTTGGCGGCTCACTGGATGCCCTAGGCAGCTCTGCACTGCCCTGGTGCGCGCATGCTGCACCGTTGCCAGCCTCCTCAGCCGCGGACCCTCCCTCACAACAGCTGAATTGCTCTCGACTGTGTGCCTGCAGGTATGAGGGCCGCATCAGCGGCTTCTCCCCAAAGGACGGGTGTGTGCCTCCGAGCCAGCCTGGGGCAGGCGCTGCATGCATGCACATGCAAGCACTGTTGGGTGTCATGGGTAGCCGTGCGGTGGTCCCACTGGCTGTCACCTGCACCCTGCGGATGTTCTAGGCGCTGTGTTGAGCATAGTACCTGCTAGCTGCTCTCCATCGATTGCAGCTCGCACTATGTGGAGTATGATGATGGCGACGAGCAGCACCACATCCTGGGGGAGGTGCGCACCGCAGGGTGACCGCAAGCCAACACATTCTGTTTTCCTCCTGCCTCTGCCCGTTCGCCTTTTGCCACACAATTTGGCCAGCCCCTGTATTGTTTATTTATCCATCAGTGCTTGCCAAGTGCTCGAGTCCTGCGAGTGGAAGCCGCGCCCCGCCACCCGAATTCGCCCTGACCGCCTGCCACGCCCTGCCTGCCTGCAGGAGAAGTATGTGCTGCTGGACCCTCCAAAGCGGGTGCTACGAGAAGCAGACGAAGACGGCGAGGCGGATGAGCAGGAGGAGGAGGAGGATGGGGGCGATGCTATGGATGAAGAGCTGGATGGCGGGCAGCAGGAGCAGCAGCGCATGCAGTGCATGCAGGGCCCTCCTGCCCAGTGGGGCCGCTCGGCGGCGGCTGCCGCTGCTGCCGCCGCCGAGTCTGGCCCAGCCGAGGCGCTGGGTAGCAGTGGCGGCGGCCGCCGCAGGGTGGCAGCCCTCACGGCAGCTGCGGCGGCCGCCGCTGCGGCAGAAGGGTCCGGCCCTAGCGGCGGGTCTCCAGGGCCCGACACACCGGCTGGAGCCGCGGGCGGCCAATCACCCCTGCTGCTGCAGTCCAGCCCGGTGCCGCCGGCTGTGGCGGCGGCACGTGAAGCCGTGGTGGCACTGCCAGCCGCACTGGCCGCCTGCTGCCGCAAGGGCAGTGAGCGGGCAGAAGCGGCGGCCGCGGCAGGCATCAGCGCAGCGCTGGTGGGGCGCTTCATGGCGGCCTTTTCCTGCCGCTTGAGGTGGGCTGGAGGGCAAGGTTTTGGAAGGCAGGGGGTGGTAGGCAGCTGAAGAGGGCCGTTCACTACACCGTGTGCAGGCCTTGTGAGGTTATGCATGTTCCGCGACGGAGCACGTCCACGTGCATCCAGCGCATGAACGAAACACCCTCCCAGATTGGCCATGTGTGTATGCACCCCTGCGCAGCGAGGGCCAGCGGCAGGAGACAGCCGCCTTCCTGGCGCCGCTGCTGGAGGTGGACTGCTTCGAGGGCGTGCAGGTGGGGAAAGCCTGTGCTTTGCGCTTGCCTGCTTGTTGCAAGCCTGTGCTTGTGGGCAAACCATGGATTGCACCCCCAACACATCACATGCAACTGCCCTTGAAATGAGCATGACAGCATGCCAGCGCAAACGGATTGTGTCGCTTTTGGGCTGGGAAGACATGAACTGTGGGCTGTCCAGCAACAGCCACATGCCCACCTCTGGCCACGCAGGCCTGCATGGAGGAGGCTGTGCTGGCCTGCCGCCAAGCTGCCACCACCACGGCAACCGCCCCCGCCTCCCTGCCCGCGAACGGCTCACAGCAGCAAGCGGAGCAGGTAGTGCGTCCAGTGGCAGCCGGCCAGGCTGCCGAGTCGCAGCGTGGCGATTCCGAGCGGCAGGGCGACGCAGCGACAGTGATGGCGGCAGCAGCGGTCGCAGCCGCCGTGGCCCCACAGGCTGCCGCAGACAAGCTGCCGGCCAGCGTGCGGGATGGGCAGGCAGCGGCGGCAGCGGGAGGCCACCCAGGCTCCCTGCGCCGCCAGGTGCCTTTGATGCAGCTGCTGGGGCCTGGCACCGAGGCTGCGCCGGGCGGCGATACCGCTGGGCATGCAGGCGCTGCCACGGCCAGCAGCGGCGATGGCAGCGCGAGCGACATCCGGGGAGAGCACTCTTCTGGGACTGGTGCTGGGCAGGGCAGCAGCCGCCCAGCGCAGGCGGCGGCAGGCGGCACCACGCATTACCCGTCAGCAGTCACCGAAGCAGCAAAGGCGGCGGGGGCTGGGACGACCCACTATCCGGTGCACTTCCCGCCCTGCTGAGGAAGAATGGTGTCGTGCAGAGATGCTGCACCGCAGTGCGCAGTTGATTTGTCAAGAACTGTCTTTGTTGAGGCCAGCTCCCCCGTTCGTTGCTGATTGCACAAAAGTCTGGCGCCTTCATTCGTTTTTGAGCTTCCAGTCAGGGTCTGCACTCCCTTCTTGAGAAACAGCAGGCTGGAGCTTGCTCATGTTTCTGGCCTTCTCTCTCCCTCCCTGCCTGCGTGCTGTCCTTGTTCCCTCCTCCTGCCTGCCTGCGTCCTGCTTGCATTTACACTCGGGGGCTTGTCTCTTTCTCTCATGATTGCACACTCAGAGCTCAAGACACCAAGCGAGTGCTTGGTTTACCACGTGTCACATGTTGCAACATTGCATCTGAATTGTAAAGCACAACATGGAAACAGTAGGCAGGAAGTGCAGCAAGTGTCACTTGCGACCACCCCGCCGCCCACCGCCGCCCCTGCCGCCGCCGCTGCCCCTGCCGCCGCTGCCGCCGCCCCTGCCGCTGGCCTTGCCGCCGCCGCTGGCCTTGCCGCTGCCGCTGGCCTTGCCGCCACCGCGTTTCTTGCAGGCCGGCTTGTGCGGCGGCTGCTTGGTCACGTCCCAAGCCGCATACTCGCTGCAGCATACGCACCGGAACTAAGCTATGGTTGAACGGTTGCAAGCTTTGGCAAGCGCCAGCTGGCATACAATCCCAGCGGACCCCGCCCTTTCCTCAGCAGCCCAGCCTGCACGGCCACCCCACAATTGCCTGACCAGCAGCCAACTATCCCAGCCCAGCCTACACTCTCACCAGAACCATTCTTCCCGCGGGTCGTCCTGCACCGCCTGCCAGTTCTCTGCCGGCACAACGCGCCACTCCTGGCAGCGGTCGCACTGCACCCAGCGGTCAGCGTTGGGCACCTGGAAAGCAGGGAGGACGTAATTGGAGGGGTGGGCACTTCAACAACACATCGCATCAAGATCCCATGCGCGCAAGTAGGCCTGCCAAATGAACAATGCATGCGCTGCTGTGAAGAGCTCAGCAAAGCGCCAACGCTCCCACTCACCTCCACCCCAGCAGGCAGCTCCACGATGACCTCCTGCTGTGCCTGCTGTGCCGCCTGCTGCGCCTGCCGCGCCTGCTGCGCCTGCTGTGCCTGCCGCGCCTGGTGCTCCGCTGCCGACAGGAACATGGCGTACGCTTCGTCCGTCAGCGCGTCACCAGCATACGCCTCGCCCTCGCTGTCCGAATCAAACCGTTTCTTCTTGCGCTGCCGCCCGCTGGTGCGTGTGGGTGCCAGCGCCGCCGTGGCTGCTGCTGCGCCTGCTGCGCCGCCGCCGGCCGCCCCTGGCGCCGGCACCTGCCGCTCAAACGCTGCTCGGAAATCGGCGAGGGGCTGGCCGCGGTAGTAAACACACTTCCAGCCGTCGTCCGCCTGGGGCCAGGGTGGGGGGCAGGCTGGGATCAGTGTGGGTCCACATGCAAATGGCAGATGCAGGCCGCGCATGCTTGGAGCGAGTCACTGGTGGCCGTACAGTTGCAGACCTATGCCGCAACCCAGTTGCAGCAGCTGCCTAGCTGCAGTCTGGCAGTACACACCTGCTTGCCGGGCGTGATCTTGCGCTTGCAATGAATCGAGAAGGCGGTGGTGCTGCTGAAGCGCTGGCCTGGCAGATTGGAAGAGGCATGGGAGATGCTTGCATGGGCCATGTCATGCACGCTGCCTCAAACAGGTGGAGCCTGCAGCATCCACCTGATCCAATCAGCTTGCTTGATTCAACTGATTGCATGCCGCTTCCCTACATTGCCACAACGGAGTGGCCCACCTGCTGCAAAGCCATGAACCCACCTTCAAACTCAATGGCTCCATCCGCCGCCAGGTCCGCCGTCCACGTCTGGGTTTTGTAGCTGACTGTGATGCAGTCGGCGCAGGGCGCGATCAGCCCCGCCCCCACCAGATCTGCCAGTGTGACGGAGCTGCGGCCGCTCGCACCGCCGCCCTTGCGCGCCGCCGCTGCCGCCGCCGCTGCCTCAGCTCGGATGTCATCGGCTGTGGCAGGAAGTAAAGACATGGCAGTTGTCAGCGAGGAGGTGGCAGTGATGATTACCGCCAGCCACTGCAAGCGGCTGATCTGAGCCAATCATGAGAAGTTGTTGCCCACCTGTGACACTCTGCCCCAGCCGCCGCAGGGCAAAGGTGACGCCCGAGACAAGTGTGGCAGCCGCTGGCTGCTCCGAGGCCGCCGCCATGGCAGCAACCTGTTGCTGGGAGGTCTGAAAATGGGTCAATGCCTGAAGAAGCCTGCAGCAGGGCCACCGGCGGCGTTTTGGCCGACGGCGGTGCAGGCAGCGGCGGCAGCGGCAGTGGCGCTGACAGCAGGTGCGGCAGCATCGCAGCACTCCCTCACCTCAGGTGGTTGTCCCTGCGCCTGATGATCTGTGTTCAAGCTCTCTACAGCTTGCACCGAGCACAAACGGGATTGGTGCGCAGGCTTCGTGAGCTTCAAATCAATTTCCAGTCCCACGACAGCGGTTGAACTGCGCCTGAGAAGAGATCGGAGCGGTCGGTGGCCAATGAGGAACCCCCTCTTGCCAGCATGGGTCGCTCCCCGAACGAGGGGCTGTCATTCGCAAGCCACAATGTCAGTTTAGTTCTTGCAAGTTGATGCATAGTCTAAATCGACCGCTCACAAGCTCGTAAATCAGCTTGGGACGAAACCCCAGCTCTCCGCGCAGCGGGCCTCTTATCCTGCCCGGCAGCGCTCATGAAATGTTGACCAGCACAGCTCGCACATGGCACCTTCGCCTGCTCGCCCGCCGGCGGCTGGCGGCAACAGCGCCGCCGCCGCCACTCAGCCTGCGCCCGACGGCCTTCGCCGCAGCCGAGCAGCAGGCCACGGCACCATCCGCAGCGACCGATGCTGCCAGCGCACAGCAGCCTCAAAAGCGGAGCAACCTGCAGCGTAAGCGGCAGGCGGGCGCTGCACAGGGTGCTGTATCAGGCTCTGCGGCGGAGGCAGCACAGACCAAACAGAAGCGGCAGCAGGCAGCGCAGCCACGCAAAAAACAGGAGCAGCCCAAACAGCAACAGACACAGCAGCAGCAGGAGCGCCAACGAAAGCAGCAGCCGCAGCAGCAGCAACAGAGGGGAACGGCACAAGCGGCTGCCCGCCCGGAAGGCTCTTCTGCTGCCGCTGCCTCCAGGCAGCGGTCGCACAGACGGCGGAAAGCAGCGCAAGCCAAGGAGCAGGCGGCTGCGCCAGGAGAGGAGCAGCAGCCACCAAAGCAGCAGCAGCAGCAGCAGCAGCAGCAGCAGCAGCAGCAACAACATCAGCAGCAGCAAGGCCCCCAGGCTGTCAGCTCGCCACGGCTGGTGTCGGGGCGCATGCGGGCGCAGGCAGGTGGGCAGGCGCGGCCGCCTCCCCTTGCTGTTGTGCCCAGGCAGCAGGGTGCCATGCCGGCTGCTGCAACTGCCACCGCACCAGCTGCACGACAGCCTGCGCCTGGCAGCCCAGCAGGCCAGCTCGAAAGGGCCAGCAGCAGCAGCAGTGCCAGCAGCAGCAGCAGTGCCAGCAGCAGCGCTGCGCCTGCTGGCCGTGCCAACGCATCTCACCAGCGGCAGCGGGTGGCCACCGCCTTTCTGCGGCAGAAGCTGGCGGATGCGCTGCTTGCAGGGCAGCAGGCGCTCGGCCTCAGTGAGAGCCAGCAGGCCACTGCTGCGCTACGGGAGCTGAGCCAGAGCAGCGATCGGCACGTCAAGCACACGTTGGACCGCGTGTCCCGCCAGGCTGGCCGCCAGGCAGACAGGCAGCGCGCGCTGCAGCAGCAACAAGACCTGCTGCGTGCCCGCCTGGCCAACCTGCAGCAGCGGCAGCAGCAGCGCTTCTCCCAGCAGGCGGCCAGTGCCGGCGCCGGGCAGGGCAGCGGCGCTGAGCAGGCGGAGCAGCCTGCACCGGGCTGGGACATTGAGGCGGCAGAGGCACTGTGCAGCGTGGGCTTGAGTGCAGAGGAGGCGGCGGCCGCTCTGTTTGCGGCGCACAACTATCGTGTGAGGCAGCTGCAGGCTGCGGCCAGGGCGGGCGCACCAGCGGCCCAGGGCCAGCAGCAGGCAGCAGCAGCAGCACGTGGCAGCCCGGGAACAGGAGGGGCCCCTGCGTCCCAGCCAGCAGGAACAGCAGCAGCAGCAGCACGTGGCAGCCCGGGCACAGGAGGGGCCCCTGCGTCCCAGCCAGCAGCTACAGCAGCAGCAGCAGCAGCAGCACTGGCGGCAGATGGACTAGCACCAATGTCCGCTGCTGATGTAAAGGCGGTGTGCGATGTGCTGCTGGGCACCGCCAGGCTCGGCATAGCGCAGCTGCGGCCTGTGCTGGTTGCCGCCCCACAACTGCTGGCCTGCTCGGCAGAAGACATGCAGAAGCAGGTGAGCATTGTTGCAAACGAAAACGGTTGTGGATCGCACTCTGATGGCGACATGTTGTTGGTGCAGGCACTGGCCATTGATGCCTTGGTGCGCCCTATGCCCCGCTCATGCTGCAGCATGCAATGCTGACGTCTGTATGGAAGCAACCGCGGCAGCTGGTTGCAGCCATCGCAGACTTCCCTGCCATGCTGGGGCCTGGCTTCCCCGCAGCGGTGAGATACCTGGCCAGCTATTGTGGGCAGTAAACTGCCTTTGCATTGCCGCTGCTTGCAAGGCTGGTCTGCCTACGGCCCGCAGCTGCACCGCAACTCACATTTCTGCTGCTGCTGAATTGCCCCGCCCGCTGCCCCTGCAGCTGGGCGCCAGCCTGCGGGAGCTGTCGGCCCTGGGCATGCGCAAGAACCAGGTGTCAGCCGCCATCCTGCGCTGCCCCGCTGTCACTCAATATACGTGAGCTTTATGGGCTGGGCTGGGGAGCTGAGCTGGGACGGAGCAATGCGCAGGGGTGGCTGATGGCCCAGCACGCTCAATGACATTGGTGCCGACTGCCGTTGCAAGCAACGGGTTCTCTCCACCCTCAACCACGCCAGTTGCACCCATGCCATCCACACCCGCAGGCGGCAGCAAATGGCGTCGAATTTGCAGTCCGTGGGCCTTGACCTCAGCAATGCGCCGATGGAGGTGATACAGGTGAGCTTGCTGGCAGTCAACTGCTGCATGGTCCAGGGACGTTTCGCGCCTGCTGCCTGCTGCGCCTGCCTGTTGCAGATCTGCCACGTCCAGTGGCAACAGTGTCACCAAACATCCCACTGTGCCACCTGTCCTTGCCCCTTGCTCCCCTCAGTTCCTGGCCGACCACCCACGGCTGCTCACCCGAGAGGGTGCACCTGAGCTGGGCGCCAAGCTGCGGCTGTTTGCCAGCTGGCGCCTGCCGCCGCCCATGTGCCCGCTGCTGCTGGCGCGCTGCCCCCGCCTGCTGAAAGAGAGCGAGGAGCAGCTCCAGGTGCGCTGAGTGTAAGGGGTGGTCCATGCATTGTGGCCAGCGGCGGCATGGGATTCATCATCTCATGCATCTTGGCGCTGGCCACACATGCCCTCGTTGCACTGGCTGTTTTTTGACAAGACATGTGCTGTCCACCGCATTTCTGACACATAGTTTTCCGGCCTGCTGCAACGCAGGCTGTGGTGGACATTTTCCTGGGCTACGGCCTCACTTGGGCCAACCTGCATGCCGTGCTGCTGGGCTATGCACCCGTGCTGCGGGTCGAGTGAGTCCCCAGCCATCTTGGCTGTTTTCCTTTGGCTTGAGCGGCCCGCCATGCTGCTGCATGCAATGCATGCAGCCTGTCGTGCATGTTTGGCAATGCTGAGCCTAGCAGCATCTGAGGCCTGGAGTACAACTCCGATGCAGACAGCCAACCTACGAGCGCTGCCTCTCCCTGCCCATGCCCTGCCTGGCCTGCAGGACCAGCTTTGTGCGCCTCACACTCAAGCTGCTGACCGACTTTGAGGTCGACCTTGGCAGGGTGAGGGGGCGAGCAACCCACGAGCTAGCAGAGCTTGCCGGGCATAATATCACACTATGCAGCAGCAGCTGCAGCAGCAAGCTCCGCTGCATGCCTTGCAGCTTTGCGCGGCATCAACAGTCAGCCACCCCGCCCCTGCGCAGGTGGTGCGGTATCCCCGCGTGTTCATTCACGACCCTGTGCAATGCATCGGGCCGCGCCTGGCTTACCTGGCCGCCTTCAAGCCAGGTGGGCAATGGCAGCAGTATTGTGCTGACCCGCTCTGCCACCCATGCGGCTGTGCCGGGTATGGGTGTGCGTGCGGTGCGCTGGTAGCGGCGTCTTCTATGCTACTGGCCCCGTACTGTTCTGTCACGCCATGCCCTGCCCGCCTCCTCCCGACCGTGCAGAGAAGCAGTCGTGGCAGCTGGTGTCCCTGCTCAGCCGCAGCGACGACGAGTTTGCCTCGCTGGTGTGCCGCCGCCTGCCGGACGAGTACGCCGTGTTCAAGGCAAGCACACGCAGAAAACTTCAGGGACGCTGGAGGGCTGCAGGAGGCTGCCTGCCCATGCATGCATGTGCACGCGTAGCTTGCCTTCTACTGTAGGCTTCCCAGTGCAGCGTCGCGTACCTAACCTGACCAACGTCTCAAAGGCTGGAACGTTTGCGCCAACCACTCGCCACGCCGCAGGACGAGTGGGTGCGCCAGTTTTACGAGCAGGTGCAGCTGCCGGCCAACCGCGGCGGCGGCGCCGGCCAGCGCCCCAACACGCTCAGCCAGCGGCTGTGGAGCAGGGAGGTGACGGATGAGCTCTGGCTGTGATGGGCTCAGCAAGCACAGCCGGCTGCGATCCCCAGCCGGCGCTGGCTGGTGGCGCCCCGTTCATCGCCATCCGTTCGGAACAATAATCGAGAGAATAATGGAAGAATGCAATTGGTACTTACTTGAAAACTCCAATATGAACATTGAACTGTCTGCGCAATCATAGCATTGTCAGGGAGCTGAGGCAGGGCTGGCGTTGAGAGACCGGATAGGGCGCACCGGAAGCGCCGATCAAACGGCGGCGGCGGCGATGCGACGGCGAGCGCTATGCATTGCAAAGCCTGGACGCGCTTTCTTTGACGTCGCACGCGTCGCTGCCATCGTTTGATCGGGCGGGCGTCGCGCCAGGCCTCAACCCTGCTCAACTCCCTTTGCTCGGCGCTTGGCTCAAGTCGAGGTTTTGGGTCGCAGCGCAGCCTTCAGTGTGCTGTCACCGCTGATCGACGTCATCAGCAGCGGCTTGAGCGGCCTCTGTCAGCAGCAGGTGTGTTGCGGGGCCCCAGCCGCCGCTGCAGTGGCTGGCGCTGCTGGACTGTTGCGCAGCAGGCGTGCTGTAACTACAGATCGCGCTAGCTGCTGCCACTAGCCCGATGCCCACCCGCCGCCGCTCGCTGCCCACCCGCCGCTAACGCTCCGGCCCCGCAGTGTACCTGATGAGCAGCCCCCTCGGCTAGGCAGCTCGCCGGCATGTCCTTCTTCTCTGGCTTCGACTTGTCGGCAGGGCTGCAGCAGCTGCAGCAGGTGCGCCGCCTCATGTGGGTGCTGGCACGGAGCGGCGGCAACACAAACGTCCTGCTCCACCTCGGCTTGGTTGAATGCAGGAGCCAGCCCTGCCGCTCTGCCCCTGCCCTGCTGCAGGTGGGTGACCGCTTCTCGGCACTGAAGGATGAGCTGGAACGGAACATCGAGGACTCCATTCGGGCGGAGCGCTTTGGCGGGCTGGCGGGCGATGGCGAGGGGCAGGCGGCAGGCACCCCCTCGGCGGCTGCTGCAGGGGAGGGCTGGGGCGGATCGGACATTGGCTCGCCGCTGGCCCTGCGGCTGGAGGATGCACCAAGCGCTGCAGAGCAGGCGGCTGATGTGGCAGCCGACGGCGCCCAAGCTGGGGCTCCGCAGCAAGGTGTGGATAGCCCAGCAGCCGCCAGCCCAGCTGGCACTGAGCAGCAGGCTGCGCCGGCTGCAGCAGGCACTCCCACCAAGCAGCAGCCGGTATCGCAGCAGCAGGTGTCAGCGCCAGCTGCGGCACCTCAAGGCGAGCCTGCAGACGATGGGGTTGAGCAGGGGCCCGGTGGCGCAACAGCATCGCCTGGCGCCCCACCCTCGCCGCCCTCTGATGCTGCGCCGACCGGACCAGCACCAGGGGCAGATGCCGAGGACAGTTTGGTGTCAGCAGGCAGCCCAGCACCTGCAACAGACGCCGCGGCAGCTGCAGCAGGCGGAGCGGCAGGAGAGGCAGCTGCGGTGACCATTGCTGCATCGCCCGCCGCCTCCCCAAAGTGGGCAGAGCAGCCACAGGCTGGCACTCCTGCCCACTCTCCCACGGCAGCCAGCCCGCCACGGGCTGCAGCGGCACTTGACCAGGCTGCTGTGGTTCCACCACCGGCAGCACCAGAGCAGGCAGCAGGAGCAGCTTCAACAGGAGCAGCAGGAGCAGCAGCACCCAAGGCGGCGGTTGTGGGGGACGAGGGCCTTGATGAGCGGGGGCTGAGGGCCCTGGTGCTCCAGCTGCGAGAGGCGCTGGCCGCTCGGGAGCAGCAGATTGAGCGCAAGGCGGAGGTGAGGGGCTGTTTGGGCGTCTGGCTGGCATGTTTCCCGGGCTAGCTGCTCCATGCATGTTTCTTTGGCAGCGGTCACGTATACCTGCGATTTTTGCGCTCTGCGATTGCTTGCCGCTCTGCGATTGCTTTGCTGCAGGAGGCGGCCCAGTCTGCCGAGGTGCTGCAGAAGCGAAAAGAACATTGTGCTATCTGGCTCCCTTTCATTCACGCCCATCGCAGGAGGCGGCCCAGTCTGCCGAGGTGCTGGCGGCGCTGCAGAAGCGGAATGAGGAGCTGGCGGCCAGCAAGGATGGCGAGGCGGTGGCAGACCTGCAGATGTGAGCTGGGGCAGCTTGTAGGCGGTTTGATGTGGCAGCGCGGCAAGGCAAGCTGGTTGCACCGCACCGCATGTGTGCAGCACATGTGTGCAGCACGTGCCAATGCTCTCCAAGTTGGCGTGTCTTTGGCAAAGCACTTCCTGCGGCTTCTCGCTTTATTCAACTGTCAGGGACTTACCCCTTGTACGCAGGGAGTTTGAGGCGAGGGTGGCGGGCCTGGAGCGCAAGGTGTATGCCCTGACCAAGGAGCGGGACGCGCTCAGGTGGGCAGCTTGGATGAGGAAGGGCGGCGTATGCTGCGGGTTGCGAGCATGCGCCCGACAAGGTGTTGCTGTTGCCTCGTGGGTGGGCTGGAAGTGTTCAGCGCAGCTGTGCGCTTTGCACAGGCGTAGTGCAGCCGCCTGTACGTACCCTGCCCCGTCACTCTGTGATGCCGATGCACTGCCTGTTCTTTGTCCGCTCAGGCGCGGCTCCGAGAAGCTGACGGGCATGGACGACTTGGTGCGGGAGAAGGACGCCATCATCAAGCAGGCGAGCGCTTGGTGCAGGTTACGCATGTCCTCTTGTCTGCAACTTTGTGGTCCGGCCTGAAACACCCGATGGCTACAAGCCCCACCTGCTTGCTCTGCCTGCGGGGGTGTGTGTTAGGAAGAGGATCTCAGCTGCTCGCACGCACTTGCCCTGTTTGGTCCCCCACCTCTACTGCAGGTGATGGAGGAGGGCGAGGCGCTGAGCAAGAAGCAGCTGGCGCAGGAGCAGACGATCCGCAAGCTGCGGGGGCAGGGCAAGGAGCTGGCGGGCAAGGTGGGTGGGTGGGTGGAGCGGGGTGGGTGGGTGGTGGGTGGGCTGTGGTGCACGCACCGTGATGTCTATGGGGCATTGTGCACGGGTTGGCAGTGCTGAGACCACAACGGTCCTGTGTCTGATCTGCCTGTCTTGGGGACTGTGCGACAATGCTTCCTGGGCTCCATCTGACTACGCTCTTGTGTCCCTGACTGCCCGCAGGTCAAAGAGCTGGAGGCTGCCCTGGAGGCGGAGCGATCAAAGGCAGCGTCAGCAGCCAGCGAGCGCGCCTCCACCGTCGGCGAGCTGGCCGCGATCCGGGAGCAGCATGCAGCGGGGCTGGCGGCGGAGCGGCAGCACTATGACCGCCTGCTGGAGGTGCGCTGTGACTGAACTTGGGCGTGTAGGGGTCAGCCTGGTGCGCCGTGGCGATGGCGCGTATGCCTCTGCTGAGTGGGAGTGATGATCACCTGTGGAGATGCGCTGGAGGAGGGGATCCTGGACTGTTGGAAGAGCAGTGCCGGCTGACTGGCTGGGGCGGTACCTTGCAACCTTGCTGGGCTGCCTCACCCCAGCTGCCGTTGCTCTGCGTGTGGCCTTGCGCAGGAGGCTCGCAGCGCCCAGGCGGCAGCGGAGAAGCAGGCAGCAGAGGCCGCCAAGGCGGGCGCTGCGCGACGGCTCAAGGATGCAGAGGCGCGGGCTGAAGCGCTGGAAGGCAGCCTGGCGGAGCTTCGAGGGGAGCTGGAGCGGCAGGTGGGTGGGCAGCTTGAGAATGGCGAACAACACAGTGGGCTCAAATGTAGCTTAGGTGCAAGGCCTGGTGAGCGCTGGCCAGGCTTGCCTGCAGCATCACTCGCTGGTACTGCGCTTTCGCTTGCCTGGCCTGTGCAGCGGCGTTGCCTTGCCGCGCACACCAGCTGCTCACTGTGCTGCGTGCACCTGCCTTGCTTTCCCGCAGCGCGCCGCGGCGGATGAGCGGGAGGAGATCCTGTCTGGAGAAGTGGCAGACTTGCAGGTGCAGCCCCACTTGCTGCACTTCCTGCTGCTGCTGCGACTGCACCCATCCTTTTTGTGCTGCTGCCGCTGCTGTGCCGGCTGCTTCAGCTTATTCAGGGCAACCAACAGGCAGCCTGCCAAGCTCCCCATCAAACAGTGAGACCTAGTCTGGCCCCCTTGCAGCGGCGCTGCGCGGAGGCGGAGGCGCGGCAGCAGGAGGCGGCGGCGCGCATACCCGAGGCCACGCAGCCGCTGATGCGCCAGCTGGAGGCCATGCAGGTGGGCTTGCTGGAAGGAGTGTGGTAGGCTTGGCTAGCCTGGCACAGCTTCATACACTGCACTGGAGAGATGTGCAGAGTTTCATTGGTGCGCCCGTCGGTCTCACAACCGCGCTGCCATGCCTCGCAGGCCGCGGCCAGCGAGCAGGCGGCGGCGTGGCGCGAGGCTGAACGCGGCCTGCAGGACCGGCTGAAGGCGGCAGAGGGAGCGGCGGCAGGCGCGGCGGCCACGGCGGCGCAGCAGGGGCGGGAGCTTGAGGAGGCGCGGCAGCAGCTGGCGGCCGCGACAGCACAGGTGGGAAGATAGTGTGCATGTTGGGTGGGCATGTAGGCACAGCCGCTTGCTTGCTGCCCAACAGGATGCCATTGGCATGTCCTGCTGGTGCCTGCCCGGCAACTCAGCGCACCCTGCCGCTCCTGCATTTGCCCACTGCCCGCAGCTCTCAGAGGCGCAGGCTGCTCTGGCGGAGGCGCGGGCCACAGCAGAGAGCGAGGCGCAGCGGCGGGCGGCGGCTGAGACAACCGCGGGGCACCTGCGCTCCGACCTTGCTTCTGCACAGGATTCGCTCAACACGCTTGAGAAGGTGAAATTTGTGGTCAGCTTAAGCTGAAGCGCCGAGCCGCTGTGTTGTGGTCATGCCTGCCTTCAGCTTCTATGACGGTACATGCGTTGACAGTCTTGTGTTGTGGTCTCGCAGTCTGCCGATGCCTGCCGTTCTGCCGTTTGCCCCCACAGGTGTATGCGCAGCAGATTGAGTCGCTCCAGGCGCGCGAGGCGGCTGCCCTCAACAAGGCCCAGGTGCACGGAGTGGGGGCTTCATCTCACAGCCCGCATAGCTGTTGTCATACCCCACTCGCTTCGCTCAGCAGATAGGGAGGTGCCCTGCACACAATTTGCGATTCCTGCCCCAAAAAGGCTGCGATTTCTGCCCCAAACTAGCTGCGACTCCTGCCTCATCATGCCCTCAGGCGCTGGAAAGCAAGCTCAAGCCTGCAAACGGCGCCGCAGCAGATGCGCCTCCTGCCCTGGCTGCCCCTGGTTTCAAGTGGGTGCTGGTTCGGGAGGGGCAGGACGCCCCTGCCGCATCAGCTGCTGCTGGCGGCAACACCGGCCCCTCGCGGCAGGGCAGTTCAACGGCGATGTCTGCTGCAGGGGAGGAGCCCTCAACAGCGGCGGCGCCCTCGGCAGCAGCAGCAGCGGCAGAAGAGGAGGGTGTGCGAGTCGGCGGCAGCTTGCTGTGGGGCGGCTCTCGCAGCAACCAGTCTGGCGGCTGGGGCGGCGGCGGCGGCAGTGGCGGTGCGTCTGGCCGGCCAAAGGACCAGCAGCTGGCTGCGCTGCAGCAGCAGATACGGGAGCTGGAGGCCACACGGGACCGGCTGGCAGAGGAGCTGGTGGCAGCTGCCACGGAGGCGGCCGCGGGGCAGGCGGCCCAGGCGGCAGCCCGGCGTGCGGCGGCTGAAGTGACCGACCTGCAGGTGAGGGTGGGGAGGGTGGGAAGGGCGGCAGGCCGCGTGGGTTGAGGAAGCTGGAACAGCTGTGTGCTGGATGCACAGACCTCATGCCACGCCATCCAGCCAACCGTGTGGCTTGCGCCAGCCTCGGCAACGACCCACACCACACGCACACCAGCGGAAACACGCTCGCCCTGCTGGCCTGGCCCCTTTCAGGAGCGGCTGGCCGCGGCGCTGGAGCTGCTGGGAGAGAAGGCGGAGCTGCTGGAGGAGGCAATGACCGACATGGACGAAATGAGGGTGAGTGAAGAAAAGAGAGAAGGGGACGTGGCTGGCTGGGAGGGAAGGCGCGAGGGCTGAGCTGCTAGAGCAGGCAATGACGACATGGACGAGATGCGGGTCAGTTTAGGGGTTCCAGCCGACTGGGAGCTGGAAAGAAGCCCTGATGCACGCTGGGGTGCAAGGTACAAGTGTGCAAGGTACAAGTGAGCTGGGCGGAAGCCTGGGGGGATGACATGTCCGTACCAAACAGGCCTCTGAGCACTCGGGGTCTGCCCTCCCAACTTCACCGCAGGAGCACTTCAAGCAGCAGGTGAGCTTCCGGCTGCAGCAGGGCAGCTTGGCGCTGCCTTCAGCTGAACTGGCGGGGCAGGCATTTGCAAATTGTACCTTGTGACACTGGTTGTGGGAGGTGATGTTGGCGGGGCCTGATCCTGAGTGCCTTCAAGTGCCCCTCTGACTGTTCCTTCGCCTGCCCAACATCCCTGGCCACAGATCGACTTCATGGCGGCACGGCTGCTGCAAGCGGAGCAGGCAGCAGCAGCCCCTGCACTGGGCGCAGCAGCGGCAGCAGGGCCGCCCACATGAAATGCAGCAAGATGACCGCCTGTGCGTGTGCAGCTTTTATAGCTTAGCCAGAGTGTAGTTTTTGGTGCATCAGTCAACAGCAGTTGGTTAGCAGGGCCAGCCTGTTTATTAGAGCATGCCAGGCTACAGCAGTTGCTCCACAGTAAGATGAGGCACCGACACCCGAGCACCGTCCGAACGGCGGGGAGCGCTAACCTATGTGCGGCCGGCAGGGAGCCCAGCGCTGCGGTGCCTGACTGACAGGGGGTCTCAACTGGTTGCATGCATGGCCAGGAGTGGGAGGGTTGAGTGTTAGATATTTGTGGATGGTAGCTCTCATCCCCCCCCTCTCGCACGACGCGTCATGAGTCCAGTCGGGCGGGCAGCGGCAGCATGGCGTGAGTCGCGGAGTGCGCTTCGCGTTCTGACGCCTGCCCTACAATCCCGCAACCCCACGTGCCCGTTTACAGCTAGCGCGCAGAGCTCGCAGCTGGTCTACCACCCACCGACCGGCGTTCCACCCACGCGTAGCTGGCCTCGCGGACACCCCAAAGGCGCCTTGCAAGGCAATGGAATAGCTGCGGCGGGCGGATGCCGTGGAGGGCGGGCCTCCCACCGGCCCTGCGCCCGGTGGCACCCGACGGGCGGCGGCCGCCGCCGCCGCTGCTGCCATTCGGAGCCACACTGCACTATGCCGGTGGGTGACAGCACACCAAGAGCTCTGCTGCAGTCTTTGTTACTTTCTTTGCTGCACTGTTCTGCCCTGTTCAACACCCGCCAGCCTGGGGCTTCAGCCTCCCGGCACGGCTCGAAGGTTGCCCACCCCGCCGCCTCTCCCCCACGTAGGCTGCGGCTGCCCCTACTCCTGGGCGCCTGGCTGCCGGCTGTGTGACTGGGGCGACTCGTGGCTGCAGCAGGCGCACGCCAGCCTGCTGCCCAAGCCCGGGGCGCCGGTGCGGCTGTCCCCGATCCGGCCGCTCAAAGTCGCGTTCTGCATCCCGCACCACAACGTCACCGGTGGCCTGAAAATGCTGCTGGAGCAGGTGAATGGAGGGGAAGAGCAGCGCTGCCGATGCTGGGAGCGTGTGATTACAGGTATCTGGGCCGTCTCACGCTGCAGACGCTGGCTGGCGGGCTTCAGAGACCGGCGGTTGGCCCTGCCTGCTTCAAATGCCGCACCTGCCCGTTGGTTTCCCCGCCGCGCTTGCCCAACCAACGCTGGCCTCTGCGCCGCGCACTGGACTCCACCTGCAGATGCGGCTGCTGAAGGTCCGGGGGCACCACATTGTTGCGCTGACACGCTCAGACACGGCAAACACGGCAGTGCCGCCCTGGAGCGACGTGCAGGTGCGCACCTCTCACCTCCAGCCGCGCTTCTTTCCTGTGGCACACCTGCTAGCCTCTGCGTGTTGTGGACAATGCAACGCCGTGAAACGCATGTGCCACTGTTTTCTTGCGCTGGCATGCAGCATTTGCCGCGCTTTCTTTGCCCACATGACCAGCCTTGCGCCCCCCACAACACCCGCACATGGCAGGCAGATGACGGCTTATGGTGCCGCCAGGACCAGCATTTCCGGGACGCTGCTCGTCTGCCCGCCTGCCCGCCTGCCCCGCCTACCCCACCTGCTCACGCCCCTCCTCTCCCGGCCCTTGCTTGCTGGACCGTGCAGGCGGATGAGGGCGTGGTGTGCCGCCAGGACCAGCGGTTCCGGGACGTGTACAACGTGGACTCATGCGATGTGGTCATCACCGGCATTTTCCACCAGGTGGGGGCAGTGCGGGCAGCAGGGCAGTAAGCCAGACCGATTTGGGCGTCACAGCCAGCAGCAGCAGTGGGTCCGTCACGGTTCAGCTACTTCTCACCAGCCTCCCCTCCTCAGCCCTCGCCGGCCCGGCCTGCTGATGCTGGCTTCACTTCACCCCACAACCAACCCCCGCAGGTGCCCGAGTGGCTGACCAGCTGCGCCGCGCCTGTGCTGTACTACGAGCAAGGCCACGAGTGGCTATTTGGCGACCCCGTGCGCTTTCACGAGGGCAGCGCCGCCGCTGCACAGGTGCGAGTGAGGGTGGGACTGTGCGAGGCGGCCTGTGGTATATAGCGCAGCAAGGCAGGATGGGCAGTCTGGTTTGCGCATTTCCGGGCAAGGACTACACACGTGCATGAAACTGGCTCCACTACCTGCTTGCGCTGCTTCCTTACAAGCGTCCGGTGTGTGTGTGCCTGCCCCCGCTGCTCGGTGCAGGACAGCTTGTTCCACCAGGTCATGCATCTGCCGGTCGCCCTGGCCGCCGTGTCAGGTGCGGCAGACGCCTTGCCATGGCTTTGCTGGGCGCCTGCCTGCCTCGGTGCGCCAGTGCGTTTGTAGCGAGCACTGCTGCTGTTCTTCATTCAACGTGCCGGTCCTTCAACTGTGCCTGGCACCCATCGCTCCCCCCCCCCCCCCCCCCCCTCCACCGCCTGCGCATGCTCCGCTGCAGAGGGCGTGCATCGCATCCTATCGACGGAGTTTGCGCGCAGCAGCCTGCTGATCCACAACGGTGTGGACTGCCAGCGCTTCTGCCCAGGGCCCCGCAGCACAGCGGCGCCCTCCAGGGTGCTGCTGCCCGAAGCAGAGCCAGCCAGCAGCGGCAGCGCGGCGCAGCCCTGCGGCTGCTCACCCACAGCGGTGGGCACTTGCAACGGCGCAGCGCAGGGCCAGAAGCGCTCGCAGTGGCAGGCGCAGTGGCTGGGGCAGCCGATGCGGCCGCAGGACGTGCAGCAGCAGCAGCAGGCGCAGCAGCAGCAGCAGCAGTCGGTGCTGTTAGTCGGCAACCCGGGGCTGGGCCTCAAGGGCTTTGAGTGTGCGGTCGCCACTCTGGCGCGCGTGAACCGCAGCCGGGCCATCCAGGTGGGCTGCTGCTTCTAGGGCGAATGTGGTGTGCAGCGAGCCATGAGGCGTGGGTGTACAAGCAGCCTGCAAATACTGCCACTCGCAGCTGGGTGTGTGCTGAAACAGCTGTCGCTGGCCCCCCCGCCGCCCGCCTGCAGGTCAACTGGATCTGCCAGCAGCAGCCTTCGCCAGAAGTGGTCGCTCGCATTGCAGCCGCAGGCCTGCACGTGCGCCTGTTCATAGATCCGCCGCAGGTGAGCTGCATGGGTGCCGGCAGGGGGCTTTTGTGTGCCATGCTGCATGCTGCTTGGTCGGTAGCTGGAGTTCTGCTTGCAGTAGGATTTGGGCTGGTGGCTGCACTGCAAACTGGCTGTTTCATAGGCGTGCCATGAAATGTCTCGAACTGCCTTGCCTGCCGCATCACCTGAACATACACTGCACCTCTGCCTCTT
>VFQQ010002024.1_pt1 | contig 25031 bp, 28 predicted proteins | sample 3512341 | NCBI WGS metagenome assembly VFQQ01 (sample SAMN10412373, study PRJNA504923) | tailings metagenome | isolation source: Relicate 2 Philex TSF1 revegetated site | place: Philippines: Tuba, Benguet | collected 2017-08-29 | reverse complement strand
CCGTCAAGCCGCCGCTGGTCGAGCCCGTGGCTCGACGCCTCCATCGCGGCATGCGTCACGCCATCATGCGCGAGTTCGGCCAGCAGGCGATGCAGCGCGACCGGGTCCGGCGTCGTCAGCGAACCATACTCCTCGCGGCCGGGCGCCGTGACGCCGGTGGTGCCGATCGATGCGGCCTGATGCCCCGTCGCCGTCCAGATCTGGCGCGTGAACGACGCGACCGAGGTCTTGCCACTGGTGCCGGTGACGGCGACCATGATCTCAGGCTGCGCGTCGTAGAAATGCGCGGCCGCCTGCGACAGCGCCAAGCGCGGGTCGGAGACCCGCAGAACCGGCACGCTCACATCAGTGACAGGCGCTTCGATGCCGGCGATGATCGCCACCGCGCCGCGCCTTTCGGCGTCGGCGGCATAGGCCGATCCGTCAGCCTTGGAGCCGGGCAGCGCCGCAAACAGGAAGCCGGGCTCGACCTGTCCGGAGTGGGACGTCACGCCCTTGATCGAAACATCCCCGAACGACATCCCCTCGAGGGGCAGGAAGGCGGAAAAGTCGCTGAGCTTCATGAAGGGGTAGCTGCTTTCGGATGCACCTGCTCCCCGGTGCAGAATCACTGAGCCGACACGAGAAGCGCGTTGCTGTCATGACCGAATTCGGGCGTCACGCCAAGCAGGGCAGCCGTGCGGCGGATGATATGGCCGACAACCGGGGTCGTATTGAGGCCGGCCGTGGCGCCCATTCCCGGCTGCTCCGGCTGCGGCTCGTCGAGGATCACCAGCACCACGTACCGCGGGTCGTGTGCAGGGAAGCCCGCCACGAAGGCGTTGAAGCGCTTGCCGCTGACGTAGCGACCGTTGACGACCTTTTCGGCCGTGCCGGTCTTGCCGCCCACGAAATAGCCGGGAACCTCGGCGCGCCGGCCGGAGCCCTGCTCCACGTTCAAGCGGAAGAGATAACGCATCATCTCGCTCGTCTCCTGCCGGATCACGCGGCTGCCGACGGCCATGGCCTGCGCTTCGGTGCGCGGCAGGAAGGTCGGCTGCATCAGCACCCCGCCATTGAGCATGGCTGCAGCCGACATCGCCGTCTGCAGCGGCGTCGTCGAGACACCGTGGCCGAAGGAGATCGTGATCTGGTGGATGCGCTTCCAGTCGGATGGCTCGGTCGGACGCGCAACCTCCGGCAGCTCGGTCGACATGCGGTCGAGAAGCCCGATGCGGCGGAAGAAGGCGCGATGCTCCTGCGGCGACAGCGTCTCGGCCATCTTGGCCGTGCCGATGTTGGACGAGTAGATGAACACTTCGGGCACCGTCAGCACCCGGCCCTTGCCGCGATAGTCGCGGATCGTGTGGCGCGCGATCTGGATCGGGCGCGACGCGTCGAAACGGCTGTTGAGCGTCGCCGTGCCGGCGTCGAGCGCCATGGCCATGGTGAAGCCCTTGAAGGTCGAGCCCATCTCGAACAGGCCCGCAGACATGCGGTTCAGCCGATCCTTCTCATGCGCGTTGACCGGATTATTCGGGTCGTAGTCCGGCAGCGAGGCCATGGCGAGCACCTCGCCGGTCTTGGCATCGAGCACGACGGCGCCGGCGGCGAGCGCCTTGTAGCGCTCCATCGCCTGCGTCAGCTCGTCATGCACGATATGCTGGACGCGCAGGTCGATCGAAAGCCGGACGGGCTCCAGGTCGCCGGCCGTCGCAAGGCCCGCGAGCTGCAGGTCCGACAGTCCGTGGTCGTCGACATATTTTTCCATGCCGGCGATGCCGCGATTATCGACGTTGACAAGGCCGACGATATGCGCGGCCGTTGGACCGCCGGGATAGAAGCGGCGCTTTTCGGTGCGGAAGCCGAGACCGGGAATGCCGAGATCGAGGATCGCCTGCTGCTGGCGCGGCGAAAGCTGACGACGCAGCCAGACGAAGCCGGCCTCCGAGGACAGTCGGCGATAGACGAGCTGGTGGTCGAGGTCAGGCAGCACGGTCGCGAGCTTCTCGATCGCCTCGTCCACGTCGACGATGCGGCGGGGCTCGGCAAACAGCGAGGCCGTCTTGATGTCGGTGGCGAGCACGAGCCCGTTGCGGTCCACGAGATCGGGCCGGTTCGCCGTGACGCGCGAGGGCGGCGGGCCGCCAGCCTCGACTTCCATGTTGCCGTAATAGACGAGGCGGCCGCCGATGGTGGCGTAGATGCCGAAGAAGACCGCCATGGTCAGCATCACGCGGCTGCGTCCGGCACTACCGGTGCGGCGCCGCGCGGCTTCGACCACGATCCTGTCGTCTGCCTCAACCTTGTGTTTGCGGCCGAAAATGCGTCCGATCATTGCAGCGCAGCCCTGAAGGTTGGAACGGGAATGGCGGCCTGGTTGCTGGCCAGCGGGATGCCGGATGGCGGTGGCGAGGCAGGAGCGGCCGGCTCCATGCCTGCGTCGCGCAGGATGTCGTCGATCTGGATCGGCTTCACCGGCAGGTCTTGCATCGTAGCGATCTGCCAGGGCTCGGTCGGCTTCAAACCGAGCTGTTCCGAATAGCGCTCCGCGAGGCGCTGCAGGCGCGACGGCTGCGTCAGCAGCGCCCAGTCTGCCTTGAGCACGTCGATCGAGTCCTCTTCGATCATGAGCTTCTGCTCGAGCGCCCGGATCTCCGCTCGCTGGTTCTCGGCCTCGTGCTTCGTCATGTAGGTAAAGCCGGCGGCAGCCAGCATCACCGCAATCAGCGCGATATCGGTCGTGCGGAACATGCGTTCACCTTTCAGTCGCGCGGGTTGGTACAGGCAGTGCCGGCAGCCCGAAGATGGAAAGATCGGCCGCCCGGGCCGGAACATCGGTGCGGACTGCAGCGCGCAGCTTGGCCGAGCGGGCGCGAGGATTGGCCTCCGCTTCCGCCTCGCTGCAGGCGACCATGCCGCCGAGCTTCTCGAAGGTCGCAGCCGTCTCGTGCGTCGGCGGCAGATGCCGCGAACCGGCGGACTGCGCGCCGCGATCGGCGATGAAGCGCTTGACGATGCGGTCTTCGAGCGAGTGAAAGGTGACGACGACGAGCCGCCCGCCTGGCTTCAGCACGCGCTCGGCTGCGAAGAGCGCCTTGGCCAGCTGGCCGAGCTCGTCATTGACGAAGATGCGCAGGCCCTGGAACGACCGCGTAGCGGGATGGATGCGGTCGCCCGGCTTGCGCCCGATCGTGGTCTCGATCGCATCCGCCAGTTCCAGCGTGCGGGTGAATGGCCGCGTCTCGCGCCGCTTCTCGATCATCCGCGCGATGCGTCCGGCATGGCGTTCTTCGCCAAGGATGCCGAGGATGCGCGTGAGGTCCGAGACCTTGAAGCTGTTGACGATATCGGCCGCCGTCGGACCGTCACCTTCCATGCGCATGTCGAGAGGACCGTCGGAACGCAGCGAAAATCCGCGCTCGGCCTCGTCGAGCTGCATGGAGGAGACGCCGATGTCGAGCACGACGCCATCGATCGAAGCATCGGCCGCCTGGCCGAGATCGGAGAACCGCCCTTCGACCAGCTTCAGCCTGCCGGCAAATTCCGCTTCCATCGCGCGCCCGGCGGCAATGGCCGTGGGATCGCGATCGATGGCGACGACGCTTGCGCCGGCATTGAGGATCGCGCGGGAATAGCCGCCCGCCCCGAACGTGCCGTCGATGATCATCTCGCCGCTCTTCGGATCGAGCTTTTCGAGAACCTCGGCGAGCAGGACGGGAATGTGACGGGCCGGTCCGCCACCGGTGAGGTCGCCCTCGCCGTGGCCCGCCATCATTCCCTGCCCTCGCCCCGCCGGTTGTCCCCCGCCGACGCTCTCAGTTTCGACAGTCGCTCGCGCACCGCCGCCGCATGGTCGCGCAGCCGGGACGGCTCCCAGATCTGGAAGAATGTCCCGCGCCCCACGAACGTCGCTTCCGTCGAAATACCCGTGTGCTCCCGCATGAAATCCGAGACTGTGATGCGCCCGTCCTGATCGAGCTTGAGAAAGGCTCCGTCGCCATGGACGAAGAAGGACATGTCGTCCGCCGTCTGAAGGAACGGGTCCTCCAATGCGATCCGCTGCTCGTAGCGATCGAGAAGATCCGGCCCACCGACATCCAGCGCCGGTTGGTCGAGCGCCCTCAGCGCATAGAGGTCTGTCTGTCCGCGCTTCTGCAGTACCGTGCGGAACGGCGCGGGCACGGAGACCCGGCCCTTCGCATCGATCCTGTTGGTTGCGCTGGATAAAAAGCGGTCCATGCTGATGCGCCGCGCCCGCGGCTATCCCCTCGCTCATCGCACGACGCCCTCGCAGTCGCACATCCCTCGCCGGTATCCCGCAGACGCCTGGACACAAGCCTCAACCGCACCGCGCCAGCCTTGCGACTGCCGGGTGGGACGAACGCTTGAACCAAAGCTGACCGGGAACTGAATATGCTTCATGGGATACCATGGGCCTATATGGGCGTCAACGGGACTGCATCGCACTCTAGGGCGATCTGCGGCCACGATCGGGCAGCATTCCGCCTGTCCCCGGTTATCGACGATTAAGGCTAACGGATCGTTAGGATCAGGGCTGGCGCACCGTCGAGACGCAGCTGGATCAGCCCTCGCCCTTGCCGCCTGACCTGCCTGCGCCTAGTCATCGGAAACCGAAGCCGGAGCCTTCCATGTCCGACGATTCCGCCGAACGCGCCGCCCGCCTGCTGCATGCCCGCCGCGCGCATCTCGCCAAGGGCGATGCCGTTGCCCCATCGATCGAACTGGCCTCGATGTTCCATTTGCCGGGCGATCCGGCCGGCTTCCGGCAATATGGCCGCTTTGACAATGCGACATGGGTTGCCGTCGAGGAATCGCTGTCGCTTCTGGAAGATGCGCCCTGCCTGGCCTTCCCGTCGGGCATGGGTGCGATCTCGGCGGCGCTGATGTCGCAACTCAAGGCCGGTGACCGCGTGCTCCTGCCGTCGGACGGCTACTACACGACGCGCGTCTTCTCGGATCGCTTTCTCAAGGGGTTCGGCGTCGAGATCGAGACGCGGCCGACATCGAGTTTCCTCGATGGCGGCTTCGAGGGCTTCCGCCTCGTCTTCGTCGAGACGCCGGCCAATCCCGGGCTCGATCTCTGCGACATCGCGGCGATCAGTGAAGCGGCCCATGCTGCCGGCGCCGTCGTCGTTGCCGACAACACAACAATGACTCCGTTCGGCCAGCGCCCGCTCGACCTCGGGGCCGACATCGTCGTTGCCGCCGACACAAAAGCGCCGAACGGCCATTCCGACGTGCTCTTTGGCCACGTCGCGAGCCGTGATCCGGAAATCATGGAAGCCGTCGCCGCCTGGCGGAAGCTTTCGGGCGGCATTCCCGGCCCGTTCGAGGCCTGGCTCGTCCATCGCGGGCTGGAGACGCTGGAGCTGCGCTTCGATCGCATGTGCAATACCGCCGAACTGCTTGCGCCGCGCCTCGCCGGCCACCATGCAATCCGCCAGCTTCGATATCCCGGCCTCCCCGGCGACCCTGCCCATAATCTTGCGCGCACGCAGATGCTGCGCTTCGGCACGCTGATCGGACTGACGCTGGAGAACGAGACGACCGCCGAGCGCTTCATCGATGGCTGCAGCCTGCTCCAGCCGGCAACATCGTTCGGCGGGCTGCACTCGTCTGCCGAGCGGCGCGCTCGCTGGGGTGATGCGGTTGCGCCGGGCTTCGTGCGCCTGTCGGTCGGCTGCGAGCCGGCGGAGGAGTTGTGGAAGGCGCTGAAGGCGTCGCTCGACGAAGCTGCCGCGGCCTGAATCGGTTTCTCCACTTCGGCCCGCAAGTTGTTGAGCGGAAAAGTGCCAGCCGGCCTGTAAGCCGGGTTCTGTATGGCCCCGCAACCCTTGCGGACGGCGGAACGTGGCGGCCATTCATCTGGGACGGATGTTGCCATCCGCCTCAAGCAACCTACCCGGATGGCGGGGCCGGAAACCGCCCTGAGGCTTGCGCCTCGTGCCATCCCTATTCGGTTTTGCTCCCGGTGGGGTTTGCCTTGCCGCCTCCGTTGCCGGACGCGCGGTGGTCTCTTGCACCACCCTTTCACCCTTACCCGTGAAACACGGGCGGTCTGCTCTCTGTGGCACTTTCCCTGGGGTCGCCCCCGCCGGCCGTTAGCCGGCACCGTACTTCCGTGGAGCCCGGACTTTCCTCGCCAGCAGCCTTTCGGCATTTGCTGTCGCGGCCGCCCGGCCGGCTGGCAGGCGTATAAAGGCATCCGCCGTCGCGAACGCAACACCTGTTTGCCGGCCGAGGCGAATTAAATGGCAGCGGCTTAAGCGCCGCCGCCGAGGATGCGCTGCACCTTATTGCAGTAATTGCGCGACACCGGGTTCATGCGCTTGGCGCCATGACCGGCATTGTACTTCAGGATCGTCCCGCAGGTGGAGCCGTCGGACAGCGCCCGCGCCTGGCCGAGATACTTCATGCCGTAGCGGATGTTGGTCTCGGGGTCGAACAGGCCCTGCGCCGAGCCGCGATAGCCGACCATGCGCGCCGTGGCGGGCTTGATCTGCATCAGCCCGACTTCGCCCGCACGACCGCGCACATCCGGCCGGTAGCTGCTTTCGACCTGGATCACCGCGTGGGCGAGCGCCTCGGGTACGCCATTGGCGGCTGCATGACGCCGCACGATCTCGGCGAAGGGCTGCGATGGCTTGGCGATGGAGGCGGTAGTCATTTCGTCAACGCCCTGCTCCGCACCCTTCTTGCCGTCGAACCGTCCGGAGATCACCTTCTTCAGCGTGGTAGCGCCGGTCTCGGCTGCTGCATTGGCGGCGGTTTCGGCAACGGCCGGCGAAATGGCATGGCCCGAAAGGCCGGCGGCAAGGCATGCCGCAAGGAGAGTCAGTTTCTTCATCTTTTCCGTCTGCTGGCGGTCCGAGCGACCGCTTGGGAGTTGCACCTGTCAGCCGGACTAAGCTCCCCCGTTTGTCCGGCAACGCGACGGCGGGGCGTTTGCGGGCCAAAAACGGGCACAAGGCGGCAGGGATAATCACGTTCTGTGTCAGAACGTTACAATACGCGCAGGGTCCCCTTGCGTCACATTGCGGCAGATAGACCGGCTTGTTCCAGCAGATCCGCCAGCGCAGCTTGCGTCTCAGCGTCGACGATCCCGTCGAAGCGTTGCGGCCGGAAATGCCGCTGGAACTCGGCCACGATAGTGCGCGTCATCCCATCGATCGCTCCCGTCGGCTCAACCGCATAGCCGTAGGATTTCAGTTGCTTCTGGAAAAGTGCGATCGCCTCAGGCGGCCTGTCCGTGTCTACCTGAGCGCCAGCTCTACAGTCCGTATTTGGGCGCGGAAACAGACCGAGCCCCTGCGAGGCGAGCGTCGGCCACGGGAAGCGCTCACCGGGGTCGATCTTGCGGCCCGGCGCGATGTCCGAATGCGCCAGCACGTTGCGTCGCTCGATCCCCCAACGTGCGCAAATGTCGCGCCCCAATCGTGAAACCGCATCGATTTGGGCTTCCGAAAACGGCGGCAGCCCGAAAGCGTGGCCACCATTGACGATCTCGATGCCGATCGAGCCGGAGTTGATGTCGGTGACGCCTTGCCACGAGGACTGGCCGGCGTGCCAAGCGCGATCGGCCTCGCGCACCATCTGGACGATACGCCCGTCCTCATGAACGAGATAATGGCTGGAGACTTGGCTCTCCTCGACGCATAGCCAGTTCTCGGCCGCCTCGCCGGTCTCCATGCCTGTGTAATGCAGGACGAGCACCCACGGCCGGACGCCGTCCCGTCGCGCTCCGAAATTCGGCGACGGCCGCCAGAGCGCGCCCGGCTGGTCAGCCTGCCCCTCGATCATCCGGCTGCGATGGCCGCCTCGCGGCGCGCCTGCGCACCCAGCTTTTCGATCCGCTCATAGGCTGAGTTGAGCGCCGCGACGCGATCATTGGCGATAGCCAGGAACTCTTCCGGCACGCCGCGCGCAATGAGCTTGTCGGGATGGCTATCAGCGACAAGCTTGCGGTAGCGCTTCCGGATTTCGGTAAAGGGTGTCTCGCGCGTCACGCCGAGCACGCGCCACGGATCGGCCTCGCCGAGATCGACATGGCGCGCGACGATCGACTGGAAATGGTCTTCGTCGATGTCGAAGATTTCAGCCACGCGGTGTAGGAACGCCGTTTCGCGCTCATGCAGGTAACCGTCGGCCTTGGCGATGTGGAAAAGCCCGTCGAGAATGTCTTCGAGCATCGCGCAGTTGCGGTTGCCCGAGCCGCAGAGCGAGGCCATCGTCTGTGCGTAGCTCTCGAAGCCGGCGATGTCCTGCTGGGCGATCGAGTAGAGCCGCGCGACGTTGCGCGCTTCGTCATGCGGTACTTCGAAAATCTGGTGGAAGGCCTGAACCTCGACGTCCTTCACGAGGCCATCGGCCCGCGCCATCTTCGCTGACAGTGCGATCATGGCGACCGAAAACGCAACTTTTCGGCGAAGCTCGGGATCACCGGACACGATCGTCCGCAACGCCTCGAGCACGGTTGCGCCGCCCGATGCGACGCGCGTGATCAGATCGTTGAACCTCGTCCAGATAGACATGGCGCCCCATCCGCCTCTCGACTGCGAGCTTGATTATCAAAACCCTTATGGCCGATCGAAGGCGTTCGTCAAACACCGACGCAAAAACAGAGAAAAGGCCGGATGGGGACCGGCCTTTCCCTGATCGAGCGGGCTAAGCTGCGTTCGAGCTATTTGGGGGCTTCTTGGCAGCGCCCGCTCTCACAGCTCTTGAACCCGAAATTACTGAACCGGAGCGACCGGCGTGGTCGACGGAGCCGACTCGAGCGAGTCGTTGCCCATGGTGTCGTCGTTCAGGTCGTCAGCCGGAGCAGCCTCAGGAGCCGGGGCCGTCGTGGACGGAGCCATCGGCGTGGTCTGCTCGGCCGGGACGGTTTGCGTCGTGGTCTCGTCGACATCGCTGCAGGCAGCGAGGCCAAGCATGGCAAAACCGGCGGCGGAAACTGCGATGAGCTTCTTCATGATGTTTCTCCTTCTTCAAAAGGCCCAATCAGTGATCGGGCGTTCGGAATAAGAATGCTTCGCCGCATAATCCGTTTCGTCACGATGCGTAACCATGTGTAACCGGCGTCAGTCGCCGAGCGCTCGCATCACCTCCCGTACAAGCGGCTGCGGCGTGTATCCGCGCGATGACGGCGTCAGACCCATGCGCAGCACGATGAGGTTCTCCGACGGGACGATCGCGATCGCCTGGCCGTCATGGCCACGCAGCCAGTAGGTGTCGGCCGGCAAGTCATCGGTCGCCTCTGCCTGCCCGCGCGCTCGCGGCCCCTGCAGCCAGAGCTGGCCGCGGCCATAGACGCCGTCCGAGGCCGGCGCCGGCTCGCGCATCCAGTCGACAAAGCCTTCGGGCAGGACGCGCTCGCCTTGCCAGACGCCGTCTTCGAGCAGGAACAGCGCAAACCGCATCCAGTCTCTTGGCGTCGCATAGAGATAGCTGGAGCCGACATAGGTGCCCACTGCATCAGCCTCGAGCACGGCGCTCTCCATGCCGAGCGGACCGAAGAGCGCTTGCCTCGGCCACGCCATCGCCTCCGGCACGCTCGCGAACCGATCCTGCCAGATGCGCGACAGGAGCACTGTCGTCCCGCTCGAATAGGAGAACGTCTCGCCGACCCCTCCCTCGAGCGGCTTGTCAGCCGCAAACCGCGCCATGTCCGGCTCGAGATACAGCATGCGCGTCACATCGGTGACGTCGCCATAATCCTCGTTGAAGACGAGCCCGCTCGACATCGCCATGAGGTCCGCGATGGTGATCGCGGCACGCTCGTCGTCCCAGCCCGGCAGGCCCGCCGGCTCCTCGACCTCGATCCTGCCTTCGGCGACGAGCGTACCGATCAGCGCCGCCGTCACCGTCTTGGTCATCGACCAGCCGAGGAGAGGCGTTGCCGCGGTAAAACCCGCGCCGTATCGCTCGCCGACGATGGCGCCGTCCTTGACGACGACGATCGCCCGCATGCCCGGACCGGCAAGCGCATCGTCGTCGAGGATCGCCGCAAGCCTTGGCGCGGTGTCGATCGCCACGCGATCACCTGCCGGCCACGCGTCGGCACCGTTGCGCAGCACGGCGCCTGGTGCAGCCGTGAACCGCCGCACGTCATCGATATCGCCATCGGTCGCAACGGCGCAGCCCGTACCGGGGCGCACGACGGCCGTCATCGGCGCAAAAAGTCCGAGGAGCGATGCCGTTACCGTGCCGCCGGCATGATCGACGTCGACATCCATCAGGCGCAGGAGCGGATGGCCGGGCGCCTGGACGTCCACCGCCAGCACCTCGCCACCGGTCCGGCCTGCCAGAAACACATTGGAGCAGACGATCTTGGCGCTGTAGCCGGCGCCGACGCGGATGAGGTCCGGCGGTGCGATCCAGAGCCAGCCTGCGATCGCCACAACCAGCGCGACGAGCGCGATGCCGAGCCACTTCACGATCCTGCCCACCAGCCGCATTCCCCGCCCCTCATTTTTTCTTGCAAGCACTCTTGCGGCACCGGACAGGCAAGATCAACGCGACTAGGCTGGCGACCACGCCCTATCCACGAGATCGGTTCGCACGTGACGCAATCTTAACCATCGTCTACCAATCGTCATGGCATCATGACGATTCAGGCGCCGGTCGCGCCCATGGCAAGGAAAACGCGATGCGCGGGCTGATGATTTCGATACTTGCCCTGGCCCTGTCGGCCTGCACGAGCGGCCGGCTCGACCTTGCCGAGATCGCGCCTGCCTCCGTGCGCACGGCATCGGTGACGTCGTCCACGGCTTCGACGGTCTCCGGCTATTCGGTCGCCGTCCACCATCCGCGCTTCGGCGACCGCAAGCCGCACGCCTGGGATGCACGCGCACCCTGGACCTACCCGGTGCACGGCACCGACGTATCCAAATATCAGAGCGACGTGGACTGGGTCGCCGCGCGCGAGAGCGGCATCTCCTTCGTCTTCATCAAGGCGACGGAAGGCGGCGACAGGGTCGACGACATGTTCGCCCGCCACTGGCGCGGCGCAAAGGCGGCCGGGATTCCCCGCTCGGCCTATCACTTCTACTATTTCTGCCGCCCGGCAATCGAGCAGGCGGCCTGGTTCATACGCAATGTGCCGCGCGACGCTGACGCCCTGCCCCATGTGCTCGATATGGAGTGGAACCATCTGTCGCCCTCCTGCAAGCTGCGCCCGCCGGCCGCGACCGTGCAGCGCGAGATGCGCATCTTCCTCGACGCGATCGAGAAGCACTACGGAAAGCGGCCGATCATCTACACATCGATCGACTTCTACGAGGACAACAAGCTGTCGAGCTTCAAGGGCTACGACTGGTGGCTGCGCTCCGTCAGCGCGCATCCGCATGATCGCTATGACGGCGAGGACTTCCTGTTCTGGCAGTATACCGGCACCGGCAAGGTGCCCGGCATCACCGGAGATGCCGACATCAACGTCTTCAACGGCTCGCCCGAGCAATGGCGCCGCTGGCTAGGCTCGACCATGATGGCCTCGAACTGACGCCCTGAGGACACGCGGCACCGCGAGACGCCCATGACGCAGATCGACAAGCCGCTCGACTTCATCGCCGCCCTGCTTGGCCTGCTCGCTTGCCAGTTGGCTGGAGAAACGCTCGTCCAGGCGGTGAAGGTGCCCTTCCCCGGCTTCGCCTTTCCCGGCCCCGTCATTGGCATGGCGCTGCTGCTCGTCTTCCTGATCTGGCGCGGCGGGCCAGGCCCGGCGCTCGATGCCACGGCCGGAGCCATCCTGCGCAACCTGTCGCTGCTCTTCGTTCCGGCCGCCGTCGGCATCGTGCAATATGGCAGCCTGCTCGCCGAATTCGGCATCGTGCTGGTTGCGGCGCTCGTCCTGTCGACGATCCTGACGCTGCTCGTCACCGTCGGCGTCTTCCTGCTCCTTTCGCGCAAGACGGAGCCTGCCGATGGCGCCTGAGATCGTCGATATCTGGGTCTACCTCACTACCTCGCCGCTGCTCTGGCTGACGGCGACGCTGGCAGCCTATGTCGCAGCCGACCGACTATCGGGTCTCGTCGGCCGCCATCCCTTGGCCAACCCAGTGGTGATCGCAGCCGCAGTCCTCGTCGTCCTGCTGGTCGTGACCGAGACGCCCTATGTCGACTATTTCGAAGGCGCGCAGTTCGTGCACTTCATGCTCGGACCGGCAACCGTCGCGCTCGCGGTGCCGCTCTGGCGCAACCTGCCGACCGTGCGCCGCTCGCTGGTGCCAATGCTGGCCGCCCTCGTCGCGGGCTCGGCAACTGCGGCCGCCAGCGCAGTCGCGATCGCCTGGGTGCTCGGTGCACCCTCCGACGTCATCGCCTCGCTCGCGCCGAAATCCGTCACGGCGCCGATCGCCATGGAATTGTCGAAGACGCTCGGCGGTATTCCATCGCTGACGGCCGTGCTCGTCGTGGTGACGGGCATCATCGGCGCCGTGACGGTCACGCCGCTGATGAATGCGCTCAAGATCACCAATTTCGCCGCCCGAGGCTTCGCCGCCGGCGTCGCCTCCCACGGCATTGGCACTGCCCGCGCGTTCCAGGTGAGCGAACTCGCCGGCACGTTCGCCGGCATCGCCATGGGCCTCAACGGTGCCCTGACGAGCCTGATCTTCCTGATCTGGCTCGCCTTGCGGTAGACCCGACGCCTTCAGTCCGCCATCGTCTCCAGGCTCGCAAATCCTTCCTTGCCCTCGCCTTCGTCAAACGGCGTGGCGATCTCCACAAAAGTGTCCGGGTAGAACCCGTTGAACCGCGACCGCAGCGCCAGCGAATAGGCGCCGATATGGCCGATCTCGATCCAGTCGCCGGTGTCGACCGTCTCGGGCAGCCAGAACGGCCGCGACAGGATGTCGACGCTGTCGCAGGTGGCACCACAGACGCGGTAGGGCACGAGCGTGTCGGGATCGCCATTGCGGCTCTTGATGGCAGGGTCGGGGATGAAGCGGGCCGGCAGCGTGATCTTGCCCGTCCAGCTGTCGGACAGCGACGCCCAGATCCCGTCATTGATGTAGAGCCTGCGCCCCTTGCGCAGGAGCACCCGCACGATCAGCGAGAACGCGCGTGCGACGATGACGCGGCCGGGCTCGGCGACGAGTGGCGTGTCGGCAAATCCCCATTCGGTGATGTCGTCGCGCAGCCGCCGCATGAGTTCTTCGAGCGAAGGCATGTCGGGCTTCCTGCGGTTCGGATCGTGCCCGTATTCCGCCGGAAAGCCGCCCCCGACGTCGAGCGCGGCGATCGGCACGCCAGCGCGGTTGCGCACCCAGTCGGCAGACGCAAGCGCCCGCTCATAGGTGTCGGGGTCCTGGATCTGGCTGCCGACATGGAAGCAGATGCCGACCTTGAAGCCTGTCCTGTGCAGCCTCTGCGCGAGCTCGACGGCTGCCGCAGGGCCGGCGCCGAATTTCTTCGACAGTTCGTAGGTCGCGTTGCCTTTTGTCTGAATGCGCACGAACACCGTCATGGTGCCGGGATCGATGTCGAGCGCGCGAACCACGCGCGTCACCTTGGTGATCTCGTCCTCATGGTCGATCGCGATGTCGCGGATGCCATAGGTCTCGAGCGCGAGGCGGATGTCGGACTGGGCCTTGACCGGGTGCATGTAGAGCATCTCGGCCTTCGGCGCGACGGCGCGAACCGCCTCGAACTCTGCCGGCGACGCCACGTCGAAGGCGTCCACCCCGCACTCGGCGAGCGCTTTCAGCACCATCGGTTCGCCATTGGTCTTCACGGCATAGGCGGTCTGGCCGGGGAACATGGCCATGAAGACGCGTGTATCGGCCTTCAGCACCTCGGGACGGAAACCATAGACCGGAACGTCCGGTCGCATGGCGAGCGCGGCATCCCGGGCTGTCTCGAATCTCTGCATCGGCGGTCCTCACTTTCGGTCGCGACCGTAGCAGCCGAGGATGACGGCACAAAGCCAACCTGCCCGATCCGCTGAGCCAGACATGTTTTCGGGTGGCAAGCGGCATCGGCGCGACCTAATCCCGTGTCATGTCGAACGCTGCAACTCCTGCGATGACCACTCCGCCCAGTGCCATGAATGCCAAGGTCTGGGCGGCGTTGCTCCTGCTCGGCCTTCTATGGGGCGGCTCGTTCTTCCTCGGCGCGGTCGCGGTGAAGGAAATGGCGCCGCTGACGCTGGTCTTCTTCCGCGTGTTTCTCGCAGCGGTCACGCTTCTCGCCATCGTCGCGCTGCGCGGCATTTCCTTGCGCCCCGCACTTCCCTATGCACTGCCGTTCTTCGGCCTCGCGCTGGTCAACAACATCATCCCCCATTCGCTGATGTTTGCCGGACAGACCGAGATCGGCTCCGGCCTCGCCTCGGTCCTGAATGCGACGACGCCCTTCTGGACGGTCATCCTCGCCAACATGCTGACGAGCGACGAGAAGATGAGCTGGCCGAAGATGACCGGCATCCTGCTTGGCATTCTCGGCACCGCGATCATGGTCGGCCCTGGTCTCGTGGCCGGCATCGGCGGGGCAGCATGGGCAAAGCTGGCGCTTCTCGGTACGGCACTCTCCTATGCCTTCGCCGCGATTTATGCCCGCCGGTTCCGCGCGCTCTCGCCCTGGCTGATCGCCACAGGACAGATGACGGCGTCCACGATTGTCATGCTGCCGGTGATGCTGGCGACGGGCGGCCTTTCCGGCCTCGGCGCGATCTCGATGCCCGTCTGGGCCGCGGTCATCACGCTCGCCGTCGTCTGCACCGCCTTCGCCTACATCGTCTTCTTCGGCATCATCGCGAAGGCAGGCGCGACCAACGCGTCGCTCGTCACGCTGATCGTACCTGCCGCCGCGATCGCGCTCGGCGCGATCTTCCTCGGCGAACGGCTGGAACTCTTCGAACTGGCCGGCATGGCGCTGATCGCGCTCGGCCTCGTCACCATTGACGGCCGGCTGATACGGCGGCGATAGGACGGTCGGGAGGATCGTCATGCAGTCATTCATCGCCCTGCGGCAGGCCATTGGGGCCGGCGCACTCGACCCGCGCGATGCCATTGCGCAAAGCCTCGACGCGATCGATGCGAAGGATGGCGAGATCCGAGCCTTTGTCACGCGTGGCGATCGGCAGGCGCTGCTTGCCCGGGAGGCGAAAGGTCCCCTCGCCGGCATCGCCGTCGCCGTGAAGGACATCTTCGACACCGCGGACCTGCCGACGAGCTATGGCTCGCCGATCTACGCCGGCCACCAGCCCCGCGCCGACGCGGCACTCGTGGCCACGCTGCGGCGCGCCGGCGCCGCGATCGTCGGCAAGACAGTGACGACCGAGTTCGCCCATTTCACGCCGGGCCCGACTCGCAACCCGCACGATCCCGACCATACGCCGGGCGGCTCGTCGTCCGGCTCGGCGGCTGCGGTCGCGGCCGGCATGGTCCCTGCTGCGATCGGCACGCAAACCGCCGGCTCGATCATCCGCCCGGCGGCCTTCTGCGGCATCGCCGGCTACAAGCCGAGCTTCCGTCTCGTACCGACGGTCGGTGCGAAGACGTTTTCGTGGTCGCTCGATACGGTGGGCTTCTTCGCTGCCTCCGTCGCCGACGTCGCGGCGTTCGCCGCCGCTGCCACTTCGCGGCCGCTCGATGTCGAGCCGGTCGACCCGGCAACCTTGCGCATCGGCCTCTACCGCGATCCACTGTGGCACGAGGCGGACGCGGACATGCGAGCAGCCGTCGAAGCGCTCGCAGGTCGCGCGGCCAGCGCCGGTGCACAAATCGTCGAGATCGGGGAAAGCGCGGAATTCGCAGCCGCCCGCGAAGCGCAGCCGCTCATCCAGGATTATGAGGCAGCACTCGCGCTCGGCGGAGAGTTCGACCGCAGCGCGGAGGTCATGAGCGAGCGTCTACGTGATGCCATCATCGCGGCACGCAGCATCGAGCCGCAGAGTTACGATCGTGCGCGCCGCGCTGCCCGCCATGCCCGGGGCTTCGCCAACCGGCTTTTTGCCGAGGAGGTCGATGTGCTTTTGCTGCCGGCTGCGGCAGGGGCAGCACCCAAAGGGCTGGAATCGACAGGCTCCCCCGCCTTCAACCGTCTGTGGACGCTCCTCGGCACCCCCGCCATTGCGATCCCCGGCGCGCGCAACGCCGAAAACATGCCGCTCGGCATCCAGCTGGTCGGCGGATTCGCCCGCGACATCCGTCTCCTCTCCATCGCCGCGTGGCTGGAGCGGGACGGATAGCTCATCAACAAGCGAGAAGGACTGATCAACTATGAAGGCCTCTGAACTTGTCGATCACATCAAGCAAGCGCTAGACCAGGCCAAACAGCAGGGCAACGAGAGCGTACTTATCGAGAATTTACTGCACTTCCTTGACGATTTTCCAATCGCCGACGAAATGACGGCTGCCGAGCTAGAACATTATAAGGCAAGCTTGGCACTGCATGCTGACCATGCTCGGCTCACGCATGAGAACTCCTTGGAAATGTTTCGATCGGTAATAGCAGCCGGCCAGTCGGCTATCCGCGCACTGTTTACGCTAAATGGTGGCGCTGCGATCGCCATGTTGGCTTTCATCGGACATCTCGCGACAGAATCGCCGAAGCATGTCGGACCCTTTGCGCCAACACTTCTGCCATTTGCAATCGGTGTCTTTCTAGCAGCAGGTTTGGCTGGAGTGACCTACCTGTCGCAATGGCTATACGCGACTGAGAAGACCGTTCGCTGGGGTTTTGCACTTAACATCGCGGCGATGGTGACAGGTCTTGCGTCTTTGCTCGCCTTTGGTCTCGGCATGTATTGGGTTTATGATGCCTTCAACTTGTTCAATGGTGTCGCTGACGCGCAGCTCACTGTTCCAGAAGCGGCTGCGCCTGCTGTAGATTTGCCTTCAGCTTCCAAGCCGGCGGACGAGGTACGGTCCAATTGATCCGTCGGTTAAGAACGTCTCACGCACCCGGCAAACCTAAGCCTAACTCACACCTTTTGTCTGTCCGCCAGCCAAAGTCGCAATGAATATAAACGATTGAATTTCAACGGCAAACGATTGCCGGCGCGTCGGAATCGCGACAGCGATGTCGCATTGCAGCAAGATTTCCGCTTGGCGGACCGCGGCAGGTCCCCTAGATTCAGCGGTGCAGTCTGAAGAGGAGGCTTTGCCAATGGGACTTACCAGGCCACTCAATGCACTGTTCCTGTGCGCCGCATTCGGCTTCATCGGCGCCGTCGTCATGGGCTTCATCGCCTGACGGGGACAGGACCCTGACAAGACCTCAGAGACCAGACTAGAGGAGGCCGGGTGGCAACGCCCGGCCTCTTTCCGTATCAGGCAGCAGCTGCCGCACCGGCCTGCTCCGAAGGCCGCACGCCGATGAGATGGCAGATCGCAAAGGCGAGATCGGCGCGGTTCATTGTATAGAAGTGGAAGTCGGAGACGCCGCGCTCGATGAGGTCGACGACCTGTTCGGCGGCAACGGCCGACGCCACCAGCGCGTGCGTCTGCGGATCGTTCTCAAGCCCGGCAAAGCGCTCTGCCAGCCAGGCCGGCACATGCGTGCCGCAGCGGCCCGAAAAGCCCGCGACCTGCCTGAAATTGTGGATCGGCAGGATGCCCGGCACGATCGGGATGTAGATGCCGGCCGCCCGCGCGCGCTCGACATAGCGCTCGTATAAATCGTTCTCGAAGAAGAACTGCGTGATCGCGCGCGTCGCGCCCGCATCGACCTTGCGCTTCAGCATGTCGATGTCGGTCGCGAAATCCGGGCTCTCCGGATGCTTTTCCGGGTAGGCCGAGACCGAGACGTCGAAGTCGCCCTGCCTGCGGATGCCGGCGACCAGTTCGGCCGCATTCGCGTAGCCGTCCGGATGCGGGCGATAGGAGGCGCCCACGCCTTCCACCGGATCGCCCCGCAGCGCCACGAAGCGCCGGACACCAAGCGCAGCGAAATCGGCGATGACCTGATCCACCTCGGCGCGGGTCGCGTCCACGCAGGTCAGGTGCGCAGCCGGCACCAGCGCGGTTTCCCCTGCGATGCGGCCTACGGTGCGCAGCGTGCGCTCGCGCGTCGACCCGCCTGCGCCATAGGTGACGGATACGAAATGCGGCCCAAGCGGCTCCAGCCGCTGTACGGTTTCCCAGAGCTTGCCTTCCATCTCGGCCGATTTCGGCGGGAAGAACTCGAACGACACCTGGAGCCGTCCGGCCGTATCGGGGCGGCGGGAGATCGGGTTGCGGGCCATCAGGCGAAATCCTTCGTCATGTCGGTATCGGCAATGAGGAGGCGCTTGTCTCGCGCGATCCAGATCTTCACGGTCAGGCGCTGGTCTCCCGCGCCTTCGATGTCGCGCTCCGAGGTGAGTTCCAGATCGGCATCGTCGAGCCAGTCGCGCATCTGCGTATCCGCGATGCCGAGCCTCAAATGAGCGTGCTGCTCGCGCAGGAATTCGAGTTCGTGCGGCGCGAAATCGACGATGACGAGCCGCCCTGAGGAGCGCAGCAGGCGCGCCGCCTCCCGAACGGCGCGCGCCGGGTCTTCGAGATAGTGCAGCACCTGGTGCATGGTGATGAGGTCGAAGCTGTCGCGCTCGACCGGCGGCGCATAGAGATCGCCGAGCCGAACCTGCGCATGGGTGACCCCGACGCGATCGAGATTGGCGCGCGCGACAGACAGCATCTCGCGCGATAGATCGACCCCGACGCCGCGGCGGTAGAGCGGAGCGAAGAGTTCAAGCAACCGCCCGGTGCCCGTGCCGAGGTCGAGCATGGACTGGAATTGGGTGGTGCCAACCATGCTGGAGAGCGCCGTCTCGACGGCCGCATCCGGCGCGTGCAGCGATCGCAGCTCGTCCCAGCTTGCGGCATTGCGGCTGAAATACTCCGCCGCCCTCTCCTGCCGCCGGCGCTTGACTGCAGACAGCCGCTCGAGGTCGCGATCGACCGGCTGCTCGGTCTCGTCGAGCCGTGCAAGAAGCGTCGGCAGGATGTCGCCGGAAGGCCCGCCATCGGCAAGCCGGAAATAGGCCCACGAGCCTTCCTGGTAGCGCCCGATCAGCCCGGCATCCATGAGGAGCTTGAGGTGGCGAGAGACGCGTGGTTGCGACTGGCCGAGAATTTCGGTCAGGTCCGACACCGTCAGGTCGCCATGCGACAGGAGCACGAGAATGCGCAGCCGGCTGGATTCGCCAGCCGCCTTCAGCATATCTACCATCGCGTCCAGCGTCAGGGGTCGGCGCTTCAGCATTCCAAACTCCAATACGATATAAAGATATGTTTATATCCAGAAGAGGGTCCGCGCAAGATGGCTAGCGAGTTTCGCGTCGGCGAGGAACGGCTGGCATTCGATCCAACGACGATGGAGCCGGACGCCGGCATCGTTTTCATCGGCCGCATTCGCTCCCCCTGGCAGAGCCGCGCAGAGTGCCCAAAGAACCTGGCGCAGGCACGCGAGCGTTGCGGTGGTGGCAGCATCGAGATCGACGAGCCGTACCGGCGCGGGCTTCTTGGCCTCAATCGCGCCAGCCACATCGTCCTGATTTCGTGGCTTGGCCAGGCATCGCGCGATCTCATCGTCCAGAAGCCGCGCCATGCGGAGAAGCCCAACGGCACCTTTGCGCTCCGCTCGCCGGCGCGGCCGAACCCGCTCGGCCTTCACGTCTGCGCGCTGACCGGGCTCGACGTCGAGACGGGTACAGTCGGCATCGACGCGATCGATGTGCTGAACGGCACGCCGCTCGTAGACCTGAAGCCCTATTTCGCCTCGATCGATTCGTTTCCCGACGCCACACGGGTAGATGCGTGAAGGCCTCGACCGACCGGCAGCGCGCGATCGGCAAGGCGCTGACGCTTCTTTTGCCGCAAGTGCCATATTCCGACAGCGAGCCCATCCGCGAGTTGGCGCTGCAGCGCAAGCTGCGCGACCTGCCGCCCTCCATCGCGGTCTGGATTGCGACGATCACCCATGTGCGCCATGTCCATACCGAGTACGACCAGTTGCTCGACGAGGGCTACGACCGCGCCGCCGCCCGCCACTTCGTGCTGCCGGCAATCAACGAAGTGCTGACAAGCTGGCGGTCGACCCGGCTCCTGGACGAGGATGACAATTCGGAATGACGCGACGTCGCCCGGAAATTCTCCCGATCGTCAGGAACATCCCTGCCCTTCGCACCGTTCGGCGCATGATCACGGCACCGTGACATTCACACGAAGGGAGTTGCCCACATGGCCAAGCAGAAGACGCTCGAGGACCTGTTCCACGACACGCTCAAGGACATCTACTACGCCGAGCGCAAAATCCTGAAGACGCTGCCGAAGATGAAGCGCGCTGCGCAGTCGGACGCGCTCAAGCAGGCTTTCGACAAGCACCACACCGAGACCGAAGGCCAGATCGAGCGCTTGCAGAAGGTCTTCGAGATAATCGGCAAGCCGGCGCGCGGCAAGACCTGCGATGCCATCGAAGGCATTGTCTCGGAAGGCGAGGAGATCATCGAGGAATTCAAGGACAGCCCCGCCCTCGATGCCGGCCTTATCTCTTCCGCGCAGGCCGTCGAGCACTACGAGATCACGCGCTACGGCACGCTGAAGCGCTGGGCCGAAGAGCTCGGCTATGACGATGCCGCGCAGTTGCTCGACGCAACGCTCCAGGAAGAGTCGACCACCGACGAGAATCTGACGGCGCTTGCCGACCAGGATTCCAAACAGCGCGCCAAGGCGGCTTGACCGTCCAGACGATAAGGGCGAGGAGGCCCGGCTCGTGCCGGGCCTTTTCGCGTCAGGCCTCGTAAATCCACTGTTCGGGCACGCGCACGGAAATCTCCTCGCCGGCCTCGATCCGCCCGGGCTTCTCCACCCAGGCCACGATACCGCGCAGGCGCTTCGCCGCCTTCACGAAGGCAAGCGCACCCTCCGCCTGATCGGCCATGCGGGCATTCTCCGCAACGCATCTGCCCGCGGAGCGACAAGGCGCGTTCGGCCCGTCGACCTTGATCGTCACCCCGCCTTTGAAGAAGAGCAACGTGCCCGACGGCAGCATGCTCAGGTTCGGCAAGCCGTCGATTGCCATGTTGGCGCCCAGCCATTCGGGCTTTACTGCCGGCAATCCCATGCCACCTGCGATCTTGTCCAGTTCGTCGAAGGAGACGATCGAGAGCTGGCGCTCGTTGCGCATCAGTGTGCCGCGCGGATACCAGGGTTCGCGCCCGCCCGAACGGCGCGTCGGTCCCGCATGGTAATCATCTGCAATGCCGTCGAAGGTAAGCTCCAGCGCGTTGGCTGCCCGCGTCTGAAAATGATCGCCCGGCGCCACGTACAGCCCGGCCACGCGCGCAGCCAGCTTGCGAGCGGGTCGGATGGTGATCTCGTCGCTGCGTGCGAATAGGTCGAGCATAGGCATAGGTCTCCGGGAAGAGCAGCAACAATGACGAGGCTTCGCGCGTCGGTCCAGCCTGCCACGCTGATGAACCGATGATGATTTCTGCTCGATCGTCCTAGCGGGCGATCGCCTGCCGGATTGCCGCCAGGACCTCGTCGGCCGTGTAGGGCTTCTGCAGGATCGGGAAGACGTGCCACTCCTCGGGCAGGCCGGAGCGGCCGTAGCCGGTCGCAAAGACAAGCGGTATGCCCCGCGCGCGCAACGCTTCGGCAACCGGATAGACCGGGGCGCCGGCGACATTGACGTCGAGGATCGCAACGTCGAGCCCGGGCGTCCCCGCCATGTCGAGCGCCTTCCCGATGCGCATGGCCGGCCCCACGATGCTGCAGCCGAGATCGCCCAGCATATCCTCGAGATTGAGCGCGACCAGCGCTTCGTCCTCGACAACGAAAACGGTACTGCCGGCGATGCTGTGCGTGGCGTTAGCCGACATGGTCGCGCCCTCCGCCCCAAGCATCGGCCGGTATGCTGATCCGGTGTGAAACACGCCCCTCTCCCTGTGCCACCTGGTAGTGTCCGTCCAGTTCACCCTCGATGAGCCGCTGGATCATGCGCGCGCCGACGCCGGCGCGTTCGGAGGCGACGCGCTCGTCGCCCTCGCTTTCCTGCCAGTCGATCGAAAGGCTGCCGTCATCGCGCACGATATCCCAGGCGACGTCGGTGACAGCTCCGCCTGACAGCGCCAGCCGCGCGGCGTTGGCGGCAAGTTCGTGAAGGGTCATCGACAGCGCGATCGATGCTTTCGGGTTGAGCATGATCGTCGGCCCACCGGTGAGTTTGTCGGGCCCGCCAAGTGCCGCGAGTTCCGCCTCGACGAGCGCGCCCAGCGAGGCGTTGGACCATTGCGTGTCGGACAAGAGGTTGTGTGTGCGCGAGAGCGTGATGATCCGCCGTTCGAAATCGCCGCGGGCGCTGACGAGGTCCTTCGCGTTCCGCAACGTCTGCGACGCGATCGACTGGACGGTCGCCAGCGTGTTCTTCACGCGATGATTCACCTCGTCGAGCAGCAGCTTCTGCCGCTGCTCGGCACGAACCGCATCCGTGCGGTCCATGCCCTGTACGAAGACGCCGGTGACATTCCCGTCGTGGTCGCGGATGGGCGCATAGGAAAAATCCACAAAGGCCTCGCGAAGGCGGCCCGTGTCGTCGCGAAGCATCACCCTTGCGCTGTTGGCCGAATGATCCTTGCCGGTACTGTAGACGCTGTCGAGAAGCTCGTAGAAGCCCTGCCCCTCGATCTCCGGCAGCGCTTCCTTGACGCTCCGACCGAGGACGTCGCGGCCACCGACCAGCGAAACATAGGCATCATTGGCGAACACGAAAACATGCGTCGGTCCGGACATCACCGCCATGAAACCCGGTGCCTGGCGGAAAAGCCGGCGGAACTCCTCGCTCTCGGCGAGCAGCTGCCGATGTGCCTGTTCGGCCTCGCGCGCCTTTTCGACGAGCGCCCCTGATCGGGCCGGAAACGGCAGCACGGCCGCTTCGCGCAGCCGCACCAGTTCCGTCACGTCGACGGTGTTCTGGATGATGTGCGTGACCTTGCCGTCCGCACCGACGAGGGGCGAATGGGTCGCCGTCCAGTAACGAACCTCCAACCCTCCCCCTTCACTGGCAGCTCGGGGAATGTCGTACGGGATGAAGGCAAGCGTGTCCGGCTTTGCCGTATCGATCACGCGCTGGAAGGACGCGCGAAGCCGCTCGCCACTTTCACCGTCGTTTGGGAAAAGATCGAAAAGGTTTTGCCCGACGAGCTCGTCCAGCTTGCGCATGACCGACTTTTCGTAGGCAGCATTGGCGGCGACGTACCGAAATTCGCGGTCCAGAACCATATGTGCTGAAGGCAGTGCCTCGAACACGCGTTGAAAGTCTGGTCCCAGCATCACACCCCGGTACACCACCCGACGCACCCCCGCGCGTCGTCATTCGGCACCAAACGCGGCTGCGGATGTTTGGTTCCCCGGATTATAATTCATATAGGCCGTTTTGGATGAACGACATTGGATCCCGAATCATGGGAATGTTGACAGCAGGAGCAAGTTCCGCTTTTGTTCTGACGGGTAGGGATTTTGAGTATGAACGCTGAACCTGACAGCGCATCGCGAAATTTGATGAAGCAAGTGGGTGGCCAAAGATTCAGAACGATTTTGGCCGATCCACCATGGCGATTTATCAACCGCACCGGCAAGGTCGCGCCTGAGCATCGCCGGCTTTCGCGCTACGAAACAATGGATACCGCAGCCATCTGCGATCTCCCGATTAAAGAACTCGCCGCTCCTACAGCTCATCTTTATCTGTGGGTACCGAATGCTCTTCTGCCTGAAGGGTTGGCGGTCCTTGGTGCGTGGGGCTTCGAATACAAGTCCAATATTGTATGGCATAAAATCCGAAAGGATGGCGGGTCCGACGGGCGCGGCGTGGGATTCTATTTTCGTAATGTGACTGAGCTTTTGCTGTTCGGCGTGAAGGGAAAAAATGTTCGGACTGAAGCCCCCGCTCGGAGCCAGGTAAACTATCTTTCGTCACGAAAGCGCGAGCACTCACGGAAACCCGATGAGCAATATGATCTCATCGAACGTTGCTCTAAGGGTCCGTACCTGGAGCTCTTTGCGCGTGGTACGAGACCCGGGTGGACGTATTGGGGTAACCAGGCGGACGAAAGCTACCGGCCGACTTGGAGCACATATGCTTACAATTCAGCCGTCGAAGCGGCTGAATAGCCTCAAAATGAAACTGAGGAAGCCGGGATACCGATCAGCACCAGCGGGCACGGGTTTCCGACACCGCGGAGTACACGGTCTTGAAGCTTCCGCCAATGAGTTGTCGCTTCGCCGAACTTATCGCTGACGAAATGGTCTGCCCAAGCCTGCCTGAAGTCACCAATCCGCTCCGCACGATCTAGTATTATACGACGCTGGCGACGAGTGGGGGTATAGCCATGCTCGTCAAGCTGATCCAAATCTTGAACTTGTCGATCGTCAGCGAACCTGCGCAACATCGACCGCATCTCTCTTTGCAGACTTTCTCCGCGGGTGATGATGCCGCCCACTGAGACGGCACCTTCAGCGTGAAGACGCTTAAAGCTCTCAAGATCCCGGTCGAAAAACGGGTCCTTGTTGTTCCATTCCAATTCAAGCGCAAAGATCGATCCAGCAGCGCCAAAAGATTTGACGTGGTCTATCTCATGTGAAAGCGAGGCGACCTCTCGCTCATCATCGAGATCGCCCCATTTTACAAGCTTGCGAACCTGTATGTTCCGCTTGTTCCAGCCTTGATCGGCCAGTCCCCTGCGCAAACGTTGGGTGAGCCCAGCCTCGCCACCGCCGCCCGCAACGATCTCGAAAATGGGTATGCTTAGCGACAGAAGCGCTTCTTCGAGTTCGACCTCGGCTGCGGGCATGTCCTGCGAAATAATAGCCTCAGCGTGATGAAGGGCGAGAATATCGAAGCCGCGTTCCTTGAGACGTTCAAACATTCCCGGCGCTCACCAACTGATTCTATTCGGTAGCCTACCGCGTCAGGCGCTTGTAGGTCATCGCCTTGGGGTTCAGCGCGTCCGGGCCGAGGCGGCGGACCTTGTCCTTCTCGTAATCCTCGAAATTGCCCTCGAACCACTCGACATGGCTGTCGCCCTCGAAGGCGAGGATGTGGGT
>VFQQ010002023.1_pt1 | contig 25094 bp, 18 predicted proteins | sample 3512341 | NCBI WGS metagenome assembly VFQQ01 (sample SAMN10412373, study PRJNA504923) | tailings metagenome | isolation source: Relicate 2 Philex TSF1 revegetated site | place: Philippines: Tuba, Benguet | collected 2017-08-29 | reverse complement strand
GCGTCACGATCCCCGAGGGCGTCTACTTGCGTGAATGCACCGGCGTCTCGGCCGATGGCATGACCTTCGTGGGGTATACCGGCCAAGCAGGGCAGGGACAGGTGCGGCAGGGGTTTGTAGCGACGATTCCGAGCGTGGGCATACCTCTCCACATGCTTGCGGGCGCGTTGCTCATGGTGCCCATTCGCCGCCGTGTTATTTAATCATACGTCATCGCGACACGAGACACGTCGGCGCCGTTACTTTCCGGCATGCGTGCCTACCAACCCTCCAGCACGCCGAGGACGTTCGAGTAGTCGTCGGTCCAGAGTGGCGACCGCGGCCCGGGGGCAAGGGTCGTCCAGCGCGGGGCGGACTGCGCGAGCGGACCGAGGTCGTCGGCGCTGCGGGCGAGCACAACCCACACGCTGGGGCGCTTGGCCTCGGCGGCGCGTTCGGGGGTGATCGTCGCGTCGTCGCGCACGAACGCCACCATTCCGTGCGACTGCGCGACGCGCGCGAGCACGGGGCGCAGGTCGAAGTAGCGGCTGGAGATGTGGAACGCGAGCACGCCGCGCGGCGTGAGGCGCTCGACGTACTCCCCCACCGCTTCGCGCGTGAGCAGGTGCGTGGGGATGGCGTCGGACGAGAACGCGTCGATCACGAGCAGGTCGTAGACGCCCGGCGGTTGGCGACGGACGAGCACGCGCCCGTCGCCTGCGAACGTGCGGAGCGTGACGCCCGGGCGGGCGGCGGCGTCGGTCAGGTAGGTAAAGAGCGAGGGATTGGCGGCGATGCGGATGACGGCGTCGTCGATCTCGAAGAAGTCCATGGTCATGCCCTCGTCGGCGTACGCCGCCAGGGCGCCGACGCCGAGCCCGACCACGCCGACGTTCGTCAGGCGCTGTTCGCGCCGGAGCGTGAGCATGACATCGCCGATGGGCCCCGAGGGGTGGTAGTACATGGTGGGGAGGAAGCGTTTGTCGCCCTTGGCGGCCTGCACGCCGTGCATGGTGGTGCCGTGGCTGAGGATGTGCCAGTTGCCCTGCTGGACGGCGCTGACCTCGTGCACGCCGAAGAACGTGCGCTCGCGGTGGAGCGACTCGCCGCCGGTGCGGACGACCGCGGCCCCCACGAGCAGCCCCGCGAACGCACCGGCGCAGAGGATCGCCGTGCGCGGGGCGATGGCCAGCGCGAGGGCGGGGAGGACGAGCGACGCCCGCAGGACCTGCTGCGCGGCGGTGGCGTCGCCGGTGAGCCCGAGGACGCTCCGGAAAATGGCGGAGGACTGGAGCGCGCCGGTCTGGACGGAGACGTCGAACGCCCAGACACCCCACCAGCCGGCGAGGGCGAGCGCCGCGGCGCCGAGCATCCACGCGGCCCGCACGCCAGGGCGCGTGACGGGCGATACGAGATCGCGCACCGCGGGGCGCAGGAGCAACGCGGCGGCGATGGCGAGCGGGTACTCGAGAATGGACGTGAACATGGCCGGGGCCAGGAGTGCGGCGAGCAGCCCCCCCACCACGCCCCCCGCCGCGAGAGAGAGGTAGAACTCGGTGCTGCGCGACGCGTGCGGGCGCGACTCGGCCAGGCGCACGTGGCAGAGCATCGCCAACCCCGCGAACGCGACGAGGTGCGCGATCGCGACGAGCGAGACGGGGTGGCGCACGACGGCGAGCCAGAGCGCGAGCGCTGGCAGCACGCACCACGGGGCGGCACGTCCCCACCACACGCCCGAGCCGACACGCGAACCCGAGAACGCCGCGATGAACGTGACGAGGTAGATCGCCAGCGGCACGACCCACAGCAGCGGAGCGGCGACCACGTCCATCGAGATGTGCTGCGTGACGCCCAGCAGGAGCGCCGAGGGCACGGCGGCAAGCAGCACCCATGAGAGCCGCTGCGCGGGCGTCACGGGAACGGCGTCGGGCGCCGCGGGCGCGGGCGGCGAGTCGGCAGCGGGCGCCGCGGGCGGCTGGGCGGCATCCGCCCGCGGGCGCGTGAACCACGCGAGGGCGAGGAAGCACACGCCGAGCGCCCAGAACCCCGCGGCCCACGCGGTGGCCTGCCCGGCGCGGGCCAGTGTGGTTTCGATCAGCAGCGGGTACGCGAGCAGGCCCAGCAGGCTGCCGGCGTTGCTGGCTGCGTAGAGGACGTACGCGCGGGCCGGGTCGCCCACGCGGGCGTACCAGCGCGTCAGCAGCGGGGCCGACGCGGCGAGCGCGAAGAACGCCGGGCCGACGGTGAGCGTGAGCGTGCGAAAGACGAACCAGCGCGGGTCGGCGTCGCCCGGGTCGCCCGGGTCGGTGGGGCTGGGCAGCGTGACGGCGGCGAGGGCGAGCACGCCCAGGTGCACGAGCGCCTGGCGCGATTCGCGCACGCGCGTGCCGACGAGGTGCGCGTAGAGGTAGCCCAGCAGCAGCACGCTCTGGAAGTAGAGCATGCACGTGGTCCAGACGGCGGGGCTCCCGCCCATGGCGGGCAGGACGATGCGTGCGGCCAGGGGCTGCACGACGAACAGCAGCCCCGCCGAGAGGAACGCCGCCGCGCCGAAGAGCCAACCCGCGCCGCGTTGCATGGTTACTCCTCGGGGACGCCCAGCCCGTGCAGGACGCGCAGGATGTTCGAGTAGTCGTCGGTCCACAGGGGCGCGCCGGGCCCGGCGCGGAGGCGCTGCCAGTTGGTGTTGCGCCCGAGCGAGCCCAGCGCGGCTTCATGTCGAGCGAGGACCACCCAGTCGGACGGGCGCTTGGCCTCGCGCGCATCGTCGCCCACGACAACATCGTCGAGGCGCCCGCGGATCTCCAGCCCAAGGTCCTCGGCGATCCGCGCGAGGACGGGCGTGAGGGTGAAGTGGCGGCTGGAGAGGTGGAACGCGATGACGCCGTCGGGCTTGAGCGTGCGGAGGTAGACGCGCACCGCGTCGCGCGTCAGCAGGTGAATCGGAATCGCGTCGGACGAGAACGCGTCGATCACGACGAGGTCGTACGTGGCGTCGGGGGCGCGGGCGATCTCGACGCGCCCGTCGCCGGGGTTGGGCGGGGATGCGATCCGCACGCCGGGGTCCTGCAGGGCGTCGTGCACGAAGCGGAAGAAGGCCTTCTCGCGCGCGATGCGGATGACCGCGGGGTCGATCTCGTAGATCGTGAACGTCGAGCCCGGCTGGGCGTAGGCGAGCAGACTGCCCGTGCCCAGGCCGATCAGGGCGACCTGCTCGAACCGGTCGGACTCGATCATCTCGCGGAAGACGTCGCCCGCCGGGCCGTTGGGGTGGTAGTAGGTCCCGGGGATCAGGTGCATCCAGCGGACGCGTTCGCTCCGCGGGAGGGCCTCGGGCCCGCGCGCGAAGAGCAGTCGCCGGCGGAAGGCGGCGTCGGGGTGCGGGGCGTTCTCGGGGAGTTCGAAGTCGGTGCGGATCTGCACGCCGTGCAGCGTGGTCCCGTGGCGGAGTTCGCGCCGGGTGTTGAGGGGGTCGCGCTGGACGACGTGCACGCCGAAGAACGTCCGCTCGCGGTACATCACGCCCGGGCCGACAGCGACGATACCCGACGCGGCGAGCACGGCGGCGGCGCACACCGCGAAGCGCAGCGACCCGCGCCGCAGCAGCAGGAGCGCCAGGACGAGGGCGGGGATGCCCCCGAGCAGCGCGAGCCGGGCGCGCGTCGCAATGTCCGGGTGCTCGCGGAGCCAGGCGCTGACCCGCGCACCGGTGACCCACTCGCCCAGCACCAGCACGCCGACGAACAGCGCCGCCCCGAGCGCAATGGCAAGGGCGACCTCGACGCGGCGCTGGGTGCGCGACCAGGCGTCCCAGGCGATCCGCACCTGCGGCCGCAGAAGGCACGCCGCCCCGATCGCGATCCAGTACTCGGCGACGCTCGTGAAGACCAGGGGCGCGACGAGCGCGTTGGCGATGCCCCCGAGCACACCCCCGACGGCGAGCCAGAGGTAGAACTCCGTCAGGTGCGCGGGGTCGGGGCGGTCCTCGGCGAGGGCGCCGTGGCACATCAGGGCGGCGACGAAGAACGCCGCGACGTGGATCGCCGCGATCACCCCGACCGGGTGCTGGGCCGACGCGAGCATGACCACCGCGACGCCCAGCACGCCGAAGGGCAGGATGCGCCCCCACGTCGCCGCACGCCACGCCATCCGCGGCGAGAACGCCCAGATGAACGAGAGCAGGTAGAGCGAGAGCGGCACGACCCACAGCAGCGGGACCGACGCCACGTCCGTCGCGATGTGCTGCGTCACGCCGAGCATCAGGCTGGAAGGCACGAGCGCGAGCGCGATCCACCGCAGTCGCCTCCCGGGCGTCACCGGGCCGGCGACAAGTGCGCCCGGCGCCCCCAGCGACGGGGCGGGCACGGACGAGGTTCGCCGGGGCGCGCCCTCGGCCGAGCGCAGGCCCGCCGCCGCCACCAGGCCCACCAGCAGCGCGAACAGCACGCCCCACCCAAGGAACTGCTCGCGACGCGCCAGCAGCGGCTCGGCAAGCAGCGGATAGGCCAGCAGGCCGATGAGGCTGCCCGCGTTGCTCGCGGCGTACAGGAAGTACGGGTCGCGCGCCCGGGCATCGTCCGTCGAGGCGAACCACTTCTGCAGCAGCGGGCCCGTGGTCGAGACGGTCAGAAACCCCGGTCCCACGAGCAGCAGCAGCGTGCCGACGAGCCACAGCACGGGCGAGCCGGCCCCGGGGTTCACCTGCGCCTCGGGGTTCAGCAGGGACGCGAGCACCGAGCCGTCCCCAAACAGGACGAACGCGACGTGCCCCAGAGCGAGGGCGAGCAGGCCCGCGTGGACCCAGAGTTGCGCGCGGACGGGCAGGCGCGTCGTCAGCAGGTGCACGTACAGATACCCCGCCAGCAGCATGGCCTGGTAGAAGACCATGCAGGTGCTCCACACCGCGGGGCTCCCCCCCAGGACGGGCACAAGCACCTTCGCCGTCATCGGCTGGACGAGAAAGAGCAGGGCGGCCGAGACAAAGATGGCAAGGGCGTAGAGCCGGAGCACGGGCGTAGGGTACCGGGGCCGCGAGTCCTCGGCCCGGCTCTGCGGTCACGTACTTCCCCCCCACCCCCACTCCCCCCGAGCACGCCATGCTGCACCTCGCCATCCGCATGCTGCTGGGACAGACGGCGCGCTGGCTGGGCGTGGTCTTGGGCGTTCTGCTGTGCACGTTCCTGATCACGCACATGCTCGCGATGTTCTCGGGCATGATGCGCCGGTCGTACGGGCTCGTCACGGACATCCCCGAGGTCAACCTCTGGGTCATGGACCCGGCGGTGGAGTACGTGGACGAGCCGGCCGGCATGCCCTCGACGGCCCTCGCCCGCGTGCGGAGCGTCGAGGGCGTGGACTGGGCCGTCCCGCTCTACACCGGCAGTCTGCGGGTGCGGATGCCCTCGGGGGCGCTGCGTCCGGTGCTGCTCATCGGCATCGACGACGCGACGCTCATCGGGGCGCCGCGCAACCTCGTGGCGGGGAGCCTGGAGGGCCTGCGGGCGGCGGATGCGGTGATCGTCGACGAATCGTCGGCGAACGCCCTGCTGCGGACGGTGATCACTCCGCCCGCGCGGGCGCCGGGGTGGTTCACGCCCGACCTCAACGCCCCGACGCGACCCCTGGGCGTGGGCGACGAGATGGTGGTGAACGATCATCGCCTGGTGGTGGCGGGCGTGGCGCGCCTCACGCCGCGCTTTCTCTCGAGGCCCGTGCTCTACACGACCTACAGCCGGGCCGAGTTCGTCACGCCCCGCCAGCGGAACCTGCTGTCGTACGTCCTGGCCCGGACCGCCCCCGGGCACGACCCCGAGGAGGTGGCCCGGCGCATCCACGACGCCACGGGCCTGCGCGCCCGCACCTCGGCCCAGTTCTCCGACGACACCTACTGGTACTTCGTCCGCACGACCGGCGTCGTGGCCCGCATCGCCCTCATGATCGGGATCGGCGTCGTCGTGGGCGTCTCCGTCAGTTCGCTCCTGCTCTATCTCTTCACCGTCGACAACGCCCGCTACTACGTCACCTTCAAGGCCCTGGGCGCCACCACGGGCACCATCCTCCGCATGGTCGCGGCCCAGGCGCTCGTCTCGGGATTCGTCGGCTTCGGGCTGGGCGTCGGGCTCTCGTCGGTCATGGGCACCGCCGTCGAACTCGAGGCCATGCCCTACGCCCTCACCACACCCACCATGATCTTCACGGGGAGCGTCGTGCTCTTCGTCTGCGTAGTCTCGGCGCTCCTGAGCGCGCTCAAAGTCCTGCGCCTCGACATCAGCACGGTGTTCAAGACATGACCAACAATGGCGGCGTGACCAACGCCCGACGCTTCGACGCCCTGATCTGCGACATCGACGGCTGCCTCGCCCCCGAGAGCGCCGCCCCGCTCGACGCCCACTCCCTCGCGCGCCTGGCGGCCCACAACATCCGCGCCCAGCACGCCCGCGACGCGCCCGTGCTCACGCTCTGCTCCGGACGCCCCGGCGCGTTCGTCGAATGCCTCTGCCGCCTCCTCGCGAACACCAGCGTCCCCTGCATCGCCGAGATGGGCGTGTACCTCTTCGACCCCCGGGGCGCGCGGTACGAACTCGACCCGGCGATCAACGCCGAACACCTCGCCGCCGTCCGCGCGGCCCAGGCGTGGATCGAGCGCGACCTCCTCCCGCGGGGCGTGGTCATCCAGCCGGGCAAGTCGGCGTCGATCTCGCTGTGGCACGCGGACCGCGCGGCGCTGTTCGACCTGAAGCCGCACCTGGCCCAGACCTTCGCCCGCGAGGGCTGGCCCCTGCGCGTCTCGAGCACGGTGGCGTGGATCAACTGCGACCTGGCGCACGTGAACAAGGACACGGGCATCGCCCGGGCCGCCGCCGCCGCCGGGCTGTCGCGTGATCGGCTCGCCGGCATCGGCGACACGCTGGGCGACCTCGCGATCCGCGAGAGCGTGGCCTGGTTCGCCTGCCCCAGCAACGCCGCCCCGGAACTCAAGGCCCGGGCCGACTACGTCTCGCCCTTCCCCGAGATCGACGGCGTGCTCGACATCCTCACCCGATTACCGACTTCGTGAGGTCGCCCTCGCCCCGCCGGCGCAGTTCACCCGCCGTCCGGCGCAGGCACTTCAGGTAGCGGTAGATCACGAACACGCACCCCCAGAACGCCAGCCCGAGCAGGTGGATGTAGGGGATGCCCTTCCAGCCCGACGCCGAGATCACGATGTGCACGATCATCGCCCCGATGATCCACGGCAGGGCCTTCGTCAGCGTGCGCAGCATCTCGATGATCTTCAGGTTCTCCGCCTGGCGCACGAAGTAACTCAGCACCGGCGCCATCGCGTGCACGTGCACCCCCAGCAGCACCAGCAACGCGATCGTCCACGCCCGGCGCAGCCAGACCTCCGATGGCTTCAGCACCTCGGCGATGGCGGGCGAGGGGATGGCCCGCACGATGAAGAAGATCGCCAGGAGCGTGGCGATGCCCGCGAGCACCCAGGCCGTCCAGACGGCGCGCGCGAGTTTCGGCGCCAGGTCGTCGCTCGCGCCCAGCCCGTCGGCCGCCGTCGCGAGACGCCGCATGGCCCCCGCGAACCACCAGCCCAGCCCCGCGCACCCGGAGAGTACCACGGCGAGCGCCACCGGCCCGGCGCCGGGCAGGATGGCGTTCGCGAAGAACGCGATGAACTGCGAACCGGCGGTGAGCAGCGTCCACGCGAGCGCCGTGAAGTACGCCGTGCGCAGCGCGCCGACGAGTTCCTCGATGCGCCCCGCGGCGATCTCGCCCGCGACCAGCGCCCGCGACAGGCGTACGGGCCTCGCGCACTCCGGGCACAGCGCGTCCGACGCGAGCCCGCGCAGTTCGTACCCGCAGCCAACGCACGGCACCGACGCCGTCGGCGGCAGCACCTCGGGCGCCGACGCCGGGGGACCCGATGTGTCCGCCGGCCGGTTCACTGCCCGCCCGAGTCCGGCACGCCCTGCCCGTCGGGCGTCTGGAACGGCTTCACATAGCGGTCGAACCAATCGACCATCTCCGCGAGCACGTGCCCCACGCTCTCACGGGCCGCGTACCCGTGGCTCTCGTGCGGGAGCATCACCAGCCGCACCGTCCCGCCCTGGCCCTTGACGGCCTGGAACAGCCGCTCCGACTGCATCGGGAACGTCCCCGAGTTGTTGTCGATCTGCCCGTGGATCAGCAGCAGCGGCGTCTTGATCTTGTCGGCGTACGTGAAGGGCGACAGCGTCATATAGACGTCGCGCGCCTCCCAGAAACTCCGGCGCTCGCTCTGGAAGCCGAAGGGCGTCAGCGTGCGGTTGTACGCCCCGCTCCGCCCGATGCCGGCCCGGAACATGCCCGGCGGCGCGTGCGCCAGCAGGTTCGCCGTCATGAACGCGCCGTACGAATGCCCGGCGATCCCCACGCGCCGCGGGTCCGCGATGCCCATCGCCGTCGCCTTGTCGATCGCCGCCTGCGCGTTCGCCACGATCTGCGTCACGAACGTGTCGTTCACCGTCTCGGGGTCGCCCACCACGGGCATCGCCGCGTCGTCCATCACCGCGTACCCCGCCAGCGTCAGGAACAGGTGGCTCGTCCCCCCGATCCGCGTGAAGCGGTAGGGCGAGCCCGATACCTGCCCCGCCGTCGCAGGGTCCAGCACCTCGTTCGGATACGCCCACACGATCAGCGGCAGCCGCGTCCGCCCGTTGTACCCGGGCGGGGTGTAGATGGTGGCCGACAGCGGGACCCCGTCCGAACGGGTGTAGGTCACGATCTCCTTCTTGATATCGCGCAGTTGCGGCGTGGGGTCGGTGAAATCGGTCAGCGCCCGGGGGTCGCCCGGCGTGCCGTCCGTGCCCAGCGTGCGCACCCGCACGTTCGGCGGGCTCGTCAGCGTCTCGTGCGAGGTCAGGAGCAACTGCCCCCCGCGCCCGCCGGGCGCGTCGATCACGTCGATCACGCTCTCGTACTGCTCGCCCTCGCTGCGCCACAGGCGACGCGTCGAGAAGTCCGCCAGCGACATGACGTCCAGGAACGGACGGTCCCCCTCGGGCGACGCGCCCTGCCCCGCCAGGTACACCGCGCCGTCACGAACCTTGATCACGCTCACGCCCCGCGCCGTGCGATCGGTGATCGGCGTGCCCGGGTTGTTGTACCGGTCGTTCATCGAGCGATCGAACACCACCCGCCGCTCGCCCGTCGGCGCCATCGTCGCGTCGGCCTCCACCAGGAACGTCCGCGTCCAGCGCCGCTCGCGCTCGAACTCGGTCAGCATCGACCGCGACGTCGTCGATCCCGCCGCTTCCTCCAGCCACGCCATCCCGCTGTACCGGTGCTGCACCCGCAGGAACTCGCGGGGCTCGCCCGCGAACGGGGCCGCCCAGGTCATCAGCCGGTCGCGGTGCTCGGCCTTCGCCCGCGGGTCCCCGCCGTCCAGCGCCTCGGTCCACAGCAGCGTCGCGTCACGCACGTCCACCCATTCGATCCCGCGCGGGCCCGTCTGCACGCCCTGCGTCGGGATGTTCTCGCGCAGCGGCACGCGCGCGATCTCCTTCACCACCTCCCCGCTCGCCACCGACCACACCTCCCACACCTGCGGGAACAGGCTCGACGGCACCTGGTACGAGTACGGCCGCTCGATCCGCCCCACCAGCAGGTACTCGCCCGAGGGGCTGGGCACCGCCGCCGCGTAGATGCCCGGGGGGCCGATGTCCCGGCGCGCGCCCGTCGCGATGTCGACGATCGCCAGTTGCGACGGCATGATCCAATCAAACAACGCCTCGTCGTGGTCGTCGCTGAGCAGGTCCTGGAACGTCCGCACCGGCGCCACCTCGCCCGTCGAGGCATCCTGGATCACCGGGCCCGCAGGCCGCAGCGGACGCTCGGGCATCGCCCCGCGCCCCGACGGCACGAACCGCACCAGCACGCTCCGCTGGTCGGGCATCCACCGCATCGACCCGCCCGCGGCGGCGTTCACGTTGCTCGCGATCAGCCGCGGGCTCGCCGTCCGAGCGTCCAGCACCCACGCGTCGACGCCGTCGCCCCGCGTGTTCGAGAAGAGCGCGAACCGACCATCCGCCGACCACGCCAGGCCCGACAGGTTCGCCCCCACGGGGAGCGACACCGGGCGATCCTCGAAGCCCAGCCCGGGCGGGAACGAGCGCAGCGTGATGCCCACCACCCGCCGGGGCCCGTGCGGACCGCTCGTCAGCGGGTTCAGCCGCGAGCCCCCCAGGCGCAGCATCGGGGCGGCGAGGTCCTCGATCGGCGGGAGCCCGCGCAGGTGCAGCAGCGCCAGGCGCGACCCGTCGGGGCTGATGGACACGCTCGGGGTGGGCGGCGCGTCGAGCACCGCCCGGATGTTCTCGGGGGGCTGGCGATACCCGCCCGATTCCTGGGCCGAACTCACCGAGATGCCCCACGTGCACGCCGCGAACAGCGCGCACGAACGCCCGAGGACGCCGATCGATCGATTGGCCATGGCATCTTCCTCCGCATCGTGGTTCCCACGATGCTACCACGCACACGGGCCCGGGTACACCCGGCGCGGGATCTCGCCAGGGCGAACCGCAGCGGGGCCCCGGGCTAGCGCCGCCCCGCCGCCGCCAGCCCGGCCTCGCCGATCACTTGCTCCGCGTAGCGGTTCATCGCGTCGCGCAGCTGCTCGAAACTCTCCAGCACGTAGTAGATCGGCTGGAAGTGGTCGATCTCGAAGTCCGTCTCGCACACCCGCTCCAGGTCGAACGGGCGATACTCGGGCACCTCGCGGGGCGTGCAGTCCGGCGCCGAACGCCCGGGCGTTTCCCACTCGCCCTTCAGCGAGTACTCGCTCTCCGCGTGGCTGCTCACCAGCCCCGAGCCGTAGACCTTGATCTTCCCGTCCTCGCGGATCAGCCCGAACTCGACCGTGAACCAGAACAGGCGCGCCAGGCGCTTCACGTGGGCCTCGTCCTCGCACAGCAGCGCCGCCTTCCCGTACGTCTGCAGGAAGTCCGCGAACACCTTCAGCGTGTGCAGCGGCACGTGCCCGAACACGTCGTGGAAGATGTCCGGCTCGGGCAGATAGTCCATCACCTCGCGCGGGCGGATGAGCACCGTCGTCGGAAACTCGCGCTGCGCCAGGCACGCAAAGAACGCCTTCGCGGGCAGGTACCCCGGCACGCCGTAACTCGCCCAGTCGCTCTGCGCCTGGAGGAACTTGTTGATCCCGTCCAGGCGCGTCCCCTTGGGCACCTTCACCCCGCCCGCGATCTCGATGTCCCTGGCCACCACCAGGTCGTCGAGCAGGGGCAGCCGGTCGCGCGTGAGCCGCAGGATCTGCATGCCCTCGATGAACTGGCGGCTCACCTGCTGCTCCAGCACCGTCCAGCGCCGGTCGAACAGGTCACGCCACACGTCATGATCGTCCCGCGTGTACAACTCGTACCGCTGCGTGATGTAGAACTTGTCCGCGTCGATCTCCGACGCCGGCAGGTTCGGCGCGTTGTCCGCCGCGGCCTGGGCCACGCGGGCCTCCTCCCCGGCGATCACGTTGTTGTACCGAATATCCGCACGCATGCGCGATCTCCTTCCACACGCGGTCCGAACTACTTTATGTCGCCCGTCGCGCAGACACCCGCCCAACCCCTACCCGCCGCCGAACGCCGCCCACGCCTCGACCTCGGTGATCGCCTGCTCCGGGCCGATCGGCGCGCACGCCGGGCCGCCCGGGGTGTCCGCGGTCCGCCGGCGTTGGGCCGCGGCGGCGATCGAATCCGCCGGGTTCGCCCGCACGATCGGCGCGTCGCTCCCGAACCACAGCAGTTCGCCCGGGCGGCATCCCGCGTCAACCAACCGGCGCAGCGGCAGAACGCGATCCAGCCGGTCCGCCAGTTGCGCCCGCAGCACCTCGATGTCGTACAGCAAATGGCACGGCTGCACGCTGCACACTACGCCCAGGTCGGCAAATCGCGCCACGTCCGCCGGATGCACCAGTTCGCAGTGCTCGATCCGCAGCGCGGGCACGCCCTGCTCCACGTCACGCGCCATCCGGGCCTCCACGCGCGGACGCTCGCCGGCGAGCAGCCACCCTTGGTGCCGCTCGACCGCGGGGCGCGAGCCCTCCCACGCGTCAAGCACCGCTCGCACCGCGCCGTCGCCGATGGCGTGCACCGCCAGCCCGACCCCCGCCGCCCGGGTTCGCATGATCGCGTCGCGCAGATCGCCGGGGCTCAGCAGCGCCATGCCGCGCGGGTGCTGGGGCATCGGGTCGGCGTAGGGCTCGAGCATCCACGCGGTCCGCGCGTTCAGCGTGCCGTCGGCGAAGACCTTGGCCCCCGCGAGCGTCACGTGGTGCCCGTCCTCCCACTCCGGCGTTGAGGCCAGCACCGCGTCGAACTCCTCGAGCGCCGAGTACAGCCACACGCGCTGGCGCAGGCGCCCCGTGTCGGCCAGCCCCGCCAGCACCGGCCCGAGCCACGCCGGGCTGAGCAGGTCGTGCACCTCGCCGAACCCCAGCGCGTGCAGATGGTCCAGAGCCTCCAGCACCACGCGTTCGCGTTCCGCGCCCTCGGGCTGCGGCTCGGCGCTCCGCACCTTCCACGCGGCGCTCTCGAGCAGCAGCCCGGTGGGCGTGCCGTCGCGCCCGCGTTCGATCACCCCGCCGGGCGGGTCTGGGTCGGCGTCGCCGATGCCCGCCGCCCGGAACGCCGCCGATCCGCCGACGAGCGCGTGATGGTCGAACGACATGACGAACGCCGGGCGTGCCCCCGCGATGGCGTCGAGTTCCTCGCGCGTGATCCAGCGTGGGTCACGCCAGGCGTTCACGCGCGCCCCCCGGGCCGCGAGCCACCGGCGACCATCGGGATCCTCGCGCGCCAGTTCCGACGCCCGTTGCCGCAGACGTTCCAGGCAATCCTCGCGCGACGCGCACGCCGACACGTCGAGCGTGCGGAGCGCCACGCCCAGCATGGGGATGTGCGCGTGCGCCTCGCGCAGCCCGGACGGCGTGCCCATCGCGCTCATGCCCCCGCCCCCGCCAGCAGCGCCGCCACCAATCGACGCGCATCGTCCTTGGACCGCGCCTCGTCATCGAACTCCAGGCGGATCACGCCGAACTTCCCCCGCACGTCGATACCCCAGGGGTCGAGCCCCAACGCCGCGGGCTCGGGCACGCGCTCGCCCGCGCGCGCCAGCACGGCCCGCGCCAGGGCGGGCACGTCGGCGTTCAGCGCGCGACAGAGTTCACGTTCCACGCCCGCGACGACGCTGGGCGCGACTACCTCGTCTCCCTCGGCCACATCGCCCCGCAGGCGCACACCCTCGACCTGCAACCGGTACCACGCGCCGCCCTCCCCGTGCCCGTAGTACGCCTCCCACCGCGCGGTCAGCGCATGCCCGCCCGCCACGCGCCCGGGGCTCCCCAGCAGTTGCAGGGCGCCCTCGCCCTCGTCCGGGGTGAACATGGTCACGCTCTCGGCCTCGACCACCGCGGGACGCGCGACGAAGACCGGCTCGCCCCGGGCGGGGTCGATCACGAGGCGGACGTCGAGGGCATGGTCGTTGGCCAGAAGGATGCCCGACCTCGCCCCCCACAGGCGCCGCCGCATCTCACGCAGAATGTCATCGTGGGTCACGCGGGCATTGTGCCCGGGCTCCGGACGCGGGGCAAGGGGCAAAAACGAGAGCGGGGCCGTGTTCCGGCCCCGCCCCGTCGAGTTCGATCTGGTTGTCGGCGACGTGCTCCGCCTCGATCGGGCGGATCGCACGCCCACGGCGTGCGTCGCCGGTGGCAGGGCCGCGCTGGTCCGGAGAGTCGCGGAACAAGCCCGCGCGGGCGCCCCGCGGCACCCCTCCCGACCGCGTCGGCGTGGCGCCTTACTTCTTGGCCTTCTTCTTGGCCTTCTTCTTAGCCTTCTTCTTCGCCATGATTGGCTCCTTAGGTGTGAATCGATCGCGAGCGGCTTCGGCCGCTCTTACTTCTTGGCTTTCTTCTTGGCCTTCTTCTTCGCCTTCTTGCCCATGGGTGTGGCTCCTGGCTTCGATCACCTGACCGTCGTCGCGACGCACACGCGCCGCATTCACCAACAGTCGTTCGGAACAGATTATCGGAAGTCGATCGCTCCGTGCTTGAGTTCACCGAAAAAATTACAGTCGATTGCACTCGCCCGCGCTCGCGCCATCGCCAACATAGACTCTTCCTCCATCGTCCGTCGTGATCCGCACCATGAGCGACATCTTCTCCACAACGCTGCCGTCCGGTCTTCTCCTCGCCGTCGAGCGCATGCCCGGCGTGCGCAGCGCCGCGATCTCCGTCGTCCTCCCCGCCGGTGCGGCGTTCGACCCGCCGGATCGCATCGGGCGCGGCGCGCTCTGGAGTGAACTCCTCATGCGCGGCGCGGGTTCGCTCTCCTCCCGTGAACAGGCCGACGCCTTCGACCGCGTCGGCGCCTCGCGCGCCGCCTCGTGCGCCCCCATCACCTTCCGCATCTCCGGCGTCCTCCTCGGACGCGCCCTCCCCGCCGCATTGCCCCTCTTCATCAGCATGATCCGCGCGCCTCGCATGTCCGACGACGCCGTCGAGCCCGCTCGCATCCTGGCCCTCCAGTCCATCGCGGCCCTGCAGGACGACCCCCAGCAGCGGGCCTCCATCCTCGCCCGCACCCGCCACCTCCCCGCACCCCTCAACCGCTCGGCCCTGGGCGAAGAAGCCGGCATCCGCGCCCTCACGCGCGACGACCTCCTCCGCGGGTGGCACGACTGCGCCCGACCCGGCGGGAGCATCCTCGCCATCGCCGGCGACGTCGAGCCCGCACGCGTCGTCGATCTCCTCGCCCCGCTCCTCGACGGCTGGTCCGGCGCCACCCCCGACCCCACGCCCGAGGCGCCCTCCGCACGCGGATATCACCACGAGCACGACGAGACCAGCCAGGTCCAGATCATCCTCCTCGCCGACGCGCCGACCGAACATCACCCGCACTCGATCCTCGAAAAGTTCCGCGCCGCCGTTCTCTCCGGGGGTATGGCGTCGCGCCTCTTCACCGAGGTCCGCGAGAAGCGCGGGCTCTGCTACAGCGTCCACGCGTCGTACCAGGGCGACCGCGACTTCGGGCTCTTCGCCGCGTACGTCGGCACCGCCCCCGACCGCGCCCAGCAGTCCCTCGACGTCCTCCGCGCCGAACTCCTCCGCCCGGGCACGCCCGAGGGGCGCGTCACCCAGGCCGAGTTCGACCGCGCGAAGGTCGGCATGAAGAGCGGGCTGATCTTCAGCGGCGAATCCACCAGCGCCCGCGCCCACGCGCTCGGCGCCGACCTCCGCCGCCTCGGTCGCACCCGCTCGCTCGACGAACTCGCAGCCGAGATCGACGGCGTGACTCTCGACCATCTGAACGACTATCTCAGCACGCGCACGCTCGACCACTGCACGATCCTGACGCTCGGCCCCGCGCCCCTCACCGTCTGATCCGCGCGCGTCTGCCCCCGCAACACCCCCGGGCATTCCCGCCTCGCAACGACCGGCCGCCCGCGCGCCGCACGCTACACTCCGCGCCGTGGGTTCCTTCCGCCATTCCATCATGCGCAGCGCGTGGCAGTACGCCCTTCTGGGCGGGTGTCTCGCGCTCCTGGCCGCCTTCCTCGTCTATCCCATCCTCCTCACCGTCCGGGGCGGGTTCTACGCCGACCCCGCCGCCCGCACGGGATTCACCTTCGACCATATCCTGCTCGTCTTCGACGATCCCCGCCTCCTGGCGGCCCTGGGCAACTCCCTCCGCATCGCGACCCTCACCACCATCCTCTCCGTGCTCATCGCGCTCCCCCTGGCCGTCCTGTCCGCGCAGTTCGACTTCCCGGGCAAGCGCTTCTTCAACGCGGCCGTCCTCGTCCCGCTCATCCTCCCGCCCTTCGTCGGCGCACTGGGCATGCGGGCCATCCTCGGGCGCGAGGGCTCCCTGAACGCGCTCCTGGGGACCGACTTCGACATCCTCGGGTCCGCCGCGTTCGTCGGCGTCGTGTGCGTGCAGGCGCTGGGGCTCTACCCGATCATCTACCTGAACGCCACGGCGTCGCTCGCGAACCTCGACCCCGCGCTCGACGAAGCGGGCCGCTCCCTCGGCGCCGGCTTCGCCCGGCGCTTCCGCACCATCACCCTGCCCCTGGTGCGCCCGGGCCTCTTCGCCGGGGCCACCATCGTCTTCATCTGGTCCTTCACCGAACTCGGCACGCCCCTCATGTTCGACTACTACGAGGTCGCGCCCGTCCAGATCTTCAATGGGCTGAAAGAGGTCGAGAGTTCCGCCCGCCCCTACGCCCTCACCGTCGTCGTCCTCGCCACCGCCGTCACCGCCTACCTCGTCGGCAAGTTCATCTTCGGCCGCCGGGGCTACGCCATGCAGACCCGCGCCTCGCGGGGCTCAGCCGCCACGCCCCTCACCGGGCCCGCGGCCTGGGCCGCCTCGGGCGCCTTCGCCCTCGTCGCGTTCCTCGCGCTCCTCCCGCACATGGGCGTCGTGCTCACGAGCATCACCCAGCCGGGCACGTGGTACGGCACCGTCCTCCCCAAGGCCTTCACCGCCTCCCACTACCAGGAAGCCCTCACCAGTTCCGACGCCTTCGGCGCCATCTCGAACAGCCTCAAACTCGCCTCGCTCGCGATGTTCCTCGACATCCTGCTCGGGCTGCTCATCGCGTACCTCATCGTCCGCACCTCGCTCCGCGGGCGCTGGCTGCTCGACGCGCTCTGCATGCTCCCCCTGGCCGTGCCCGGGCTCGTGCTCGCCTTCGGCTTCGTCGCCATGAGCCTGCAATGGCCCTTCGGGAAAGACGGCCCGCTCAGCGGGTTCGCCAGCGTCCTCGCCTCCGACCCCAGCCCCGTGCCCTTCCTCATCGTCGCCTACGCCGTCCGGCGCCTGCCCTACGTCGTCCGCTCCACCGTCGCCGGGCTCGAACAGACCAGCGGCGACCTCGAAGAAGCCGCGATGAACCTCGGCGCCTCACGCCTCACCGCCGTGCGCCGCGTCATCGTCCCCCTCATCATGGCGAACCTCATCGCCGGCGGGCTGCTCGTCTTCAGTTTCTCGATGCTCGAGGTCTCCGACTCGCTCATCCTCGCGCAGCAGACCAGCGACTACCCCATCACCAAGGCCATCCTCGCGTTCATGGACCGCCTGGGCGACGGGCCCTACATCGCCAGCGCCATGGGTGTATGGGGAATGGCGCTGCTCACCACCACGATCTTCGCCGCGAGCATGCTCCTGGGGAAGAAACTCGGGTCGATCTTCCGCGCGTAGACACGCCCGCGGCTCGCGACCATCGCCCGCCGCCACGAGTCATTCTGGCCTGTGCAATCCAATCCCCGGCCCGCGCCCTACTTCACGCCCTTGAGTTCGATCGAGAACACGAGGTCGCTCTTCGCGGGGATGAGCACGCCCCCGCTCTGGTCGGGGATCTCGCGCTCGCCGTACGCGAGCTGCCACGGGATCGTGAGCCGGCGCACCCCGCCGACCTTCATCCCCGGGATGCCCAGTTGCCACCCCTGGATCAGCCGCTGCAGCGGGAACGTGATGGGCTCCTTCCCGCGGGTCGAGTCGAAGACCTTCCCGTCCTGCAGCGTGCCGTGGTAGTGGATGGTGATCGTCGAGTTCGCCGACGCCTCGGCCCCCTCGCCGATCTTCAGGTCCTCGATCAGCAGGCACAGCGAACTGGTCTTCACCACGTCGAGCATGGTGCCGTCGGGTGCTTCGCCCTTGGTCGTGGTCATCGTGCGCTCCGGTTCCATACTCGGGGTGGTGGGGGTCGCGGGGGTTGTCGGGGCCGAGCCGCCCGGCTGCACGCCCGCGAGCAACCCGAGCCCAGTCCCCATCACAGCGATCACGACCGCGGCTGTCACCTGCATGCGTTGCCTCCCATATGGGCACCACTTTAGTCACACCCGCGTGCACGCCAACATCCCCGCGCCCCCTCCCCCACCGCCATCGCGCCCCGCCCGATACCATCCCTCCGCGTGCCGCCACTCCTCGCGATCTCCGCCGGTGATCCGGGCGGCATCGGGCCCGAAGTCCTCGCCGCCGCCCTCGCCGACCCCGCCCGACGCGCCCGCGCGCGCGTCGCCCTCTTCGCCCCGGCCCGCGCGATCCTCGCCACGCCCCACGGACGCGCCCTCCCGCTCAGCATCCGCCCCGACAGTCCCGACCTCGGCCCGCCCCCGGCGCCGGGCGAGATCGTCCTGATCGACCTCACGTCCCCCGACGCATCCGCCCCCTGGCCCGCCTCCGACAACGCCCCCGCGGGCGACACGTCGTTCCGCGCCGTGAACCGCGCCGTCGATCTCGCGCTGCGTCCGCCCGCCGACCCCTGGCACGCGCACGCCGTCGTCACCGGGCCGATCTCCAAACGCGCCTGGGCCCTCGCGGGGCACGCCACGTACCCGGGGCACACCGAACTCCTCGCGGCCCGGTGCCACGTCGCCCACGCGACGATGGCCTTCCACGCCCCGCCCCCCGGCGCCAACGACCCCACGCCGCTCCACGCCGGGCTCAGCGTCGCGCTCGTCAGCGTGCATCGTCCGCTCCGCGACGTGCCCGGACTGCTCACCGCCGCACGCATCACCGACACCATCGCCCGCGCGCACGATTTCGCCCGCCAACTCGGCGTCGCCTCACCCCGCGTCGGCGTCTGCGGCCTGAACCCCCACGCCGGCGAAGGCGGGCTCCTCGGCACGGAAGACCGCGACGTCATCGCCCCCGCCGTCCGCGCCGCCCGCGTCGCCGGCATCGACGCGCAGGGCCCCTTCCCCGCCGACACCATCTTCGGCGCCGCCCTGGCCTTCGCCGACGCGCCCCCGTCGCGCTTCGACATCGTCGTCGCCATGTACCACGACCAGGGCCTCATCCCCCTCAAGACCCTCGCGCGAGATCGCGCCGTCAACGTCTCCCTCGGGCTGCCGATCGTCCGCACCAGCCCGGACCACGGCACCGCATTCGACATCGCCGGGCGCGCCCTCGCCCACCCGGGCAGCATGGCCGCCGCCATCGACCTGGCCATCCTCCTCGCCGGGCGTCGCGCCGGCGCATAGCCCACGCTCGCGCCGCCCGTTCTCACCCCCCTATACTGGGCCCACTATGGAACGCCGACGCCCATCCATCGCGCACCGCTGACGACCGTCGCGCCCTCGGCGCACGCACCGTCCGCACGCCACCGCGGCGTTCCTTCCCCTCCATCCGTTCGGTGTTTTTTTGCCCGTCCACCCCCGCGCGCCCGCGCCGGCGCGCGTTCCTCCCGCTCGCACCCATGACCACGCAGCCCACCCACAACGAACACGCCACGCCCCACGCCCACCCGTGGCGCGAGGTGCTCGCCATCGCCGGCCCGACCGTCGCCACGATGACCTCGTACACCATGATGACCTTCGTCGACAAGCTGCTCGTCTCCAAGATCGGGCCCGAGCCGCTCTACGTCGGCGCGCAGGGCAACGGCGGGCTCGCCGCCTGGGTCCCCATCTCCATCGCGCACGGCACGCTCGCCATCCTCAACACCTTCGTCGCCCAGAACCTCGGCGCGGGCAAGTCCGACCGCGGGCCCGCCTACGCATGGAACGCCCTCTACCTGGGCGTCGCCTTCTCCGTTCTCGTGCTGCTCCCCTACTCCTTCACGCTCCCCATGCTCTTCCGGGCGGCCCACATGGACCCCGAGCAGGCGACCCTCGCCACCCAGTACGGGCAGATCCTCCTCTGGGGCGCCTCGCTCACGATGATCACGCGGACGATGTCGCAGTTCTTCTTCGGGCTGCACCGCGCGCGGGTCGTCATGGTCGCGGGCGTCGTCGCCAACGCCTTCAACGTCCTCGCGAGTTACGCCCTCATCTTCGGCAAGTTCGGCCTGCCCGCCCTGGGCGTCGCGGGCTCGGCCATCGGCACCGTCCTCGCCACCGCCGTCGAGGCCGCCATCCCCCTCGCCGTCTTCCTTGGCCCCAAGATGAACGCCGCACTCAAGACCCGGCTCGCGTGGCGCCCCTCGCTCCCGCACATGCGCGACCTCTTCCGCCTGGGCTGGCCGGGCGGGGCGATGTTCGGCAACGAGATGGTCTGCTGGGCCGTCTTCATGGTCTACCTCGTCAGCCACTTCGGACGCGAGCACGCCACCGCCGGCTGGATCGCCCACCAGTACATGTCCCTCTCCTTCATGCCCGCCGTGGGCATCTCCGTCGCCTGCACCGCCCTCGTCGGCAAGTACCAGGGCATGGGGCGCAGCGACCTCGCCGTGCACCGCGCCTCCCTCTGCCTCAAGGCGGCCCTGGTCTACATGGGCGTCTGCGCCGTCGCGTTCGTGGTGTTCCGCGAGCACCTCGTCCTGTTCTTCGTCCCCGGCGAGACCGACCCGGACACGACGCAGCGCCTCGTCGCGCTGGGCTCGTCGTTCCTCATCGCCACCGCCGCCTTCCAACTCTTCGACGCCGGCGCCATGACCCTCTCGGGCGCCCTCCGCGGCGCGGGCGACACCCTCATCCCGGGCCTGCTCACCGTCGTCCTGTCCTGGGTGCTCATCGTCGGGGGCGGGTTCGCCCTGGTCGAGTTCGCCCCCGGGCTGGGCTCCCTGGGCCCCTGGATCGCCGCGGCCGCCTACATCGCCCTCCTCTGCCTCTTCCTCCTGAAGCGCTTCCTGGGGGGGCGGTGGAAGTCGATCCGGGTGGTCCGCGACCACGCCGAACCCGCCGCCGCCGCCGGCGCGACCACCGACGGGATCATTTAGCCCCCGGTTCGCCCGGCACACCCCCCCTTCCTATGCTTCCCCCCGGCAGTTCCCCCGCCGATTCTGGAGACCCGGCCCCCATGGCCCACGACCCCCTCGACACCGTCATCGGCTTCTCCGACACCACGAAGAAGGACACCGCCGCCGCCGCCAAGGCCCTCGGCGTCGCCAAAACCGCCATCGCCGCCGGCGAGCGAGACACGGCCATCACGGAGTTGCGCCGCGCGGTCAACGCCGACCCCGACAACCCCGAGGCCCTCTTCCACCTGGCCTTCCAACTCGACCTCTGCGGCGAGGAAGAAGAGTCCCTCGCGCTCTACGAGCGCTGCTGCGATCAGCAGCCCCCGATGGTCAACGCCCTGGTCAACCTCGCCGTCATGTACGAGGACCGCGCCGACTACGCCGCCGCCGAACGCTGCCTCCGCCAGGTCCTCGACACCCGCCCCAACCACGCGCGGGCGTCCCTCTACATGAAGGACGTGCTCGCCAGCCGCGAGATGGTCGTCGTCGAAGAGCAGGACCGCGACGTCTTCAAGCGCAAGGCTCTCCTCGACACGCCGGTCACGGACTTCGAACTCTCCGTCCGCGCCCGCACCTGCCTCAAGAAGATGAACATCCGCACCCTGGGCGACCTCCTGCGCATCACCGAGGCCGAACTCCTCGCCTACAAGAACTTCGGAGACAGCAGCCTCCAGGAAATCCGCAAGATGCTCAGCGTGAAGGGCCTGCGCCTGGGCCAGGGGCTCGAAGACGCCCACCGCGCCGCCCGACGCGCGCTCATCGAGCAGTACAAGGGCACCGGCAAGGAGACCGTCCTCGCCAAGCCCGTCGCCGAACTCCAACTCTCCGTCCGCGCCCGCAAGGCCCTCCAACTCCTCACCATCCAGACCCTCGGCGACCTCGCCAGCCACACCGAGGCCGAACTCATGGGTATCAAGAACTTCGGCGCCACCTCGCTCAAGGAAGTCCGCGAGCGCCTCGCCGAGCACGGCCTGTCGCTCCGCAAACTCGACGAGTAAGCCCGGCGCCGGGCCTGCGCCTTCAGCCGCTCCCGCCGCCATCCCCTTCCGCCGATGACCCGCCCTCCCCCTCGGAGGGCGTTTTTTTCGCGCCCGCACCCGCCGCGTCCTCGCCGGTCGCCTGACGCACCACGCCCTCGTCGCGCCGCTTCGTCGCGTGATAACTCAGCCGCGTCCGCGCGTACTCCTCCGGGCTCACCCGCAGGTCGGGCAACCGCCCCCGCGCGTGCTCCGCGTGCAGGTGCTTCAAGAACGGCACGCACCACATGCACCCCGTGCCCGCCCCCAGGCACTCGCTGATCAGCGACGCCACCGGCGGGTTCTCCCGCTCCAGGTACGCGCGGATCTTCCGCAGCGTCACGTGAAAGCACAGGCACACCTCGTCGTCCGGGCTCACGCCCAAACCCTACGCCCGGCACCAAACCCCAGCGCCAATCACCCGCCGCTATCCTCCCCCATGCCCGCGGACAACGCCATCCTCGCCGGGCCCTGGCGCCTCCTCTATTGGGATCACCCCTCCGGGCAGGGCGAGCAGATCCGCGTCGAACATCCGCGCTCAAACACGCTCGCGCTCGACCTCACCCACCCGCGCTGGGCCGCCGGCGCCTACGCCTTCCGCGACCAAGGCCGCTTCCTCGACCTCACGCTCCTCGACACGCAGACCGGCGCGAGCGTGCGGGGCGTGCTCGACATGACATCCGGGCGCTGGCGCGACCAGCACGGGCGCGTGCTCGAGTTCCCCGCCTTCCGCGACCTCTTCTGTGACTCGCCCTCCCTCGAGTTCCCCGCCGGGCTCGTCAATCCGCCCGCCCCGACCCGACCCGAAGTCCCCGCCCACCCCGAACTCGAGCGCTTCCTCACCCTCGCGCAGCGCCGGGGCGTGGGGCACGAGGGCACCACCGCCATCACCCTCGCCCTCGCCGTCGCCTCCCGATCCATGACGCCCGAGGCCGCCGCGGGCAAACTCGCCGACTCCTGCCGCACCCTGGGCACGCTCGGCGCGCCCGCCGCCAGCGCCGACGCCGGCGCCCACACCGCCTCCTCTTCGCGCGCGCCCAACGACGTCCTCTTCGCACCCGTCGCCGACGCCGACGGCTCGCAACGCATCGACGCCTCCGTCTGGAACCTCGACTTCCTCCTGCTCTCGACCCGAGGCACGCGCTGGGACGCCTGGGCCATCGATCGCTTCGAGAACGGCTTCACCCTCCACCTCACCCACGCCGACGACCCCGCCGAACTCCGGCGCCTCACCGTCTGGCCACCCCGCCAGGCCTCGCTCGCGACCTTCGCCCAGGCCGCCCCCGTCCGCGACGTGCAGGAAGCCCTTCGCCACCTCGACCACGAGGTCCGCGCCCGCACGCCCGCGCCCTGCCCCCCGCCGCCGGAGCGTTGGGCCTCGCTCTTCGCCCGCGCCGACGAGGCCGACCGCTACGCCGCCCAGCGCGCCGCCTCGCAACGCCCGTGGTTCCGCGCCGACGAACCCCCGCCCCCCCCGCCGCCGCCCAGCGCCTTCCGCGTCGAGAGCGAGCCCGGCTTCCGCCTCGTCCGCATCGCCGACGCGAGCACCACCGCCAGCACGACCGCCTCACCCGTCTTCGACCTCACCGGCTCGGCGTGGCGCGTCGACCACCGCCTCGACGCCGCCCCCCCCGCCTGGCGCCTCACCCTCACGCACCCCGACGATCCCGCGATCACCGGCGCGCTCACGCTGCACCCCGGCGCGGGCACCGGCACGATCGACGATGGGCCGTCCGACGTCCCGCTCCCGCGCCTCGCCGAGGTCGTCCGCATGGCGTCGCTCATCCTGAACCCGCGCGCGTGCGCCGAATGTCTGCACGCCGCCGCACGCCCGCGCGCGCCGGGCGTGCTCGCGACGATCCTCCTCGCCCGCGGCGTGCGCCTGCAACTCTGGGCGGGCGACCCCGACGCCGCCGCCCCCTTCGTGCAGCCCGTGCTGCTCGACGCGCGCGGGCGGGCGCTGCTCGACACGCGCCCGACATGCTGGGGGGCGATCGTGCGTGCCGCCGACGGCGCCGACGCCTTCGACCTCCGCCCGCTCCACCGCAACGCCAACACCCGCGCCGAGGGCGACCCCGCCTGGCTGCACGTCCATCTGCCCTCGCGCCGGGTGCGCGTCGACGGCGGGCTGCTCCCCATCACCCGCGTCGCCGAACTCCTCCGCGACTGCGCCGACGCACGCACGCTCGCCGAGCGCCTCGCCGAGGACCTCGCCCGGGCCGCCCCGCTCCCCCACCCCTCGCCCGAAGCCCCCGCCGACCGCGTCGTCCTCTCCGCCGACGGCGTGTGGCGCGCGCTCCTCAACCGCACCGACCGCACCGAGACCGCCTCCAACGGCGTCACCCACCCGCTCTACCGCCTGCGCCTCGTCCGCTGCGCCACGGGTGAGTGCACCTTCGACTCTTCCCGCATCAACGCCGTCGCACGCCTCCTGAACTACGAGGGCACGTCGATCCGCCTCGACCGCGCCGGCGACTGGTGGACGTGCATCGACCTCAGCACCTCGACCTGGTGGGACGAGAACTTCCGCGAGCCGATCTCCGCGACCACGCCGCTCGACCAACTCACGACATAACGCCGGGACGAGGCCCCGTGCTTCGCATCCTTCTCTCCCACTGATGCCCAGTGCCTGGTGCCCAGCGCCCGATGCCCGATGCCTTCCTCCTCCGGGGCGGGGCCTTTCCAGGCCCCGTGCTTCGCTTCCTTCTCTCCCACTGATGCCCAGTGCCTGGTGCCCAGTGCCCGACGCCTTCCTCTTTGGGGCGGGGCCTTTCCAGGCCCCGTCTTCTCTTCCTGCTTCCCTCTTCCGCTTCCTCACCTATAATCACTTGTCGTGCCGCCACCCCCGGCGCGATCTCCCATACGCACACCGGCCAGGGGGGCTTGGCCGATCGCACCCGCCGCGGCACACCCGTGGCGTCCGGAGGTTCCCCATGCCCGCCAAGTGGACCAAAGCCGATCTCCTCTCCCGCCCCGTCCAGCACGTCGACATCACCAAGTTCGACGCGCGCGCCATCATCAAGTCCTACCGCGACATGGCCTTCTCGGCCCGCACCCTCGCCCAGGCCGCCGACATCTACTCGATGATGCTCAAGGACCGCGAGTGCGCCGTCATCCTCACCCTCGCGGGCTCGATGATCTCCGCGGGCCTCAAGAAGGCCATCATCACCCTCGTCGAGCACAACATGGTCGACGCCATCGTCTCCACCGGCGCCAACATCGTCGACCAGGACTTCTTCGAAGGCCTGGGCTTCAAGCACTACATCGCCCCCGGCAGCCCCGAGGCCCCGCCCGTCGACGACATGACCCTCCGCAACCTCATGATCGACCGCATCTACGACACCTACATCGACGAGGACGACCTCCGCGCCTGCG
>VFQQ010002022.1_pt1 | contig 25104 bp, 19 predicted proteins | sample 3512341 | NCBI WGS metagenome assembly VFQQ01 (sample SAMN10412373, study PRJNA504923) | tailings metagenome | isolation source: Relicate 2 Philex TSF1 revegetated site | place: Philippines: Tuba, Benguet | collected 2017-08-29 | reverse complement strand
CAATCGATGCTTTCTACGAACATTACCCGCGAACCCTAGTCAACTCAGATGCCCATAAACTTCACGAAACAACTTAACATTCATCGGCGGAGCCCGCAGTACAGGCTTCGTTGGGCGGTGGCCGGCAGATCCCCGACGAAGGTAGGGCGCATGATTTCGCTCTGTCAGCCTACAGCATCGCTGTCGTGCTACAGCGAAGTCTGCGGGTGCACGTGTTGGCTATGACATGGGAAACTAGCTGACTAGTCAGCGCATAAGAGGAACTTAGAGGCTCTCGACACACATGTTTCTATGTGCTTAAGTCATTAAATCATGTGCAAATGCATGGGATCCACATGTCGTATGACGATTTTTTAGCGGAGCTGGGAAAAGCCGGGCTAAGTGTCCGCGGCTTTGCTGAGTTATTAGGTATGCGTCCGAACTCGATCTCTAACAATAAGAAGCAGGGCGAAGTACCCGGTCATTTAGCGGTGATAGCCGCTCTTCTTGCCGAAATGCGGTTCCGTGACATGGATTACGAGCCTGTTTTCGCGCGCGTAAGTCTAAGCAAGAAGAAATCCCGCGGCGCGGCGGGGCCGGGAAAATTTGCCGGTGACAAGCAAGGCATACTGGAGTTGGGCTCGTGAGGTTTGAAGCAATTGCCTCGCTTGAACTAACAAGCCAAAGACTGGGCTGGCCTACCCCCAACGCCGTAACCCATCCACAAGGAGCCGGGGCGTCGGTATTTGCATCGCTCGTCCGGGGGAAAATTGGACGTTCTCTTGCACAGATGCCGGATGCCGAAGGCGTCAAGCTTGGGGTCCTAATGGCGGACCATGAAGCAGCGACTTCCGAGCCACCGCTGGCAATTGTCGCCCAATTTGACACAGGTGTAAGCGAGAAAACACTCCGTGAGCTGCACAGACTTTCGTGGAACTTCTCCCATGCGCCCACCCTCGTGACTATTGAACCGGCCCTCATACGGGTTTGGAGTTGCTGCGAGGCTCCTGATCCCGATCGGAGCATTGATAGTTACGTTGTAAAGAGCCTAACCGTCCGTCAAATAGAAAGCGGAGATGCGAACGACCTCGATGGGCGCGCTGCGCGCGCTCTACACTGGATAAACCTCGTCTCAGGTCAGTTCTTTGTCGATCACTCTGAGAGGTTTGACAGAGATGGGCGCGCTGACCAGATGCTACTCGGCAACCTGCGGCACATTCGCGATATCCTCGCGAAACAAGGCCTAGTTGACGATGACATTTGCCACGATCTTTTAGCTCGGGTTATTTTTGTACAGTTTCTTTTTGATAGAAAAGATCAAGACGGAAATCCCGCGCTCACCCCGGCGAAATTACACCGTTTGCAGAAGGATGGAGTTCTCACGAAGGCCCACAGTTCGTTCGAGACAATTCTTTTAGACTACGATGAGACCTATCGGCTATTTGACTGGCTTAATACAAAGTTTAACGGCGATCTTTTTCCGGGCAAGGGAGACTCGGTCGATGCTCGGGCTCAAGGCTGGGCCAGGGAGATGCAAGTCGTCGCGCCTGCGCACTTATCTTTGCTCGCTGAGTTCATTCGCGGGGATCTCGATCTTGCGACACGACAAATGTGTCTATGGCCTCAGTATGCCTTTGACGTCATCCCCCTTGAGTTCATCAGCAGTATTTACGAAACATTCGTAACAGAGCGCGCATCACATGACGGAATTTTTTATACACCCCCGTACCTTGTAGATTTCATTTTGGACCGAGTGCTGCCATGGGAAGGCATTCAGTGGGATTTGAAAATTCTAGACCCTGCATGCGGTTCCGGCATCTTCCTAGTGAAGGCGTTTCAACGCTTAGTGCACCGATGGAAACTTGCTAATCCCGGCGAGCCAGTTCGCGCCGAAACGCTACGCCGTCTTCTGGAAAAAAACATTTTTGGTGTAGACAAGGATCCTCATGCCGTCCGAGTGGCTTGCTTTAGCTTGTATCTGGCAATGTGCGACGAGATTGAACCAAGGCATTATTGGACGCAAGTTACTTTCCCTTCGATGCGTCAGCGACGTTTGGTGTGCTCGGATTTCTTCTGTGAGGATCAAAGAGGGTTCAATACCAAAGATGATTTTAAATCTTATGATCTCGTGATCGGAAACGCTCCATGGGGAGACGGCGTCATCACGGACGCTGCCACGCTGTGGGCGAACGATAAGGAACATAAATGGACCGTTCCGAATAATGACATCGGTGGTTTGTTCTTAGCTAAGGGCGCTCAGCTGGTAGCCGACTCCGGCTGCGTTGCGTTGATCCAATCGGCTAATTCCTTGCTTTTCAACATCAGCGGGACCGCATCTGATTTCCGGAATGAACTCTTTTCACGACATCACGTGGAGGCCATCTATAATCTATCGGCTCTGCGTTTCCGTGTATTCAAGCGGAAGACCCACACGACCAAAACCTCGGCAGCGCCGGCCTGCATCATTATCCTGAGGCAGGGCCAACCATTCGACAACGACAGTATCCCTTACATCAGTCCGAAACATGTTCGTCCACTCGTGGACGAATTCACCATCGTCATAGAACCGTTCGATGTAAAATCACTCACCGCTCGAGAAGCTGCCACAGATCCGCTCGTCTGGTCGAAACTGATGTGGGGGAACCCGCGCGATCTTCAATTAATCAGAAAGCTACAGAGCTTTCCAAGTTTAAGCAGTCTCCAGACCGATCACAAAATCAATTACCAGCAAGGCATTACTTTCGGGGATCGAAAGAAGCCCGCACCACAACTGGATGGTAAGCGGCTGTTTGATGCACCCATGTTCCCGTCAGGCCAGATCCTGGAAATCGATACGGACGCATTCGAGGTGGTCGAAGGGCTAAAAATTCATTCCAAAGCCTCCACAGGTTTGGCAGCATTTTCTTGGCCCCAAATTATCATAAAGCATAGCTGGAACAAGGCTACCGGCCGCTTTCATGCGCGCATAAATGCCTCAACCCGGCAAGAGGGGCTCCTTTGCAATCAAAGTTACTTCTCTGTCCATGCCGATGCCGAAATCTTGGAAGCTGCATGTATCTCTCACAACAGTAAAATTGCTGTGTACTTCCATTTTTTAACAAGCGGCCGATTTGGCGCATACAGACCGAAACTCTCGAAGGACGAAATACTAGGATTGCCAATTCCAAGTCCGGCGACGGGTCTTTTGGACGGGATCGAGGACTACGCTTCACTTGACGAGCGGATATTTCAGCTATTCGTCCTTAAGGACTCCGAACGCGTACTGGTCGAAGATGCAGTCGATTATACGCTGGATGGTTTCTTGGGAGGAGACGAACCTCGGGGTGAGCAACGGACCTCACATTGCGATGGCGAAAGGAGCGAGAACCACCTGAGGGCATACTGTGAATACTTCGTTCGCGTATTGAAAGCTGGGTTTGGTAACGGAAAGTCAGCGTCGGCAACCATATATCAGACGACTTCGGAGTTTATGCCCTATCGCCTCATAGCTTTTGAACTTGGAGCGAATGTCCAAAGCACAATTCAGGTCAGAGAGATTCCCGCCGGCGCGTTGTTGGAGCAATTCGGCCAACTCGACTTGAAGGATAAAAGCTCGGGCGGTGGCATATTCAACCAGAGGATCGCGCGTATCTACGATGCAAGTACCGGAGTTCCGACCGTTTTCATAATCAAGCCCGACCAGAAGCGGTTCTGGACCCGGAGCATGGGACTTCGAGACGGGGATGACGTCGCTTTGGATCTCTTCACCTGGCAACAGCAAGCAATGTCGGACAGGTTAGGAGCGGCACAATAATGGCGTTCGATGAAGCTAATTCCGCCCGTGCTTCAATCGACCCTGCCTTCATACTTCTGGCACGCTCTTGGATAGACCAGCCGACAAGTCAGTTCATCACATTGGTCTGGTCAGCATACGATAATATGCGCGCCGCGTCGCCGCATGTGGATGGTCGCGACCTTGAAAGAAGCATCACGCAGCTCTTAGAGCCGCGAATTCGGGACGCAATGTCCGGCGACGAGCCGTTTTATATCCAGCACAGCCCTTTTGAACGTGAAACTATGAAGGCTGCACCGGCGCAGCCGCCCGCGTACGACCTGGCCTTTGTGTTGCGAGCGGACGAGCGGATCATGTGGCCTATCGAGGCAAAAGTCCTTGAGACGCCGAAAACCGTGTCGAAATACATTCAAGACGTCCAAAATGAGTTTCTTACCTGTAGGTATGCACCCTTCTCCAATTCAGGGGCGATGCTTGGTTACTTGTTGACTGGAAGCACAGAAGACGCCTTCACGGAGATTTCCAAGAAACTGGGGTGCGTTCTCGACACGGTACCCGAGCATCCAACAAAACCGAACCGTCGCTCACATCACAGTCGGAATGTTCCGTCCGGAAAATCTTATCCAGCTGAGTTTGGCTGTTATCATCTTATTCTGGAATATCAAGATCTTAAGAGAACGACGGCGATGAATAATTAGTAGAGATCCGACTTCTACTACGAACAATCATAACTTCATTCACGACCGATGAAATCAGTTCCAAGATAAAAGCTCGTTAATCCGGGCTCTGCTTGTGGCCCGTTGATCATGGCGGTGAGCGTGGCCGTCAGGTAAGCCAGCGGATCAAAGCCATTGCATTTGCAGGTCTTGATGAGCGAAGCGTTTCACAGTGAACTAAGCTAACATTTCGTAGACCAATTCATTAATTTCCTTACCCTCACCCGAACGCTCTAAAACCTCCCTTATGTGGCGGCGAGAGGCAGCGAAATGTAGCTCGTCGTCTATTGAGAACCCGGATACTAGCTGCTCCGCTGCATGTCCTAGCTTGCTCAGGCGCGTGTGTGAAGCCGTCGCAGTTTCGTATCTGGGAATGGGCAACTCCCATACGTGCTTCGCAATATCACGCTCGTCTTTCCCATATGTCATAAGGGGCCGAACTAATTCTGTTGTAATTGGTGCATTTAGGATGGCGCAAATGTAATCTGCTTCATCCTCTGTTTCTACTGCTGCCCAATAGAGGCCGCTGCCCAGTATTGCTCGAGAATTTTTTAGCTTGGCTGCTACGACGTGCATTCCCGAACGATTATAAACAACTCGCAATGGCGGAACCGGTAGCTGCTTTCGTAGGGTGCCTTGATAATCCAATCGTTCCATTAAGGACATGCGATCATTGGACCTGTTTGCGTCCCAGAGTTCTTCGGCACTCGTCCACCATTGGTGCAGACCTGGATGGAGTTCCATCTGTCCGCTATCCATCACCGATTTCGCTCCACAGGGAAGAACGGCGAGCATTGGCTTTCCCGCTCTGTATGGATAGATATTGTCGCCGGTATAAAACGGCCTAACAAACTCAGATTCGACAACACCGGTAATGCTGGGGAGGCTCTTCCACGGACTTTTTTCCTGCACGCTACGTGATGATTGTACGGCCAATCTTCCCTTGGGGAGGCCAAGGGCGTTCGCTTCTTGATGTTCGACGGTAAAGGCAAGTCTAGGAAGTACCGTCGCCCCTTGAGAGAATAAGGGCGCGTAGGATGATTTCCCCGTTAGTCCAACATGCTTTACCTTGCCCGCAATCCTTGTAAGATCATTTCGCGCCTCCCTCCAAGACATATTGGCTTGCCGCATCTTTCCAGACCAGATCTGAGCTTCCATAGGCATCTTCCGGCCCGACCAGGTACCCTCATCGGCGCCGGTCGCTCTGCTATGCTCCTCCCTTTTCCCGAAAATGACGCTTGCAGCGCGAGGAAAAAAGTGAGGTCGGATCTTCCGAAGATCCCAAGAGGGGTCAAACCCAAAAGCTACCTCTCCCGCCGTTCCTCCGTAGTGGCCCTTCCGGAAAGGCGCATAGTGTTCTCTATCAATCGCCGCATTGGGCATGACGAACGCAAACCGCCCGCCAATCTTTAAGTATAACTCGCAGGCCCGGACTGCAAAAAGACCTGACAAGTCCTGATGAGTCGAGAGCTCTGCACCTGCCCAAAGTCCACGGGCTTCGCTCAGGCGACGGAACGCTTTTTGCATGTCCGTCGTCATTTTCCGATAAGCAAGCCAAGGAGGATTACCAATGACGACATCGACGCGGTTCTCCAAGCGGGCTAGCCACAACGGTCGAGCTAGATTTCGTATGTAGTAGCCCCAGATATGATCTCGATCCTGGTCGTGTAATTGGCACATAGTGGCGAAGGTGGCCTCCACTGTGGCTTGAAACTTCTCGGGTACAGCGAGACGCCTTAGTACCGCTTTTAGGCTTGGTACTGGAGAGTGTTTTTTTCTGCTCGAGGCTTTATTGGCCATTTCATTTACAAGTTCGTCAAACCTTGACGCGTTTTCGAGCAGCGGGTCAGGAAATGATAACTCAGTCCCGAAAAGATCCTTTTTGTCATCGGCCCGAATGATGAGGTTCCCGGCGGCCCACAAGTCAATATTTTGTTCTTGCCATTGCAGAGAGTCCCCAAGGTAGACGGGTATCTGTATTTCTGGCCGATCGGCGTCGGTTAGCCTCTCGCGTCCGATGGCGAGCAAGTAAGTGACGCGAGCAAGGGTTACGGCCACGGGGTGCAAGTCCATGCCTATGACATGCCTTGTCACACTCTCCAAAATTTCCGCAACTGGCTGTCCGCTAGCTACAGCTGCATCTATATAGCGGCGCACGGCGTGAAAAAGAAAAGTCCCGGATCCGCAAGCAGGATCCAGTACCCTCATGTTGAGTGGGTCAGGAATTGCTTCGGCTACAACCACGTCCGCAAGCCAGTCAGGTGTATAGTATTCTCCCAGCCGTTGCCGGGTTTCTGCTCCAATTACGCTCTCATATAATACCTTGAGAACGTCCTGTTCGACTTCACCCCAGTTAAAACGCGACAATCGCTTTGCCAACGTTCGAATGAATATCTCGCCTCCATCAATCTCAATCACCCAGTCGAAAAAGTCGGGCTCCACCACTCCGTGAATTCCGCTCTCGTCGAATTTCTCCCCGGTGAGCAATGAAGCGGGATTTATAAAGGCGACGGGTAGACCCAGCATGGCGTGGGCAATTATTTCAGCTGTGTTTACGAGAAGTGTGTGCTCAATAAAGAGATCGTCCGTGTCTTCGAACGATGTGCCCAAGGCCGACGTTAAAAGGCGCGACCAAAGAGTTCTTTTGAGCCTCACCGTCGGCGCATCTTTGCTTTTTTTGTACAAAGACGCCAGCCTCGCACGATCAAGGGAATATGCACTACTCTCCGCGCCAAGCCGGGCGGCAATATTATTTGCGGTGGGAGCGATGTCTTTCGCAGTAGCAAGAACTCCTTCCAGCCATACGGTTAGCCGCTCCATTTCCGTCGGCGAGTTCTTCAGCGATATCGTCGAAACCTCATTGAGCTTTCCCTCAGTGAGGTCGTAGCAGATCCACTCCGTTCCGTCGGTGAGAACCCCAACAAATCGAAGGCCCGTTTGGGTTGTGCGTGTCGCGACATATGTCGCGAGCTGCTCCACGGCTTCGGTTCGTACTCGACCCTTACGGAGATCGCGTTTAACCTCGATAACCGTTGACCCTACCTCAACGTCGATACGCTTTCTGTCGCCAAGTTGGCTCTCAAGGTTAACGACAGAGACGTCGCTTTCATCGAGATCGAATGGGGCAGAAATGATAAATTGCCTGACATCGGCCTGGATTTCTGACTCGGTTCGGCGATCGTTCCGAACGGAAATTCTATTAAACAAATCCAACAGCAACATTAATTTTCCATGGTCATATTTGTTTGAATGATCTTCGGCCGCTACGATCTGAGAGTGTCAACCAAGCTCATCACGAAGTTTATGGTGTATCAAGGAACATTGGTCTCGCGTAGAGGCGATTGCGAAACAATCAAATTATTCCCCATGCCCGAAACCTCCCCCTCCCCGTCATCTCCCTGAGCCCCAGCTCTTCTACGATACGAAGCGCTGCCCGCGGCGTGACGGCGAGTTCCTTCGCGATCATTCCGGCCGACACCAGCGGCCGCGAGAGTACCAGCTCGATCAGACCCGGCAGCTTTGATGATGTGCGCTTCCCGGCTAACCGCCGCTCCATCACTTTTCGCGCGAGAGCCAGCCGGTCGTGCTCCTTCAGGCCAAGCTCTGCGGCCGCCATGAAACCGTGAGCGATGGCGAGCAGCCGGGCCTCCCGGTCGCGATGGCGGCGGCGATCAACGGGGATAGTTCTGAAGCCGAGATTGAAGGCGGCCAGATGCGCTGCCGTCGTCAGCCCAGCATCACGCAGGATCGACGCTGCCAGAAGCCGGCCAAGCCAGGGCGCATGCTGCAGCACGGACAGCTCATTCCAGGCATCAAGGGCGACAACCGCCTGCAGCACGGCGGGTAGGTCTTGCATCTGCCGCAACACGCCGCGCCACTCTTCCAGCCGCTCGTCCTCGTCCCAGTCGAGATCGTAAACCAGCGGGTCCTTTGCCGAGGGACCGGTGCGAGCGGGCCGCTTTGCATTCTCGATGGCTGCGTCCGATCGGGCCAGCAGCGCATCAATGGCGGCGAATTCGGCGTCGAGCGGGCTTAGTCCTTCGACCTCGTCCCCTCCTCCGGAGACTTCGTGGGCAGCCTGCGCCGTCTCGCTGCCCGCCGCGATGCCGTCAGATGCCTCCGTCGCAGCCTGGCCTCGTAGGTTGCGAAGACCGTGGGCTGACAATGCCCAGCCTGGTTGCTGGGCTGCTATCCGTCGCCGGGTGCGCAAAACATCACGGGCAATGGTCAGTTCGTGGGTGGGCGTGCGAATATCCCGGGTGGCGTCGTGCAGGACCAGGTCCTCGAGGTGAACCAGCTCGCCGTCGATCCACAGCGAGGCGCAGGCGTCGGCAAAATGCGTCCGCTCGATCCAGCCCTCGCCCACGGGCGAACGGGCAATGCGCTCATCGAGACGGGTCAACGCCGAACCCGCGTTTGAAAGCGGCCGCAGCAGGGTCTGAATGGGCAATTTTGCGAAGTCGTAAGACATTGAAATCATGGTAAATGATTTGCTAAACGGACACCAGTGGATAGTTTGTGTCCGTCACTGCACGGTTTCGCAAGTTAGCGCTTTAACCATCGATAAGTATCCCTTATCGATAGTGATTGATTGTGGGGCGCAAATCGGCCAGAATCGCTCGAATGATCGCCGCCGGCGCCGTGGCATCGAGCGGCAGTCGGCCCTCCCGCCCGAAAGAGGCACTGAGTATGCCCCAAACTCCGATCCGCCTGCCCGACGCCGCCACGGTCGAGATCGTCCTGAAGAAGCTCGATCCGGCCTCGGCCGACGCGGACCTGGCCCCTGCCCTGTCGGCCGCCTTCCCCGGCTTCGTGTTTTCGATCGCGCCCGTCGACGATTTTTATTGGCGCGGCGCCGACCGCACCGTGATCGGCCCCGAGGGGCCACGCCTTGGCGACTATGACGGGTGGGTCAAGAGCGAACTGGCCGCGCTCGGCGGCGATCTTGCCGCCTTCTGGGACCGCCATCGCGACAGCGGAAAACGATTCGCCGAATGGCGCGGCCGCGCCGTCTTCGCCTTCGCACCGACTGGCCCCGGCATCGCCGATTTCGTCCAGCTCTCGCTCGGCCGGGAGATGGAGGTGCTGGCTGGCCCCGTCGTCGACCCCGGCTATAGGCCCTGGAGCGTCGACGATCTTCTGCAGCCGTCCTGGGTCAAGCGCGAGCCGATGACGGACACGCTGGTCCTCGCCGGCCCGGTGTATCGGCTGCAGCGACGCAGCGGTCTCGTCCATATGCGCAGCTTTCTTGCGACCCGCCAGCGCCGAGAGCGCGAGCAACGCGAGGCGCGCCCGCCCGACCTCGAAGCCCGCATCATCCACGAGGTTAGTCCCGACGGCTCACGCGACATCGCCTTCCTTGACGCCAATCCCGGCTGGTTTGACTTCGCCCCGCGCGAGAACCGGTTTTTCGCCGACTGGGAGCGGTCGAGCGCCGCGGCCGACCGGGTGTTTGCGCATTGGGCCTTCGATATCAGCGACTACGAGGAGCGTGGCCAGCGCCAGCTGAGTTTCATTCCGCGGCCGCTCAAAATGCCGGCCGACCGACTGCTTATCGAAGAAGGTGTTTCCGTCCATCGGCTGATGGAGCGCATCGAAATGATCGACGCCGAGATGGGTCTCCCGTTCGCGTGGTTCTTTCTGATGACGCACGGCCATTGGGTCGATCCGGACGTCGGCGAGGCGATTGCGGAGGGACTGCGCACCGGACGCGTGCGGCTGCCGGATCGCGACGCGGCCGTTCTTCTCGACTGGGCCGCCAAGAAGTATCTGTTCTGAGCCGCCGCCATGGATCTCCGTCTCCCGCAACCCTCGTCCGACGAAACTCTGCGTCGCGCCGCGGCGCTCGACGCGCTGGACGCCGTGCTCCACTTTGGACGGCGCGATTTCCTGGCCGGGATCCTGACCGACGCCGACGTCGAGACGCTGCGCCATCTGGCCAAGGAGGGCATGGGCGAGAACTCGTTGCGCGCGCTCGCATCCGACCTCGGCTATCTCGAGGCGTGGTGTCTTGCTGCTACCGGAGATCCCTTGCCCTGGCCGGCGTCCGAGGCGCTGCTGATAAAGTTCGTGGCGCATCACCTGTGGGATCCGGCCAAACGTGAGCTCGAGCCGAACCACGGCATGCCGGCCGCTGTGGCGGCAGCGCTCTCTGCCCAGGGTTTGTTGAGGGCGCCAAACAGACCGCATGCGCCGGCGACGGTCAGGCGGCGGCTGTCGTCCTGGTCGACGCTGACGAAATGGCGCGGTCTTCGCGGCAAGTTCAACGCACCCGGCCTGCAGAGTGCGATCAAACTTGCTGTTCGCGCCAGCGCCCGGCCGCGCGGCCGCAAGAGTGACAAGGCGGTGACTGCCGATGTGCTGGCCGCGCTGCTGAAAACGTGTTCGGGCGATCGCCTGGTCGATGTTCGCGATCGCGCCCTTCTGCTTGCCGCCTTCGCCTCCGGCGGCCGCCGCCGCAGCGAAATTGCTACGTTGCGCCTGGAGCAGTTGGTCGACGAAGAACCGGTTCTGGCCGATCCAAACAATCCGGACAGTGGGACCCTACCCTGCCTGAAAATCCGGCTGGGGCGGACCAAGACAGTGCAAGCGGATGCGGACTCCTTTGTCCTGCTGGTCGGCCGGCCGGTGCTGGCGCTAAAGGACTGGATCGCGCGAGCCGCCATCGTCGATGGTGCGGTGTTCAAAAAGATCGATCGTTGGGGCCATATCGAGCGCCGTGCGCTAACCCCGCAGGCGGTCAATCTGATTTTAAAACGCCGCGTTGCCCAGGCTGGGCTCGATCCGCAGGTGTTCAGCGCCCATGGGCTGCGCTCCGGCTACCTCACCGAAACCGCCCGCCGCGGTATTTCGCTGCCCGAAGCCATGCAGCAATCCCAACATCGCTCTGTCCAGCAGGCGTCGCGCTACTACAACGACGCCGAACGTCAACTCGGGCGGGCAGCGCGGGTGATCATCTAACCAGCCAGGCTGATCCGCTATCGCGTTTGCCGGGAATTGCCGGTAGACACAGGGGGCTGTTTTCAGGCGAAGCGTGGTAAAAGCCCGTCCCCTCTGGGTAGACAAATCATCCTTGCAAATCTGGAGTTGTCCTCCATAATTGCAAGGATGATAATCCGCCGTATAACTTCTCAACTCAATGAATTACTCGATAGCAACCCCGCAGTTGCCTTAATCGGGCCGAGACAAGTTGGCAAGACAACGCTCGCTCTTGCCATCGGCGACGAGCGCCGGCCGTCCATATACCTCGATCTCGAATCTGATGCCGATCGTGCGAGGCTCACTGAGCCAGAACTCTATCTCGCCGAGCACGCAGACAAGCTGGTTATCCTTGACGAAGTTCATCGCCTGCCAAATCTGTTTCAGAATCTGCGTGGACTGATCGATCGCGGTCGCCGCAATGGGAAGGCAACCGGCAGTTTCTTACTTCTCGGTTCCGCCTCGATCGATCTCCTGAAACAATCCGGTGAGACGCTTGCAGGCCGCATTGCGTATCTCGAAATGCATCCGATCGATGGCCTGGAAGTTCCGCAAGACGACTTAGCGTCTCTCTGGCTCCGCGGTGGCTTTCCAAACAGCTTTCTGGCGGCAAGTGACCGTGTCAGCCAGCGCTGGCGCCAGGACTTTATTCGCAGCTACTTGGAGCGCGACATTCCTCAACTGGGTCCGCGTATTCCGGCCGAAACGCTGCGTCGGTTCTGGACCATGCTCGCGCATCACCAATCGAGCCTTCTCAATGCCGCCGAATTTGCTCGTGCTCTCGGCGTGGACGGCAAAACCATTGCCTCCTATCTCGATCTCCTGGTCGACCTTCTTTTGGTACGACGGCTCGAGCCCTGGCATGCGAACGTCGGCAAGCGCCTGGTCAAATCACCGCGCATCTATGTTCGTGATAGCGGCCTTGTCCACACGCTCTTAGGGCTGACAAGCCAAGAAGATGTTCTCGGTCATCCGATCGCTGGCGCGAGTTGGGAAGGCTTCGTGATTGAAACGCTCATAGCTGCCGCGCCAAGCGGCACGCAAAGCAATTTCTATAGGACTGCCGCGAGCGCCGAAATCGACCTCTTGCTTACCCTCCCCGGGCGACGTCCCTGGGCGATCGAAATCAAGCGAAGCCTGACGCCAAAGGTAGAAAAGGGATTTTACCAAGCCTGCGCCGATCTCAATCCCGAACGGCGTTTCGTGGTATATCCTGGCGTCGAGTCTTTCCCCTTAAAGGATGATGTGGAGGCGATTTCGTTGCCCGCATTGGGCCGGATGCTCATTGATCTGGCCTAAGTTCAGAAGCGCCTGAGATGGCAATAGTCCTTGGACCAGTTCTTTGTGTTCGAAGGGCTCGGCGAACTGTTCGCCCGCAGGTCTGGTGCGCCGGCTTGAGGGAGCCGATCTGGTAGAAGGGTGTCGAGAGAGACATTTCGCGAATGGATGGCGGGGATCGAAGCTGAAACTGAATCAAAGTTGGCCGCGGCCAACTCATCGAACGCGGTGTTGCCGCTGACCAAGATCACCAAGTTGGCCGCGGCCAACTTGGTGGGAGTCGTGACCCGAAACCTTTGATTTTTAAGGGTTGTTGGCATGGTTACCGAATCATGTCATTTTCGATACGGTTTTTTAGCAATTGTTGACTAAAAAGCGCATCGAAAGGGGAAATCGATGTTGCAGAATCAAAACGTATCAACGGGCGCATCTTCCGATGCGCGGATTTCACACCACGCGCGGCAGCTGTCAATGCAATTGCAGTTGCTGCGGGAGCGTTTGTTTCCGCCATCTTCCCAGAAGATGTTGAAGACCTTCACTTCAGGCGAGGCCGCCCAACTGATCGGTGTGTCCGACGGCTATCTTCGCCAACTCTCAATAGATGGTAGGGGCCCTTCCCCCGATGTTTCGTCGACGGGTCGACGCTCTTACACACTCGGCCAGATTCATGAACTCCGTCAGTATATGGCTTCAGCTAAGCCGAAGGATGCGGTGTCCTATCTGCCATGGCGGCGACGCGGCGAGAAATTGCAGACAATCGCCGTCGCCAATTTCAAGGGTGGCAGTGCAAAAACCACAACCTCCATCTATTTGGCACAGTACCTCGCATTACAGGGATACCGTGTGCTTGCGGTCGATCTCGATCCGCAAGCATCGTTGTCCTCTATGCTCGGTGTTCAGCCGGAATTCGATCTGCAAGAAGGCGATACTCTCTACGGTGCGATCCGTTACGATGACAAGCGGCGGCCGCTGAAGGATATCATCCGCAGAACATATTTCGCTGGCCTTGACCTTGTCCCGGGAAACTTGGAGCTGATGGAATTCGAGCACGAAACTCCGACAGCCCTGATCGAAAGGAAGACCACAAACAGCGAAATCTTCTTCCGGAGAGTTGGCGTCGCGCTGGCCGAAGTCGAAGCAGAATACGATATCGTGGTCATCGATTGTCCGCCACAGCTCGGGTATTTGACACTTGGCGCTGTGTGCGCGGCGACTTCGCTACTGATTACGATCCATCCACAGATGGTCGACGTTGCATCGATGTCGCAGTTCCTGCTGATGACCTCGGACCTGCTATCTGTTGTTCGTAAGGCTGGGGGCGATCTCAATCATGATATCATCCGCTATGTCATCACGCGGCATGAGCCTCATGACGGGCCTCAGGCGCAGATCGTAGCCCTTCTGCGCAACCTATTTGGGGAGGAGGTTCTCGCGGCAACAGTCCTGAAGTCGACGGCTATTGCCGATGCGGGGCTGACAAAACAGACGCTCTACGAAATCGAGCGCGGGCAGGTGCGCCGCGCCACGTTCGACCGGGCCAATGAGTCGCTCGATGCCGTAAACGGAGAAATCCTGGAAGGCGTCCGTAGAGTATGGGGGCGGGCATGAGCAGACGAGACAAGCTGGCCGGAATTTTCACGGATACCTCCCGCGAGTTGGCCGCGGCCAACCTTTCAGATCCGTCCGAGGGCGGGCGAGTGCTCGCTGGTCCCGTGAGGACAATGGGACTTGCCCTCGACCGCATGGATCAGGAAGCTCGGGAGCTTCAGGAAACCTTGAAGGCAGGTGAGAGGGTAGTTGATCTTGATCCTGAGCTTGTTGACGGCTCTTTCGTGCGAGATCGTCTGGATGACGTGATTACCGCAACAGACGATCTCGTAAGCTCAATCGAGGCGAATGGGCAAGAGGTTCCGATCCTCGTGCGCCAGCACCCCGATCTCGAAGGCCGCTATCAGGTTGCCTACGGTCACCGACGCCTTCGTGCCGTCAGGCTTCTCAAGCGAAAGGTGAGGGCGGTTGTTCGCTCGTTGACTGACAATGAACTCGTCGTCGCGCAAGGCATCGAGAACACAGCCAGGAAGGATCTCTCGTACATTGAGCGAGCGGTCTTTGCATCGAGCCTCGAGGGCCGTGGCTTTACCCGCGATGTCATCATGCAAGCCTTGAGTACCGACAAGACCGAGCTCTCGAAACTTTTGTCTGTAGCAAACGCTGTGCCATCATCAATCGTGAAGGCCGTTGGCTCCGCGCCAAGTGCTGGCCGTCGCAGGTGGATGGATATCGCGGATAAGATCAGTGATTCAAAAGTGCTCGAAGCCGTCGACGTGGCGATCCATAAGCTCGATTTTCAAGCCCTGAGCTCGGACGAACGATTTATGATCGTTTTGGCCGAAGCAACCAGAAAGCCGAAGCAGGAAGTCGTTTCCAGAGAGTGGAAGCCCGCAGGCGGAAAAGTTGCCGTGAGTATTAAGGACAACGGGAAAGCCTATTCGCTTTCCCTTAAAGCCGCAGGGGCCGATCAAGGTTTTGGCGAATACCTCACAGGTCGGCTAGATGACCTCTACGCCGACTGGAAATCGAAGCAGGAGAACTAAACCGCAAAAGAAAAAGGCCCCCGAACGATTTCTCGTGGAAGCCCTTCTCAGATCTGAACAGTCAGAGAATCTCATTTCCGCGAATCACTGTCAAGAGTCTTTGGCGTCGTTTTCGGCGAGCTGGTTTCTTTTGCCTAATTGAAGGCGAAGGAAAAATGGAAACGCATATTGCTTCGACCCCGTTCGGGAGTCGACCGATGTCGCTTGCCTTGTTGGCAGCACAGCGGGATTCACGTGAAAACCTCCCCGAGGGCAGGGCTGTCGACAAATGGCAGCTCTACAAGGACCTGTGCGAAGGAAAGACGCTGCTCGGCGTCAGCGATCGCTCGCTAGCCGTGCTTTCGGCGCTGCTGTCGTTCTATCCTGACAGCGAATTGAGCGAAGACAACGGCTTGATCGTCTTTCCCTCGAACAAGCAGCTTTCCCTGCGCGCTCATGGGATGCCGGACCCTACCCTCCGGAGGCACCTGGCTGCCCTACTGGCCGCTGGTTTGATCCTGAGACGGGATAGTCCCAACGGAAAGCGTTATGCCCGCAAGGGAAGGGCAGGGGACGTCGAAGAAGCTTTCGGCTTCTCGCTGGCGCCATTGTTGGTCCGTGCCGATGAGATTGCTGCGGCCGCTGAACAGGTTCGTGCTGATAACGCCGCCCTGAGGTTCACCAGAGAGCGTATGACACTCCAACGCCGCGATATCTACAAGCTGATCGAGGTTGCACTCGCGGAAGACATTGCAGGCGACTGGAAGACCCTCTGGAGCCGTTTCAGGGCTGCGGTGGACGCTATTCCCCGTCGTGCGACGCTTGCCCAGATGGAAACCATCCTTGCCGATCTATCGGGAATCCGGGAGGAAGTGGATAACATGCTGAACTTCAACAATAATGACGAAAATATAAGCGGCAATGACGCTCATTCTGATCGGCAACAATCTGAATCAAACACCGATTCCCTTTATGAATTTGAACCTGCTTTCGACAAAAGCGGGGGGGCAGCCGAGCCTAGACCGACAACCATGGAGCCGCCCAAAGGATATCCGCTTGGATTGGTGCTGAAAGCTTGCCCCGACATTGTCGAATACGCACCGTCAGGAATTGCTGGTTGGCGCGATTTGATGACCGTTGCTGCCCAAGTGAGGGGATATCTCGGCATCAGCCCGTCAGCTTATGCCGAGGCCTTGGACGTACTTGGGCAGGAAAATGCCGCGGTCGTGATTGCCTACATTCTGCAGCGGGCCCAAGAGATCAATTCGGCAGGCGGTTACCTGCGCGCGCTTACCGACAAGGCGAGGGCCGGGGAGTTTTCGGTGGGGCCAATGCTGATGGCCGCGCTGAAAACAAACAGCGGCGCGGAGCGGATGACAGGATGAGCAGAGCTTGCCAACGAGGGCTTATTGCGAGTGATTTCGTACGATCAACAGGCAAGCCCTTTTTGGCGATGGTAGCGTGATCGAGGGATGGAAACTTCGGGGATGTTGGGGTGAAGAGCTATCAGGATCTGCTGTGTGACAATCAGGTGGCTAGGTTTTTCGTCGCGGTCTGTGCAGAACCGAAGCCACGATACGAAGTTTGGCTGCTGAACGTGCTGTACGATTGGCAGACACTGATCACCGGCGCGATTGCGATCGTGGGCGCGTTTCTCCTGTGGAAGCAGATCAAGGATCAGCGGATGCAATATGATCTGCGACAGAAGCGGGATAATTTAGCTGCGCGTATTCAACTCCCTCATGCTCTCTCGCAGCTAAATGCCTATTGGCAGGCGTCATTTGATGCCTGGAGGGAAAAGACGCCGGAGAATAGGCCGAAACAACCTCCTTTCGCCGCGATCCAGACGGTCATGAATGCGGCAGTTACCTCGGATGCGTTGTCGTTTAAAAGCATGCAGGAATTGGTGGTCTATTCACAGGCATTCGAAGCACGTTTGGATCAAAAGCCGAGCGAGAGGGCGATCAACTTCTTTGAAACGATGATCGTCGATATTGCCCGACTTACCTACCTGACCAACAGACTTTATGCGTTTGGTCGGATGGAACAAGACGCGGTGCCTTATATGCAGCCCACCCGCAAAGATCTTGAAAGGGAGATCTACCGAGACATGGGAATGTACCGGCTGATGCCGGATGATCCCCTGAATGTTTGTGTCAAAGAGGCACTGGACATGGAATTCGGGCTGCAAACGCAGGGGCACGGTCAGCCTGAAATCTAGGCAACGTGGTTCCTGTGGCCGCAAGGGCAGGGGCCCTCAAAGCCCACTGGCCTTGGTCAGATTGACGCGAAACCGATCGCGCCGGCGCTGGTATTTGCGGGTCATTTCGGCCGAGGCATGGCCGAGCTGTTTTTGGACGTAGCGCTCCTCGATCTCCGCCGACGAGGCGAGACCCGACCGCAGCGAGTGCCCGGCGAACAGCAGCGACCGTTCCCCTTCCGGAAGATCCGAGCGCACGCCGGCGGCGAGCGCGGTCTGCTTGACCAGGCGGGCGACATGCTTGTCGGAGAGCCGCTCGACATCGACGGTGTTGTTGTCCTTGAAAATACGCCGGAAGAGGGGACCTCGCGCTATCCGCCCAAAACGGATCCAACTCTCCAGCGCGACGACGGGGCAGGATTGATCCGAGGTCCCGCGGCCGATCTCGACCTCGCGCCAGCCGGTTTTGCCGCGCAGCGTGACGAGCACGCCTTTTTCCGGAAAGATTTCGATCCAGCCGGTTCCGTCGCTGTTTTTTTGGTCGCGAGAGACATCGTCCCGGATGACGTCGAGCCCGACGATTTCGGAACGCCGCAGGCCGCCGGCAAAGCCGAGGAGAAGAATGGCGCGGTCGCGCAGGCCGCGCAGATCGTGACCGAGGGTGGCGATCATGGCGAGCAGATCCTCGCCCAACAGGGCCTCTTTGACGCGCGGCGGTTTTGCGTGTTTGCGGCGAATGCCGGCGAGCACGGTGGCGATGTGGCGGTCGGCGCGGTCGAGGGAAAACCCGCGCTGGGTAAAATTCCAGGCAAGGCCGGACAGCCGCCGCTCGATGGTGGCGACCGACAGGGCCGGGGCCCCGCGTTTCGGATCGTTGGCGGCGGTGTCAATGACACTCCCTGAGGCACAGGCACTGATGTAGAGGCCGATGGTTTTGGCGTCCGGGGGCAGCGGATCGAAGCCGATGCGCCGGCACCAGGCGGAAAAATGCCGCCAGTCCTTGGCGTAGGCATTCAGCGTGTTTTGCGCGCTGGCGGCTTTGGCGTAGTCTTTTGCCGTCTCGATCAGGTCCTCGACGTGCGGTGTCGGCCGGGCCATGTCGCGCACAAGATCGACGATATCGGGTAGCTCGCCCTCGAGAGCGTCGTCGGCCGGGTTTTTGGGCGCGTTTTCCAAGGGATTCTCCATGATGTGGAAGTCTAGCAAATAATGTCCGATAATGGAACCTTACCGGACATTATTTGTTTGCGACAGGCGCGGCGGTTTTTAGGCTTAATAGTGGTATAAAGCGCCGTAATGTGCTAGCCTCCCGGCATGAAATACGCCGCTGATTTGCTCCTTGCCGACCGCGACGCCGTGCCGAAAGTGCCGGCCTGGGCCCGGCCGCACGGCGAGTTGCAGCGCGATGTCGATGCCGGCTATCTCGCTGGCGCGGCGTTGAATTCTCTGGACAATCTCGTGCGCAGAGAGCCCATCTGGACCGGCGTCTGGCGGCAGCGCCTCGCCCTAAAATCCGCGGCGGCGGCGACGCGCCTGGCCGGGCGGACGGAAGGAGAATCAGCGCTGCGCGATGCGCAGTTGTTTCGGTCCGCGGGCGACGATCCGGGGCCTGCCGGGAAGGTACTGGTGGCCTGGCGACGCTTGGCGGGCCGCTCGACGAACCTCGACGAAGAGGCCATGCAATCAATCGCTGACTTGCTCGAGCTGAAATGGGACGACGCCCTCGCCGAGGTTGTCGCGAATGCCGAGGACCTGGCGGCCTCGTCCCGGCCGGCGCCGGTGGTGGCGGCCGAGCTCGCGGCGGAACTGTATCGGGCGCGGCCCGATGCCGAGTTGCTGGCCTTCTGGCTGGCCGATGCGGTGCTGGCGCAGAAATTCCGCTGGCCGGTGCCGGTGCCGTTGCTCATCGGGCAGGTAAGCGCCGCGAGCTTCAAGGCCGGCGAGCCGCGGCGGCGCATTCGGCCGGGCGGCGACGGCTGGGGCAGGGCGGTGCTGGTCGGCTATGCTCAAGCCGCAGCCGAGGCTTGCGATCTTGGCGCCGACCTCGCGACGCGCGCGGCGCGGCTGCACGAGGTCGTGCCGAAACTGCGGGCCAAGGGTTCGGCCGAGGTGGTGAAACTGCTGCTCCATGACGATGCACTGCCTGCCTCATGGTCGAGCGCAAAACTGTCGGCGCGCGGCGCGCGGCGGCTGTTCGAGCGGTTGCAGGATTTGGGCGCGGTGCGTGAGCTCAGCGGCCGGCCGACCTTCCGGCTCTACGGGTTGTGACGATGGCCAGGCGCATAAAGCAATCCCAAAGCCTGGTCTTCGATCCGGAGCTGGATCATCTGCCGCCCGAGATCCGCTGGCGCGAATGGATGAACCGCATCGAGGCAGTGTTGTTCGCCGCAACGCAGCCGGTCGAACGCCCCGCCCTGGCGCGCATCGTCGGACGCGACGCCAGCATCGATCTTCTGATTGACGACATCCGCGCCGAGCTCAAGGGCAGGCCTTACGATCTCGTCAGCGTCGCAGGCGGCTGGCAGTTGCGCACGCGGCCGGCTTACGCCGACGCTATTCATGCCTCGATAGCTTTGCCGGAGCGCCATATCGACTTCACCCAGACCGAACTAATGGTGCTGGTATCGATCGCCTATCATCAGCCGATTACCCGGGCCGGCGTCTCTGAAATCATCGGCCACGAGGCGTCGCGCGACATCATCGCCGCGTTGCGCGACAAGACGATGATCACCGCCGGACCGCGCAGTCCGACACCGGGCGCGCCATTCACCTACGTGACGACCAAGCGTTTCCTGGAGCAGTTCGGACTGGAGACGCTGCGCGATCTGCCGGAGATCGAAGCACTCCAGGATGCCGGATTATTGGATGACAGAGGCGGCGTGACGGAACATGGAATGTTTCTCGAGGCGCTCGCAGAAACGCCGGACAGCTTCGAGGAAGATCTCTCCCCATGAGCAATTGCGTTCACCACGCCGTGCTCCTGGTCAAATAGCCGATCGGTCGCGAAGCAGAGCCAGCAGCGCCGGATTGATATAGAGGCTTTCCCGGCCGACTTTCATCTGCTCAAGCAGCCCATGCTCTGCCAGGGCTTGAAGGTAGGTAGACGCCGCCTGTCGCTTGGCGATGCCCACCGTGACGAGATCGCTGATGCGGCAATAGGGGTTCACGAAAATAACCTCGGCCAGCTCGCGTGAATAGATTTTCGGCAACTCGTTTCGGATTTTCTCGGCGGTCTGGTCAAGCAAATTGCGGATCGCGCCGATGCGCGCGGTGGACCAGACCGCTGTCTCGCGTACTGCTTCGAGCATGTACAAGATCCAACTCTCCCAGGCTCCTTCAGCGGTAACGGCGAGAAGCCCGTCGTAGTAGGCACGCTTGTTGGCAATGATGTAGCGGCTCAGATAAAGCACCGGGATGTCCAGCATTCCCTTGTCGACAAGGTAGAGGAGGTTGAGGACGCGGCCGGTTCGACCGTTGCCGTCGACAAATGGATGGATGGCCTCGAACTGGTAGTGCATCACCGCCAGTCGGATGAGTGGATCGATGTCTTCGGCTTCGTGAATGAAGCGTTCCCAGTTGGCCAGTTTGTCCCGCAGCAGATTCTGACCTTCGGGCGGGGTATAGATAACATTGCCTGTTGCCTCGTTCATCAGAGCGGTTCCAGGCGTCGCTCGAATATCCAGCTCGACGCCTTTGATCGTGCTGCAAACGGCAATTGCGGTAGACGTCGACACGGGCCGAAGCCTCAGTATTTCAAAACCTTCGTTCAACGCGGTGCGATAGCGCAGTGCTTCCTTGGTCGCGGGATCGGCTTGCGCGCCAGCCTCATTTGCAAACCGGAACAGTTTATCGGTCGTCGTGACGATGTTTTCGATTTCGGAACTGGCTTGGGCTTCCAGCAGGGGAATGGAGTTGATCAGGACGGCCTGGTTCGGAATGAGCTGTCCCGAGATTTTCAGCTCGGCCAAGGCTGCGCGTGCGGCAATGCAGGCTTTTAGGACAGCCTTCGTCTCGATATCCGCAGAAGGCGGCAACGGCGGGAGATCGTTGTAGGGAACGTCTGGTTGAAACGTCATGTCGATCAACTCCGCTTCAATCGACACATTGCTGGTACATGTCGTCGGCATCGACATGCTGGAATTATATGTCGACAAAATTGAGATATATCGACATATACCTGGCAGGTCAACGTTCCTGGCAACCCTTTGAGAGGTCGGACGAGAGCAGTTCAAAATCTTGCCTGTCGGCAAGGGATGGTCCTCCGTTCGAAACAGGAGCCGGATCGATGTCCCTCGACGCCTTCGCCTTCAGCCTTGTCGCCACGCTGATGGCCACCGTCCAATACTTTGCACTGTGGCAGGATCCGGCGATAGGGCTCAGGATGACCATGGAGACCGACACTTCTGTGTATCCACCCGCTACCATCGCGACAGATTGCACCGGCTGGCGTGCTTCAAGCGGCTGTGCACGCCGGACGGGCTTGAGCTCTCAGCGAACGGCACAGAATGCCGCGTCTTGGTCAACCGGCTTACCTGACACCTGACCAAGACTACAGAGAAGGGCGACGTGCCGCTGCCGCCAAGTTCCTGAAACCTGCGACAGCGGACAGCAGTCCCCGACCCCAAACAAGGCATTCAGGGCAAGAGTTGACATCACTGCTTGAGGTCGCCGTGCCGCCCGACCCCGGCGAACTCCGACGAACCAGACGATTACCGCCCGTCATGCCCCTGCTGCGGCGGCCGTATGATCATCATCGAGACGTTCAAACGGTGGAGGCAGCCGCGAGGACCGCCGCACGGACCGGCAACAAGCCGGGAGACCACCCCATGACCCGGTCGGCCTGGTTCCGGCATCAGCCGCAGGCGCCCCGCCTCCGGCAACGGACAAGCGCGCGTCCATGGCAATCGCTGACGCCGACATGCGTCCGCCAAGACCAGTTCCGGGCCGACAGTACCGCGCCGATACGCAACGAAGCGCCTGTCCGCATCCATCCTCGCGCTTCCCGATGCCTGTCGCGCCATCGCTGACATCGAGCGCAGATCGAAATCCGCATAGCCATCAATCGTGACCCGCGCGGTTTCCTGCATGGGAGGCTTTCGCACGCCTGCCGGCACCCGAAACCTTCACCATATCGGTCAAGATGCGCGGTGTGGGCTGAAAATCTTCCCACAATAAAAGCGAAAAGCCCCGAGGCCTTCCCAGAGGCTCGACGCCGAACGGGCACCCCGTTCCACTTAGCTACCAAATGGGTCCAAATCGGTTTCCTATTCAACGGGTGACCGCCCCTCACCCAGTTCGCATCTTCCAGCGACAGGATTGAGGCTGGTAGCCGGCGGTCCTTCCGCCGGCGCCATGATACTTTCCGTATGCTTGAGGCCTCAAAGGGCGGCGCCGTAGGTCAGCGGTACCCATACGAAATTGGTTTCGTCCCGGCGAACCCGTCCGACACCCGGAAAGCCATGGTGTGCCGCCCCAACGATATATTGCCGATCTGCTGCGTCTTTGAACGCTGCCAGACGTGATGCTATACCCTGAGGCTGGTCGATATCGGCAGCGAAGGTGACGTCTGGATTGTCATACTGGAGGTAGTCGCCATGCACGATATCGCCCCAGAACACGATCGTCTCGCCCTGGCTTTCTACTACAATCGCACTGTGACCTGGCGTGTGTCCGGCGCGAAGAACGGATTTGATGCCCGGAAGCGGGTCGGCGTCGTCAGCGAAGGTCGAAAACATTCCATTCTTCCGATACGGATCGACCGCGGCCTCTGCCTGACCAATTTCAGCGTTCAGCCCGTCTCCGCGAGCGGCTGCGCCTCCTCCCAACCAGAACTTCGCCTCGCGTTCGTTGACATGGACGACCGCATTGGGAAACACCGGCTGGCCTTCGCGCACCAGACCGCCTGAATGGTCGGGATGGATATGGGTGAGAATAATGTCGTCCACCTGATCCACCGAGTACCCGGAGGCGAGCAGGTTGGCAGAAAGCTTGCCAAGGGTCGGGCCCATCAGGTCCGAACTGCCGGTGTCGATCAAGATCAGACGCTCGCCTGTATTAACGAGGAAAGCATTGACCGACGTCGTCGTGGGGACCGACTGATGGTGGCTCGTAAGATAGGCCTCGATCTCTTCTTTCGCGATGCCCTGATACAGATCGGTCATCGGAAGGTCGACGGTGCCGTCGGATAAGCACGTCACCTCGTAGCCGCCGACCTTAATCCGGTAATGACCAGGCGCCTGCTTATTAGCGGTCGGAGCCTTCGCCTGTGCGATCGTCGTAGGGAATGGAGAAATTCCGGCGGTAAGTACGAAGCCGGTTGTGGTCTTGAGCATTGTTCGCCGGGTTGGCATTTTGCACTCCGTATTTGGCTTGTCTTGTGCGGTGAGTGCAATCGATCTAAGACTGTCCGCTCAAACAATCAAATCGATGCAGGCTATGTTACCTATCGATCATTTCAATTTGCGTTCGTTTGATCTCAATCTGCTTGTGGCTTTCGATGCGCTCATGACCGAGGCCAGCGTGACCAAGGCGGCACGACGGTTGAAAATCCAACAGCCAGCGATGAGCCACGCACTGTCGACGTTACGATTGCTCCTGCAAGATGAGCTCTTCGCCCGGGCTGGCCACATCATGCAGCCCACTGCGAAGGCGCAGCAAATGGCGGGACCGATCAGGCAATTGTTGGCTCAGGCCCAGCAGACCCTGATCCAGGGCATGTCCTTTGACCCCGCGTCGGATTTCCGCACGTTCACTATCGGCGCGACTCCGGAGGTCGAGGCTTTATTGTTGCCAGTCCTGATATCCAACTGCCAAAGAATTGCGCCCGGTATTAGGATTTTGTCGCAGACTTCAGCGCCCGATCGACTGGGACCGGATCTGGACCAGGGGCGCCTCGACCTCGAGATAGGCTGCAACAGTCTTGTACCAAAGCGCTGCCTGACGGAGGTGCTCTTTGATGTCGAAGCGGCCTGTTGCTTCAATTCCCATCTTATCGCCCTGCCCAACCCAATTACGCTGGAGACCTACCTGAGCGCGCCGCATGCGCTCGCATCGCAGAGCGAAAGCTTGCAGGAGCACATCAGGCGGGGGCTTGTTGCAGTTGACATTGACCTCAATGTCATCATGGCACCGACTGGTTTCATCTCGGCATTGGCTGCAGCGCAGAATAATCCTTTGATCGCAACCGTCGCGCGATGGATCGCTGAACGCTTTGGTCCTGCGTTAGGCCTGAGCGTGAGCCCTGTGCCGATCGACCTGAGTTTGCCGCCCGTGACGATGATGTGGTCAACTCATAGCGCCAGTGACCTCGCGAACAGTTGGCTGCGTGAGCAGATCCGGGTGGCGACTGCTCAGACATTCAGAGATCCTTGAATGGTCGAAGAGCCGCTAGGAAACCTCCTGAAAGTCAAGCGTCGGCAAGAGCAGATTACGGCGAGCCCTTCCGTCCGCCTTCGGCCGGTCTATAGGGGTTTAAAATCCCAAAAGCAGCCGCTCGCGTGTCCCATAATCCGGTTACTCCCGGCGGCAGTTCCATGGTTCAGAATGCCAGCCTAGCCACTCTTGGCCCCCAATCCCCTGAAGATAAGTGCTATTATCCTTGTCGACTGA
>VFQQ010002021.1_pt1 | contig 25111 bp, 35 predicted proteins | sample 3512341 | NCBI WGS metagenome assembly VFQQ01 (sample SAMN10412373, study PRJNA504923) | tailings metagenome | isolation source: Relicate 2 Philex TSF1 revegetated site | place: Philippines: Tuba, Benguet | collected 2017-08-29 | reverse complement strand
GCTCGACCACCTGGCTCAATTGTCTCTGCTGCTGCTCATCCCACCCCGGCCTCGCAGTGACGAGCGGCGGCAAGATCACCAACCTGCGGCGCGTTACGTACCTGGTGCTGGACGAGGCCGACCGCATGTTCGACATGGGCTTCGAGCCGCAGGCAAGCCTGGGTGCCGTGAGCGCTGGTTGGGGCCACGCTGCCCATGGGCCCGCTTCCAGTGAGGTGCACACGAGTTGCCCTCCCTGTGCGGCTCACCCTGCCCTGCCACTTCCCACCCTCCCCCTGCCCTCCCCCGCAGATCATGCGCATCGTGCAGAACATCAGGCCCGACCGCCAGACAGTCATGTTCTCCGCCACCTTCCCCCGCCAGGTGCGGCGCCAGGCTCGCTGCCGCTGCTTGGGTTCAGCAGCGCTGGGAGAGGCACGAGAGGAACCCAGGAAGCGCACCTCGCATGCCTCACAGGCCTGCAAATAGCTCCGTGTTACGCGTTGGGCGGCATCCTTCTTGAGCGTTCTTGAGCGAACTTGAGTCATGTGCACTGGTCGATCCCTCGACCGCAGGTGGAGGTGCTGGCACGGCAGGTGCTGAACAACCCTGTGGAGATTCAGGTACGCCTGTGCTTGCACTTACATGTGTGCATGATTGTACAGTCTCAGGGTGCCTGCTGGTGCACGGCGGCTGAGCACAGATGTGCGAGCTGCGAGGCGGCTTGCGGCGTTTGGGTGTTTCCATGCGACAGCCTTGCTGTGGGAAGGCACCATTTGTTCACTCACCTTCACTTCTTGCGCTGTGAGCCCATCCATCCCGCAGGTCGGCGGCCGCTCGGTGGTGAACAAGGACATTGCGCAGTTCATCGAGATCCGGCCCGAGGAGGAACGCTTCCTGCGCCTGCTGGAGGTCCTGGGGGAGTGGTGAGTGGGCGGCCTCAGTGCCTGCTGCTGCAAGCTTTGTTTTTGTAGCTGCAGGATGTTTGGCAGTAGCTTGCTAGTGCTTACAACCTCTCGCCCCTGCCTCAGCACATTGCTAGCTGGCCCATCGCCGCCAGTATGTCTGCATGCCAAAGCCTGCGCCCAGCACGCTCCGCCAGCTGACTCGTTGCCGCCCAACACGCCCCTGAGTGCTATGCTGTGCCATGCTGCCCCCTGCCGCAGGTACGAGCGCGGCAAGCTCATCATCTTTGTGTCCTCCCAGGACCGCTGCGACGCGCTGTTCAGGGACCTGCTGCGCGCGGGCTACCCAGCCCTCAGGTGAGGAGGGTTAAGACGATCAGGGGAATGGTCGGCTGGGCAGGGGCTCAGGCAGGAGATGGCTGTGTCACAGCATCCCTCTTGCCCCTCCGTGCTGCTTGCTGTATGCTGCTGCGAGAGCTGCCTGCACAAGCCGCCCCACCTTCCCACCCATCCTCCATTGTTTCCATCCCAACTGCCCTCACCCACCCACCCTCAACCACCCGCCCGCCCCGCCCCCCTGCCCCCTCTCTCTGCAGCCTGCATGGCGGCAAGGACCAGTCGGACCGCGAGTCCACCATCGCCGACTTCAAGGCCAACGTGTGCAACATCCTGACCGCCACCTCGGGTAGGCATTGTGCAGCTGCCACCTGAGCTTGCCCAGCGTGCGCACTCCCAGTGCTGCTGCACAGCTTGAGGCGCCGCCTCCCAACTGGCTGCGACACGTTGTCCCTCAGCATGACCACCCCGCCAGCTTGCCTTGGCACTTGAGTGGAGTTATCGGCTTCCTCCTCCTCCTTGCCCCGCAGTGGCTGCGCGTGGTCTGGATGTCAAGGACCTGGTGCTGGTGGTCAATTATGATGTGCCCAACCACCACGAGGACTACGTGCACAGGTGGGCTGGGCTCGTACTGAGCTGCTGCTGCGCTGGGCTGTGATATGTCAGCGCAGCAGAACTTTTTTTGTCTCTCTCTCACTATCTCCTCTCATTCAAGCTGCTGGTGCTCTTCTGGTCTTCGGAGCACCCAAGCATGACGCCTCAACTCTGCTGCCTCTTGCCTCGCCACTCATGCCTCACGCTTGACAAGCATCCCGCCCTCCCTTGCTCGCTGTGCAGGGTGGGCCGCACGGGGCGTGCTGGCGCCAAGGGCACAGCCATCACCTTCATCGGCCCTGACGAGGAGCAGTACGCTCCCGACCTGGTCAAAGCCCTCAAGGAGAGCGGAGCAGCGGTGCCGCAGGACCTGCAGGTGGGCGCTGCTGGGGGATTTGGGTGGCAAGAGGCGCAAGGGTGGCATGGGTTGGTTGCATTGCCAGTGCCCCCGCACCCTCTGCTCGCTCTTGCACGTGGCGCGTTCACCCACCCACCCGCCGCCTGCCGCCGCCCTCCTGCCTCTGTTCAGACCCTGGCCGACGGCTTTGAGCAGAAGCGCAAGGAGGGCAAGGCGCAGCTGCACTCGAGCGGCTTTGGCGGCTCCGGCTTCAAGTTTGACGCCAGCGAGGACAATGCGGTCAGGGCGTACAAAAAGGTGGGCAGATGGGGGCGCATCTGCTGTAACCTGGAGTTACGTTTGGTTGCTGGCTTGGCAGAATGCAGGTAGCCGCTGTGGGTGCAGCCCAGAGATGCCGAACGTTAGCATGGCTCCGCATGAAAGGCTTCCTTGTGCCCAGGCCGGGCCACCAAGTTCACTAGCCTTGCTGCTTCCCCCCTGCCCACCCCCCCTCTTCCACCTCTGCAGTCGGTGGTCAAGCAGACGCTCAAGGCGCAGGGCGAGGAGGTGGAGAGCGAGAGTGACGATGAGGAGGAGATTCGGGAGGTGGTGGGCGGAGACGCCAAGCTGCCGGTGCCGGGGGCGCCCGCCCTGGGCATCTCAGATGAGCAGCTGGCCGCCATGCCTCCAGAGGTTCAGGCGCGCGTGCGTGCGGCCCAGGCGCTGGCAGCTAAGATGGCGGCAGGCCCGCCGCCGCCCGCACCAGCACCCACAGGCCTGCCAGGTGCGGCGGTCGGCTGGCGGCCGGGCATGCCGCTGCCGGGCGTGCCGGGGCAGCCGGGAGCGGCGCCAGCCGGGCAGCTGCCGGGTGTCATCCCGGCGTCGGCATTCAAGGTGCAGCAGCCGGGGGCGACGGCGCCCGCCATCCCTGGGGTCATCCCTGCCTCCGCTTTCAAGCCTCAGCAGCCAGAAGCAGCAGCGCCAGGTGCAGCACCCGCCGGCGCAGTCAACCCAATCCTGGCGGCAGCGCAGGCAGCAGCGCGGCGGCTTGCCGAGCAGGCCGGCATGCCGGCAGCAGCAGCGGCGCCCGCAGCAGCCGCAGTGCCGGGTGCCGCCCCCGGCGCCCCCGGCTCGCTGCTGCAGCAGATGCTGCCGCCGGGCAGCGCGGCGCCTGCAACAGCGGACGCAGCCAGCGCAGTGCTTCAGCAGATGATGGGACCTGGCGGCGTGCTGCCAGGCGCGCCGGGTGCAGCTCCCGGCATGCTGCCCGGTATGCCTGGTGCAGTGCCGGGAGCAGTGCCCGGAGCAGTGCCCGGTGCGGTGCCCGGCGCTGTGCCTGGCATGCCGGGCGTGCCGGGAGTGGAGCAGCCAGCCAAGCACTTTGAGACGGAGCTGGTCATCAACGACTTCCCGCAGCACGCGCGCTGGAAGGTGCGGCGGTGGTGGGTGCTGTGGCCATGGGTGGCTGTGCATTTCGCACCTGCGCTGCCCTGCAGGCGCTGGCTGAATGCGCTGTGCAACATCACGCAAATCGCCACTGCTCAGCATGACACAGGAGACAAACCCACAGTCACGGCTGCATCCTCTGTGCAGGTCACACACCGCGAGACCATCCGGGACATTGGAGAGCTGGGTGCTGCCCTCGTCGTCAAGGGTGCGCGGAGGCTGGCTGGCCTGGGGTGTGGCAGATGCTGGCTGGTGCATCGTTGGGCCTGCTGAGCAGCTGCTGCGTCGCTGCGCCTGCTGCCTTCCCACCAGCCCAGCAGCTTGCATCCCAACCGCCGGCGCTTGCTCTGCTCCTGCTGCAAAGCCATTGCCTCACACCAGCTGTCTGTTCTCTCGCACCCTCCCTCCCCTTTGCCAGGCAAGTACTACAAGCCCGGCACGGCGCCAGGACCGCTGGACGAGCGCAAGCTGTACCTGCACATCCAGGGTAAGCATTGGTGGTGCAGTGCCTAATGCAACATGCAGGCTTGGTTTGTGCAGCGGTTGCATACATGCTGTTGGCCAACATGGGGGAGGGGCCCCTGAGAGGCTACTGTTGTGCGTTCATACGCTGTGTGTCGCCTACTCCGTTGCGAACGTGCACTCCCTTTCTTCCAACCTGCACCTCTCGTCATCTGCGTCCTCTGGTATGCAAGTCCTTCGCTCACCTCCCGCCTTTACTGGCCTCCCACCCACCAACTGTCCCCTCCCCGCCGCAGGCCCCTCGCCAGAAGTGGTGAAGCGAGCCAAGCAGGAGATCAAGCGCATCCTCGAGGAGAGCACAGAGAAGGCGATGCGGCGAGAGACGCCCGCGGCCGGCCGCTACTCGGTTATGTAGCGCGGCCCCCTGTACCAACAGCACCCACACATCTGTACCCCAGGTGGGTGCTGGGCGTGGGTGGGTGGCTGCACGCCAGCGCAGCTGCGGCAGCTGCACAGCGGTGGGAGGCTTGGGTTGTGCCCGGCTTGGCAGTGACGCCTCGCCCGCCCCGCCCGGCGCGCCCCGCTCTGCCGCAGCGGCAGCAACATTGCAATTTTGAAAACATGGAAGCAGCAGCGGTGGCATTGATACATGCGGCCACCGTGGAGGCCGGCCAGCCTGCGGTGTTGCGACGCTGCCCGCACCTGCCACCGGTGGGTGCCACGCAAGTGGGGGTGCACTTGCTGCTGCCCTGTGGCACGCATGGCACGCTGTGCTCCTGCTGGGCAGGCTGGGCGGGGCAGCCATGCCTCACGCAAAGATAGCCTACACTTGGCCTTGCCACTGCTGAGCTGCTGACTCCCAGGAGACAGAGGCACGCACACGGGCCACGGCCCCGCACCGCATGGCGCACCCCCTGGCACCACCATGCGGCGCTGAAGCGGGGCTGCCCTGTTGCGCTGCCGGCTGGGCATTGTGCATGGGGCGCCCGCTCGTCTGCGCCGCCTCTGCATGTCAGATGCGGCTGCCGGCTCACCCAAAGTGCTGCTGTGCCCCCTCCCTGTATGCAGAAAGTCCTCCACCCTGCGGCCCAGCCAAGCCGGCATCAGCCAGCAGCATCGTTGGCGTCGACAACAGCTCATGCTGTTTTCGTGCCTGCTGCGGCACCCTCGCTGGCCGGCCCTGCTTCCCCCACATTGACCTCCTACTCCTTTTGCCGCTCCTACTCCTGTATGCTCGTCTTCCTGCCATGCTCTCAATTGTGCTTTCTTTGGCTCGAGTTGTGAGACACACATGCATCTGGACAGGTCGGCGGGCGGGCAAGACGAAGACAGCCAGGCGGCCCAGCGGGCACGGCGGGCCGGCAGGCACAACAGTGCAGTCAAACGACTGCCGGGCCACCCCTCATCATCACTTCCTCCTGCTGCTCGCTGTGCTCAGGGGTGCTCGATCCTTGTGCCGATCCGGCTGCAGCTTGGGCCTGTGGCCGCGGCTGCCGAGCAGGCAAGATCGCCAGCCCGCCTCCCCACACGGCACATTCCCCTTCACTATGGAACAGCAGCCATGAGGCGCGGTCTGGCGGGCCTGCTGGGCCTGCCCGAAGACTGCGGCCAGCCCAGTCTGTCCGAGCACAGCGGCGAGGGCTCCTCCCCGCTGCTGGGCTCCGCCCCGGGGCAGCAGACGTGCGATCAGGCTGCTGCTGCAGGCGGCCTGCGCCGCCACGGCAGCGGCATCCCCCTGCCGCCGCCACCAGCGGTTGACGCCGGCCTAGTGCGGTCGCTGAGCGGAGTGCCTTGCCCTCCCAGCCCCACCAAGCTGCCCGCTGCCGATGGGCTGGCCCGGCAGCTCAGCGGGCTGCCGCTGGCGGCGGCGCTCAGTGAGGCGGCGGCCCAGCCCAAGCCACGCAAGCGGGCGCGGACCACCCGCCCTGCCGGCAAGCAGGCGGCGGCCGCGGCCGCGGCAGCTGCCACGGCTGATGAGGAGCGTGACGAGGACATGGACGAAGCAGAGCAGAAGCGGCAGGCGCGCCTGATGCGCAACCGCCAGACCGCCGCGGCGTTTCCAGGTGAGTTGGGGCACAGAGTGGGACCCTGCATTTCAAACGCCACATGCACCTGTTTCGCCTGCCCTCGTGTGCCAACTCGCTCTTCACCCGTGCCGCTCAACACTTGTCCCCATCCCTCCTTCCGGCCCCACCCCCTGCAGGCAGCGCCGCCTGGACCGCATCGCCACCCTGGAGGCACGAGTGGCACAGCTGGAGGAGGTGCTGGTCCAGTACGGCATCCAGGTGGGTGGGTGCTGCTCAAACTGATGCATTCCGCTGCTACTGCTGCACAGCTGGGATGCAGGTTGCTGCATACGTATTCGGTTGCCTCCAGCCATCTGCCGAGCACAATCATCAACAGCTCGGTGCAGCACTCCTTGCAGTGAGTGAACCAACCACACGTTGCCACTGGCTGAGCATTGCGCTCCACTCCCTCTCACCAACCCCATGCAGGTGCCGGAGCCGCTGGAGGGGCCCAAGGCCGCAGCACCCAGCGGTGCAGCACCCATCCCAGCTGCCGCACCCCCGCCGGCCCCCGCTCCCCTGCACCGCTTCGCCTCCCTGCCCGCCGGCTTCGGCCTGACGGCAGCAGCACCCGGCCTGCTGGCACGCCAGGCCTCCCTGCCCCTCGGCTTCAGCGCCAGCCTGGCCCTGCCCTCCTTAGAGCTGCCGGGCGCCGCTGCCGCCGCGGCTGCTGCCGCAGCACCCGCACCCACCGCCCTGTTCACACCTCCCAGCCAGAAGCAGCAGCCGCCGCCGCCGGTGCCGGGAGCACCCACAGTGCCCTCCACCCGCCAGGCGCCCCTGCTGGTGCCGCAGCCCGCCCAGCTGGACCTGCCCAGCACAGCTGGCGGTGCGCTGCCCTGGCTGACCCCGGCACCTGCATCTGCCCTGCTGCCGACCCCAGCAGCACCCGCCGTCCTGCCAGCAGACGGCCCAAGGGCGCCAGGGGTGCCCCTGCAGCCAGCAGAGGCGGCCGGCCGGGCGGCAACCGCTGCGGCCACAGTGGCAGCCATGGGCCCTCAGCAGAAGGCGGCCTTCCTGGCACGCCTGCAGCAGCTGCACCCAGACGTCCTGCCCCAGCTGGAGGCGCAGCGCAGCATGCAGCTGCAGGCGGCCATCGGAACGAGCGCCAGCGCAGCCCCCACCGCAGCACCGGTGCCGGCCGGCATGCCTGCAGTGAAGCAGGAGGCAGCAGAGGCAGCGGCGGGCCCTGCTGCTGCGGCACTGGCCTCCCCGCACCTGCCGCTCCTGGAGTTCAGCTCCCCGCTGCCGGCAGCGCTGGGCAGTGGCCCCTCGGCGCCGCTGTCGTCGGGCACCCTGGCCGCCCTGCTGGGCAGCCCTCCCTCCCCACTGCTGCTCACGTTCTAGGCGCTGCGCTCGTGATAGTTAGGCAGCTAGAACAGGCACCCTGAATTTCCAAGCACTGCCCTTCAAATCCAATGCACCATCCCTTAGCTCTCCTGCACTGTCAGTTCCCTCTGTGAGAAACCGCTTGCCCTGCTATCCCCCGTGACTCCACCACCCTAGCGCCCGCTCAACTTCCGCTATCATCTGGCCCTTGCATGCCTGCCTGCTGGTGTGCCCCTTGACTCGGCCACCACAGGAGGCTGGATGCAAATGTAACAATCAGTTAGCTACTGCAGCACATGGAGAGTGGCAGAAGGCACACATGCGCCGAGCGGACGAGCGGCCGCCACCCGGGGGCGGCAGCAGGCAATGCCGCAACGTTGCGCCTGGATGCAAGCCTGCAAGCTGTGCACTGTCAACTGATAACTTGGAGCTCCTAGCAGCACTTGCCAGACGCCGGGCGTGTCCAAGGGAGCTGCTCAGGGAGCGGAGAGAATGGCAAGCGGGGCGGCTGGTGTGAGAAGCTGTTGGGGCAGGGCAGCACGCAGGCAAGCCGTTCGACCAGCCTGCCTTGCCCACCGCCGCCGCCGCCGCTGCCGACGGGGGCAGCTGCGCCTCGCCGCCCGCCAGCCGCCTGATGCCCGCCCGCACTCCCCTTGCCTTTCCACAGCCGCCAGCCGCTGATGCCCGCCCGCACGCCCCTTGCCTTTCCACAGCCGCCACCGCAGCTGCCCACCAACGAGTGGGCAGCAGCCAAGCTGGAGCGGCTGGTTGAGGATGCTGCCCGCCTGCTGAATGAGCTGACCGGCAGCAGCGCTGGCGATGGAGAGACCCTGCGGCCGGCCGGCATGCCACTCACTGCTTTGACACATGCGCAGGTGGGTGCAGGAAGTGCAGCTGGAGTGCAGTGCGTGCAGTGGACAAGTGAGGGGCCTGCTGTGTGGCATCGCAATGAGGTTTCAATCAAGTTGTGTCTGCCGACCTGCTTGCAGGCCCTGGCGTTTGTGTTCCGCCGCAAGACCGGCGCGCTGCTGTCGGTCATGAACGAGCGAGCGTTCTTGGTGACGCGGCAGGGCAGCGAGGGCGGCGGCATGCAGTGGAGCGCCCCTGTCTTCTGCCGCGGCCTGTTCCTCAGCGCAGGGCTAACTGCAGGTAGGCGGGGGGGCAGCACTGCCTGCTGGGAAGCGCGTACGTCCCGCTCACAGCTGCGGCGACTCCGCAGTTGCAGCGTGCCTGGGCATGGGATGAGGTGGCAAAGTATAGCACTAGTTGTGAAAGCACACTCGCCCCTTCTGCAAATTGCTGCTGGCACAGGCTGGATGGACCTGCAGATGTGCCTGGCCATCCGCTCGCAGCAGGGGCTGCAGAAGGTGCTGCGCCCCTACTGCTCCTTCTGCGGCCTGAATGCCCAGTTCCTGTTTGACATGAACGGCCCCCGCGTGCGCCAGCTGCACACCAGCAGCGGCAGCAGCGGCGTGGTGACGCAGGTGGGTGTTGAGTGGTTGGCGGGGGCAGCAGCAGATGAGACGACATGCCATGAAATGCGCCAGCCGCCACTTCCCTGCCATGCTTCATGTCGGTCTCCCTTCGCCTGGGCGCAGGCGGACCTCACCAACATGGCCAAGTACTTCACTTTGGATGCCGGCATGCTGGACGTGTCTGTGCGAGGTGAGCCAGCCGCCGCGCAACGAGAGTGCCCGCCTGACTTCCTGCTCATGATGCCGCCCCTTGGCATTAGTAAAAAGCCCTCGCCCTGGGTTTGCTCGCTGCCTCACAACCGCAATGCCTGTTCCACATCCGCCCCCCTCTCGCCAGTCGGCCGGTTCCAGCTGGACAGCTCCCTCAACGAGGCGGTGTATGGGCGGGGCGTTGACATGGAGGACATCCTGGCTGGGCGGGTGCCGCCTCCAATCGAGTTTGGCCCCTTCTACTCGCTGCTGGACAACTATGTGAGGGCAGCATTCCGCACGCCCAGCATGGCGCGCCTGGCGCTGGGTGTGGGCAGCGGCCGCTCGCCGCGCCTGCCCAGCCAGCTTGGCGCCGGCAGCGGGCGCGGGTTGTCCCAGGCTAGCAGGCAGGGTGGTGGGCTGGGCAGCAGCGGCGGCTCGCCGCCCGGGCAAGGCAGCTCTCTTGGCAGGGGCAGCCCGCCGGGCTCCCTGCCCAGCAACCGCACAGAGGCCAGCTCAGCGGGGGACCTGCAGGCCATTGAGGAGGAGGTGGCGGGCGAGGCATCTGCTGAGCGGCGGCGCACACTCGACTTCTCCCTTGCCTGAGAGCTGCGCTGCATGTCTTCGTTTGTTAGGTGCACGATTGTAGGCAGGCAGCTGGACAATGAATGGCATTATGGAGAAAGGGTTGAGCAGCGAAGGCGGGGCAGACGGCATGGGCAACGGCGCCGCCGCCCGCTTTGGATCTTCCCAGCCGCTGCTCGCCTCGTGCCCCAGCCACCTGCAACGTTGTGCTCTGTGCTCTGTGTGGCTCATTCGTCAGGCCTGCGTTGCACGAGCTCTCGTGGGGGAGGGCCACCAGCCCTCGCACCTCCATTCAGCAGCCTCGTTGCGCTGCTCGCTCCATGCCGTGATGCCTGCAGCAGGCCTGGTGATGTTGGCCTGCATGGCGCTGGCCACAGGCGCCGCCGCGACGGGCGGCAGCGGCAGCGGACCCACAGCCCGAGCAGTGCGCCAGGAGGGGCAGGCTGGTGGCGTGCAGGGCGGGCAGACCTTACCATACAGACACCTGCCGCGGCCATCAGAGGGTCCATCCATATCAAAGGAGCGTGCGGCGGCGGCGCATGCGGCAGTGGATGCCTGGGTCGAGAGGTGCGCCGCTCGGATCGGCAGCTGGCTGGGGGCCGGGCTCCAGCAGGCTGGAGCCGATGCTGGTTTGCTTGCAAGCATGACTGCCGATTGGACATGGTCGAAAGTTGTAAGCAATGAGCACCCTGACTTGCACCGATTCTGCTGCTTTCTGCAGGTTCCTGCGAGAGCAGGGCGCCAGACGAGCGCAGCGGCTAGAGGAGCTGGTGAGACTGCACGTGTGGGCCCTGCTCTGCCCACAAAAGGCCACAAATTTGCTGCTGGATGCCTGCACATATTGCAGGTGCAGGTCTGCACCTGCATTGGGCATGGAATTGCACAAGCATGGCCCCTGCCATGCACCTGGGCAGCTCTTTGCAATCGACCTGCCTCTCTCTGGGCAGGCGCCACGCAACAACGTGTCCTTGCTGGAGCGCTTGATTGGGCGGCAGGACCATCCGGATGCGTGTGGCGTGGATGATCGCCAGCTGTGAGCAGGGGCACTGACATAGCAATGGGATCCGCCTACCTTTTGTGTGCATTCAAATGTGGCGTGAGTGCAGCATGCACCGCATTGGTCTGCCGAGCCTCAATGGTGCTGGCCCTTGATGCCACTCGCCCTGACTTGTGGCGCTCAATGCACTGTTCGCAATGCAGACCTGTGAAGCGGGACTTCTTGGTGGTGCTGCCGGCTGGGCCCGACTTTGATGCGTCCAAGTGGATGGGGCGGCCACAGCATGCCAACTGTGACCTTGGTGGGCGCAGCTGGGTTTGGAAGGCATGGCAGGGAGCAGATTTGAGCCTTCAGTCGGGTACTGGTTGAGCTTGGAGCAACTGTTAATCTCAGTATCTGCCGGCCCAAGCAGTTATCCAATGTCTCGCCTCCCTGCAGTTGTCATCTACTACGGCAACGACCCCTCTTCCTTCAGCTGCCCAGTCTGCAAGGCAGTTTACATTGGCAATGGTGCGAGCGCACTGCCCGTTCTCACTGTGATGTGGCGCATCCGCAAAACCAGTGCAGTCTGCTGTGCTTAAAACAACAGCTTGACCTTCAGCATCGTGCCTTTGTCATGCAGGCCCCAAGTGGCGCCTGGCGTACCGGTTCACGCTGCTGCCCGAGTGGAATGCCACCTACAGCAAGGGCTACAAGGGCATCATGTTTCCGGGTAGAGCCTGCAGCGTTGCTCGCTCGTGGTGCAATCGTTTGCATCACTACACCTGCAGGATCACGGTCTGGTAGGCTGCGTAGCAGTCGGCCCAGCCGGCTTTGCATTGTGCTGATGGTTGACTGACACCTGCCGCCATGCCCTGCAGATGACGACCTTGTGATGGACACCTGCACCATCAACCGCATGTTCAGCGCAGTGCAGGTGGGCAGAGTGTTCATGGTTGCCGGAGGCAATGGTTTGCCTGTGCGGCCTGTAGAAGCTCCTGGATGTATCGCTTCCCAAAACCTTGCAGCAGTACTGGCTGCCCTTTCCTCTCCAACACGCAGGCATACGATTTGCTGCTGGCCCAGCCCAGCCTGTGCCCTGCTGCCTGGAGCCACACGCCCTACCAGGCACTGTGAGTTGGGTTTGGTGGGCAGTTGGTATGTGGCTGTGAAGCTTTGAACAGTCTGACCTTCTGCCGGGACTGAACGTCAAAGCTGCTCGATTGCTGCCCCCTGCTTGCAGCTACCAGCAGCCCGAGAACATCCTGCGGTTCACAAGTAAGGTGTCATGGTGGCTTGACTATGACAGCAGCCAGCACTGTTCGTGCACACTCCCCCAACCGTTCGCTCGCGAACTCCCACTTGCCACCGCGGCAACTTTGCTCCCTCCCTGCCTGCAACCCGCAGCATTCATAGAGATCATGGCGCCCGTGTTCAGCATGCCCTTCTTCAACGGCTTCATCGCCCCCACGCTCTACAATGCCCACTACGGTTGGGGCCTAGACTTCATCTGGTGCGTGTGACAAAGTGCGGCGCTTGCAAGCAGGCAGCTGACCGCCACGTGGCGTGCAGAGCCATGCTCACTCAAGCCGCCAGCTGCCTTTGTTTGCTCTGCAGGCCCTTTCTGCTGCGCTACCCGCCAAACAAGATTGCGGTGGTGGACGAGGTGAGGTGATACACAGTGGCGGCTGCAGTTCTGCAGGCAGTGCTGGGCAGCCATGCTACGCACATCCGTCGGAACATCAGCTTACCCACATGTAATTTGTTGCCGCCTCCGCATCCCACTCATGCTGGCCAGGTCTGCATCTTCCACCCTCCCTCCAACCCTCACAAGGACAACAGCATCTACATGGCAGAGGCGCCTTGTAAGCACGCATGCTGAGCGCTTGGTCCACATATTGCCAGCCATTGGCCCATGCAGTTTTACTGCTGCCGCTCACATTAACCGCATCTGCATGCAGAGATTCCGCATCTGCATGCAGACCGGCAGAAGGAGGAGGAGCAGCGGCGCTTTGGGGAGTGGAACTAATACAACAGCGAGATCGCCCGCAGGGGCTTCTGGTTCCAAGCGGTGCAGGCAAGTGGGGGCAGGTGGGGCCGCAGCTGCTCGTGAGCACATCCAACGCCAAGACCTGTCTGCCCCAAAGAGTCCCTGTCCAGCCCCCCCCCCTGCAGGTGCTGGGAGCAGTGCCCAAGTCGTCTCCACCCGACAGCCTGCTGCAAAGGTCCAACCAGGCAAGGCCAGTGTGTGCCGCTGGTGCATGGGGCGTGCCGTGGCCGTGGCAGCTGAGCTCCAATGCTGGGAAAAGGCACAAAACTGTGCGCCTTGAGGTGCCCACTCAGCTTCCCTGCTCCTCCCTCTCCCCGCGGCATCTACGCTCCCCACAGATTCTGTCCACGCGCCTGGGATCGCTCTTCCCACTGCTGGGGATACAGATGCTGATCATCGCCTGCGGCTGCTTGGCGGTGGTTGGCTTGCGTGCGAGGAAGGGCATGCTTGGCAGAGGCGGCTGGAAGCCGGCGGCCACGCCAGGCGCGGTTGTGTGAGCCCAGGGGCGGCAGAATTGCAGCTTTTGGCGTCAGATCAATTGTTGAATGACTGTTCTTCCGTTTGTGAGGCGAAATGCTTGCCCAGTTAAGTTTGAGGAGGGTTTGAGATTCAGACGCCGCCTGGCGATGAGCGGGCACCACGCCCCGCAGGCGTCGGGCACAACAGAGTGGGCATCAGCGCGCCTTTGGATCTGCTGATTGCTGTGCTCTGTGCGTGACCACATCCGAGCTTTGGCAAGCTTTGCTGGCCCTCGGATCGCTCGAACGCGCGAGGGAAGCACTTGAGGCGCTGATCTGCACCACCCTTTGGTTGCTGCTGTAGCTCCCACGGCCACCCACAACTCCCTGGCTTGCTGGGCCGGGGGTGAGCGACCGGCGGCAGGCCAGCTTCCTGGGCCAGCTCCTTCGGCCATGCGGGCGCCACGCCTGCTCTTGCTGGCGCTGCTAGCGCTTGCTCTTGGCAGCAGCGCTCAGCGAGCAGTGCTTGGGGTTGGCGGCGGCGGCGGCGGCGATGCGGCGGCGGCGGGTGGCGCGGCCGGCAGCGGCGCTGTTGCATCAGCGCCATCTGACAGCCCGATGGCCAACCTGCTGCGCAGCGCCCTTGTCGCCCCTGAGCAACGCGGCGAGCAGCTTGTGGGCGAGCAGGCAGGCGGCGGCGGCAGTGCAGCAGCAGCAGGGGAGGCGCAACCCACAGAAGAGGAGCTCGCAGCAGCGGCGCTCTTCCAGCACCCGTTGGCGCCGCCTGAGCAGCAGCGCAACTGGCGCGCGGGCGCCCAGACGCACGTGGAGATGCAGCGCTGGCTGCGCCGCTTCTTTGCCAGCGATTCCAGCCGGCTGACCAGCACACGCCTGCAGGCGGCTCAGACGGCGGCGGCGGTCGGCGGCGGCCGTGGCCCCCTGCCGCTGCAGGTTGGCGAGGCGGGTGATGTGCTGGCCACGGCTGGCGGCCACCCCTGCAACGCCACCTGCGCCCGCCGGGCAGCAGAGGAGCTGCTGCTTGCGGGGGAGGCCCCTGGCCATGGGTATATGCCACTGGTGTGGCCCCAGTTTCCAGAGGACCGCCGGCGCTGGGCAGCCGTGCGCGCCCCAGGCAAGGACAGCGCAGGCGGCACCAGCGAGCCTGCAGCAGCTAATGAGGGCTCACCGGCCGCAGCCAACAGCAGCACCGCTGCCGCAGCAGTGAGCAGCAGCAGCGGTGGCGGCATGGCGACCGACAGCAGCGCTGCCACAGCTGCCGACAGCAACGCAGCCAGGGCCACCGACACTGCTGCAGCGAGCGACCCTGCCCCATCTTGCCTGCCGCGCCGGCCTGGGGAGGCAATCAGCAGGGACTACCTTGTGGTGGCGGCTGTGGGCAACAACCTGACCACTGTGAACAGGTGGGGAGCAGCACAGTGCAGTACAGTGTAATGTGCTATTCTGCACGAGACGATGGCTTGTAGCTGTGGGCTTTCTTGCTGCTTTCGCCCATGCACCCTATTGATGCCAACTTTTCTGCTGCACCCCATCACGCCTCCTTCCCCTTCCCCAGGTGGCTGTCCATGCCTGAGTCTGCCACCTTTGACCTTGTGCTCCTGCACTACGGCAACGGCGAGCCATCGAGCTGCCCGCACTGCAGGGCGGTAAGCGCTGGGGCAGGCCCTCTGGAGCCTCGTTTGTGGGTTGTTGCTGTTTAGCTGATGCTGTTGCAAGTGATGCTGGTAGCATGCTGCTGAGGGAATGCCATGGGGCCCAGCTGGCTGCTACTGATTGCGCTCCATGCCTCCACCCTTGTGCGCCCTTGCTACCGCAGATTGTGCGCGCCGCGGGCCCCAAGTGGCAGCTGGTGTGGCAGCTCACGCAGCTGCCCATCTGGCCTGAGCTGCTGGCCGGCAAGAAGGCGGTCATGGTGCCGGATGACGATGTCATTCTGGACACCTGCGCCATCAACAGGTGCTGCACAGGCTGACAAGCGTAGGGGCCAGCTGGTGGCTTAATCAAAGGGGGCAACTGACTGGTTGTGGGGCTTGCTCCTGGCCAGCAGGCTCCCAGCAGGCGCTGGCCTGCGCATCTCACCCCCTCCTGATGTGCCAAACTTGTCTGCGCCGCAGGGCGTTTGAGCTGTTCACTGCCTACGGCCTGCTGCTGGGCCAGCCCTCGCTCTGCCCCGTGGAGCACCGCCCCTCCTGGTGGGTTGAATGCGCTTCATAATGCAGTGGCTTGCTCGGCTTGAGTGGGTCTGCAAGGTCGTTGCCTGACTGCCCACAGCAGACCTGCCTGAACACACACTTGCCCCTCCACTCCTGCCGCCCTCCGCAGGTACCTGCATCTGGTGCAGCAGCCGCAGTTCACGCTGCGCTTTGTGACCATGGTGGAGATCATGGTGGGTGCAGGAGCACTAAATGCAGGAAACAGAGCTTTGGGGAGGTGTAGCAGCTGCTCACCCATTGCCCTGCTTTGCAATGCCACAGCCGCTGCAAAACTAGCACTACTGATGGTTGGAGCCATCAACTGTATTGGTCCCTGCCTTTTGCAGGCGCCCATCTTCGAGGCCGGCTTCTTCCAGAGCTTTGCGCGCCCCTCGCTGTGGGACGCCTACACCGGCTGGGGCCTCGACTTTGTGTGGTGAGCGGCTGCTGAAAGCTGGCGAGGCACCGCAGTGCGCTGCGTGCTAGGATGCGTTTCTGCGGCTGTTCCCCCCTCTGGCATGCACACGCACACTCACGCACGCCTAACTGCTGCATTCCATTTTGTGCTGCCTGCAGGCCCTTCCTGCTCCAGTACCCTCGCGACCGAGTGGGCGTGATCGATGAGGCGCGCCCTGCTGCTGCTGCTGCTGCTGCTTAGACCAGTTTGTTGCGCCCGCCGGCATATGCTCGCCTGCTGCTCTAGTGTTGCTTGGCTTGGTTGAGGGCTGAAGCTTGCCGCTTGCTTGGCCGCACAGCAACCTCAAAACTCCAGGTCTACCCTGCAACCAACCAACCCTGCAGGTGTGCATGACGCACCCACATTCTGCACAGAACAAGCAGGGGGACGGCTCCATCTACGCCGCACTGGCCAAGGTCGCTCCCTATGGTGAGCCTGCTGCCAGTTGCTCAACAGCGAGCACTGGGATGCATGTCGCCGCAACTCGGCTGTTTGGCTGCCGGCCCTACTGCACAGTGGCCGCTGCTAGCACTGATGCCACCGCCCTTGCTCGCCACTGACCAAAGCCCCACCTGCTCCCATCCATTCCTGCAGATGCGCGGGAGGAGGAGGCGCGCCGCGACGCCCAGTTCGACTACTACCCCTCCTCCTGCCACGCCCTGGGCTTTGGCTACCGCCCGCTGGAGATTGTGGGAGAAGTGCCCGACCCCTCCTATGTCCCCCCGCCGCCGCCTCCGGAGCAGCAACCTGCCGCGATTACAAATCCCTCCCCGGTGCGGCCCTCTCCCGCCCAGTCACCGCCGTCCTCCCCCGCCCAGTCGCCGCCACCCTCACCTCCACCCACGCCATCCCCTGCCAATACGGTGGCGCAGCCCGCATCGCCTCCTCCGCCCCAAGTGCACTCGCATCACACGGTTGCAAGCCACAAATCGCAGTCTGCCGCACACCTTGCATCATTGGCCACCTCTCTTGATGCACTGGCACGCCCCTCGCCCTCTCCTTCGCCGCTGCCAACGGCCGCAAGCCCCGTCCCGCCGCTGCCGCCGCAGCGGCAGCAGCTGGAGGCGGCATCCGAGCGGCTGCGCCGGCACCTGCTGGACTTGCATCCCTCAGTGGTCTATGTCCAAGTTGCAGTGGCGGCGGCGGTGGCGGGCCTGCTGCTGTGGCAGCGTGGCAAGCGGCGGCCAGGCAGCCCCTGGCCCAGCCCACGCAGCGGGCTCAGCAGGCAGCCGTCTCTGCCCCTCCATAACGGCCACTCTGTGCGGTCCCCTCGGGCATCGCCCGTCAAGTCCCCTAGGTAGTTTTTTTTTGTGCTGGGCCCTGCCTGCCTGCTTTCATGTCGCCTGGTGCAGTTTACACGCCTACTCGTCTGCACGTTGCAAGCATAGTGATTGCGTGACACGCATAGTGAGCTGTCGTGTGCGTGCAGCAGTGAATGAATCAGCCAGTCAAGGTCAGTCAACAGTGGGTTCAGGATGGGCAAGAAAAACAATCAATGGTAAATAAAGCACAGGTAGCAATCTGCAGCGCTCAACGAACACAAAAAGCTGCGCAGCGGGAGCACGACTCATGTCTGCGCCGAACCCAGCAGCTGGCGCAGCTGTGCCGCGTCCGCCGGCAGAGCCTCAAACTCGCATGACACGCGGTGCGCTGCGGGCACCAGCACCTGCCCCATCAGCTTCTCGTGGTGCCTGCAGCAAGGAGGGTAGCATAAAGACAGCGCTGGGCCTGACACATGCAGCATTGTGGGTGGGTAAAGCCAACCAGGCAGAAGCTTGCTTGGCAGCACACGCATACAGCAGCAACGAGTGAGCCACACCCCTGCTCCCGCCGCACTCACGCGCCGTTGAGCGTCATGTGCTCGTATGTGTTTGTGAGGATGATGTTGCCCTGCTTGTCCAGGCATGTGAACTCGCCCACCAGCAGCCGGCCGTCCTGGACGCGTATCTGCAGCACCGGCGGGAGGGAGCAAGTGCAGGCGGTGGGACCAGGCAGCGGCGGCGGCGGCGGCGGCGGCAGCAGGGCAATCGCAAACACAGCTGTGCCCATCGCACGGCCCGTCGTCATCCTCCCCTCACCCTGCAGCGCTTGTGCAGCAGCACGGCGGCCTCCACGGCCAGCGGCGAGGGTGGGGAGCCACTGGTGCTTGTCGCCTGATCCGACATCTTGGCGGTAAGCTGAGTTTATATTGATCTGCTACAGGTCCATCGCTACACCTCAAGAACGCTCGGCGCAGATGCAGAAATGCAAGTCACTTGCGGGGCTCCCCAATGGCTGCAGAGATTTAAGCTGCAATCCTTACGGCATTGAGAAGCACAGGAGCGGCAGAGCGCCGCGATCGCGGGCGTTGGCCCCTGCGACTCGCTGTTTGCGAGCCCCGTGCTGCATACCGCTCGTGTATTGTGCTCTGATCACGGTAAGCAACAATCCGGCCGACTGCCGAGCGCCTCCGTCGCTCCCGGCCGTGCCGCCGCCGCCGCCGCCCGCGCCTCTCCACCTGCCCCGCCCTCGCTGCTCACAGTACATGCCCCTCCATGCCAACAGCTGCAGTTGTGTGAGCCGACCAGCATCCCAGTTGGAAACTCTGAGGGTTGAGCGCCTGCCGCGGCGGCGGGGGCGGCATGGCGGGCGGCCCGCTGGCCGGCCTGCTCAAGGACTTGGAGGCCGACTGCTTTGCCAGCAGCGAGCAGCGCGTGCTGGCTGCCTTTGTGGTGAGGCGGTGGGTGCTGGGAGGAGGTTGGATTGTAGCATGCTTAAGGCTGGCATCACTGCATAGCCGCAGTGCTGCAGCTGCATGGCCGCCAATGCTGGGCAGCCATGTGCTGTTGCCGTGCCACGCATGTGCAGGTGACGAAATGTGACCCGGCGCCACAGGGGTCGCGCGTGCGCCGCGCCCTGCCCAAGGTGGGGGCTTGCCGAGAGCAGTCCAGTTGCCTGAATCCCTGCTGTAGACAGCCACGTGTTGCTCGACTGGCATGCCTGGCCGCAGCGCTGCAGCACTCGTTTGCACCACGCTCGCACATGATTGCTGCTGCCATTGCTGCAACTCTTGCCCTGGTCGTGCTGCTGCCATGCGTTGCCACCTTCCATATTCCCGCATGTTGCCTGCCACCGCTTCCCCATGCGCTGCAGTCCACGGGCAAGCCGCGCGTGATCTGCCTGACCGCCAAGCGGCGCAGCAAGAAGCGCGGGTTCAAGGGCACGCTGCACGTGTGCAAGCTGGCGCAGGGGCGCTACCAGGCAAGCTGCTGCCGCCCCGTCGCTGCGGACCAGCTGCAGCTGAGTTGCTGGCAATGTGGCAATGCTATGTGGGCTGACCTGTGCCTGCAGTGGGCAAGCTGCCAGTGCACCGTTCGGAAGCCGAGCCGAATCTGCACAGCAATGCGCAGAGTACTGCTCAATGCTCATTTGTTCTGATGCACCCCCACCGGCAGGTGCGCAAGAGCGTGAAGCTCAAGCTGTTGACGCGCATCGAGGCGTTTGTGGACTCGCCCGGCCAGCAGGAGTACTTTGAGCTGGCCTTTGCGCAGGTGCGCTCCAACTTGCAGGCCCGGTTTCGGTGTGATTTCTGCTGGGATTCGTGCGTGTGCCCCAGTCGTGCTGGCTGCCTCTAACAGTGCAACATGGCAAACGGCACATTTCACGCGGCTTTGGGGGCCACCAACCACCCATCCACAATCACATCTGCCCCTGCCACCCCCGCAGCGCGGCTTCACCAGCGGCGAGGCGCGGCTGGCTTTCGAGGTGAAGGATGCGGCCACCCGCCTGGAGCTGCTGGGCACGCTGTTCACCTTTTGCAGGCAAGCACGGCCTTGTATTGGTGGACTGCCGGCCGGTGTGTCAGACGCTGCTCCGGTGCTGGCCATGCATTTCGCAAGCAAGCAGCTGCAGCATGCGCCTCGTGGCCTGCACATGAGTGGCGCCGTGGCTGCCTTTACTGCCATTTCGCCCTCATTATCAGCCCCTGCTTCCCCGCCTGCAGGGAGCATGAGAAGCGCGCTCCACAAGTGAACGGCATCGAGGTGTCTGAGCTGGAGGCCTCGGCGGCACAGTACACCAGCAAACAGGCAAGTTGGGGCAGGAAGGTTGGGGGAGGGCGTGGGAGGTTGGCAGGGCAGCTGGTCCTGGGAGAGCCCTCTCGGCTTGCGATTGGCGTGGCCCATGCTGTAGGCGATCGCCTGCCCATAGTTGCTCCAGCTGCTGAGTGCATCCATCGCACTCTCACCCCTCTGAACTGCAGACGGCAGAGGTTGCAGTGGGCCAGACCGGCCGGGCGCTGCTGCAGGAGGCTGCGGTTCGCGAGGAGGGCGCCGCGCACGATGAGGGCGGCGATGTGCACCCGCTGTGGGGCCAGCGGGAGGACAAGCAGGTCCAGGTGAGGGAGGGGAGGGGGCAGCTGGTTGGGTGTGGGTTGGCAAGCGTGCTGCAAGCAGCAGCTCCTCAGGAGGGTATGTGCAATGTGCGGCCCACCTCCCTCCCTTTGCGAGCTTACCCGACCGAAAGAAGCACTGAATGCAACCTCTCCCACCCGGTTGACCCTCTCTGCCCTGCCTGCACAGTCGCTGCTGGAGATGGTGTCGGTGGGCGCGGCCTCTATGGAGGAGCTGCAGCAGCGGCTGGAGGCGGAGCTGGCGGCGCTCGAGGTGAGCGCTTTGTTCATTTGCAAGCATGGCTCACGAGCGGTAATCAGTCGGTGGGGCGTGAGCCATATTGCAGCGGCGGAGGCATGTGCCTTCTGGTCCACCGAACACACGCAAATCAAACTCCCTCCACGCTTCACTTTGTTTGCAGGACGCCTCTGTGCACGAGAAAATGTAGAGAACGGCAAGCTGGTGGGGCGCGTACACATCTTCAAATCTCTGGCCCTCTCCCACTCTTCTCACTGCTCGCACAGGACGCCTCTGTGCACGAGATTCTAGAAAATGGCGAGCTGGTGGGGCGGGTGCTGGGCGAGCTGGGCGGCACGCTGCGCCTTCTAGACGACCTGGAGGAGAACCTGGCCGTGTTTGACGCGCGCCTGCGCCACATGCGCGAGGACATCGCGGGTGGGTGCAGCGGCTTTGCTGTGCGGTTTTTATGAGCACTGCAGCAACCAGCATCGCGCCTTGCTGGCCTCGCCATGTACATTATTGCTCGGTCTTTGCTGTCCCATCAACGCCCCGCAGCCATCGAGGACCGCAACAACCAGCTGGAGCTGCACTCGCGCAACAACCAGAAGCTGCTGGTGGCGCTGGAGGGGCTGGTGGGGCGGCTGGCGCTCAGCGAGGGCGCGGAGCGCGCACTGGGCGCCCGAGCCATCACAGCTGCCAGGCAAGCAAGCGGGAGCTGGGGGTTTTGGAAGGTTCGGCTGCTCGGAGGCGTTGTGTATACACCTGCACCTGTGGGGCGTACAAGACTGCACACGTGCTCCTTCTTGTGCCTCACTGTCCTCCAACACTCTTCCCGACTCCGTCTACCGTCTGTTACACAGTCTGCCGGCCATGGTGGATGCGGCCTGGGAGCTGCACACCCGCCTCCTGGCGCTTACACCGTCTCACGATGGCAGCGGCGCCGCCTCCGCTCCAAGTGCAGCCACAGCTGGTGCTGCGGCTGGTTCAGCGGTGACAGCAGGCGGGCGCGGCGGCGGCGGTGGGGATGAGAACCGCCTGCCCACCTCCATGGCCAACATGGCAGCCGTTGCGTCGCAGCGGCAGCGCCTGCACGGCCTGCAGCGCGCCTTCCTAGAAAAGGCCACAGCCTACCTGCAGCAGGAGTTCAGCGCTGTGGCAGACGGCCCGCTGCAGCGCCTGGCCGCCGCTGGCGGCAGCGGCAGCCTGCGGCTGCGGCCCGCAGACCATGGGCAGCTGCGGCGGCGGGCAGCCGAGCTGGCACCGCTGCTGGAGGTGGTCGGTGTGCTGCGCCCCGCTGCGGCGGTGGCCCCTCGAGAGGCCTACTGCCAAGCAGTCAACAGCCTGTTGCGCAGGGAAGCGCACCAGGCGGCAGCCGAAGTGCGGCGCATGGCAGCGGCGGCGGATGCGGGCGGTGGCCATGAACCCGACTTGCTGGACCGGGCTGCTGCAGCCGATTCGGCGGGGTGAGCTTTGGGGAGCTAAAAGCATGATCGCTTGTCGCCCGAGGATGGCATGCAAGGCCGGGGATGGGGTTTTGGCTGGCTGGTTTGCCTGAACTTGCGGTGCTGTGGCATCCAAGGCTTGCTGGGGCAGTTAGCAATGTTGTTCGGAAGCAACCCCAAAGCTCTAACTGCTCTGCTCTTACCCCCTCTCTCTCGCAGTGCCTTGGGACGGCTGAGCGCTCGGCCTGGCCAGTCGCCTTCGGGCCTGGGCGCCTCGTACCGCGATGCAGGTCAGGCTGGTATAATCGCTTGAAAAGGCAGCGGTCGTATTTAAGTGTTGGGTGGCGGCTGTCGGAACCTACTTGTTCGTTCACAGCACTGCTCCATCCTCCTGCTGCGCCTCCTTTTCCTTGTTTCCCCGCAGGCATTGTGCCCATTCACGAGGGTTACGAAGCGCTGCTGGAATGCCTGGTGCCCATACTGGCTGAGGAGGTGCATCAGCTGGTGGCGCTGGCCTTCCCCAAAGCCCTGCCACAGCAGCAGCAGGGAGCAGCGGCGGCAGCAGGAGCAGGAGGCGGCGCTGCCACCCACGGCGGTGGCCCGGCTGGGCGGCTTGCGGCCGGCGGCGAGGCAGCAGCACACATGCCGACCGACCCCGGCAGCGCAGAGGTGCAAGGGGCGCTGGCTGCTCTGCTGGCCGGCGTGGACTCTGAGCTCCTAGGGCTGATTGACAGCGTGCGGCCGCAGCGCCTGCTCCTCTGCCTGCCCATGCTGGCAGTTACTCTCGCCTGGAAGCAGCGCCTGGCGGCTCGAGGCGCCGAGGCACGGCCCCTGCTGGCCCTGCTGGCTCAGTGCGAGCAGCGGCTGACCGCCAGCCTGACTGCCTACTTTAGCGAGCGTGCAGCGGCCATCCAGAGGTGCGTTCTTTGGCATGCTGATCGAGGCAGTTCTGGCATGGCGGTGCGGCGTGCCTTGAAGCGCCTCTGCCTTCAGCCTGTCACGCAACATGAGCAGACTACCCTTGCTCACCTTCATTGCAGGTATGATGCTCGGTCCTCCATGCCATCCATGAGCGGTACCAACGTCAAGTACCAGCACGTACTGCCCTTTATCGCCAACTTCCCTGCGGTGGCCGGCCGCATAGAGGCGCTTCTGGAGCGCTGGCCGCCCGAGGCGCAGCAGGCGCAGCAGGCGCAGCAGGCGCAGCAGCAGGCGCAGCAGCAGGCGCAGCAGCAGCACAGCACACCGCCCGCAGCGAGCACTGCCCGGCCGACGGCACCCGGCACGAGCGGTGGGCGGCCGCCGCTGCCACCAAGCGCGGCTGGGCGGCCACCGCTGGTGCCCTCTCCCTTCCAGTCCAGCGCGAGCAAGCAGACGCCTGTGTGGCGAGGGCCAGCTGAGTCGAGCGTCTCGGAAGTCAGCAGCATGCCTCTCAGCTCAGAAGCAGAGGAGGTGTCGGAGATCAGCTACATGGAGACTGAGGATGATGCCAGCAGCCGCCGCACCACCGACGCCAGTGCGGATGCAGAGTCAGGGGCAGCAGCTGGAGCGGCGGCCGGGGCAGCGGGAGGCGCACCGCCCGCAGCGCAGCAGGCGGCGGCGGGTGCTGGGCAGCAGCAGGGGTCGGTAGCGCCAGGGCCGGGCGACGTGCTCAGGTGAGGCCGCTGGTTGAGTTGTGTAGACTTGGCTGAATTGCTTCTCAACTGTTGCCCAGTGCCGCCCAACATGACTACCAAGCAGAGCCTGCTGCCGCCGTTCAGCCCCCTCACTGCACATGTTTCTTTCCACCCGCAGGGAGCTGGTGGACAGCCTTTACGAGGGCTGGGTGCGCACCATGGTGGCAATTCATGCACTTCATTTCACCTTCTCTTATATTACCCGCAGGGAGCTGGTGGACAGCGGTTACGAGGGCTGGGTGCACGCCGTCATGGCGGCCGTGGAGGCTGCGGGGGCCACGGATGCCAAGCACGGCACGCGCCTGCGCCTGGAGAACTACGCCTTCCTGCAGCTGGGCCTGCAGGTAGGAAACAGGAGGACTGTGGGATGCAGAGAGAAGCTGCCGTTGAAATGAGCTTGCATGTCTTCCTGCAGCTGGGCCTGCAGGTGGGAGCAGAAGAGCTGTGTGGCCAAAAGGGAAGCTTGCCGTGGAAGAAAAGCGTGCTTGGCCTGCCCCCGTCTCCGTGCTGCATTTTGGATCTGTTGCCGGTTGAACCATGCCGGCTGCGCACCTGCCTGGCCCCAGCGTCATCAACACTTGCCCTCTGTGCATTCACTCCGTCACATATTGGGCAGGCCCTGCCGCTGGACCGCACCCCGGTGCTGGCGGCGTTTGCGGGGCAGGCGGCGGCCACCAAGGACCGAGCCATGGCGGGCTACATAGAACAGCAGGTGGGGTGCACTGCCGGGCTGCACGTTTGGAGTGTTGGTGGGGAAAGGTTGGGTTGGAGTTTGAGCATTCGCCCTGCGCCTAGCCCGCTGTCTGATGCTGCGTGCTAGGGCGTACGTGCCGCAAGAGTCCTCAGCAGTGTGTGGCATTTTCCTCCCCTCTTCAGGTCGACTACTTCAAGTTCACACGCGTCCTGGAGTTCAGCCGGGTGGGTGCACAGCAGCGCCCAGGCCTCACCAGCGCAGCCACCGTAATTTGGCTCCAGCTGCTGGTCGCATGTGCAGCATTGCTGGCCTGCACATGCGCACCTGTGCCATGGCATTGCCAAGTAGGTGGACTTGCCACGACCTGTCAACTCATGCTGCCTTGCGCAGAAGCTGGATGAGACCATGGCCGCTGTGGGCAGCGCCGAGGTGCACCTGCAGCTGCAGTTCCAGCCCGCCGAGGTGCGTGGGGGGCTAGAGTGGGAAGGGTGGCAGAGGCAGCGGCGGAAGCAGCATGCGCAATGGGCATCATTGGCAGCCATTCGAAGAGGAGTCGATGCTAGCAGGTGCCTTTCTTTCTTCCACGCCCCCCCTCGTCATCCCCAGCACCTCTCTTGCAATGCCCCACTGCCCACACCTGCCCCTCCCTCCCTCCCTCCCCGCAGGTGCGCCAGCTGCTGTCCAGCACCACCTCCGGCCTGGACAAGAAGCTGGTGCAGGCAAGTGGCTTGCAACTCCCTGGTTGTTGATTGAGAGGCGCTGTGGGCTGCCGAATTCGAATTGAAAGCCAGGGTCGACACCATTGCCGCCCTGGGGTCCTTCTGCTGGGCATTTG
>VFQQ010002019.1_pt1 | contig 25147 bp, 41 predicted proteins | sample 3512341 | NCBI WGS metagenome assembly VFQQ01 (sample SAMN10412373, study PRJNA504923) | tailings metagenome | isolation source: Relicate 2 Philex TSF1 revegetated site | place: Philippines: Tuba, Benguet | collected 2017-08-29 | reverse complement strand
GCCTGGGCTGTGCGCTTGTTGTCTGTTGCACAATGCAATAGCACGCCGCACACACGGCGAGCCAGCGCTTTGCACTCCCACCTGGCAGCCGCCTCCGCCGCCTCCAGAGCTTTGCTTGCCGCTGCTTCGGCGGTATCCCACTCCTCACGGGCCGCTGCAGCCGCCTGCGCAGCCCGCAGCTGCAGGGTGGCTTGGTTCAGGCTCTCCTGAAAGGGCATACGCGGTGAGGCACGATTATTGGAAGATGCACCCATGCAGCAGGGGCGTTTGAACCTGCACAGTTGAAGGTGCACGTAGGACCGCCCAGCTTGCAAGGCAAGACTGCTCGCGCCAAACCCCTTAGCAAGCCAGTTGAAAGGGGTAGCACGGCCTGCAGTGCCCTGCTACCAATCGTACCTGCAGCTGCTCTGCGCGCTGCTCTGCGGCCTCGCGCCGCAGCCGCTCGCTCCTGGCCGCCTGCTGCGCTTCCTCCTTGCCAGCCAGAGCACTGGACGCCTGCAGGAGGCGGGTGTGGGTTCGGCGTTGTGGTAGGGACAGCTGTGCTGCTGATGCCAGCCAGGTGCAGCAGACAAACGAGCACAACCAGCAGGCAAACAAACTGCGCAGCGCACTCTCCCCATGCGACAGCCGCATGCCCTGCACTTGCACTTGCCCCCAAGGAAGTTGATCTAGCAAGGGACAAGACACTGCTGTCACCTGCTTGGCAGCCGCGCTCAGCTGCGCCTGCTTGTCTTTCACCACGCGCTCCAGCTGCTGCACCTGGCTGAACAGCTGGTCCTGGGGCCCCGACAGCGCCGCCATCTTGTCCTGCAGTTGCCGCATGGGTGCATGGGCAAGGGGTGGTAACCGGCAGTGGGCCGGCTGGCCTTGGACTGGAGCACAGGTCTACGCACAACTTTGGAGGGCGGCTTGAAGCGGGCAGCTGCGAGCTTGTGCCCCAGAAACGGATGCATGATACGTGATCGCAGGCAGCCCAGGAGCATCACACTGCAAGCGCCAGCGGTGAACCGCACAAAACCAGCGCACCTGCAGGAGCAGCAGCTCCCTCCGGGCAGCCATCGCCTGCGCCTGCAGCGCCGAGCGCTCGTGCTGCGCGGCCCTCAGCTGGGCCTGCAGCCCCGCCACGCTCTGCTGCGCCAGCGAAGCGTCGGCCTGCACGGACAACATCTGCACCACCACGCCCTCCACCTGCTGCCGCAGCGCCGCATTCTCCTGCACAGGGAAAGCGCAAGGGCACAGGCTATTGGGTGATGACCGCTCTCATCGCCTTCTGAGTGGCAAGCTTGTGATGCCATTCGATTGCCTGCAACTGGACGCGGCGCCACTTTCACAAACCTGAATGGCACTACCCAGCCCCAACGGCCACCCCCTGTGCACACCTGCTCAAACGCCTGGCTGCGCTGGCGCTCCTCCCCCAGCTGCTCCAGCAGTCGCTCGCTGGTCAGCAGTGCGGCCTGCCGCTCCCGGCTCTGCTGCACCGTCTCAGCTGGGAACACAACCTGCGCAAGGGCGGCAACAAGAAGGGGGCGGGCCAATGGCCTGGGCGCAAGGCAGTGCGGCCACCAAGCAAACTTGCAGACAGGCTTGCCGCGGATGCCTCCAACTCCGCTGTTTCACAAAGTTGAGTGGAGCGGAGGTCCGCTGCCCCTGCAATGTGCCTGGCACAGACTGCAATCTGCCCTTTTCTCCCCGCACACCTGCAGCGCGGCGTCCCACAGCATGGCAAAGCCGCGCCAGAGCGCCAGCAGCAGCAGCCCCTTGTCGGCGGCATGGGCGGTGCACTCGAGCATCGTCTGGTGGAAGGCCAGGCTGTACACCTGCGGGCATATTGCAAGCATGGGCAATGCAGCCAGCATTGGTGGCAGGACGGCTGGGCATGCCCAGACCAGCAGCCAGCATGGAACAGGTGTCAAGAAGCAGTGGGAAGCTCCGACATTGTGCAAGCATGCAATGGCGCAACGGTGGTCCTCAGCCAACCAGGCACTGCTGACACATCCCAGGCGGCCCAAAAACACCATCACACATCCAAGCTCACCTGCAGGGCCTGGTAGAGCCGCCGCACCTCCGGCTTGCCCAGGCGGTGCCGCTGCACCAGCGCCTCTGGGGACAGGTAGCGGGCGAACACCGTGTCCCTGCTTATGCTCAGGCTGGGGTCTTCCTCATCAGCTAGGCCAGACTGCCCTCCAGCTGCCGCCGATGCGCTTGCCTGCCCGCCTGCTGCCGCCGCTGCTGCGGCGCCTGGCTCGCCATCAGCCGCAGCGCCAGAGGCGGCACACCCGGCACCATCTGCTCCTGCTGCTCCTGCTGGATCTGCTGCTGCACTCCTGGCTGAGGCGCTGGCTGCACTGGAGCTGCGCTGGCTGCTCTGTGCCCGCAGGCCCGCCGGCGGAGGCAGTGGTGTCCGGCTGGCCAGGCTGTCGAGGAAGGCATCAGACTGCGCGCTGCGGGTGCAGGCAAACAGGTCCTGCCAGACCTGAGGTGACGTGGGTGCTGGGGAGAAGGACAGTCAACAGTGACTTGTGTGCTTGCGCCGGGGCAGGATGTGGCGGGGCAAACTGGCTGTCTCGAGACAACTGCCCGCCAACCGAACGAGCAGCAGGCGCGCACCTGCGGCAGCGGCTCCGTGCCCACAGAGCGCAGGCTGGACGAGGACGGCTCGCTGGGCGGCACGATGAGGAAGGGTGGCTGGCCGCCGGCCTGAGCAGCGTGCAGTGCCGCTAGCGTATCGCGGGTCAGGCCAGCAGTGAGGGCCGCCGTGCCGCCGCCGCCGGCGCCGGCGGGCATGGCGACTGGGCAGGCTGAGGTGTGCCGGTTGCAGTGATGTCCTCAAAAGATAACTGCGATTGCCTCGCGCCTCCTGGACGGCCAGGGAAGGAGTGGCGCGCAGGTCAACTGCAGTGCCCGCGGAGCGCCCTGCGTTCCGACTGTGATATTCTATATGCGTGCCCGATGCATAAAATCAGACAACAAGGCCGAAAGGCGTGCCAACATGAAGAACCCTGATGCAGCCGACCAGGCTTGCACTCCATGGCAGCGATCGGCCTGTGCATCGTCTTGCGGGAATCATGCAGGCCGTCGGCAGCAGGGCAGCGCTGGCCCCGGCGCCCGTGGCGGTGCGGCCCTTCGCCGCTCGCCAGCAGGCGCCGGTGGGCCGGGCCGCCGCCCTGCGGGTTGAATGCGCCAGCCTGAGGGAGCGCGCCGCCCAGGCGGCGACCGTCGTGGCTCTCACATTCTCGCTGGCGGCGGGAGGTGCGGCGGCGGCGGCAGCAGGGCTGGCTGCGGCTTGCATCGCTTACTGGCCTTCCTTTTAATGAGACTGCGTCATGTCTAGACGTCGGATAGCCTGCGCTTGCCCTTCAGCTGTCCCAGCTCGCTGTAGGGCAACCCACCGCCTCACTTGCGCCCCTCGTCCCACCCGCAGCCGAGGCGCGGCTGGAGGGCGTGAACAAGCCGGAGCTGCTGCCCACGGGAGAGTTCACCCCCGTCATTGACGTGGCCGGATTCCTCACCGAGGGCGAGGTGGGCAGGTGCTGCTGAGTGTAACCCGGCATCATCTAGCCCCATGCCGTCAGCCGTGGCAGCCTGCACCCAGCAGCGGGTACAGTGTGCAGCCGCGGCCGCCGCCGCCTGCAGACAACACTGCACTGCAGCAGCACTGCCCTCGGCGCCTCACGAAGAACTGCTGTGCTGCTGCGCCGCAGGAGCGGCGGATACGGGACCGGGTGGAGGCGCTGGAGGCTGACACCGGCGTGAAGCTGCGGGTGCTGGCACAAAACTACCCGCAGGTGGGGGCAGGGCAGCTGGAAGCTTATTCCTGTACGCAACTGCTGTACCTGACTAGTGATGAGGGCAGGTGCTGGCACAAAACCGCCCGCAGGTGGGTGCTGGGCAGCTGGAAGCTTATTCCTGTACGCAACTGCTGTACCCGATGAGTGGTTGTTGCAGGGTGCTGGCACAAAACTGCCCGCAGGTGGGGGCAGGGCAGCTGGCTGTCGCCCCATGCCCGCCTGCCAGGTCACATGCCAGCCTGCTGGGTGGTGGCTGCAGGCTCGTGTGGCAAAGCCGCTGGCCGGGTGGAGCCGGTATAGGCGGAAAGCCAAATGGCCTGGCCTGATTGTTTCTCACGGGCAGGGAGTGTTGCGTTGCTGCCTACCCATTGGCACAAGCACAGAGAACTCCTTTTCTGCTGCTCCCCTTGTGCAGACGCCCGGCCTGGCCATCAAGGACTACTGGGTGAGCCGCGGTAGTGTAGCATTCTCTACCAACTGTAGCATTGGCTTGCAATGCCTTGCAGCCGCCATGCCATTGCAACCTTTGTGCGGCAGTGGCTGGCACCTGCAGCCTGCTTCTGGTTGGGGTTGCTGCTCTGGTATTCCAGCTCATTCAGGTGCCACTCGAGCTGGCTCAACAATTGCTGCAGGGCGTGGATGCCGATACTGTTGTGTTCGTGGCCGACCCCAACACTGGTGAGACCCTTTGTGGGCATCTTGTTTTGGCAGTTGGCGGCCCCTGTCTGTGGACAGCTGCGCATCGCTTGCCCGTGCCTGTCCAACCGGTGGTGGCCTGCAATTCAATTGGGCTGCTCCTGGCGACACAGCAACAGTGTGCTCCCCCTACCTTGTGTGCCAGGCAACATCCTGAACTTCAACGTGGGCGATAATGTGGACCTCCTAGTGCCGCGGGTGCGCCCCTGCCTATCGCAGCAGCGCTGCGCTGTTGCGCTGCCCCCGCACCTTTGGCAGGGGCATTTGTGGAAGGGGCGGCTGCAACTTGCAGCTGGGGTCGGAGCGGCCGCCGCCCTTGCCGCTACCCTGCCTGCCTTCTGCTGTGTGCCGCCGCCGCTGCTGCTGCATGCTCAGATGCACGTTACCTCCCTCCGATTCGCCTGCTTGCTGCTGCTTGCTTCCGCCCACCCGTCAACAGAACTTCTGGAGCCGGCTGGCCGGCCGGTTCGGCACCAAGTTCTACTGGCAGGACAAGGGCCAGGACGTGAGCATCGTGAACGCGGTGGCAGGTGCGGATGCAGACAGCTGTCATCGTGCTGATTCCTGTTGCCCTGTGCGTTGTGCACACAACAACGTAGTATTGCCGCTGGCTTGCGAATGCAGCCAACTTGCGCATGCTTCGCCAAGTCGCTGCACCCAACCCCTGCACTCCTTGCCTCCTGCCCTGCCCTGCCCCACAGCCATCGACAACTGCCTGCGGGAGCCGATCGGCCGCAACCAGTGCAGCACCATCCGTGGAGAGCTGGAGTAATGCAGCCGCTGCGCAAGCCTGATCAACCTACCTTCCTCTCTCTGTGGTCAGACCTCCTGGTTTCTGCAATGTGAATGCCACTCCCTCTGCAAGTCTGCTGCCCATCTGCGCCTGCATTTTCCCCTTGCAAGCGTCCCAGGTATTTCATGGCATCGTGAGCATCTGTAAACATTGACATTTGAATCAATTGCAGCAAGTTGATTCGGGTCCGGTGTGGAACAACGTTGAGTGGCTCGTGTGTTGGGGGCGCCGGAAGAATCAGGGCAGGGTTCATTGGCAAATAAACATCATATCATGAATCGGACATGTACAGCGCGCTTCCGCTCAGGAATTTCAGCAAAGGCTGCTTGCTCTCGTTTGAATACCCCACTCAGCTCATGCTAGCTGCAGCCACCAGGCCAGGGCAGGCCAGGCTGCCGTCCATCAGGGCGGAGAAGCGGCGGTGGTCGGCGTCCGCTCCCAGGTGCAGCTGCCACATCGCCAGCGCCACCAGCACGTGCATGATCTGCAGGGGACATAAAAGGGCATTGTGGAGTTGGAAGGCAACAACAGCGATGCACAGAAGAGCCTGAAAATCCAGCAGTGCCCGCTGAGTGACTTGGCGCCGCAATGCGGAATAACACGCACATGACTGAGCCCCAGCACCGCTGCCGCCCCACCTGGTGGGAGTTGCAGAACAGGTCCAGCGGCGCCGGCTGCTTGGGGTCCTCTGGCTGCAGCCAGCGCTCGGGCAGCCTCAGCACGTTGAGCGCGCCGCCGGCCAGCGAGAACACCTGTGCAGTGCAAAGAGGGCAGCACCTTGGGTGATGCATGGGGTGGCAGCCAGCATCACCCCATTCCTCAAATGCTTGGTACGCAAGCCCGCATTGGCATCACAGGCAGCAGGCTCCACAACGGGTCTCAGCAGGCGCAGCGCACCTCCATTGCAAAGTAGTGGCGCAGCGCGGGCGCCCCCGCCCACCCCTCCAGCGCCAGCCGCGTGCCAAATGCCGCCAGCCGCACCAACAGGAGCGCCAGCATGGGCAGACCGCGCCCCACTGCTGTCTGTGCCCGCAGGGCGGCCCACACGCTGAGCGCTCCGCAGGCGTAGTACAGAGTCACAAAGGTGAGGCGCGCCGCAGGGAAGCAGGCAAAGCCCCACCACAGCACCTGTGCATGGGGTGTGGGGTGTCGTGGCAGCATTGAGCACATGTGTGTACTGCCGGAACAGGCTTCGAGAGGCATGCAGTTGGCGGTGGCTGTATCGGTCTGAACAGGCCACAGGGCGCACGGCCATCAGAGCAACAGGGAGCAGCGGCTCACCATGTGACCCCCGCCAACCAGCACGAGCAGAATGCCGCAGACCTGCAGCAATTGAGGCGCCAGTACTCGCATCAGGCGCACGCATATGTGCACAAGCGAGCGGGCTGTACGTGCAGCCTGCATCAAACCGCTATTACAGCACTCCCAACAGCTGCGCAATGCACCGAGGCACCATCTGCGCAGCAGAGGCCGCCGCAGCGCTCGCCGGCTGCCATTGCTTCCCACCCCCTCGCTCTCACGTCCAGCTTGAGCAGGCGGTCGTGGCAGTGGTGGTGCGCCTGGAAGCAGTGGTAGGCCACGCTGCCCAGGAAGCAGGCAAAAATGCTGCAGGCGGGTGGGGAGCGGGAGCACACGTGGGACTTATGGCGCTTGCTCAGCTGCCGGTACGAAGCTCGACCACCTGGAGCTGTCGAGATCTTTTGTTCAGCTCCGGTACGTAGCACCCACAAACACACGCCATGCCCCGCCCTCACCTGCCCACGTTGGCCCAGTAGGCTGCCGCCGCACCGTGCCAGGCCTGCAGTTGCCCGCCCGCCGCCAGCGCCAGCATCAGCAGGGCGGGCAGCAGGTGGCTCCAGATGTTGCCGCTCTCATTGTGCAGCTGCAACAGCGAGGCGCAGCACTGGTGCGCCGACAGGCCCGCACGGTAGCCGCTGCCGCAGCCGGTGGGTGGGAGCAAGGGAGTGAGCGCCAGGCAGTTGGATGGCTGACGTGTGTGTACAAAGGGCAATGCTGCTATGGCCAGCAAGCAATGCATCCCTGCCTCGTGCTCCTCTCAAGGACAGCAGCAGACACGCGCTTGCTCGCCAAAACAGGAGTGAAACTGCTGCATCAAGACAGCTGCACACCTTCGGATGAATGGGTTGAAGCGCAGCACCGCAGGTGCTTCGTGCCAGCGGTACAGCCGCGGCGGTCCCTCTGTGGCCGCTGCGTAATACGGGCACCAAGTTGCGAGGCCGACCGCAGCAGGCGGGGGGCACGCGCCCCGGACGCCGCGGCAGTCGCACTCTGCACAGCAGCGACACGTGTACACAAGTCGGTCGGTCAGTCAGCAGGAGGGGGACCATCGACTTGCTACCCTGCCCCGCGGAGCGGCGGGGGGCGTGATGATGGGTGGGAGACGGGGAGGCAGGATTTGCAGCCGGTAGAGACTCACGGGCGAGGCGCCGGTGGCGCCGGCGCCCAGCACCCATATCCACCCTCGTCTCACCCTGTAAGAAGGCGGTGTCGGAGCGCTCCATGCCGCCCTTGCCACCTCGCCTGCGCCGCGGAGCCTCTCTCGCAGCAGCGGCGGCCGCCTTCGTACCGCTGGTAGGGCGGGGAGCGGCTTGGAGCGCACCCTTGAGCGCCGCACCGGGCGCAAGCACCTCCAGGGTGGCCTCCACCGCCATGGCGGGCAGCAGGCCCGGGTGAAGGGGGCGCGGGCGTTACTGCGTAGCAGGCGGCTTTGGGAGGTGGCGGGTGCCCCAGGAGCAGTGAATGGGAGCTCCGCCGGGCACAGCGGCTACAACAATGCGTGGAAACGCGATTTTTTCGGGGCATCAGCCCTTCCCTCCTCCATGCCGCGAACCCAGCACAGCTCGGGTTGAACCGCTGTTCCAATCGTCTCGCACAATCATGATTGTCGCATCGGGGCAGCCGGTGCGGCTTCTCAGGCAGCAGGCAGGTGCGCACCCACTGGGGCTTTCAGTGTGGGGCCGGCACGCTGATCACGTGCCGCAGGCAGTTGACAAGAATATGTTGAATTGCTAACACACGCCCGACTCCGCTTGTATTCATGATGCTCGACGCCGCCGCCGCCACCGCCGCCCGCCTGCCGCCGCTCAAAACACCTCGGCCCCTCCCTCCCCACAGGCTGCCTGGTGGTGCACAAGCCGCCTGGCGTGCCTTTCCATGCCGCCGAGGGACAGCTGGGCCTGATGCAGCTGGTCCGCCGGCAGCAGGGCCAACCGCACCTGCCGTACGAGGGCCCGCTATGGCCCGTGCACAGGTCGGTCCCTTGTGCCATGCCTGCTTGCTGACTGCCGCTTTGCCATGTCTGCATGGCTGTTGGCCTGGTTGTCACTGCACATCCTGCACCCCGCTAGATGTAGCAGTGGACAGCAATATTGCATGAGTGCGTGCGCCCTGCTACCCGGCCGCACACCTTGCAGGCTGGACAAGCTCACGTCGGGGGCGCTGGTGCTGGCGACCAGCCGCGAGGCTGCGGGCGAGCTAGTGGCCCAGTTTCGGGGGCGGGGCGTGCACAAGTATTACGTGGCACTCAGCGAACGAAAGCCGGCCAAAAAGATGGGCAGCATCGTGGGCGACATGCAGGCAAGGGGCAGCAGTGTCTGCATGGTTTGTTCGCGTTCGGCCCCAACTCAGCCCGCAGAGCTGCCGCAAGCTGCCCCAGCCTGCCGCCTCGTGCTCCCTAGTCTCCCTCCCCGCGGCCTGCTCATGATTCCCTTGCACTTTCTATCTCCCCTGCCCTACCTGCAGCGCGGCCGCCGCGGCAGTTGGATGCTGAGCCGCGGCACACAAAACCCATCTATCACTCGCTTCACCAGTGCGGCGGTGGCGGGCTGTGACGGCCGCCCGCTGCGGGCGTTCCTGCTCAAACCGGTCACGGGGCGCACACACCAGCTGCGGGTGGCCATGAAGAGCCTGGGGGCGCCGGTACTGGGCGATGAGGTGTGCAAGGGCAGTAGGCGGGCAGGGATGGCTGGTTGATGGTGCCAGGGGACAGCCAAGCCAGCTCAGCCAAAACAGCACCCTTGCCAACTGTTGCGGGCTGTGCTGTGCTGCGCTGTGCTGTGCCGTGGGACTCCGGCTGACACACCTCCCTCTGCTCTGTTTGCTGCGCAGAGGTATGCGGCGGCAGATGCGGCGGCACAAGAAGACCGAGGGTACCTGCACTGCGCAGCCATGCGCTTCACTCTGGGCGGCCAGCCAGTGCAGGTTGTGTGCCCGCCGGCACACGGCCGCGAGTTCGTGACCGAAGCGTTCCAGCAGCAGTTCGCGGCGTGGCTGCCGCCCAACTTAGAGAGTGAGCTCGGGCCCTGGTTTGCAGACACCAAGCTGCTGCGGTGGGAGCTTAGTACAGAGGCAGCTGAAGCCTAGTTGACAGGCAGGTAGTTGGCTGCTTGACCAGGCAGGAAGACCTTTTGGCACGTTAGAGCATCGAAAGCCGTGAGAGACTCTGACTGTATTGCAAGTTACAGCTAATGTACTGCTTTCTAGTATGAATTGTAAACAACGATGCGCTAATTGAGTGGTACAAAGGAATGAGTAGCAAGTTTGGCGACGCAGTGCTGCTGGGATGCAGACACAAACCACACGCTGGGCGCTAGGTGCAACAGAAGGGGCGGGGCTATCCAGCTACAAGAGGAACGGCAGAGCAGTGTGCATGTTCGACAAGGGTTGCTACCTGTCTGCCGCCAGGAAGCGCTGCGCGAAATCTTGCAACCGGGGCACCGCTTGTGCTGAGGTGTGCGGCTGCTCGTACGTCGCTGCTATGTAGACGCTCTCTCCGCCGCTGCCGTTGCCACCGCTGCCGCTGCCACTGCTGCTGCGCTCCACCTTGACGACCGCAATGCCTGTGCTCAGCTCCGGCTCGCAGTCGGTCACTGATCGGCCGTAGACGAGCGGAGGGTGGTGGCGGTGCACCTGCGAGCAAATCTCCAGGTTGGCAGAGAATGCCAGTAAGACAGCAGCAAGAGTTGGCTGAGAACATACACTATATGCGAAGCAGCGTGGGCAGGTGTGGGCTGTAGCGCCAAGCATTCTGCAAAAACTGCAAGGAGGAGAGCCATCTCTGCTTGGCCGCACCTCGTATCGCCGCCCTTCTAGGTGCAGCCCCCGCTGTATCGCCGCATCTCGGTCGCCAAAAGCGGCTGCCAGCTGCTCCAACTCCCCAGTTAAGACCTGTTGCGGGGTGTGGGAGATGGGTGGGAGTGGGGCGAAAGTGGACGGCTGTGAGCAGGTTGCGAGCGACTTGTGAGCGGAGGCGGCGGCGACGGCAGATGTTGTCACACGAAGCGGCATGCCGTCCCGTCCGCTTCCTGGCCTGTACGTATCCTCCTGCGCACCTTGCAACTGGCGTAGAGCTGCTGCCCAGTCCCTCCAAAGACAACGACTCGCGAAAAATCTCCCAGCAGCTGCTTCGCGTGATCGGCCAGCCCTGAAGCCATCGGGACGCGACTTTGACACGGTCAGCACGCGGCAAGCCTGCGGTGTGCGCCTGAGAGCCATGCCGACTACGCCAGCACAGCGGCGCTGCACCGACGCCATTCACAGAGCACAAGCATGACACCAGCTTGGCTTGCCATCCCCCTACGATGCCATGACCCTGCATCATCCGTGGATCAGTGCTGCAAGCAGGGCGGTACCTGCTAGCACATGCATGCAAGTTGCGAGCAGGCTCCTCTGCCGGTCTCCGCGGGTAGTTCAGTCGGACTGCCGCTGCAAACCCTTGCAGTAGTTCAGTTTACATGACAGATGCAGCAGCAAAATGGGTGCAGGGAGATGAAGCAGGGACGAAAAACAGGTGGGCCTGTGTGGCAGCTCAGCTGCCGGGCACACAGGCAGGGTACAGGGGAGAGGGTGGCGGCACGGGCAGGCAAGCACGCGGGGAGCAAAAACGCCACCAGTCTGTGGGTGGCGACCAGCTCATGCTGCGGCGGGTGCTGCAGCTGCTGTACTGCCTAGCGCTGTGCCCGCTGTGCAGGTGAAACAAGCCGCTGCCCATCATGCCCGCACATTGTAGTTGGCAACCTCGGGAGGCACCTCCACCACCTTCTGTGCCTGCGCAGATGGAAGCAGGGAAGGGTGGATGCCAATAATTCAGAACTATGCGTGCTAGAAGCAACACCGGGTCAGCAAGGAAAGGGGCTTGGCAGGGCGGGCTGCAGGCGCCGCTGCTGCCCATGTGCAGCTGCCACTCAGAAGCGTGCTGCTGCCACTCAGCAGCAAACTCACACGCAAGGACAGCGCAATGAAATACGACGGCCCGACGAGCCAGCTTTTGCTGCTCAAGGCACCCCAGCGCAGGCCATTCCCAACATAAACATGCAAGCGTTCACCAGCCGGCGGCGAATGATGGGCTATAGCCGCACCCCCAACTGCTTCCAGCACGGCCGAGAAGGTGCAGCTGCAGCAGAAGTCAACCTGCAGCACCTAGTTGCAGCAAAACAGCTGCTAGAAGGGCTCACCCACGGCACGTGCTTCTCCGGCTGCGACGCGCCGGCCACGAAGCCCACCACGCCAAAGACGCTCATGCCGCCCAGGAGCCAGCCCAGGGCGCCGTACTTGGACACCTGCGCATTTGGGCCGGCGGGGTGGGTGCAGGTCGAATGGTTTGCGGCGAAGGCCGGACGCAGCAACAACGTGCGCAGGGCCGCAAACACCAGACGGGCTGCTGCCGCGCTGCACGGCACCGAGGCAGCGACAGCCAGCGGCAGTGCAGCTCCGCGGGGGGAGGCAGCGAGGGCGACTGCCCACCTGGGTGAACTGGTCGAGGCAGGGCTCGGGGTTGGCTGTGCCATCATCCCAAATGCTGCAGCGGTGGAGAGAGGATGGCGGGCAGCGAGGCTTCGCACGCAGGCGGCAAGCACAGACCTGGCCGAGGGCGGCGGCGAGGTGGCAGGCGCGCGGGCTCCCCTACGGCCTGCGTGGCGCAAACAATGCATCCAGGTGCACAATCAGAAAGCACCCTGGGCCGCTCACAGCTCGTCCTCCTCCATGAGCGCCTGGCTCGGGGGCAGCGGCTTGGCCAGCGGGCCACCGCCGCCTCCCCTGACCACCATCAGTTGCCGGGCAGCGCCCGCCCGGCGGGCCAGGGCTGCCAGGCCGCGCATAGCAGCAGGAGTGTCTCTGCTGCCGGTGAAGCCTCTGGCGGGGCGGCTGGACGGGCTGGCTGAGTTCCAGATGCGCGATCACTGCGAACCAGCGCGCCCGGCGCATGGGTTTGGCCGGCGGCGGCGGGCGCCCGCATGGCGTGGGCGGCAGGGTGCGACGGCTTGTCTGCGCGGCGCCCAGGCCCTCGGAAGCTGCATTGTGCAGGTATTCGACATAGCTACCTGAAAGGATCGTGACATGAGTTGATGTAGCTTTGGTAGGACCCCATCCCACAGCCTGCGGCCCCAGCGAATGGGCGACGCCGGCCCCATGGCATGCCTCTGGCTGGCACTGCGCCCAGTCTACCCAAACTGTGAGAAAGACAATGCTGTTTTAACTTTGACATCACGAATCAGTGCTGTAGATCACAAGTATATCAGTGGTGATTGGATTGACGCATTGCTGCCTTGGTTCTAGTTTACTGTTGTGTTCGCTGCTCACGAAGGTTGCTGTACTGGGCTCGTGCTCTCTGCCGCTGCTGCGCTCACTCCTGCATTGGCTCCGCCATTTCGTCCTGCTGCCCCTGCTGCCACTGTCCTCCCTCCTGCGGCTGGCTGGCCTTGGCAGCCGTGGCGGCTGCCGCCTCGTCAGCAGAGAAGAACGGGATCTCTCCGCCAGCTGCCGGCTGCTCGCCAGCTGTGTCCACTGCCATCTCGTCCGCCGTGCCCTGCTCCTCATCACCGGCTGCTGCTGGCTCCTGACCAGCTGCCGCTGTTGCATCGGCCCCAGGGCCTGAGGCAACCTCTGCATCGGCCAGACCGGCTGCGCCGCCTGCGTCCGCCGCGCCATCGCCCTCAGCTGCCGCCCCCTCAGCTGCGGCTCCCTCAGAGGCCAGCTGTGCAGGGGCCGCATCCCGCTCGGAGCCAGCAGCAGCAGCAGCCACCGCGCCTGTGCCATCGCTGCGCTCGCTGCTGTCCTGCGCATTCCCGTCTGCCAGCCCATCTGCCTCATCAGCTGCCTCCGCAGCATAATGGTCCGCCTCCTCTTCCTCCAGCCCCTCTGCAGCTTCAGCTGCCGCCTCCGCTGCTGCTTCCAGCCAGTCCTGCGTTGAGCGCAAATGAAAGCAGGAGACCAGCTGGGTAAAATGCGTGCGCAGCAGGCACTGGCATTGCGCAGCATGCTAGACAAGGCACGCTACCCTAATTCAGCGACGGTACGAGAGGCAAAGAGTGGTGGATGTCTCACCTCGTCCCCCTGCAGGCCCTGCTGGCTGCCCTCCGCCTCCTCTGGCGCTGCCTGCTCGTGCTCAGCTGCCTGATCCGTTGCTGCCTCCAGGTAGCTGGGCAGCGTCGGCAGCTCGGCCTGGACATACAGCCCCAGGCTGAAGCTGAGCGGTGGGTTGGAGGAGATGAAGCGAACCGTCTCATAGCGCATGCCAGGCTTGCTGGGGGCCTGAGTTTGCAGCGAGCAGCAGGCAGATCGCAACAGAAGGTCAGTGGGCAGGTGGCCTGGCATATTGAATCTCTGGGCCAGCGACCAGTTAAATCCCCCGTCTATGCTGCAACATGCAATACGGAAGCATCAAAAGCTGAGCTGCAGCAATCATATGTTAGGCTGAGCAACACAGCAACACACCTGGATGGCAGGCAGGCGGATGGCGGAGGCAGCCTCCGAGTAGGTTGCCGATGGCGCATCCCAAGTAACATCCATCGAGCCGTTCTGCCACGTCACAGACAGCTTGCCTACCACCACCGCAGCAGCTGGCTCCCCGCTCCCATCTAGCAGCTGCACTGTCAGGCTGCTCACTGCAACACACAGCATGAACAGCATGGATACATGCGTATGTCAACGAGCGGCAGCCTTGGGTCCCAGACCGACCAGGGCGCAAAAGACCGAGTCAATTAACCAAGCCTTGCACATGTCTGCGCCAGGTCTTGTGAGCACATACCGTCAGTAGCAGCCAGCCCACCTGAGCTTCCAGGCGGCACAGAGCGCATGAATGTTACACGTTGCTGGCCGGTCTCCAGCTGAACCTCCGTAGCAACAGGCAGAGGATGGCCGTCTTGCAGCAGGCGCAGCCGGACTGGCAGGCTGGCAGGCGGTGCTGCGGCGCGGGCTCTACAAAAGGATGGAGAGCAGGCGTCAGCCGTCACACATCTGTCGAAGCAGGCTGGCAAGTGAGCAAAGCATGCCATGCTGGTCACTGACCCTGTCCAGTCTTCCCGTCTCACCCCATCTGCGCGCCCGTTGAGTCGTCGGCAGCGGCCCAGGGACGACCGGGCGGCGGCACACCCACGTTCATGCGGCTGTACACGTACTCCTTCACCTGCTAACCGGAAGCATCCAGATCATGTTTAGCTGGGTAACCCCAGGGCATTTGCAGAGCAACAGCAGACGCAAAATCATCAAGGTGCCAGCCGGGTCATCTAGTCTGGCACCTTATCACTTGCTGGCAAAGGCGCTCACCTGGTAGATGACATGAGCCAAGTTGCCGCCGACGGCCACAAAGTTCTGGCAGCAGGTGAGGTGCATGACGGGCGGCAGCCGCTCCTTGCTCAGCCTGGATTATACAGAGTAAGAAGAACACTATGTGAGGGGCTTCAGTAATGAAGAGCTGTTCGCCGATGCGGGCTGTGCAGAAAGGCAGCAGGGTGAAACATGGTTGCCTTGCATGCAGTTGATTATGTAGCAGCCCAAGCCAAGCCACGCACCTGTCCAGCAGCTCCTGGCAGCGGGTGCGCTCGCTGCCCAGCGAGGCCAGCAGGCTGGACACCACCTCCTTGGCAGTGTAGGGCACACCGGAGCGGTGCAGCAACTGTGGTCATGCAAGCGGGAGATGGAATGGGACAAGTTGAGTACACGCACAGGTGCAAGCAAGGAGCAGATGCGATTTGCAGATCAGCAGCTGCAGCAGCATCAACAGCATCGTCCATCAAGTCCACGCCGGGCCGCCTCACCTCCCCAGTGATGAACTTGTTGCAGCGCTCGGAATTCTGAGAAGGCGCAACAGATGGGGGGTGTGATTGATATAGACAGCTGCTGCAATTGCGGTGGGCACCAGATGCAAATTGCACATTCATGAGTCAATGGCAGAACTTCTGCTGATTGAATCAGCAGCAACCTTCAACATCCCATTGACATACCTGGCGGTGCAGCAGCCCGTTCATCTCCAGCAGGTACTGTAGGTGGCACTCGCGGTCCACCTGCAAGGAGAGGAAGTCGAGGAAGCTTGACAGAGCGCTGAGAGCATTTGAAGCAGGTCACACACATGCCGCACAGTGCTTGGCAAGCATGCTGCTGCTACAGCTCAACCAGCAACACACCCGCAGGCGGCGCTGCTGCACGATGGCCTCGATATCGCCCTCGCCTGCGGAGTGAAGACTATGGGAGCCAAATGATGGCAAAAGAGCCAGACAGACGAAGACCTGTAATGCAGCTGGAGCTGGAGCCTGCATGCGGCTGCTGCATGGCTGTGTGAACACTGTGGTCATCCCCTGACAGCTTCAACCCCGGTCTGCTCACCTGACTTCAGCCACTCAGCAAACATGGGCGACGTGCCGTGGTACTGCTCCAGCCCGGCTGCATCCAGCCTGCAGGGGCAATAGCAAAGGCAGCTGAGCCGGGGTGTGAGTGCCGATTGCAATGGAACATCGTGCTGCCCTCACTTGCACGACTGCATTTGTGGGCTCCACTTGCTTTCTGGCTTTCTGGTCAACATTCCAGCCTCCAAAGGAAGTCCACAGCAGAGCCGTCCCCCAAAAATCACAAACAAACCTCACCGCTCTGCCAGCTCGCGGTAGCGCTCGCCCTCGCTCAGGCGCGCAGCCAGCTGGCGCCGCGCCGTGCCAAGCAGCGCCTGCAGGCCGTCTGGCTCGCCGCAGGAGATGAACCAGCGGTAGCGCCAGTCACGCCTGAAGAACTGCAGGCCCTCCGCCTTCAGGCTGCAGGGGGGAGGGGGAGGGGCAGACAGAGGAAGCAGGTGTGACTGACCTGCTGGCAGCAGGCATGCATGCCAAGCACCGTGCCTGGTGACCCCGCGCCCCGTCACAACACTGCACTTCATAAATCAAACACTCATAAGAGCACACACAAGTCGACCTTTGATCCTGCTTGTTAAGATCCGAGCGCACCTGTCATCCAGCAGCTGTGTGCGCTCCCGGCTCAGCCGCGCCTGCTCAGCCGCCTCCAGCTGCTGGCGGTGCCGCTCGATGATCGGGGCCAGGACCTGATCCAGCGACTGCCAGTAATAGCCTCCGTACTGCACCCAGTCCCGTAGCTTGTAATTGGCTTGGACCTGTGCTGTGTCAGGCGGCAGCCCGTTCTCGGCCAGCCTGCAGTGCAGACGTGCCGGCAGGCGAACAGATCAACTGCCGCATTCAGATATGTTGTGAATCAGTCAGCTGACATGACAAGCATGCAATGCACAAACAGCTCCCAACCCACATGCAATGTGCAAGCAATGTCACATGCTTGCACAATACCAACACACTGATCTTTGTGCAGCACGCACCTGATGGCCAACTCCTCCTGCCTCGCCTCACGCTCCTGCTTCTGCTGCTGCGCATAAAGCTCCCGCCGCTGCCGCTCCAGCTCGGCAACCCGCTTTTTGGCAGCCTCCATGCCGGCCTGGTCGCCCCACCGCCTGCAAATGGCAGTCCCAGAAAATGTGGGTGGCATGTGGTGAACAGTAGCGGGGATGAAGTCGCACACGAGGGAGCACTGCGCTTTGCAGGCGACTTACTGAGGACATTAGGTTGTTTCAAGAAGCGCAGCGATGAACAAAACAGCATCAATCATCAACCCCCCGCAGACCAACCACAAAACCGCCCCACACTCACTGCCACGCCAGTGCGCGGATGTCCAGCTCGCGGCAGTAGAGCGTCTTGCCTCGCTCGCCTTTGTGTGCAGGCAATGCCTGTAATCATCCAGGATCAAAACGACACTGATATACTCAAAACTGCGTGATTGAAGGCTGCCTGATGGTTTCCAGGGGTGGCTGTGTGCTGCAATGCGGCCACCCTGCTGCCACTCCGCAGGCAAACTGATCAAGCATGGCCCCTTTGGTCAACCCACACTCACCGCCACGCTCTTCTGCGAGATCCTGTACTCCCAGGGAGCGCTGGTCTTGCGCACGTCTCCTGAGCGGGCCGGGTCAGCAGCAACTGCAGGAGGAATGGAAGGCGGAGCGTAGATTTGCCCAGGCATGTAGCCGCAATCTGAACAGCAAGTGCCTCCTCGGCTTCTCTGCCTCGGCCAGCCTGCTGCTACTCATGACTCTCCTAGCCCGATGCCCTGCCACCCACCTGCAGCTTTGACCAGATCAAGGGCTGGCGGCTTCGCAGGCAGCTTGGCCTTCTTGGCCCGCCCACGCGGCCCGCGCCGCCCCGCAGGCTCGGGCTCCGGGGCGGGGGCAGGGGCAGGCGGTGCAGGCGGTGCAGGCGGCGCAGGTGCAGCAGGAGCTGCCGCGGCCGGATCGTCTGCAGCGGCTGCGGACTGCTCTGCAGCTGCTGCCGCCTGCGCTGCCGTTTTGGCCCTGCATGGGACGTGAGGGGAGCAGCTCACCAAGGTTTGCGCGGCATGTCTGGCCCCAATCATCAACTCGTCTTCATCAAACTGCACCAGCCAGTTGAACCAAGCAAGTGTTTGTGCGAACAGCCTAAGCACCCACTTGATGCGCGAGGCCAGCGCCTGCCACACAGGCTCCAAGTTGACGCCGCCGCCCGCCGCAATGTTCAGGTTGACCACGTCGCGGCAGCACAGCGTGATGCTGCGGGCAGGGGAACAGGGAGGAGCTTCTCCAGTAGTTGGGGGATGCTTGCACAACCGCAAGGTCGACCATCCGTCCCTGCCACCAGCACCCATCTGCCCTTGTGCCCACCTGCGCACGCTGTCCTCCAGCAGCAGGTAGTCGACTAGAGCGGGCGCCCCAGCCAGCAGGGTGGACAGCATGTCGGCAGTGACGGCGGTCTTGGGCGGGGCTCCGCGCCTGCCGCCGCCGCCACGCCGCGCCGCTTTGGCCACTGCGCCGCGCGCCTCCTCCACATCTGAGCCCTCTCCCTCCGACTCGGACTCCAGGTCCAGCTCGCCCAGCTGCGAGTGGGCACCGGTGGCAGCAGTCAGCGCTGGCACGTGTGCGGCGGCAGCATTGGATGGCGGCACCGAGCGGCGGGCGGCAGCTCACCGCCTCATCGTCGGCGTAGTTGCCCAGTCGCTGCACGTGCTTCCGCTGCCGCCTCTCACGGTCTGCCATGGCTGCCACTGGCGCTCAGCAGCAGGCTTGGGATGTTAGGTGCACAAGCGGGCCGCCTGCCCCCTCGGGAGGCCTGGGACAGCTAGCCGACCGGTGCCTGGAGGCTAGTGCTGAGCAGCAGGGGCTCGGCTGGCCAGGGAGGTCAAACTCGCTCGACCGGCGCTCGAATGACCACTCTCTGTGCTGCTTGTGGCCTCAGCTGCCTGTGGAAGGTGCAGGGAAGACGGCACGACAGGGGGAGACCCGCATAAACTTCAGCAGCCGCCGCTGCGCTGTGCCGCCGGCCGCTCCCGCCACCGTTGGCGCTGCGATCATATTACATGACATCCACATGCTAGTGCTCCAGCTCTGCAGGCCCGCTGAGGGCAAACAACAGGCTCAGAACAGGGAGATGGCGCCTCTGGGCAGGCCGCGACCCTCCGCCGCCCCCTCGCGTGCCGCCTGATAGTATGCGTGCAGCTGCTGCCCGTGCTCTGGGTCCAGCGCTGTGAGGCACGTGCCGCACTGCCGCGTCAGGTTCACGCACGAGTGCACCAGCAGCATGAAGGCAGGCAGGCCCGCTGCGGGGCAGGGAGTGGAGCCAGGGCACCGGGCGTGAGGGCAGCAATTCCCAGGTTGCATGGCACGGCGGACGCGCAAGGTTCATCGCGCCGCGCAGCACCCACAACTCCCAGCACCCACAGTATGCCCCTCAGCCTCACTCTGGTTGGCGTTGTCGCTGCGCTCAGAGTATGCGGCCACCTCTAGCTGCTTCACTGCATCCACCAGGCCGCACAGCTTGCGCAGCGCCCACTCGCGCCGCTGCTGAGGCGTGCCGCCGGCGCCGATGCTGCTGAGCCCGCTCAGCCCCATGCTAGGGCGCTCCATGCTGCCGCCCTTGCCGCCAGCTGCCGTGTCATCTGCACGCTTGGCGGCATCTACTGCTGCTGCTGCTGCTGCCTCACCGCCGCCGCCGCTGCTGCGCTCGCTGCCGGACGGCTGGAGAGCCAGGGGCGAGGCGATGCTCGTATCTAAGCTGCCCGCCTCATCTAGTGGGCTCAGCGGGTCTGCGTTGTCAGCTGCAACCTGCATACAGGCAGCCACGTTAATGGAATTGAGTACAGTCGGGTTTGACGATTGCAGGACGCACGTGCGCAGCAACCCCCGTGGTTCTTTTTGCAAGCCCTCAGCAAGCAGTCGCCCGGCAGCGCGTCGCAACCTCGGCCTGCACAGGCCGGGCTGAAAGCTGATGCAAAGCCGCATCCAGACGTCAGTTAATCCGGCACAATGCGGCCGGGTGCGGCCAGGCAGTGGCGGGTTTCATGTAGCATGCCACTTGCCTCGTCATAGCCGCTGTGGGGCGCCCGCGCAGAGCGGCGGTCGGCGACCATGCTGAGGTGACGCGCCATGACCTGCGGCCACGCCAACCATGGCAGATGGCAGGTTGAGCTCAAAAGCAGCTGGGCATGGAGGCTGAGCAGCAGCGCGATGCATTGTGGAGAGCCGCCAAGCCCACCCAACACAGGCCAGCACCCACCTGTGCAGCAAGCAGCTCGCTGTCGGTCAGAGCCACCACTGGCTGGGCAGAGGGTGCCGAGCCTGCATTTATGTGGGGTTAGGTGGGGGCAAAGCAGTTGCCAGCTCAGAAGCATACATCCCGGCAGGTCAGCAGCATGGCGCCGCAACAAATCCTGCAGGCAAACTGTGCATGGCAGCATGTGCGGCTGTCCGCAGCGGCAGACAACGTGAGCCAGAGATGCAAAACACACTGCAGTCCACTTCACGGGGGATTCTGCTCACCGGTCGGCCCATCAGCCAGGTCAGCAAATGGGTCATCCCCCTCGCTATCTGATCCAGCATGCCGAGCCTGCTGCCCATCCGCTGCTGCCGCCGCCGCTGCCTTGTCACGCACCCGCCGCTGCTGCTCCTGCTCTAACGCAGCCGCTGTCGCCGCCGCTGCATCCGCTGCTGCGCTGCCTCGCCCGTTGGCGCTGCCGCCGCCGCCGCCCGCTGCTGCCGCCTTTCTGGCCTTGCGGCTCTTCTTGCTTTTCTTGCCTTTCTTCCAGACCTGCCACCACTTCTTCTTCTTAGACTTGGGCGGCCGAATGAGGGTGCTGAGGGCGGTAAAAGCTGCCGACAGGCGCACGCCGCATTCAGACAGGTCTCCAATGTGCCGCTGGCACACCTGCGGGGCAGGCAGGTGGGCAGGCAGGCGGGGGATGTGGCAGATAAGCAAACCCAGCGACAAGTTCCCTGCCTGGCTTTTGCGTTTGAACAGTCGCACGAGACATCGCACAGAGGTACGCCCCAGCACCACTCGCAAATGGCAGCAGTCGCTTGCCTGCAGCGTGACCATGTTGCCCTCTAGCGCGTAGATGAGGGACAGGAAGATTCCCAGCACCACGTGGCACGAGTCCAGCAGCATCCTGCAGGTGGGTGGATGCTTGAGTGGGTTGCTGAAGCAGGCTGTGGTGAAGTCCAGGAAAGTCAAGCGGACAGGCTGGCATGGCCTACCTCCCAGCACCATCCTGGAGTGCAGAGAGTGTGCGGCATGTGACGTGGACCAGTGGGCCAAGTGCCAAAACCCGCCAGCAGCAGGCCGAGTACTGCTCTAAGCACCCCCTGCACCCGCTTCACCTGTACTGCTTGGTGGGGAAGGTGTGGGGCGCGCGTGTGATGTAGAATTCTGCTGATGCCGCCTCCAACAGCTGTGGGCAGGGCAGCAGAGCACAGAAGGCAGTGAGGAACGGGACAGCTCAGACAAACCAGCAAGATTCTACTTACACGGGCTTGCATGGCATGGCGTGGACTGTGCTTGCATGCACAGCATGCACACCAACGTGAGCCACACCTTGCCCATGTACGCCAGGTCAGAGGTCAGCTCCGAGGCAGTCTGCATGAGCGGCCGCATCTTGGCGTGCAGCCCGTCGTCTCGGTACGTGCTGCGAAAGTCAGGGGAAAAGGTGGCAAACAGCGGGCGTGGAGCGGTGCAAGTGGCTGAGGACCATGCTCTGCAGGCTGCAGGCCATGTGGCATCGCTGCAAAGAAGCACAACCGCTGCGCATGCGCTGCACAAAAGCCCTGGAAGTCTCAAGTAGTGCGCCACTGGTGCATCCGCTCACAAGGTCTGATCGGTGTCACTGGCGCCCGGAATGTTCTGGTTGGAACCCGGCTGTGGCAGCACGCACACCTGCCAAAGTGGAGGAAATGGGAGTGTAAAAACGAACGGATGGGGCAGTTTTGGGACTTTGTTGGCTGAATGAACCACATGATGCAGCATAAGCCAACCAAACAGCAACGAGCGGTAACGCTGAACTGACTGTGGCCCACAGAAACACATATTGCCCACCCTGGGCGACAGCAGCAGTGACAGACGCAGTAGCATTGCAGTAGAGCTGCCGGAAATACAAGAAGCAGCAAGCGCACCTGGCCCACGATCCAGACCGCCAGGTCCCCGATTTTGATCAGTGTGCTGGCCATCTTCTTCTGCAGCAGGCCGCGGGCCCGCACCGGGAACAGCACAAAGGACACGACTGCGGGGGAAGGAGAGGTAGGTTTGGAAGCTTCATCAAGGACGATGCGGCAAAGGGGCACAGCGCCAGCTGGACGTACCAGCCTTTGTCCCTTGCAGGCCAGCAGGCAAAGCGCCGCAGCAATGGCGCAGACAAGGCATGGGCCGAGACTTGCGCTGCGTACCTGCCGCAATCACGATTCCGAGGCCCACATTTATCATGCGGTACGCGGCGCCTCGGTAGAAGTTTTCAGGCACGCTCCTGCAGGGCGCACGGCATCCACAGACCTTTGCTTGAGGGCATACACAGGCCGCAGCAGGCAAGGCATGGCATTGGCGCTGTGGCGCTCATGCGCGTCTGCATTGATGTGCTACCGCTCCGCTCAGCATCCATGCACAGGTGGCAAACCCTGGCATTGCAGCGCACCGTATTGCGGGCAGCATAACGAGGGGCAGGGTGAAGAGCGCGGTGCCCCAAAATTCGTGGTGCCGCCAGTAGCGCTGGCGGTTGACCGCCAGCAGGAAGCCAATAATGGCCGAGGCAGGGACGATCCACTTGGCCAGGATCCCTTGGTATCCATCCACCTGGTAGTGCGGGTTGTACTGGTCGTCACCAATGGCTGCATGTGTGTGGGAGGGCAGGAAGGCGCGCCGAGGGTTCGGCGCGAGCGGGGCAGAAAGTGGGCAGGGACGGGTGGGGCCGTCTGTGGGCGGGTTGGCAGCTCATGGACCGGGCGTGGCGGCCCGGAGGTGACGGGCAGCCGGAAAAGGAAGCCCAACAAAAAGAAGCTCACCCCAAAACAGCACGAGCAGGCCCAAGCCGCCCGCCAGCCCCGCGCCCAGCAGCCGCTTTGCAATCTTGCGAAAGGCATCGCCCGTGGACGGCTCCAAAACGACAGCCACCTGGACAAACGGGTCAAAGCAGCACAGGTTATGCAGGGATGGATGCATGTAACTTTGCAAACGGCGTCACCAGTGGATGGCTCCAAAACGACGGCCACCTGGAAAACCGGGTGACAACAGCGCAGGTTGTGCACGATTGGATGCATGTAGCTTAAACTGGACAGCTACTGGGGCCAGCACTGGCAGCAACTGCAAGCTACTGCTGCATGATCTGCATCAGTCCCAGCGCAGCTGCGGCCAGCCTCAAAATCGGCAGCGGCGGCGCCTACCGTGATGGCTGTGTAGAGGCTGGAGCCGCCCTTGTCCAATTTGCTGTACCAGGGGTCGATCAGGACGGGCAGCAGGCCGATGATCAGGGCCGTGCCCTGCAACCAGGGCAAGCGATTGGCCAAGTGAACACTGCCGCTTTCTGCTTTTGTTGGCGGGGCAGCTGGCTTGCCTACCAAGCTCCCACTGATCGATGCAACAGCCTCCCCACTTGGGGTAAGAATAATGGCAGCAGAGCGGCGGCGCAGACCAGCCAGGGGCCGCTCTCTGCAAGCCCAGCATGTACTGCTCGTCTGCTTCACAAACCAAGCACCTGTCCAGTGACCACTCTGTGAACAACAGCTGTTGGAACCAGCTGAGCACTCACCATCTGAATGCCAACCTTGTAGTGCTCCGAGCGGTAGCCAGTGATCCACGCCTCAACGGCCGCCAGCAGGCGGCCAGGAGACAGGAACGCCATGCCTGGCTTGCCTCCTCAGCCTGTAGCACGGCTGGCCCGCCGTCTGGCAGGCGGGCTGCCTGCAAGAGGACCGACGCAGCTGCTCTTGGCTCATTGGCAACATGCTTGTTCGGGCGGCAGGCGGCAGCGGCGGCGGCGGCACTGGCGGTAGTGGCAGCGGGCGGCGACAGGCTGCACGTGCTTCCTCGGGCTTGCCCCGTCGCAACAGTCGTTGGTGACGGGTGCTTGGTCGACGAGGGCCGCGCCCGACCTCAAAACTTGGCCCGCAAACACACCTTCTTTGCGCGGCAAACGGCTTGATTGGCGTTCAGGAATACGCAATTGGCCTGGTCGCGCGCTATCCCTCAAGCGCCGCGCAGCTGAAAAAGCCCTGCGCCGCTGGGCGGCTTGCAGGGCTCTGACACGGCTTTGATATGTGTGAGAATCTGCTGGGCAGCGCATCAAGTAGCCGGCAGGCGCCATCTTCCCAAGCTGCTGCCGCTGCTGCCGCTGCCGCCCCAGCAGGCAGTTTGGCCAGGAAGGGACGTGGGCCAATGGACACGGATCAGCCCATCCCCTCTGCCACAGGCTCGCAAAAGTGAACTGACGGCTGTGTAGTTCAAATACCAACGGTGTCTCACGTTCTGTAACTGGGCATGCTCTGCTCCGGTCACCGCCGCAGACCTGGTCGCGTCTGGGCTGCCTGCACATGCAGCCCTGCCATGGTCGCAAGGCCCGTTCACAGCAAGCATGTATCACAAAGCCAGCTGATGCAGGCATTGTTCCCGGAACAAAAGCAGGCAAAGCCACGATGAATTCTGCCTGTGGCAAAGGCAAAGCTTGGGTGCACACAGGCATCTAGAACAGTGTCGCTCGTTCAGTGCAGCGGCGCCATGGCGCCCCTCACAGCCGCCGCCTCTTGGCAGCAGGGCTGTCCCCCGTCAGATCAATCACATCGCTTGGTGCTGCTGCCGGCTGCTGCTGCGCCTGCGCCTGCTGTGGCTGCTGCTGCTGCTGCGGGCCAGCCTGCGCCGCCGCGCCTCCCCCACCGCCGCCCTGTGCGCCGCCGCTGCCCAGCGCCGCCTGCAGCTGCTGCCAAGCAGCGTGCTTGCGGTTGTAATCGGCCAGGGAAGCCTCGTACAAGCCGCGCTTGGAGCACACGATGGCCGCTCCATCGTCCCGCCAGGAGAACCCAGGAATGGAGCCTGCCCGGTTGAGAGCACTGCAAACATGGGAGACACGTGCGAAGAAGGAACACAGTAGAGCGCCCTTGTGAGTGCACAGACACAACAGCTTGTGCATCCGCAGTTGTGGCAGCGGGCGGTGCAGTTAGTGCGCTGCACTGGCTGCTGCGAGCCCTCTCCCTTTCATGCCGGCCCATACCAACCCAGCTTGCATGCTGATCCACCAGACAGCAGCCCAC
>VFQQ010002018.1_pt1 | contig 25153 bp, 34 predicted proteins | sample 3512341 | NCBI WGS metagenome assembly VFQQ01 (sample SAMN10412373, study PRJNA504923) | tailings metagenome | isolation source: Relicate 2 Philex TSF1 revegetated site | place: Philippines: Tuba, Benguet | collected 2017-08-29 | reverse complement strand
TACCAGGTACATCTTGAGACCAAACTGCCATGATGTGGCGGATATTGGGTGCTGGTCCACAGTGGCGTTGAGCTGGCTTTGCACTCCGTCTGCGTCACAAACCGCGGTTCCTGCGTCCCTCAGTGCCTTTCCTTTCCGCCGTGCTCCTCAGGCGCTGCTGCTGCTTTGCGGCGGCAACTTGAAGGAGCTGTGCAACCTCACGCTGACCAGCGGCATGCTGGGATAAATGCTCAACAAGGGTTCCAAGCTGGCGTGCGCTGCGCTAGGCACGGGCCCCGCTGGCGGCTGCGAGGTGGTGGCAGCTCAGCTGCTGCAGGCGCAGCTGCAAGCCATGCACCTGTGCCTGCTGACGGGTGCCGATCATTCCGTCCAAGTCGGCGCCTACTCTCCGCAGCAGCTGGCCAGCTGGCTGCAGGCCATGACAGCACTGCTCAGCCAGCTGCAGGCGGCCCCTGGCGTCGCGGCCGTCAAAGGTGGGCATGCAAACTGCTGGCAACCACCGTCTTATGCAGCTGCCCTGCTCACAGTGCAGCCTGGATCAGGGCACTGCGAATCATCGCTTCTTGGTAAAATCCCCACGGCATTCACGTGTGCTTCTCCACCCCTGCTGCAGGCGTGCTGGAGCAAGTGCAGCTGTGCCACCTGCCCTCCGTGTGTTACACGCTGGCTGCCAGCGCTGCATGCGCGCAGCTGCACCCAGAGCTGCAGCGCGGCCCCCTGCCAGGCGAGGTGATGGCCCAGCTGGTACCGGCGCTGTCCCGCCTGTCCGTACTGCTGGCGCTGCCTGCTGAGCGGCGGCCTCTTGGCGTCACCTGGGCGGCAGCCCGGCCGGCAACCTCCCTCTTCTACTTCGCACCGCTGACGCACGCCGTGCTGCAGTGGTTTGCCGCCGCCACTGGCGACCAGATGGTCACGCTGCTGGCAGGGGCGGCGCGGCTGTTGGCGCAGCTGCCGACTAACGAGCCGCCTGCGGGGCTGCCAGGGGGAGCGGCAGAGCACAGCGGTACCGCGGTCAGCCTGTGCATGTGCCTGGGAAGGCTGTGCAAGCTGGCGGGGACCCGGCTGGCGTGGCGTGCGATGGGCGGTGCACAGCGCCGGCGCCTAACACCAGCCCTGCTTGCGGCGATTGGTCAGCTGCCGGGCGCGCTGCAGCTGATGGCGGCCCGCTTTGATGTGCCTGAGGCGCCACCGGCACCCGGCAGCCACGTGTTGCAACTGCAGCCTTTTCCACCCATTCTCGGCAACAGCATGGCAGTTTCGGCAATCAGCAGCCTGCCAGAGCTGCTGCTGACATGGATGGACGATGATGCCAGCTGCGGCACGGGCGGCCAGCGGCAACCCGTGCCGCTTATGGAAGGCATCGGGGATGCGCTGCCCTGGGCACGCGCTGCGGCCGCTGCGCTGCGCTGCGGTCCCGCCCTGGCCGCCATCGACAGGCGGCTGGAGCAGCTGCCGGCTGGCCGGCCACAGCCGCAGCCTGAAACGGTCTCCCCCGGAGCCGTGCTGCAAGAACTGACCAAGTTTGCTGGAAACGCTGCCACTGCGCTGTCCAAGCACACCGACACAGCCGGGCTGCCACTACCGCCCGGCTGCCCGCCGCTGGCAGAAGTGCAGACGGTGGTGTGGGAGCTGCACAGTGCGGGCTGCAGGTGGGTTTGCAGGGGGCGACCAGGCAGGGCATTGCACAATGGCCGTGTGACACATGCGGATGCTCTGACGAGCCCACCACCTGTGCATCAAGTTGTGCTCTGTTTGCATGGTGATGGCCCGGACTGTCTTTACCAGCTGGTCCCTTGCCCCTGCCCCTTTGCCCGCCTTGGGTAGGTTCATTCACTGGTGCATCGCCGACGGCTGGTTCAAAATGGGCGAAAACACTCGGGAGGCTCGCAGCATGCTGTGGGTGCTGGACCAGACCCTGAATGCGCAAGCATTCCTGCACAGCATGGAGCAGGACGCAGCGGACCAGCCTACTGGCAGCAGCAGCAGCACAGGCAGCAGCGGCAGCGGCGGCAGCGGCTCTGGGCCCACTCGAACCTGCAGGTGCGGTTGGGAGCTGATGCAAGTATCCTGGCAGGGCTGTGCTTGTTGTCCTTTTGTCTCAGCTGTGCCTGCTGCCTGCTATGTACATATGGCCAGTGGCTTAGGGCCATCCCCTGAGGCAATGGGTGCCCTCGATCCTGTTGTCCCTTGCAGGGAGCTGGAGGCCATGTGCGCTGCGCACTGGCCCGCTGTGCAGGCGCTGGCCGCCGCCTGTGACTTGGGCTCATGTGCTGGCGCCCTGGGCTGCAGCTGGCTGGCAGTCAGCCTGGCAGTCTGCATGGCCAAGGGGCCGCTCAGTCTAGCCACAGATGCAGACCTATACTGCATGTTTAGGTCCATGCTGGGGCACATTTCCAAGGTAAGCCAGGGGATTCTGCACAATTTGGCTCACAGCCAGAGTGCCTGGCCAGCCCTCCCAGGTGGCATCTGCCTTGCCAGCCTGCAAACCAGACAGCCACTGCTGCGGACAGCCCTGATTGAACCACGTGGACGCATGGCCACGTTCGGGCGCAATACCGCCGGCTGCTCGCATGCCGCAGGAGCCTGCTCGCAGCTGTGCCCACCACATGCCTGCAACATGAATATCCTGCAAAGCAAGCCAGCCCACGCGTCTGACGTGCTGTGCTCTGTGCAGATGCCTGATGACGTCATGACCTTTTATGGTGGGGTGTTCCTTGCGGCCGAGCGCGCGCCCCGCCTGGCTGCGCTGCTTGTGGCCGGCGGGCACCTGGAGGCGATGACTGGAGAAGTGGAGCGCTTAGATGCCCGCTTGAGCACAACTCGGGTGAGCGCTATCTCTGCCTGCCCGCGAAAGTCACTTGCAGCGGTTGGCAGCTTCTGGTGCGGGAGGTGGGCTAGCTCCTTGCTGCTATGGCGTGGATGGCATGCGACAAATGTCGGTCACGCTGCCACCTGCCTGCATGCTGGTGCCGTGCATGCTGTGGTTTCGTTTTGTGCCCTCACCTCACAACACAACGGGCATGACGCCATGGGCAAGCAACGTGCAAGCTGCATGGTGCTGTTCAGCACTGCATGGCTGCGAGTTTTGAGGCGGCTGCTTTCAGCCAGGCTTTGCTCATTTTCTCACTTGCTCTACACCAGTGCTGCCCTCCTTCCCCTCAGTCTGGCCAGCTTGTGCCAGGCGCCTGGAAGCTGGCCATAGATGCTCTGTGCGGCGAAGCAAGGGAGCTGCTCAGCAGGCCCGGTTTGGAGCCAGAGACCGAGGGCGCACTCCGGGCAGCAGCGGACGCACTGGCAGGGCTGCTGCCGCAACTGCAGACAGTAGGGGGGCTCCCGCGCAACCAGCAGCAGCGGCAGCCGCTGCTGCAGGCTCTTCAGAACCTGGCAAAGGCGCTGCAGCAGGTGTGGCAGCTTCCTGAGCAGCAGGAGGCGGCACGGCTGGAGGCGGCGCAGGCGGCCGCCGCCCGCTCCTGCGCCTACCTGCGCTGCGCCAACCTGGGCGGCGGCGGCGGGCCGGCGGTGGGGCAGGGCAGCGGCAGCAGCAAATGCAGCGCCTGCCGGGTAGCGTGGTGAGTGGGGCGGCATGGGTGGGGGCTTGGATGATGACCAATGGGCAAGGTTTTGCCTGGATGATGATCGAAGGTGGCAATCGAGGCCATGTTTGTTGTCGATGATTGCAACATTGCCCCAGCATTTTAGTCAAACTTCCCTGATCCCTTCAGTTGCCCCTGCTGTCACCCAGGTACTGCGGGGAAGGGTGCAGCCATGCCGACTGGCGTGGCCCCACCGGCCACCGCAAGACCTGCAAGGCGCTGGGGGCAGCAAAGGCGGCACGGCGGCAAGCAGCAGCCGAGGCGGCGGCGGCGGCAGCAGCAGCCGAGGCAGCGCTGGCAGCTAGGGTAAATGCGGCAGACCTTGCGGCAGATGTGGCGGCAATTGAGGCAGAGGCGGCGACAGCCGAGGAGGCGGCGGCAGTAGCCGAGGCGGCGGCAGCCGAGGCGATGGCGGCGGCAGCTGTGGCCAAGATGGTGGCAGCTGAGGCAAAGATGACGGCAATGCAAGCCGGGACCTGAAGTGCAATGATTACAGATGCTGCGAGGGTGGTGTAGCAACCGTGTTTTGAACTCATGTGACATGAACATCAATAAGGGTAAACTGATCAAGGAGCAGGATGAAAGGCAGCCAGGCTGGCAGTTAGGTTTGCATGAGGGCAAGTGGTACGCACGCATGCATCCCCGGCAGTTCAACCCTCTTTGGCTCAACGAACGCACCCTCCCTTCAGCCCTCTGTGCATCCATCCTGCCACTGCCATTCCTGTTGCTGTGTTCTCGTTGTGCATGCTTACAAATAGCAGCTGGGGTGCAGGGAAAGTGCATGCCAGGCAGCGGGGTCACCAAGGCATACCGGAGCACAGCAGGAGCAGGAGGAGCTAACCTAAGGGGGGCAAAGGGGACCAATGCGGGACACCACTGGGCGGGCGGCGGCCAATGGGCGGCCGCCGCCGCAATAGGCTATAGAACAGGCGCGCCCGCAAGCGCGGGCGCCAAAAATCAGTGGCGGTGCGAGCAAGGGTTGGAGAGAGGGGTTAGGCTTAGGCGTACTCTAGGGGCGGGCGGGGCCGCAGCACGCCAGGGGTGAGGGGACGGCGGCGCCGGCGGTGCAAGCGCCGGGCCGTGGCGGTGGTGAGGAGCTCATGCATTCAACAGTGCGGCGGTCGTGCAAGCAAGCGCGGGGCCCTCGCCCGTGGGCGCGGGGAAAACAGGGCGGAGCACAAAGGAGAGCCGGAGAGAGACAGCAGAAGGAGGGACAGCGAGGGGTGGGCGGCGCCGCGGGGGCGCGCCGGCGCAAGGGGGCAATACGAGACGTGACGGGGGAGAGAGAGGGACGGCACAGGGACTGAAAAACGCTCTGCACAGAGGAGGGGCTCATTCTTCTCAAGGGGCTAGAAGCGGGCGGCGGCGGCGCTACGAGCAGCCGCAGGCTAAGCAGCGGCCTCAGGCCGCCGCAGGGGCTAGGGTGGGCCGCTTGTGTGCCACCGCCGCGCCGCCCGCTGCTACCGGCGCGCCTACCGCTTGCCGGCGGCTGCCTTGACCTTTTGCGCCTGGGCGGGGCTCATGCCCTCCTCCTCTGCCAGGCCAAACATGCGCTCCAGGGCCTCCATGTTGGCCAGCGTCTGCAGTGGGGATCGAGGGAGGGAGGCAAGGAACCGTGAGGCGGGAGGTAGGGGCAGAGCGCAAGAGGCGAGGGAGCTGTGCCTCAGCACAATGGGCACCCGGCTGGCCAGCACTGCTGTCCAGCACAGCAGCTGCAAGCAAGCCTGCCAGGCGGGGAACACCCAGCGCAGCTCAGCAGGCCCAGCAGGCACGGCATGCGCAGCGCACCTGCGCCACCGTGTCGGCGTCGGCGCCGTCGCAGCGCAGCGCAGTCATGGGGCCGTGCAGCAGCTTGTTGACAATGCCCTTGGACAGCTCCTCAATCACCTGGGGGAGGGGCAAATTGATTGAGGAAAGCGTGAGAAAGGGTGCTTGGGAGGGGTAAGGACGGGGCTGCAGGCAGGGCAGGGCAGGGCAGCACGGCGAGCAGGCATGCAGCTGCCGTGCCGCGCTGCAGCACAGCTGCCGCCCCGCACAAGCGCCGCAGGCTTGCCAATCCAGCCCAGCAGCCTTTAGATAGCGCAGCATCAGCACCCCTCACCTTCTTCTGCTTGTTGGTCAGCCCCTCGCCCAGCTTGTTGAGCGTCTTCTCCAGCTCAGCCGCACGAATGGACTCGGCCTGCAATGAGCAGAGAAGGACAGCCATTGTCAGGGTGCGTCAGCTGGGGCAAGACAGCCAGGGTGTTGAGGCGAGGAGCCATGCAGCAGGCAGTCATTGCCAACCTGTAGGGTGCTCCGCAGCTTCCAACCGGCCCTCCTAAAACTGACACATTAGCTGCCCTATGCTCGCACCTTGCCGCGCAGCGCCTTGATGGTGGGCACGGTTTCGAGCGAGTCGCGCCACGCCTCAAAGGCCAGCTGCTCCTCCTTGAGCAGCACCTCGGCCTCGGCCGCCGCCCGCGCACGCTCCTCCTTGTTGGCAGCCACCACCTGCGTCAGTGGTGCGGGTGGAAGCGGTGGCAATGGTTAGTGGGCAATGCGGTCTGCTGATGCGGGGGTGCAGCGAGGTGTATGGCTGCAACAGTCGGGCAGGCACGGCCCAGCTGACACACTCCATGGCCTGGCCTTGCCCTCCACCTCGCTCAACCCAAGTCACAGCTGAAACTTGAAAAATCCAACTAAAAATCCAGCGCACCTCCTTGAGGTCGTCCACGTTGTACACAATGGCCTGGCCCTCCAGCTCGTTCAGCTGCGGCGCAATGTTGCGCGGCACCGAAATGTCCACAAACCGCCGCACGCCGCCGACCTGCGGGGGCGAAGCGGAGAAGGGCAGGGGCTATTGAGCAAGAGGGGGCTTGTGAGGCAAGCAACGGTGGAGCGGCAGCTGGCAGGGTAGCTGCTGTGTACGCTTTTCACGCTGCGCGTTCCACCAATGCACCCCCAGCCCATCCCGGCTGCCTCCAAGCCCACTCCCATTTGCCTGCCCCAAGCCCACCTTCTCGCTGGCGGCGGGCATGTTCTCAATGTCCTCCTTGTGCACCAGCAGCTCCTCGCTGCCGCTGGCCGCAAAGATGAGGTCGCTCTCCTCCACACACTGCCGTTGGGAAATTTGGGCAGAGGGGAAGCCTGGCGGTGAGTCGTGCAGTGCAGGTGGGCAGTGGTGGTGGCAAGGCACGCGCCACTGGGACCGCACTGCGATGGGCAGCACAAAACAATGCCCAGCGGTCTGCACGGCCTGCGGGTGGGCAGTGCAGTCCAGCTTCCCTGCCCCCACCCAGCCCTGCCTTTCCCCTCCTTCCTGCCCTGCTGACCTTCATGAGGTCGTGCATGAGGTGGATGTCAAACTGCACCTCGGGGAACTCCTCCGCCAGCGCCTGCGGCAGAGGGCACGTGGCAAAAGACGGCGCAGGTGAGCAGGCAGGCGATGCAGGCAGGTGAGGCAGGCAAGCAGCGGCACACTGAGTATTATCGTCAGGCGTCCACATGCTGCCTGCCCTACAGCCCACTGCGGCAGTTGTTCCCCTCTCGGCGCACCTCTGCGCGCGGCAGGCTGCGGTTGAGCACGGTCATGCGCGTGCAGCCCTTGGAGTGCATGTGCTTGACCAGCAGCTTGGACATCTTGCCCGCACCGATGATGCAGACCTGTGGAGAAATAATGCAGGGAAAAGAGTGAAAAAGGAGTGGCAGGCACAAGGCCGTGAGCCACGGAGTGGCGGCCACAGCGGCAGCAGCTGGTTGCGACAGCGCGCAGCCGGCAGGCGGCACACATGCAGCGCTGCAGTGCTGCCGCCATGCTGCTGCATGCCTGCTCAGCAGACCGCAGCATGCAGCTGCGGCCCCCAGCCACACAGGCCGTTGCACAACCGCCGTCTGCTCCGCCGTCTGCTCGGCGGCCCGCAGCTGCACCATTCCACCCATCTTCCACCCCACCCCCGCCATTCAACCAGCGCACCTTGGCGTCGTTGAAGTCGTGGGTGGGCAGCTTGAGCTGCGCCAGCTCGGCGGCCGCGCTCGACACGCTGACCGCGCCGCTGCTGATGCTGGTCTCGCTGCGCACGCGCTTGCCCGCCGTCACCGCCTGCTTGAACAGGCCATTGAGGTGGCGGCCAAAGCCGGGGGCGTTCTGCCCCACCTTGTGCACCTGCTTCACCTGGGCCAGAATCTGGCCCTCGCCCATCACCAGCGAGTCCAGGCCGCCTGGTGCAGTTGGGGGGAGACATGTGGAGGGGCGGTCGGGATGGGAGGCAGGGTGACGGGTAACGCCGGCAGCAGCAGCACAGCAACAAGCACGCGCTGCAGCGCAGCAGCAAAGCTATCCACAGCAAGCATCCATCGCAGCTGCCCTGCACTCCACAGCCCGCGACGCACCCGCCACGCGCAGCAGGTGGCCGGTGGCGTCACGGTCGCGCAGCAGGAACAGGTGCGGCCGCAGCTCCTCCAGCCCAACCCCAGAGGCGCGGCTCATCCAGTCCTCCACCTCGCGCACGCCTGGAGAGAAAGGAAAGAAACAGGGCAGCGGGCGGGCGTCAGCAGGCAAGAAGACCGGCACGCTGCATCCATGCTGAGCAGCCGGCCGGCCTGGCGGGACCAAGACTCCTACCGCAGCTGCCCGACAGCTCCGGGCTGCCCTCTGTTCCACCTCTCCCCAGTGCGCACCGCGGTGGAAGGACACCGCCACCACGTAAATCTCCATGCGGTTGCAGGTGGAGAGCACCGCCGCCTCCTCAATGTGCGGGTAGGAGCAGAGCTCCTCAATCGCGCGCTGCCACTCCGCCTCGGGCACCGCCAGCTTCTCGCGCAGCTCGACGGGCGCGTTGTGCACCGTCAGGCCGATGGCGATGATGCTGCTCTTCTTCTCCATCGCGTAGCCTGCAGCGGGCAGAAGGCGGGGAGGGCGAGTCGGCGCCGGTTGCACGGACCCGCCTGCCGCCGGCGGCACGGCGGCGGGCACCAGCTGGCCCGCCCCGCCGCCCCAATGCTGCACGGGCGGCCCTGCAGGAGGCCAGGGGGCGGCCGGCCCCAACGCGCGAGGCTGCCATAACCCCGAGCAGCAAGTGGGTGGGTTCCAAGGGCCGCATTCCAGCCAACCCAGCCCGCCCCGCGCTGCCCAATCGCGCTCACGGTTGACAGAGGTGACCTTGAGCTGCTGCAGGGCCGCCGCGCTGCTGGCCAGGTGGGTGGCCGGCAGCTTCACGGCCCCGGTGGCCGCCTCAGGCGCTGCCGCCGTCTGCACGGCGCTGCATGTCAGCCGGGACGCCAGGCGGGCCGGCCGGCGGGGGGTGGGCCGCCCGCACTGCGCCTGGGCCGGCGCGGCCGCCGCTGCGTGGCTCAGGGCGCTCTGCATCGCCGCTGCTGCTGCCCCACAGCTCCAGGATGCTCGCAGGAGGCTGGGCGCGACGGGAGGCGCGGGATGAGGGCCTGCTCTCGCTGCCCCGCTGGCGGGTGGGGGTGAGATGCTGGGGCCAAATGACGCGCCCTCGAGACCCCCCGGCCCACTTGCGCGCGCAGGTCGATGCAGGTGCATCTTGTGCATCTCAGAGGGGCGTCGCCGGGCGAGATCCGAGCCCTTCGCTAGGGGCCTTGCGGGGCCGCCTGCGCCATGGCATGGTGCCGCCATGGCCGGCAGCGCAAGCAGCCTCGCATCCCTGCGGTGCCCGTGGCACACATGGCATGACTCCAGCAGGCATCACAGCCAGCAAGCAGCCTGAACTGCTCCTCAGGTGCTCGGCAAACTGTCCCCGCTGCCGACTGGGCACCGCGTGCGGGATTTGCACACTTGCAAGATAGCAACAGGCACAGAGCAGGAGCAGCGAGAAGCAGGCAGAAAATGGATGCATGAAATTGGCATGCACTGTGAATCAGATGGAGGCTGGTACAGCAGAAAATCAATCAAGCTGGCGAGCGAGCACTGGCGCGGGGAAAATCGGAGCCGGCTGAACAGGTACAGGGAGGAAAACTGGGGCGCTGCTGCGGATGAAATCAGATCTACAGAGAATGGCGCAGGGAACTGGGCAGCCGCTGGGCATGCAATCGGATCTAAAGAAAGAGGTGGAGTGCCAGGGTGCATGGTCTCTACGAGAGCGCAACTATGTGTCTGCAGGCCCAGCTGGCGCCGCCGCGACGGCTTCTGTGCTGGTGGCACCACTTCCTGCTGGCTCGGCCTTGCTGCCCTGCGTGCTGTGCTGCTTGCCGCTGCTGCCGGCGGCAGCACCGGAGCCTGCCGCGGGGCCGCGCAGCAGCAGCACGCGCTGCAGCATGCGCAGCAGCAGGCCCACCAGCAGCACATGAGTGAGCACCACTTGAGCCAGCAGCGAGCGCTGCTGCTCGGGCGGCAGGCTGCGGCCCATGCCGTGCCGGCGTGCAAGCAGCTGGGCATGATGGCCCCGCAGCGCACGGGCAGCGCCAGCCACCGCCCCACCCACTGGACGCACCATCCGGTGGTGCACAAAGCTGCGGGTTGCAGAGGCGCCCCGCCGCAGCGCCGAGGCGGCGCGGCTGCGCCGCCCCGAGCCGCTGCTGCTGCTGCCGCTGGCGCTGGATGCAACTGACGCTGCCTCGGCGGCAGCGGTTGCCGCCTGCTGCCGCCGCCAGGCTGTCATGGCGCCATCGATTGGGAACAGCTCCGCTGCGCCGCCGTACCGCGCCGGCAGCACCTGCGGGCAAGGTGTGGCAGTGGGCACATGATGAGGGTGCTGCTCGGCGGGTGGGGCAGGTGTGGAAGCACTGGCTTGAGTTGAAAAAAAGCAAGCAACGGCGGCCAGCTGCGGCTTCTGCATCAAAACAGCCGCACTTGCCTGCGGCGGCATGCGCGTGAGCAGCTGGCGCCGCCCCTCGGCGCCGCTCACAAAGTGGATCTTGCGCCTGAAAAGCGACAAGGTGGAAGGTATGCAAAGGTGTCTTCAAGCCTAAGTGTTGTGCCTTGCATAGCGGCAGCCAAGCTGAGGGCAGCTCCAAGTGCATACCCTCCACAATCCTCAACAACCTGCACCGCAGCCACTGCCACCACTGCTGCCCGCTGCCCCGCTCTCACCGTGTGGCGGGCTGCACAAAGGGGCTGACCACGCGCCACACACCCCAGAACAGCCAGGGCGCTGAGAGGAAGTAGAGGCTGCAGCAGCATTGGGGGATCCAGCAAGAGAGGGTGCAGGGTCAGTGCTGCGGGGAGAGATGGGCGGCACAGGTTTGTTCTGCGCAGCAGCAAAGTAATGCAGACATGCTGGTCAGCTAGTGCCCCGTCACTCAATGAACAGCTCATGACAAGGTGCCTCAATCAATGCTTCAATCAAGCCGCAAGGCTTGCCTGTCCAAGCGCTCCGGGTAGTGGTCCTGTGGAGGGAAGATTAGCAGACGAGCACACCAGAGGTCACTGCAATGAGGTCATTTGTTTCCAGCAGGAGCCACCCCCGGCCTAGTGGCTATGCCGCCGCCTGCCGCCTGAGCACCCCACCAGCAGGGGCACAGTCTGATCACTAATCACACCACTCTGGTGCTCGCCTGCAGCAGCTCGAAGATGGCCAGCAGCGCCTTGACGTCCAGGTTGCGGGGGCGCAGGCCTGGGGGCAGGGAGGGATATGGACATGACGCATGGGCAAAGGTTGCAGGGGCGCAGGCCTGGCGGCAAGGTGCGGGACGCATACATGACACATTGATAAACTAGCACAGAGCGAGGCATACAGCGCCAAGAAGGGCAGCCTTGCCAACATGGCAGGCCCGGCATGCAGACTCCGCAGACCTCGGCTCATTAGGTGCAGCAGCACCCAAGTGCAGGTGCAGCACAGGTGCAGCTGCCGCCGCGCCGCTCACCTGACAGGTCAAAGAGGCAGCAGATGCGCCCGGCCGGGTTGCGCTCCAGGTCGGCGGTGGCGCAGGCACTGCATGGCAAAGGGAAGCAGCGGCATGGGGCAGGCTTGGTAAAGAGGACCCGGCAGCTGCGGTGCATTCTCATGCCCAACAATGCTCAAGCGCTCATACTCCTGTGACACCACAACACGCATCGTAACTAACCAGCATTGCAGCCCCAACCTCAACCCCAAAGCACCCTCACACCTGTCCAGCACATACGCGATCAGGCGCTTGGTGTGGGCCAGTGTGCGGCGCCCCATGTCGTGCCTGCGGGAGATGGAGACGCCAGGGATCCAAGTTGGGATGCAGAACGGCAGACTTGGGTTGAGCAGGCTGGACATCAATGCTCAGCAGGGGGATCCAAAGCTGCCAACTCAAAGGCATGGCCACCAGCGGCACACGACCAGCAGCCCACACACCCACGCACCTGGATGCCTGCACCACCACCACAGGGCAGCCACTAGTGTCCAGCCCCTGAAGGTGCACTTTGCGCGCCGCCAGCTCGTCCGCAATGCTGGCCTCGCTAATGCCGCGGCCCAGCGGCGGCAGCAACCCTGCTGCTGCGCCTGCCGTGGCCGCGGGCGCCCATGCAGCGGCGGTGCCAGCGGCACCCGCGCTCAGCGAGCCCGTTGTGCCGGTATCATCTAGCCCCACAAAGGCAGTGCGCCAGACGGCATGTGCTTGGATGGCAGCCGCTGCCGCCTCCACGCTGCCCCGTGCGTGCAGCCATCGCTCGAAGAAAGCTGTGTCCGCCCGCTCGCCGCTGGCAACCAAACGAGCCGTCAGCCCCGGGTCAGCCTGCGATACAGCTGCCTCCAGCTGCTGTACCGGCGTGGCGGCCGTGCCGCTGGGCTGCGGCGCTGCGGCGGCTGCGGCCGGCGCCTCGGCCTCGCGCACGAGCGGCGGCAGAGGCGGCAGCAGGGGGACGCTCAGCGGGCCCACGCCCAGGCTCAGCAGCGGCGTGCTGCTGGCGTGCCGGCTCCTGCGGACCCGAGGCAGCTCCGCCTCCAGCTCGGGCCTGCGGGAAAAGAGGGCAAGGGGCGGCCCGCTCGGCGCGGCCTCGGCAGGGCGCACGCGGCCCGCAATGTGCTGCAGCAGTGCTCGCAACTCACCAGAAGCGGTGGTGGTCCTCGAGCGCCTGCATAGCTCCGCAGCGAAGCCCCAGCGGTGCACAGAGCCCCGCAGGCTCCCTTGCGAGGCTTCACGCCACTGCGGCAAGCGCTGAAAGAGTGACAGGAGGCGCCCCAGCGGCCCTGGCGCACTCGACGGCGCCGCCGACGCTGCGCTGAGCGGATATTGGGGCTGGGCGCCGGCGCTCTCGATGCTTGCTCATCGGCCTAAGCCATTCCAACATTTTTACAAACAACATATCCTCTACACGTGCAATAGCAGGGCCGCCGCTGACGGAAAACATCGGGACCAGCAGGCGAGGAGAAGGGCGGGGCAGTATCGCACCCAAGCAAAGGCAGCGCTCTAATGCATAATAACTTGCATGCCCCTGGGAAAGCGCTAGGCACAGGTGCAAGCGTTGGGTGACAGTCATGTGAGGGGGCGTGTGTGGGAGGGTGAGTTCTGAAGAGGAAGAGTAGAGAGAGAAACATGCCACAGGCGGCGGTCGGTGTGCAAAACAGCGCCACAAGCGCACTGCCGATGCGCGGGAAAGAGGCTTGCAAGAACAATGCAACTTGAGCTGGGTGTGCAGGTGAGGAGTTGTGAGAATGGTTGAGGGTTGGTTTGACAGGCCTGGGAGGGAACTTGATGAAAAGGGGAGGGGTCAAGCCAACATGACCCGCAAACTTCCGTTCTAGGGGTGGTGCCCGCAGGGCGGTTCCTGGTTCTTGGATGATGGGTGCAAGAACAGAGGCAAACTGCCAGAGGCTAAGAGAGCAACTGTTACTAACTAGCAAGGCTAGCGCTTAGGGTTCAGATGCTGTGCCACACAGGCTCCGGCTCTACGCCCCCGCTGCTGCCACGTGTCGAGGGCTGCGGCGGCGGCGGCGGCTGCTGCTGCTGCCCTGAGTGCTGCTGCTGCTGCTGCTGGCTGAGCCGGGTGGCAGCGGTCTCGCTGGCCGATGTTGCAGTCGATCGCCACTCCTGCAGCTGCTGCGCCAGCTGTGCTGCCGCAGAGGTGGGCAGGGCCAAGCTCTCAGAGCGCGAGCGTGTGGCCAGCACACGGGCGGTGGTGAGCAGGGTGCCGCTGCCGCCGGAGGGCCGAGCAACATCCTCGCTGCGCCGGGGCGCCAGCGGCGGTAGCGCCGCCACCCCGCCCGACTGCTGTCGCTCGCTGCGGCTGACGCTGGGGGTGGGGGTGGCCCGCCCCGCCCCTGCCGCCACGGCAGCTGCGGCAGCTGCAGCAGGCTCTGCAGCCGTGGGGGTTGCACGAGGGGAGGGCGTGCCGCGCGCCTCAGCCGGGATGGCCTGCAGGCGCTGCACAATCTGCAGTGCTGAGGGTCGCCGGCTGGGCCGCGTTTCCAGGCACTCCAGGATGAGGTCTCGTACGGCGGCGGGGCACTCCTCGGGCACCCTGTTAGGAAAAGGGACGGTATGCAAGTAGAAGCAGGAGGTTGGCGTGGGCAGCAGGCAAGCAATGGTCAGGAGGTTGAGTAGCAATAAGCAGGAGTTGCGGGGCAGCATGCACGAGGAGACACAGCATGCTGTGAACACCAAAGTGGCGCTAGCTAGCTCAACAGGCACTGCATGGTAGGCAGCAACTGGCTGCTTCTCTGCCAAGCATTTCAACAGCTGACGTACTGCCATGCCGCCCACCTGAGGTCCCGCAGCTGCCCACGCACAGGCCGGTCGCCGCTGCAAATCTCCTGCGCGCAGTACAGCAGGCGGGCGGCAGCAGCAGCAGTGAGGCAGGGCAGTTTGGAGCAGCGAGAGGAGGGGCATCGTCACCACTCCAGGCCCTCGCGTGTCGCTGGCGCAGCACAGCGGCATGCCTGCTGCCCCTCCCACACTATACAGCAGCCAGACGGCCCAGCAGAGTTGATCCTTCTCACCCACAGCATGATGCCATACGAGTAACTGCACGGAAAGGAAGAACCCAGGTGGCGACCAGGTCAGCGCCGCTTGGCACGGGCTTGCAAAATGCAGGCTACATGCAAAATGAAGCAGGCGGGACAGCCAATGCCACACAGCGTCCATTGCTGCCGTGCCAATCCAGCAACAGAGCAGTGGCAGCAGGCTAAGCTCACATGTCTGCCTTCTCGGTGCACCGCTTGCCCCACAGCATCTCGGGGGCAGCCCTGCGGGAAGCAACAGTTTGCCACCAGCTCAGATCGCCCTGCTGTCCCATGCTTCAGCACAACGGCACCCGGGCGCAAGGATGGGGCTGTGTTGGCCCAGATCCGGAGGGCTGCTGTCACACACGTTTGGCTCTTCCCACAAGGGACACCAAGTGCAAGGCAAGGGCAAACCACTGCTCACGCTGCCTTACCAGGCTAGGGTGCCCACCACGCCGCTGACGTAATCCCGAGCCAGGATCTTGGCCTGCAATTGTGTAAGCGGCAAGTATGCATGCTCAGCAGCACTGCTGCTGCTTGGCGCACCAACCCAGCTAGCACACAAAGACAGCTGTGTTTGATAAGGTGCGCGCCTCGGAAGGACGCAGGCCAAACGGCAGGACCAGCGGCGGCAGTGCAGCGCACCATGCCGACATCGGCGATCTTGGCGGTACCGTCCCTGATTGAAAACCACGATAAGGCGGGGAAGAGCGGCGACGTGAGCAGCAAATTGGCACATGCCAAGCACACGTGCACGTATGCCTGCAGCCTGTGCTGCACCGGCATCAAATGCATGTGGACACCGTCATGATCTGGCCCAACAGCGCATGCCTGCACATGCCCCCAACCCTCACCGCGTCAGCAGGATGTTGGGGCTCTTCATGTCTGCACCACAAGAGGGGCAGGGAGCCAGATGTGTTAGTTGGCCGGTGGGTCAACTGTCATACATCAATTGGTGCAGTGCATGTGTACAGGAGTGGTGCGGCACGCACGTCCCATCAGAAGCCCAGCGCAGCACAGCACGGCACAGCGCAGCACAGCACAGCAGGCACACCAAAGTGAACGATGCGCTTGGAGTGCAGGAAGACCAGGCCCCGCGCCACATCCAGCGCCACCTGCAACATAGATGGGAAGGGGCGCAGCCAGCGGGTGAGACACACTCTGCATGCAGGCGCGCTGTGGCCCACTGGGCTGGGCGTGATGGACAGCTTGCGATCGTGCAGTGCACAATCCAAGCAAGCAAGCCACTAGGCGTCCCTCGCAGCTTTGGCTGCCGGCGTCTGCAATTCCCTGTGCCCAATGCGCACCTTGCGCCCGCGGCGATACCAGGACACCCGTCCGGCGGCGATGTTGTTCATCAGGTTGCCGCCCTGCGGCAAAGGGTGACAAGGAGTCGCGCCATCAGCCCAGCTTATAATTACTAAGAGGCAAACGGCTGCAGCTGCCACGCACGATGTCCCCACCAAGCCGGACAGCCTCTCAACATCTGCATTCCATCAGCTTCCACCCGACTTGAAAGAAACAGCCATGTTTGACAGCCGTTTCGCACCTCCATGTACTCGGTGACCAGCATGGTGTGGTCGGGGCCCAAGCTGGCGCCCTGCACGCAGCGTGCACAGCGGGTGCAAGCCAATGTCAACAACCTAGAGGTGCTGAGCTGCCTTGCACTGTCCATTGGTGAAACACGTGCTTTCCCGCAAGAAAAAGCTGACTTTCCAGCATGCCCTCCCACCGCTCACCACAAACTGCACGATGTTCACGTCCCGACACGCCTGCAAGCAAGGAAGCAGCGCAATGCGCAGCAAGAGGAGTCCGTCAGTTGGGCGCCACACCCGTTCATGCCATGCAGGTTGCGGCCGGGAAAGGGCCAGCAGGTGAGTGGCTGTGGCATGCCGCAAGGAGAGGGCCGTAAGCTGTGCCAACGGTGACAGCAAACTGCGGGGTGGAGCCTTGCCTTGAGAATGGCAATCTCTCGGCGGAAGTCAGCCAGCGCCAGCTGCGCAGACAAACGAGCAAGGGTGCAGGTGTAAGCAAGCTGCACTTTTGACTCTCACCCTTGCTGTGACCCGATGCCCAAAGTTGCACGCCATGAGCGCGGCAGGGAGCATCTCCACCCAGGGGCAGGCTGCGATAACACCACTGTTGCAACAACGCTAGTGAGCGGCTTACCTGCCGCATGTCTGAGGATGTGCTGAGCACCTTGACTGCCACGGGCTGCACACCGTGCCGCAGCGCCTTGAACACCTGCACCAAAATAGCAAGGCAGATGGAGCAGCAGGAGCTGGTTGGGTCGACGTCCAATCAGTAAGGAATTAAGAATGGCAGGAGCGCCAGGCTACAGCACACACAGGCCGTGGCACTAGCACCAGCACCCACCTTGCTGAGCCCAGCGGCGGGTTCAGCCCAGGCTGAATGGACAAGGAGCATGTGTTTTGCACGCACAGCGGGCACAGCAGTAAAGCACACCTTGCCGAAGCCGCCGCTGCCCAGGCTCCAGTCTGAGCCGTCGGGCCGCTTGACGATCTGGATGTCTGCGGAAGCAGAGGATCAGCAACTCAAACAATTACTCAGCTGCAACCTAAACCGGGCAGCGGGACGCACTGACCGCCATGTGTTAATTCACCCGATAATCCACCGAGCTGCCCAGCCTGTTGAAGGTCGATGGCATTTCAACACAGCCACTGGCGGCCAGCCACCCGCCTGCCCAGCCCACCTGCGGGCGAGATCTCCCAGTCCGAAAACGGCAGCTCGGGCACGGGGCGCGGGATGGAGCCGCTGCTGTCGTCGGTGCTGCGGGCCTGTGCACGGGAAATACGTCCGTGGGTGAGTGCACGGAAAGAAGGGCAGGTCAGCGGAGGTTGGTAGTGACAGGGCAACCGAGCTGAGCTTGCCGCTCGTCTGAGCCGGGCAGCCAGCAGCATGAGGCTGTGTAATATGCCACCCGCCCCTTGGCAACCCCAACAACCCACCCACTCCACCCATTCATCAAACAACCCCAGCCCAACCCCTTCGCTACTCACCCCCTCGCTGCTAAAGGGCCGCCCCATATCTCCTGCCAGCATGGCCGTCACCACGTCCTCCTCCTCTGCTGAAAGCGCCGCCGCCTCTGCCGCCGCAGCTGAGGCGCTCGGCCCGCTGGCTCGGCTGCTCTGCCCGGCCGGCGAGGGGCGCACCATGCTCTGCATGGGCTGCATCTCCAGGGATGCCCGCCCCGCCGCTTCTGCACCAACTTGTCCCGCTGCTGCCGCCCCTGCCGGCACACCGGCGGGCGCCAGGGCAGATTCCGGCAGGCCGCCAGGGGGGAGGCTCTTGGTCTCGATGCGCGCACACTTGGCCATCCAGCTGCGGTGACTGGCGGCTGAATAAGAGGAGCCACTGGCTGTTCCGGCGCTGTCGTGGAATTTGCTGGGACGGGACTCCCGGCTGCCCCGGCTGGCGGCGGCACCTAGCGCAGCGGCGGCCGCCACGGCCGCCGCTGCGGTTGGCTGCTCGCTGCCGCTGCTGTCTGGCACGTCAATGGCGGTTTGGAACGCGCCGGCGGCGAAAGGGGAGGTCAGGACGGCGCGGCCCTCCTCTGTGTCGAAAGGGTGCAGCTGTAGAAGAGAGGGACAAAGGGAGTGCAGGGCCGGTGAGAGCGGAGGCAAGCATGTGACTTGGAAGCTTGATAGTCACTGCTGGGCTGCACACATGAATTGCGGTGAGAGCTTTCCTGCCCCACAGCAGCAGCAGCAGCCGCAAGAGCAGCAGCAGCAAACAGCAGCATCTATTCTGCAGCTCACCACGACCCGCCGCTCCTCAAACGCCTTCCGATCCGCCTCCTCCTGCTGCTCACGCCGCCGCCGCCGCCGCCGAGCCGCCACAAACAGCCCGCCGGCCAGGGCAGCCAGCAGCACCGAGCCAACCGCCACAGGCACGGCAATGGCTGCAGCTGACACACCGCCACCTCCGCCACCGCCACCGCTGGCGGCGCTGCTGCCATCAGCGGCAGGGGCGCTTGGCGCTGCACCGCCGTCAGCGGGCCCGCCGGCTGCAGCCGCCCCCTCTGGAGTGGGGCCAGCTGCTGCCGAGCAGACTGGCAGGGTGGGCTGGTTGCGCAGGCAGCTGACATCCTCGTCCGAGCACAGAAAGAAGGGCAGGCCTGGGGGCACTGGGCCGCACAGGATCGGGTTGCCTGGGCGGATGACCAGGCGCCGCAGGCTGGTCAGGTTGGCCCAGGAGGCGGGGATGGTGCCGCTGAGGTCGTTGCGCTCCAACCAGCTGCAGAAATGTGGGGCAATGAAGGTGGGGCTCAGGCTGAGAAACTGGCTGGGAGCCAAACGGCGGCGCAAGTCGCAGAGTGCGCTGTCTTGCAGAATGCTCTTCAACTAGCAACCAGTGCATAAGCCCGCTGCACAGGAGCAGTATGGCTCAGAAGATGAGCAGCAGGCAGCGCTTACAATGCGTCTGCCACAGGAAAGGCGCCGCTGGTGCCCCAGGACGCCGGCAGCGTGCCTGCAGGCCGGGCAGGGTGAGACCAGCGCAGTTACGCACACAGGTGGGCCAGCAGCCAAAGCCTTGAGCGCGGCTAGGAGGCATCTGACCCACTCAATGCTGCACACGAACTGGCTGCACAGCCTTTGCGCTGTGCATGCACACAAACGTGCAACATTCGTGCAGGCTTGCACCCAAACAGATTTTCACCTGTGAGCGAGGTGTTGTTCAGCCGCGCTGTGCATGCACATTAACACGCATGCATGCTTGAACCAAGCAGCGCCTGCTAGCAAGGTGCTGTTCAGCCGCAATTGGAAAAACCACACACACCTGTGAGCGAGGTGTTGTTCAGCCCCAGCACGCGCAGCGCAGGGAAGGCACCCGGCTGGCCCCACTTGCTGGGCAGCGAGCCTGCGGCAGGAGCGGTGCGGCAGCGCAAGCAGCTTGTAGGCTGGGCTGGGCAAGAAAGGCTGGGAGAGACAGCACGACAGGGGGGTGTGCACAGTGTAGAGCAGCAAGGGCGGGTGCAGCAGATGCACAAATTGTGCACATGATGCAGTTGAGTGGGCCTGACCGAGTGGGCGGTTGAGTGGGCGGGCTGGTGGGCAAGTGGACGGCAGGTGGGCGGCGCTCGCTGCACGCTGCTCGAGTGGGCGGGGCGGCTGCCGCAGCGCCGGCGGCAGCTCATAGAAGCTACACGTCAGCTTGTTGGGGCTCCACCTCCTAGGGGGTTGTTGTCCAGGTAAAAGTATCGCATCTGCGGCCAGCTGCCGTTGGAGCCCCAGGTGCCGGGCAGCTGGCCCGACAGCCGGTTCTGCTGCAGGAACCTGCAGACAAAAGAGTGCACAGGGGCGCCACAGGAAAGTGAGGCGGTGCATGGACTGCCCTGGAGCAACTTGCCGCGGCACTGACGCCAGTCGCTGGGCTAGCGATCTGGGCAAAACTGCCAGGCACCCAACAGCGACAAAGGGGAATGCTCACAGTTCCTGCAGAGCAGGCATGGCGCCCGGGTCCTGCCACGAAGCCGGCACCAAACCGACAAGGCTGTTGTTCTGCAGCGCCAGCGTCTATAGGGGGGGAAGCGCCGGCGCAGGACATTCGGCCACAGGATAGACGGGCAGTTTGCATGCGCACGTGCAGCAGCTGCAAGGGCGCCAGCTGTGCCAGGCCAAACAGCAGTTCGCCCCATGCACAGCAGCAGCAGCAGCTACAAGACCCGACCTGCAGGCGCGGGAAGTTGCCTGCGGTGGCCCCCCACTCGGATGGCAGCGTGCCAGACAGCAAGTTGTTGAACAGCCGGCTGTCGGGGCAAAGGATAAAGAGGGGCAGGTTGGGTGCATGGTGAGCTTGAGGGGCCACTTGAGCAGAGCTAAGGCAGAAGGAGGGGGTCATTGCCGTAACGCATCAAGTTCCGAGGGGAAGCAGAGTTGTTGTGCTCCCCACTTTAGCTCCCAGAAACAACCCTAAAGCAAGCGAGTCCACTGCAGGCAGGCAACAAGACGGAAGGGTGGCTTACAGCACAAGCAGGTTGGGCATGCTGGCAGCGGAGGCGTTGCCGCCCACGCCGACGCTGCCCAGGTGCGTCGGCAGCGTGCCGCTCAGTGCGTTGCCATCGATGCGCAGCAGGGTCAGTTGTGGGAAGCTGCCAGGGGAGCTCCAGGCATCGGGCAGGCTGCCGCTGAAAAAGTTGTCGTTCAGATAGCTGCAAAGGAAGGATAGGCAGGTAGACAGGGGGCGTTGGAAAGCTGCGTCCGGGAGCACAAGTCCACAGCGGCTGGCACGAGAGCATATGCCATGCCGCAGTGGCAGGCCGCCTGTAGGCAACGTCGGTAGAGCAGCGCTGCTGCTGTTCCTCCGATTAAGCGCATCGCAATGAGCAACTGTTCTGCGCGCTCACAGGTTTTGCAGGGACGTGAGCCCGCCGGCCCACTCCGCCGGCAGGCTGCCGCCAAGCGCGTTGCCTTGCAGGTTGATGGTCGAAGCGCCCGACAGGCCCGCCAGCTCAGCGGGCAGGACACCCTCAGCACGCACAGCGCACTCCTCGCAAGCAAGGATGCTGCAGCAGGGGGTAGAAGAGCGGTTTCGGGGCTTTGGGTGACAGGCAGCGCCCAGGCGCACCAGCGGGCACCCCAGAACTGCTCGGCACCGCGGCGCCCCAGCAGCAGCACTTTTGCCACACCGGCCTGCAATGCTCATCCCCAACCCCTGTCGAACACTCCCGATAGCTCACAGGCTGCGCACTCGGCCATCGTCGGAGCAGGTGACTCCGCTCCACTGGCACGGCGGCAAGCTGTCGTCCCAGCCGCGCAGGCCTGCCGCTGCGGCAAACGCGTCCCAGTTTCGGATCGACCGCCGCAGCGACAGCAGCGCCGCGGCTGCATGGGGCAAGGCGGCGGGCAGCGGAGGTCAGGCACACAAGAACTGCACAAATGGCTGCAGCCAAGATGGATGCTGGCGGCCGAGACCTCCCGCAACAGCACCCCAATCCTCACCGTCTTTGGCCTGGCCGGGAAGTCCCACATCCTGTGCTTGAACAGGCAGCACGGCAAGCACCGCAGCCATCACCAGCAGCGCTACGAGCTGCGCACGTCGCCGCATCGTCGCAAGCTGTCTGCGCAAAGGGCCGGGGGAGCGAGAGACGCGAGACCGTGAGGGTAGCGTCATAGCGGCGGCGGTGCCGCCGGCGGCGGATTCCAAGCGAGCAGCGGGCAGGTCCCACCGCGACCTGCAGGCTCTGCCACGCCGCACCTATGGCTTCAGGCCGCCCGGGAGCTCCAGCGGGGCGGCAGGGTTGTGCAGCGGCCGCCGCGCATCGCTGTCAGGGCTCCAGCAGCCTGAGCTGCGCGCGTGATCACAGCTGGAGGGGAGAACTAGCGCCTGTGAAGAGTTGGGCTGGTGCGGCTGGCGGTCGGTCTCAAAGGGTCTCGTTAACCGCTTGCACAAGCACAACAGGCGTACGCAAACTCAAATTGATACCCGGGTGCCAGCGCGCCGCGATCAGGGGAGGGCGGCGCGGCGAGCGGCCCAGCGCTGTGCGCAGCTGCACGAACGGCGCCCGACCGGTGCCGACGGGCCCCACCCCCTTCCTGGAGTCTTGGCAGAATTGATGTTCACAAAGGCAAAGAACAGGAGGTGCTGAGAAAGAAAGGAACAACATAAGGCATGCATGACAGGACAAGCACAGGCGACTTTTGTGCGCAAACGTGTATCAACAGCAGGGCTCGGGCGTGCGGTTGAGCGAACCAGGCAGCACGACACAGGCTAGACGTGCATGTGTATGCAGCGGGACAAATGGTCGAAGAATAGAATTGGGGAGCGTACAACAAAGGAGAGCCGAGGGGGCTGGGACAGGTGGCATCGAAGGGATCAGCCAAAATTGGGGGTGCGGGTTGTGCGCCAGGGCGCATGCGGTGGGGGCGAAAACGCTTTGTGCGGGCCAGGGGCTGCCGAGCGCCTTCCAGCGTCAGCAGGAGTGCCAGCAGCAACGCTCCCGTGTCAATGGCGCACGTCAGTTGGCTGGCTGGGCTGCAGCAGACCAGCCGCCGGGGCTGTCGGCCGCCCGGCTCAGCACACTGGCGCTGCCGCTTTGGCTGCTTGGGCAAGCGCTGCCGCCGCAGCTGGCATCGCAGCCGCTGCTGCCCAGGCCCAGCGCGCTGCTGCCATTGCTGGGCTCGCAGTCGCTGCCGTTCACCCCAGCCGCCACAGCCAGCGGCATGGGCAGCGGCAGGAGCGGCCGGCCGTCCAGGGGAGCGGGCGGCGGCGGCGGCGCCTGCTGCGCCAGCAGGCCCTGAGCCGCAAAGTCCTGCAGAAGAGGGGATGTTGCGCGGGTTGCAGAGTGAGGTGACTATTGCGGGAGGATGAAGACCGCGTGCATCACTGTGCACTTCCCGGCAGCAGCCAGTGGTGCACAGGGAGAGCCATGAGTGCCAGGGGCACCGCCCAACCGACACAGCTCAGCAGCTCTCTCAGCAGCACTCCATCCCATCCATTTCTGCCCTCCACTCACCGCCGCCAGCTGCGAGGCAAGCTTCTGGTTGCCGCCCTGCACGCAGGCCGCCACCAGCAGGCCCGCGGTTGTGGAGTCGGGCCGCACGCTGGCCAGCGCCATGGCTCGCAGCACGGCCAGCGCTCGCTCCCAGTCGCCCTGCCCCGCCAGCAGCTGCACAGTTGGGAAAGGTTGGAGAGTGAGCGCCTGTGGGTCAAACATGGCGTTACTAGGAAAGAATGATGGCTCTATGAGTCGCACGCTGTGCGGTCACGCACAAACTTGGACACAGCTGTTGGGGCTGTCCATCAGCACGCCCCCATCCACCCAACCGGCAGCACCCGGCATTCACACAACAGCCATGGGCCAGCCAGCCAGCGCACCTGCAGCAGGTTGTTGAAGGCGGCGGTGGGCATCTCGTAGCCGCCCGCCAATGCCTCGCGCATCAGCCAGAGCGCGTGCTCGACCTGCAGAGTGTGTGGGTGCAGGGAGGGGAGGGTGTTGGAGGGCCGATCGCGTGGGCGTGCAAACTGGAACACCGCCGCGATGCACAAACCGCGAGCTCATCACTCCACTGATTTCCTGCAAGCTCGGCAAGCAGGCCGCAGGCCGGTCTAGGGCCCCGAAGCGCACCTGCTGCCCTGCCACCAGCGTGCCCAGCAGCAGCGAGATGGTGTGGCCGGTAGGCCGCGCGCTGGCGCACTGCAAGATAGGAAGGGTGGCAGGCAAGGCAGCACAACAGTTTGAGGCAGGCTTCTCAGCTCCAGGTGTGCGCTGCAACAGACAGCAGCAAAGAAACGCATGCAGCGCGCAAAGGCAGCAGCACGCAGTCCGCCTTGCACGCCAGGGCACCGCAAGCAGCAGCAAGCAAGCAAAGCGGCGCCAGGTTGCCCACCTGCATGCCCAGAAAAATTTCCAGCGCCAGCTGCCACCGCCCTGCTGCCTGGCACGCCTGCGGGCGGAGGAGCATAGAATGCAGTGGGTGGGTACAGGGCAGCACAGATACGGCACAGCAGGCATGCCAAGCACGTGCGCATCAGCAAGTTTGCTGGGCCTTGTGCTTTTGTATGTCACCTGCAGCAGGCCGTGGTAGAGCTGCTGGCTGCCCACCAGGCCCGAGGCGTGCAGCTGGTCCAGCAGCTCGCTGGCATCCGCCAGGTTGCCTGCAGCAGGTGGGGGAAGGGCGGCGCAGTCAGCGTGTGTTTCGGAAGCAGCAAACGTGGCAGGGCTGCTGGTTCAGCAGCTCGCTTGCAAGCTCTGCCAAGTTGCCTGTAGGTGTGGGCAGGGCCAGCATGTGGAGCATGTTACAACTTGCAGTGTGTAGCAGGGTGGCTGGTCCAGCAGCTCGCTGGCATCCGCCAGGTTGCCTGCAAACAAGAATGGAGACAAATGGGTGGAGCTATGGCAAGTGGGGGCAGGCATAGCACATGCGCAACACACACCAGCTCCTAGCATCGGCCAGGTTGCCTGCAAGCAAGGGCACAGTCCAGCATTGCAGCCTGTTGGCACTGTGCGCACGCGCAGCACAGGGCTGCCCGCTTTGGGCATCAGGCAAACCCACAGCTGTGCTGTGCTAAACAGAGGGCCTCACCCGCTCGCTGGCAGGCGGTGATGAGCGAAGAATAGGTGATGAGGTCGGGCGGCACACCCGACTCCACCTGGTGGAAAGGAACAGAAAAGACAGGAACGTATGGATGCGGGCAGATGAAATGCCTTGCAAGCACCAGCTGAAACAGCACAGCGGCACACTTCCGTGCGGCCGCAAAGCCAGGTGCAGTGTGGCGTGCCAGCAGCGCTTGCAGGCCCCCCACGGCCCACGGCCTGCCCCGCACCTGCTGCCGGAACGCCGCAAGCGCCTTGTCTATCTGGCCGCCCTTCTCGTAGGCTGCAGACAGGAGGGGCAGCATGTGTGCGGGAGAGGTCATGATGCTTGCCCCATGGGCACAAGAAAAGGTGCGGCGTGGGTGGGAAATACTGCCGCTGTAGTAGGAAATACCCTGCGCTGGAGCCGTGTGCAACAAGCAACTGCCCTTCCAACCAATGGGTCAGACTGTCTGGCCCAGCGCAGTTTGTCAGACAAGCTGTGCAACCGCTGTCGGCGCCTCACCGGAAATGAGCGCTGCGTAGGTGACGGTGTTGGGCGCCATGCCTGGGTTGCCGTCCGCCATTGCCAGCAGGTCCTCGAAATACCGCTCCGCTTCCTGCAGCAGCAGCAGCAGCAGCAGCAGCAGCAGCAGCAGCAGCAGCAGCAGCAGCAG
>VFQQ010002017.1_pt1 | contig 25161 bp, 25 predicted proteins | sample 3512341 | NCBI WGS metagenome assembly VFQQ01 (sample SAMN10412373, study PRJNA504923) | tailings metagenome | isolation source: Relicate 2 Philex TSF1 revegetated site | place: Philippines: Tuba, Benguet | collected 2017-08-29 | reverse complement strand
TGCAGGACGACCTGCGCGAGGCGGAAAAGGCGCGCCTGGAAACCGAATCGCACCTAGGCCACGACCGCACCTTGCTGGCCACCCTGGGCGAAGAGCTGGAGATGCTCCTGCCCGAGCAGGAGCTGACTGCCGCCGCTGCCGAGGAGTCCGCCGCCGGCCTTGAAGAGGCCGAAGCCGCCATGCACGGCTGGCAGGAGCAGTGGGACGGTTTCAACCAGCGCAGCGCCGAGCCGCGTCGCCAGGCTGAGGTGCAGCAGTCGCGCATCGCCCAGCTGGAGCAGAGTCTGGAGCGTCTGGCCGAACGCCAGCGCCGCCTGAACGAAGAATTGCAGCAGCTGGCGGCCGACCCCGAAGACGCCGCCATTCTCGAACTGAACGAACAGCTGGCCGCTGGCGAGTTGGAGCACGAAGCCCTGCAACTGGCCGAAGAGCAGCAGGCCGAGCGTCTGCAGCAACTGCGCGAGGACCTGCAGCAGGCCGGTCAGGCCCAGCAGCAGGCGCAAGGTGAGCTACAGCGGCTGAACGGCCGCCTTGCCTCGCTGGAGGCCCTGCAACAGGCTGCCCTGGATCCGGGGCAGGGCGCAGGCGACTGGCTGCGCGAGCAGAACCTGTTGCAGCGTCCGCGCCTGGCCGAAGGGCTGCGTGTGGAGGCAGGCTGGGAGCTGGCGGTGGAAACCGTGCTCGGCGCCGACCTGCAGGCCGTGCTGCTGGACGATTTCGCCGGGCTGGATTTCGCCGCGCTGGAGCAGGGCGAACTGCGCCTGGCCAGCCTCGCCAGTGGCGGCGCACGTCGTGCTGGCAGCCTGCTAGACAAGATCGAGTCTAGCCACGACCTGTCGCCCTGGCTGGCCAGTGTGCGCCCGGTGGAGTCGCTGGAGCAGGCGCTGACGGCTCGCGCGCAGCTGGTCGATGGCGAAAGCCTGATCAGTCGCGACGGCTACTGGGTCGGCCGGCATTTTCTGCGCGTACGCCGCGCCGCCGAGGCCGACAGTGGCGTGCTGGCGCGCGGCCAGGAGCTGGAACGCCTCCAGCTTGAGCGCGAGGAGCGCGAAGCGGCCCTGGCGCAACTGGACGAACGCCTGACGGCGCTGCGCGACGAGCAGCGCCGTCAGGAAGAACTGCGCGAGCAGCAGCGCCGTCAGGGCCAGGAACTGGCGCGGCAGTTGAGCGAGCTGAAGGCAAAACTCTCCGCCAGTCAGGCCAAGGCCGAGCAGCTGGGCCTGCGCCGCCGTCGTCTGCAGGACGAGCTGCAGGAAGCGGCCGAGCAGCGCGAGATCGAGCAGGAACAACTGGGCGAAGCGCGCCTGCAACTGCAGGACGCGCTGGATGCCATGGCGCTGGACAACGAGCAGCGCGAAAGTCTGCTGGCCAGCCGCGACAGCCTGCGCGAGCGCCTCGATCGGGTGCGTCAGGAAGCGCGGCAGCACAAGGATCACGCCCACCAGCTGGCGGTACGGGTCGGCTCGCTCAAGGCGCAGCACGACTCCACCCGCCAGGCGTTGGAGCGTCTGCAACTGCAGGCCGAGCGCCTGCACGAGCGGCGCGAGCAACTGTCGCTGAATCTGGAGGAGGGCGAGGCGCCGCTGGAGGAGCTGCGCATCAAGCTCGAAGAACTGCTCGAGCGGCGCATGGCGGTGGACGAGGAACTGCGCCAGGCGCGCCTGGCGCTGGAAGATGCCGACCGCGAACTGCGCGATGCCGAGAAACGCCGTACCCAGGCCGAGCAGCAGGCGCAGATGCTGCGCAGCCAGCTCGAGCAGCAGCGCATGGACTGGCAGTCGCTCAACGTGCGGCGCAAGGCCCTGGCCGATCAGCTCGCCGAGGACAATTACGACCTGCATGGGGTGATCACCACCTTGCCGGCCGAGGCCTCGGAAAGCGCCTGGGAAGAAGAGCTGGAGCGCATGGCTGCACGCATCGCCCGGCTCGGGCCGATCAACCTGGCGGCCATCGACGAGTATCAGCAGCAGTCCGAGCGCAAGCGCTATCTGGATGCGCAGGACGCCGACCTGGTCGAGGCCCTGGAAACCCTGGAGAACGTCATCCGCAAGATCGACAAGGAAACGCGCAATCGTTTCAAGGACACCTTCGATCAGATCAATGGCGGTTTGCAGGCACTCTTTCCAAAAGTTTTCGGTGGCGGCAACGCTTATTTGGAACTCACCGGCGAAGATTTACTCGATACCGGTGTAACCATCATGGCGCGGCCCCCGGGCAAGAAGAACAGCACCATTCATTTGCTCTCCGGTGGAGAGAAGGCGTTGACCGCCTTGGCACTGGTGTTTTCCATCTTCCAGCTCAATCCGGCGCCGTTCTGCATGCTGGACGAAGTGGACGCACCGCTGGACGATGCCAACGTCGGGCGCTATGCGCGGCTGGTCAAGGAGATGTCGGCGACGGTGCAGTTCATCTATATCACCCACAACAAGATCGCCATGGAAATGGCCGATCAGCTGATGGGGGTCACCATGCACGAGCCGGGCTGCTCGCGTCTGGTGGCAGTGGATGTCGAGGAGGCGCTGGCGATGGTGGAGCCGTGATGGCAGGGCGCCGTGGGATTAACCGAATATAGGCACAACCTTATGTTGCTCCCTGTGTAAAGTTGCCTTTCGTCGTGCTAGCTTATTGCCCACTTTTGTTACACGCGGAAAACGTCAGACAGAACATGGAGTTGGCACCGCGTTTTATAGTCGAGTTGTGATCCGGTTGATTGGATCTTTTTTTCACCAGAATTTTTAAGGGTCAGGTATTTCATGGAATTCGGTCTGCGCGAGTGGCTGATCGTTATTGGCATCATCGTTATCGCTGGCATTCTTTTCGACGGCTGGCGCCGTATGCGCGGTGGCAAGGGCAAACTCAAGTTCAAGCTCGATCGCAGCTTCGCCAATATGCCCGACGACGACAGCGATCCGGATCTTCTCAGCCCGCCACGGGTAGTGCAGCGCGACCACGATCCGCAACTGGACGAAGATGATCTGCCATCGATGAGTGCCAAGGACCTGCCACGTCGCTCGCGTAACGAGCCGCAGCAGGGCGACCTCAACCTGGCGGTCGACGAGCCGGTACCGACCCTGCTCAACCCGGTCGATGAAGTCGAGCCGAAAGAGCCCAAGAAGCCCGCCAAGCCCGCCGCTGATGCTGCCCCCGTGGAAGAGGTGCTGGTGATCAACGTGGTGGCCCGTGACGATTTCGGCTTCAAGGGCCCGGCGCTGCTGCAGAACATTCTGGAAAGCGGCCTGCGCTTCGGTGAGATGGATATCTTCCATCGTCACGAGAGCATGGCGGGTAACGGCGAGGTGCTGTTCTCCATGGCCAACGCGCTCAAGCCGGGCACCTTCGATCTCGACGATATCGAAGGCTTCAGCACCCGAGCGGTGAGCTTCTTCCTCAGCCTGCCCGGTCCGCGTCATCCCAAGCAGGCCTTCGACGTGATGGTCGCGGCTGCACGCAAGCTGGCCCACGAGCTGGGCGGCGAGCTGAAGGACGACCAGCGCAGCGTGATGACCGCGCAAACCATCGAACACTACCGCCAGCGCATCGTCGAGTTCGAGCGCCGGCAACTGACACAGAAACGTTAAAACGCAGCGGCAAGCTGCAAGCCTCAAGCTGCAAGCCACGCGCTTGGCTTGGGGCTTTTTATTTGGTTATGTCTGACGCTGCCCTGATTGCCGGATCGGGGCAGCGGCAGACCGTAGGGCGGGTGCAACCCGCCAGTTTCGCCATGGCGGGTTGCACCCGCCCTACGCGCCAACCCATTCCGAGTGAAACAAGTAACGGATACCCGATCTTCTGTTTTCTTGTCGCTTGAGGCTTATTTGCAATGACCGACGTCGCCCAACGAATCGCCGAACTGCGCAACGAACTGGATGCGCATAACTACCGCTACTACGTGCTGGACGAGCCGAGCGTGCCCGACGCCGAGTACGACCGCCTGTTCCGCGAGCTGCAGGCGCTGGAAGCCGAGCATCCGGAGCTGGTTACGCCCGAGTCGCCGACCCAGCGTGTCGGTGGTGAGGCGCTCAGCGCCTTCGGCGAGGTGCGCCATGAGGTGCCGATGCTCAGCCTGGGCAACGCCTTCGAGGAGGACGACCTGCGCGCTTTCGATCGCAGTGTGCAGCATGGCCTGGGCGTTTCGGGCGGCGATCTGTTCGGCGGCGGCGCCGAGGTGGAGTACAGCTGCGAACCCAAACTCGATGGCCTGGCCGTCAGCCTGCGCTACGAGAATGGCCAATTGGTGCGCGGTGCCACGCGCGGCGACGGCAGCACCGGCGAGGACATTACCAGCAATGTGCGCACCATCCGCAACGTGCCGCTCAAGCTGCAGGGCGATGGCTGGCCGCAGGTGCTGGAAGTGCGTGGCGAAGTATTCATGCCCAAGGCCGGCTTCGAGGAGCTCAATGCACGCCAGGCCGAGGCCGGCGGCAAGACCTTCGCCAACCCGCGCAACGCCGCCGCCGGCAGCCTGCGCCAGCTCGATCCGAAGATCACCGCCAGCCGCCCGCTGGAATTCTGCTGCTACGGTGTCGGTCAGGTCAGCGGCGAGCTGCCGGGTACCCAGGTGGCCATGCTGCAGCAGCTCAAGGCATGGGGAGTGCCCATCAGCCGCGAGTTGAAACTGGCCAAGGGCGTCGAGGCCTGCCTGGACTACTACCGCGATATCGGTCAGCGGCGCATGGGCCTGGCCTATGACATCGATGGCGTGGTGTTCAAGGTCAACAATATCGAAGACCAGCAGCAGCTGGGCTTCCGCGCGCGCACGCCGCACTGGGCCATCGCCCACAAGTTCCCTGCGCAGGAAGAGCTCACCGAACTGCTCGACGTGGAATTTCAGGTGGGGCGCACCGGCGCAGTCACCCCGGTGGCGCGGCTCAAGCCGGTCAAGGTGGCGGGCGTGATGGTGGCCAACGCCACCCTGCACAACATGGACGAAGTGGCGCGCCTGGGTGTGATGATCGGCGACACGGTGATCATTCGCCGCGCCGGGGACGTGATCCCGCAAGTGATGGCGGTGGTGCTCGAGCGTCGCCCGGAAAACGCCCGCCCGGTGCACATTCCCGAGCAGTGCCCGGTGTGCGGCTCGGCGGTGGAGCGCACGCAACTGGTCAAGCGCAGCAAGGGCAAGGAGTCGGTCAGCGAAGGCTCGGTGTACCGCTGCGTCGGCCGCCTGAGCTGCCAGGCGCAGCTCAAGCAGGCGATCATCCACTTCGTCTCGCGTCGCGCCATGGATATCGAAGGCCTCGGCGACAAGACCATCGAGCAACTGGTGGACGAGAAGCTGATCGGCTCGCCGGCCGACCTGTACAAGCTGAGCTTCGAGCAGATCATCGGTCTGGAGGGCTTTGCCGAGGTTTCCAGCAACAAGCTGCTGGCAGCCATCGAGAACAGCAAGCGGCCGAGCCTGGCGCGGTTCATCTATGCCCTGGGCATTCCCGACGTGGGCGAGGAAACCGCCAAGGTGCTGGCCCGCTCGCTGGCCTCGCTGGAGCGTGTGCGCCAGGCACTGCCCGAGGTGCTGACCTACCTGCCGGATATCGGCCTGGAAGTGGCCCACGAGATCCACAGCTTCTTCGAAGATGCGCATAACCAGCAGGTGATCAGCGCCTTGCTCGGCGAGTGCGGTCTCGAATTGCAGGACGAGGGTGAGCTGAGCGCCGAGTTCTCCGCCGTGGCCACGCTCGGCGGCATGCTCGACAAGCTGAACATTCCCACCGTCGGCCCAGGTGCCGCGCAGAAGCTGGCCGAGCGCTTCGGCAGCCTGGAAGGCGTGCTGAATGCGGACTGGCTGGACATGCGCCAGGCACTGCCCGAGAGGCAGGCCAAGGCGGTGCGCGAGTTCTTCGACCAGGCGGCCAACGCCCAGCGTGCCCGCGCCATCGAGCAGCAGTTGCGCGAGTTCGGCATGCACTGGCAAAGCGAGAAGAAAGTCGCCGAAGGTCTGCCCCTGGCCGGCCAGACCTGGGTGCTGACCGGCACCCTGGAAGTGATGAGCCGCGACGTCGCCAAGGAAAAGCTGGAAAGCCTGGGCGCCAAGGTGGCCGGCTCGGTGTCGGCCAAGACCCACTGCGTGGTCGCCGGCCCCGGCGCCGGCTCGAAGCTGGCCAAGGCCGGTGAGCTCGGGGTGAAGGTATTGGACGAGGCGCAGTTCCTCGACCAGCTCAAGGCTTACGGTATCGAAGCGTAGGGCGGGTGAAACCCGCCAATGGCGTGCTGGCGGGTTTCACCCGCCCTACGTTCTACAGAGTCAGGCGAAGGTCCGCCGATCTTGTAGGAGCGGCTTCAGCCGCGAAGCTGCCAGCGTGGGGCTAGCGAACGCCCCCGGATTGCACCCGGGCTACGATCCGCTGGGGGTGAAGGTATTGGACGAGGCGCAGTTCCTCGAGCAGCTCAAGGTTTGCGGCATCGAGGCGTAGGGCGGGTGAAACCCGCCATTGGCGCGCTGGCGGGTTTCACCCGCCCTACGTTCTACAGAGGCAGGCGAAGGTCCGCCGATCTTGTAGGAGCGGCTTCAGCCGCGAAGCTGCCAGCGTAGGGCTAGCGAACGCTCCCGGATTGCATCCGGGCTACGATCTGAGCGATGCGACCCGGTGCGCACGGCGCACCCTACCTCCGTCGACACCAACCGTAAGGTGCGCCATGCGCACCTTGGCCTCTGCGATCCTCAAGCGGTGAAGCGCTGATCCAGATAGGCGATGATCGCCTTGGACTCGTACAGCCAGGTGCTCTGGCCGTTTTCCTCGATGCGCAGGCACGGCACCTTGATGCGGCCACCTTGCTGCTCCAGCGCCTGGCGGTGCTCGCCGTCGTGTTTGGCGTCGCGCAGCTGCACCGGCAGGTTGAGGCGGTGCAGTGTGCGCCGTACCTTGACGCAGAACGGGCAGGCGTGGAACTGGTACAGCGCCAGGTTGGCCGCGGCACGCTCGACTTCGGCTTGCGCCTCAGGGCTGCGCTTGAGCTTGCGCGGACGGCTGACCCAGTCGACGAACACGACCAGCTGGCCCAGGCCGATACGAAGGGCTTTGATCAACATCTTTCTAACTCCTGAAATGCCGACGGCCGTTCACCGAAGTGAGCGGCCGTCGTCTTGAGCGGGATCAGCGAACCAGATTGAGGAATTCGCCGCGAGTCGCCGGGTTGGTGCGGAATTCGCCGAGCATCACCGAGGTGACCATGGAAGAGTTCTGCTTCTCCACGCCGCGCATCATCATGCACATGTGCTGCGCTTCGATGACCACCGCCACGCCGAGGGCGCCGGTGACCTGCGCGACCGCTTCGGCGATCTGGCGGCTGAGGTTCTCCTGGATCTGCAGGCGCCGGGCGTACATGTCGACGATGCGTGCCACCTTGGACAGGCCGAGTACCTTGCCGTTGGGCAGGTAGGCTACGTGCGCCTTGCCGATGAACGGCAGCATGTGGTGCTCGCACAGCGAGTAGAGCTCGATGTTCTTGACCAGCACCATTTCGCTGTTGTCGGAGCTGAACAGCGCGCCATTGGTCACTTCCTCCAGCGTCTGCTGGTAGCCGCGGCAGAGGTACTGCATGGCCTTGGCGGCGCGCTTGGGCGTGTCCAGCAGGCCTTCGCGGGATACGTCCTCACCAAGCTGGCCGAGGATCGCGGTGTACTGTTGTTCCAGGGACATGGAAAATCCTGTTGGGTGTCGAATGGGCGCAGGGTAGGGCGCCGACAGGGGCCTGGCAAGAGTGCCAGATTCTCTGATTACTCGTCGCGACCATCCATCATGGTGCGCTTGAGGATGATGTAAACCGCGCCGGTACCACCGTGTTTGGCCAGACAGGAGCTGAAGCCCAGCACCTGCGGGTGTTGGCGCAACCAAGTATTGACGTGGCTCTTGATCATCGGCTTGCGCCCGTCCATGCGCACCGCCTTGCCGTGGGTGACGCGCACGCAGCGGATTTCCAGCTTGGTGGCCTCGGCGAGGAATTCCCACAGCGTGTCGCGCGCCTTCTCGACGCTCATGCCGTGCAGGTCGAGGCTGCCGTCGAAGGGAATCTGGCCAAGCTTGAGCTTGCGCATCTGGCCTTCCTGCATGCCGTTGGCCGCCCAGTACAGGGCGTCCTCGGCGCCGACGTCGATGACGAACTGGTCGGACAGGCCATCCACCTTGATCTCGCCCTGGCTGACGGTCGCAGCCTGGCGCAGGGTGTTGAACTGCTTGCGATCGGGTTTGGGTTTGCCGGTGTCGGCGCGGTCGTGCTTGAGCGGCTTGACGCCGCGCAGCTCGGCCTGGAACAGGGAAAAGTCGTCGTCTTGCATCGGTGGCTCCGCGAAACAGACGGGTATTTTACCCAAATGCCGGCCAGGTAAGCGCAGAAAGACGCAAGCGTAGCAGTCGCTCAGTCGCGCCTCTTCAACAACGATGGCGACAGGCTAAGGTCGCTGGGGCGGCGCAGACGTCTGCGGCAGCGCCGCCAGAAGGCGATGCCGGCCCACAGCAGGAACAGGCCGAGCAACAGCAGGGCGATGGCTTCGCCAATGGAGTCGTTGAGCCCACCCAGGGCCGGCGCTCGCCCAACCAGCGAAGCGACGCCGGCCATCGCCAGGAGAATGCCGAAAGCAGCGAGCAGGGCGCCCAGCGCGGCACCTATGCGCAGGCGCCAGCTTCTCGGCTGGCGAGGGCGCAGACGGCGTGCATCGAAATCGTCGGACAGCTTCATTCCGATTTCCTTTGGCTTATCGGCGGTATGACCGGTCGGTTTCGCCGGGGTTCCGCTGCTCTGGCACGAGCTGGATCAGATCAGCGATTTGGCTTGCGGCACCAGGGTGGCGAAGTTGTCGCCAAGGGCGATCATCTCGATGCGATGCACTTCGGCGGCGGCGATCACGCTGCCGTCCGGCGCGGGCAGGTCGCGGGTGGCGCAGGCGGCATCGACCAGGGTGCAGCGATAACCATAGTCCTTGGCGGCGCGTACCGTGGTGCTGACGCTGGAGTGGGTCATGAAACCGCAGACGATCAGGTCGAGATGGCCGAGGGCCTGCAGGCGATCATGCAGCTCGGTGCCGGCAAAGGCATTGGGCAGGCGTTTCTCCACGACGATTTCGCCGGCCAGCGGTGCTGCTTCCGGCAGGTGGCGGCCGCGCGGGCCGCTGGGGTCGAGCAGGCCGCCGGGAATGCCCAGGTGCTTGACGTGAACGATGTCGCTGCCGGCTGCTCGGGCGGCGGCCAGCAGGCTGGCGATCTCCGCCAGTGCAGGGTCCAGGCCGGGAAGCGCCAGTACGCCGCTGCGGTACTCTTCCTGGGCATCGATGATCAGCAAGGTCGCATTGCTCAGGCTGGCCGGTGCGTGGCCACGACCGGTGAGCTGGAACATGGTTTGCGGATGGGACATCTCGGGCTCCTGGCTGATGGTGATGATGTGCCATTGTCCGCTTGCCAGCGCGGTCTGTGAACCTCTATCTGCGCCAATGCTTGCCCAGTGCCTTGCGCCGGAGCAGAATCGGAACTGCCCCGAAGGAGTTGGGGTCGTACGCAAAAGGAGTTGCCATGTCACTTTTTTCGCAGCTATCCCCGCATTTCTGGCTCTTGTTTTCCATCGCCGTGTCCGTGGCGGTGCTGCGCGAGTTGCGCCGCCCCGACGAAGGGGGGCCGCGGCGCAAGCGAAGAGGTTGATGAGCGCTCGTCAGGCGCTCGTTCATGCGCTGACCACCTGCACTGGGCTAAACTTCCGCACTTTTCATCCGGAGGCCGCCCGTGACCGCTCTCTCTACCCGTTTACGCACCCTGCGTGATTACATCCGTTGGGCCGTCAGCCGTTTTCAGGCCGAGCAGCTGTTCTTCGGCCATGGCACCGACAACGCCTGGGACGAGGCGCGCCAACTGGTGCTCGGCGCATTGCACCTGCCCTGGGAAATCTCCGACGCCTACCTCGATTGCCGCCTGGAAGACGACGAGCATGCCCACCTGCAGGCATTGCTCAAGCGCCGGATCGAAGAGCGCGTCCCGACCGCCTACCTGCTCGGCGAAGCCTGGTTCTGTGGCCTGCCGTTCGTGGTCGATGAGCGCGTGCTGGTACCGCGCTCGCCGATCGCCGAGCTGATCGATCGTCACTTCTCCCCGTGGCTGCCTGCCGAGCCAGCGCGCATTCTCGACCTGTGCACTGGCTCCGGCTGCATCGGCATCGCCTGCGCCTACGAGTTCCCCGAGGCAGAAGTGGTGCTCGGCGACCTGTCGTTCGATGCGCTGGAGGTGGCCAACCTCAATATCGAGCGCCACGGGCTGGAGGAGCGGGTCTACTGCGTGCAGGGCGATGGCTTTGCCGAGCTGCCGGGGCAGCGTTTCGACCTGATCGTCTCCAATCCGCCCTATGTCGATGCCGAGGATTTCGCCGACATGCCGGCCGAATACCAGCACGAGCCCGAGATGGGCCTGGCCTGTGGCGATGACGGGCTGGATCTGGTGCGACGCATGCTGGCCGAAGCGGCCGATCACCTGACCGAGCGCGGCGTGCTGATCGTCGAAGTGGGCAACAGCCAGGTGCACGTCGAGGCGCTGTATCCGGAGGTGGACTTCACCTGGCTGGATTTCCAGCGCGGCGGGCACGGCGTGTTCCTGCTGGCGGCCAAGCAGTGCCGTGAGCATCAGGCGCTGTTTCGTTCGCGAGTGAAGGGCTGATCGACATTTTTCGCGGCTGAAGCCGCTCCTACTGGGGGCGCGTAGTTGCGTAGGGTGGATGTCGCTTTTTACATCCACCACAACGTTGGATCGATAGCGCGCGATCCACCCTACGGGCTGTAGGAGCGGCTTCAGCCGCGATGAATCAGCGCGTGGCGATCCAGATCAGCAACCCGGCCTGAAACAGGCTGAACGCCACCAGGCAGGTGATGGTGAAGCGCAGGCCGCTGTCTTCGCGCTTGAGGCGCTCAAGCCGATCTTCCAGCTTGCGCAGCTTGACGTCCTGCTCCTGCAGCGTCTGGTCAGCCTGCTGCAGCATCGCCGCGGCGTCTAGCAACTCGACGATCTGCACCTTTTCGGCATGCCAGTCGCCGTGCAGCGAGCTGACCCGCGGTGCGCTGTAGAAGGGCTTGAGCTGCAACGGGTCGCTGTATTCGATGGTAAAACCCTGCGCCTTCAGCGCGTGATCACGGCGGGCGCGAGCGGCCTCGTTGAAGTTGTCCTTGGTCGGCAGGGCGCCGCCCTCGACCTGATAGTGCGCGTACTGCCTGCGTGCCCAGGCGATGCCCTGCGCCATGAGAAAGCGCCCCAGGCCGCGGTTGGCCGGCTCCACGCTCAGGCCCTTGTCCGGGCCGAAGCGAACTTCCTTGCGCTGATGATCGGCCCAGACTTCCAGCAGGTTGGTCTGACGATGCAGGCGCTGGCCAGGCACCTGGATGGTCAGGCGCAACAGGCTGGTGTCCCTGGCGTGCCGCTCCACCCGGCCGAGCTGGACGAAGCGCAGCGGCCGCGGCCCGGTTTCCCGGTCCACGGGCAGCGGCGCCAGGCGCAGCAGGCTGAACTGCTCGGCTGGCAGGTCGGACCAGGGGTGCGCTGCTGCAGGGGTTTCGCCTGTGCCGGTTTCGGCGTCGGCGGCTTGCGCCTGCGGGGCTGGGTTCTCGCTCATGGGCGTCCTGTGTACGGGGCGGTGGCCTTCAATGCGTTATCGGCCATTTTCCTCGGCACTGGAGCGAATGAAGGCAACGATCCGCTCGCCCAGTGCACGGGCCAAGGGTAGCTGCGGATCGTCATAGGACGCCAGCTGTTCGTTCCAGGGCGCAGGCGTGATGCGCATGATGTGATTCATGCCGGGGATCAGCGCCAGTTCGGCATCGGGTTTGGCCTGCTTGAGCGCTTCGGCGTTGTCCGGGCTGACCTGCGCATCGTGGGTGCCCTGCACGATCAGGGCGGGCATTTGTAGCGCGGCGAAGTTCTCCGCCGGGTCCTGGCGCAGCAGGCTGATCAGGTAGGGCTGTACGCTCGGTCGATATACCACCTGCAGCTCCTTGGGCACTTTCGGCTGCAGCTTGCCGCGAATCAGATTGGCGAGAATGTGCCGGCTCTCGGCCAGTAGCTGTGGTGGCAGGCGCATGGCCAGTTGCATGTCCAGCACCTGGCCGATGGGGTAGGCAGGGCCGGCGATGGAAACCAGTGCATCGGCCTGGCTGGCGGGCGCGGCCAGACTGGCGATCAGCGCGCCCTCGCTGTGGCCGATGAGAATCAGCCGGTCGAAGCGTGGATCGTCCCTGAGCAGCCTGGCCCAACCTTCGGCGTCGGCCACGTAGCGCTCGACGCTGAGGTCCTTTTCATCCGGCGTCGCGGCACGGCTGGCTGCCACGCCGCGCTTGTCGTAGCGCAGGCTGGCGATGCCATTGCGCGCCAGGACCTGGGCCAGCTTCTTCAGCGCATCGTTATGACCGCCCTCGGGATTGTTGCCGTCGCGGTCCGTGGGGCCGGAGCCGGCGATCAGCAGCGCCACCGGCAGCGGCTTGTCGCTTTGCGGAACGAGCAGGCTGCCGTACAGGGTGCCCTGGTCGGTATCAAGGCTGATGGGCTGTTGGCGGGTGGTGCTGGCCTGGGCCAGGCCGGTGATCAGGGTGAGGGACAAGAGCAGGGCTCGCAGCATGATGAGGGTAGGGTAGTGGCAGGTTGGCATTGGACGCATCCGAACGAGCAAGGTTCGGGGTGAACTGCAAGTAGGTGGCAGGTATACTCGCCCACCTTGTGATTCGGGCCTGCGCAGTGCCGGGCCTGAGCTGAATCTCGCGGAGCGTCTTCCCATGTCCGGCAATACCTACGGCAAGCTGTTCACCGTCACCACCGCTGGCGAAAGCCATGGCCCGGCGCTGGTCGCCATCGTCGACGGTTGCCCGCCCGGTGTCGAGATCTCCCTGGAAGACCTGCAGCGCGACCTCGACCGCCGCAAGCCCGGCACCAGCCGCCACACCACGCAGCGCCAGGAGGCCGACGAGGTGGAAATCCTTTCCGGCGTGTTCGAGGGCAAGACCACCGGCTGCGCCATCGGCCTGCTGATCCGCAATACCGACCAGAAGTCCAAGGACTATTCGGCGATCAAGGATCTGTTCCGTCCGGCGCATGCCGACTACACCTACCACCACAAGTACGGCATCCGCGACTACCGTGGCGGTGGCCGCAGCTCGGCGCGCGAAACTGCCATGCGCGTGGCGGCCGGTGCCATCGCCAAGAAGTACCTGGCCAGCCAGGGTATCGTCATCCGCGGCTACATGAGCCAGCTCGGCCCCATCGAAATCCCGTTCAAGACCTGGGATTCGGTGGAGCAGAACGCCTTCTTCAGCCCTGACCCGGACAAGGTACCGGAGCTGGAGGCCTACATGGATCAGCTGCGCCGTGACCAGGATTCAGTCGGCGCGAAGATCACCGTGGTTGCCGAAGGGGTGATGCCGGGGCTCGGCGAGCCGATCTTCGACCGCCTCGACGCCGAACTGGCCCACGCGCTGATGAGCATCAACGCGGTCAAGGGCGTGGAGATCGGCGCCGGCTTCGCCTGCGTCGCCCAGCGCGGCACCGAGCATCGTGACGAACTGACCCCGGAAGGTTTCCTCTCCAACAACGCCGGCGGCATCCTCGGTGGCATCTCCAGCGGCCAGCCGATCGTCGCCCACCTGGCGCTCAAGCCAACCTCCAGCATCACCACACCGGGGCGCTCGATCGACGTCGACGGCAATCCGGTGGACGTCATCACCAAGGGCCGTCACGACCCTTGCGTCGGCATCCGCGCTACGCCGATTGCCGAGGCGATGATGGCCATCGTGCTGATGGATCACCTGCTGCGTCACCGTGGGCAGAACGCCGACGTGCGCGTCACCACGCCGGTGCTGCCGCAGCTATGAGTGGCAAGCTGCAGGCTGCAAGCTACAGGCCGTTACCGCGGCTTCCTGAAGCCTGCGGCCTGTAGCCTGTGGCTGCTCTTCCTTACTGGCGGCTGTCCGCTTTCTACTTCTTCTACTTCGCCCTGCTCGGAGGGACGGCGCCCTTTCTGGCCCTGTACTTCGATCACCTGGGCTTTTCCCCGGCGCGCATCGGCGAGCTGATCGCCATTCCCATGCTGATGCGCTGCGTAGCGCCGAATCTGTGGGGCTGGCTGGGCGACCATACCGGCCAGCGTCTGCTGATCGTGCGTCTCGGTGCGCTGTGCACGCTGCTGTGCTTTACCGGCATCTTCCTCGAGCAGAGCTACGCCTGGCTGGCGCTGATCATGGCCACCCATGCCTTCTTCTGGCACGCGGTGCTGCCGCAGTTCGAGGTCATCACCCTGGCCCATCTGCGCGAGCAGGCGGCGCGCTACAGCCAGATTCGCCTATGGGGCAGCATCGGTTTCATCGTCGCCGTGGTCGGTCTCGGCCTGCTGTTCGAATGGCTCAGCCTGGACGCCTATCCGGCAGCGCTGGTGGCGATCATGGCCGGCATCGTCGTCGGCAGTTTCTGGGTGCCCAACGCCCAGCCGCTGCAGCGGCCGAATGTGCCGGAGCAGGGTGGTTTCCTGCAGCAACTGCGCCGTCCCGGCATTCTCGCGTTCTACCTTTGCGTTGCGCTGATGCAACTGAGCAACGGGCCTTACTACACCTTTCTCACCCTGCACCTGGAGGGCGTCGGCTACAGCCGCGGCGCCATCGGTCTGTTCTGGGCACTGGGGGTGGTGGCGGAGATTCTGCTGTTTCTGCTCATGGCGCGGCTGCTGCAACGCTACTCGCTGCGTGTCGTGCTGCTGGCCAGCTTCCTGATCACTGCGCTGCGCTGGCTGCTGCTGGGCAATCTGGCGCAGTACCTGCCGGTGCTGCTGCTGGCGCAGTGCATGCACGCGGCCACCTTCGGCGCTTTCCATGCCGCCTGCATCCACTTCGTGCAGCGCAGTTTCGCCGATCGTCAGCAAGGCCAGGGGCAGGCGCTTTACGCCAGCCTGGCCGGTATCGGCGGCGCCCTCGGGGCGCTGTACTCCGGTTACAGCTGGAAGGGGCTGGGCCCGGCCTGGACCTTCGCCATCGCCAGTCTGGTAGCCTTGCTCGCAGCCTTCGTCATTGCCACCCGTCTGCCGCCCGAGCGGCCCTGAATCGAGTGAACCGTCATGAGCAGCCTCGCCGTCCACCTGCACACCTCACCGGAACTGCCGAACAAGGTCCTCAACCATGCCGCCGACATCGCCAGCACCCTGGCGGCGGTGGGCCTCGACTATCGCCAGGTGGAGCTGCCGGCTGCATTGCGCCCGGGCTGCGAGCAGGCCGAGTTCGACCAAGCCTATGGCCTGTGGCTGCAGGCGTTCATGGGCAATGAGGGGCATGTGCAGCAGGAGCTGTTCAACCTGCAGCGCAACCATCCGCAGAAGCTGGAGCTACGTGCGCGCTACCTGGATGAGCAGGTGCAGGCTTCGACCTGCGCCTGGCTGTTCATCGGCGGTTTCGCTCAGCTCAGCGTGCATCTGGATGGCTACGTCTACCGGCTGCAAGGCGAGCGTGGCGATCTGCTGACCTTGCCGGCCGGCACCCGCCACTGGTTCGATCTGGGCGAGGAGCCGCATGCGCTGGTGCTGCGCCTGAGCCAGAGCGATGAGACGCCGGAGCGCACCGGGGACGATATCGCCAGCCGTTTCCCTCGGCTGGAGGCGTGAGGGAACCGGCGTAACGCCAGCTATCCTGGGAAGGCAACCTTTCGGACAGGAGCTTCGTCATGGGTTCTACCTTCAACGGGCTGATCGGCCTGATCATCCTGGCCCTGGATATCTGGGCGATCGTCAACGTGATCAAGAGCAACGCCGAGAGCGGAATCAAGATCCTGTGGATTCTGCTGATCGTGCTGCTGCCCGTGATCGGCCTGATCATCTGGGCGCTGATGGGCCCGCGCGGGAGCGTCAGGCTATGAGCCGCCTGTGGCTGCTGGCCCTGGCGCTGCTGCCTCTCTGGGGGGCTGCGGCGGAGACTGCCGATGCCTGGCAGGCATTGCGCGAAGGTCGCGCAGTGCTGCTCATGCGCCATGCCATGGCACCGGGTACCGGCGATCCGGCCAATTTTCGCCTCGGGCAATGCGAAACCCAGCGCAACCTCAACGCTCAGGGCCGCGCCGAGGCCCGGCGCTGGGGTGAACTGCTGGCCAGCCAGGGGATCGAGCGACCACGTTTGCTCAGCAGTCGCTGGTGCCGCGCGCTGGACACCGCCAGCGGCATGCAGCTCGGCCCGGTGCAACCCCTGGCCGCGCTGGACTCGTTTTTCGGGCGACCTGAAGACGGTGCCGAGCAGACCGCCGAGCTGATTCGCAGCATCAACGCACTGCCGGCCGGTGAGCCTCTGGTGCTGGTGTCCCATCAGGTGAATATCACCGCCTTGACCGGGATCTTCCCCGCCTCGGGCGAGGGTTTGATCCTGCCTTTGCCGCTGCGCCCGCAGGTTCAGCCTCTGGCGCGCGTGCCCGCGCCATGATTACCAGGGCAGTCGTGCCTGCACGGGCTGCAACACGCCTTCAAGTTCCAGCAACTGCTGCTTGCGCGGCAGGCCGCCGGCATAACCGGTCAGGCTGCCGTCGCGGCCGATCACGCGGTGGCAGGGCACGATGATGGAGATCGGGTTGGCGCCGTTGGCCGTGCCTACCGCGCGTACGGCCTGTGGCTTGCCGATGACTCCGGCCAGCTCGGAATAGCTGCAGGTACGGCCGTAGGGAATGGCCTGCAAGGCCTGCCAGACCGCCTGCTGAAAGGCCGTGCCTCTGGGCGCCAGGCGCAGTTCGAACTGACGGCGCTTGCCGGCGAAGTATTCGTCGAGCTGGCGGCGAACGGCATCCAGCTCACGGCTAGCGGGCTGCCAGCCTGCCTCGATGCGCCAGGGCCGGCTGTCCAGCTCCATCAGCAGCAACTGCAGGCCGCTTTCGTCACCTGCGATGAACAGCGGCCCGATGGGGCTGTCGTGGTGGCGGTAATGCATGGTCAACCTCCCGAGTAACAGTGCCAGAGATGCGCAGCCGCGTACGCCCGCCAGGGGCGCCAGGCTTCGGCGCGGATTTTCAGACGGCGCGCATCGATGCCGCCGGCTCCCCAGACCGGCGCCTTGAGCAGGCCCAGATCGCTGGCGGGAAAGGCATCGGCTTCACCGAAGGCGCGCAGGGCGATGTACTCCGCGGTCCACGGGCCGATGCCGGGCAGGGCACACAATCGCTCGATCAGCGCTGCGCTGCCTTCTTGCAGATCGAGCTTGAGGCTGCCATCGGCAATTCGTGCAGCGAAATGCTGCAGGCACTGCACGCGCTTGCCGGGCATGCCGATGCCGGTCAGATCGGCCTCGGCAAGCGCCTGCGGCGTCGGGAACAGGCGGTTGATGTCCAGCGCTTGCTGCGTCTCGATCGGCGTGCCGACACGCTGCACCAGGCGCCCGACTATGGTGACTGCCGCCTTGACCGTGACCTGCTGGCCAACGATGGCGCGTACTGCCTGCTCGAACGGATCGAAGGCCACGGGCAGGCGCAGGCCGGGGTTGCGCTGCAGCAGTGGCGCGAGCAGTTCGTCGGCGCTCAGGTGCAGGGCAATTGCCTCGGGCTCGCTGTCGAGATCGAACATGCGCCGCACGCGCTGTTCGAGTTGATCCAGATGTGCGGGCGAGGCCAGGTGGCAGCGCAGTTCCAGTGCATTCTGCCCAGGCAGCGGGGCAACCCGAAACCAGCCGGGTGTGCCGTCGATGCTGAAGCCGCGGCTATAGCTATCCGCGCCCAGCGACTCCAGGCCGGGAATCGCGCGCAGTGCGAAGTGACCGTGGAATTGTTGCCAGTTCCACGGCGGTTGATAGGGCAGAAGCAGGGTAATGATGTTCATGGCTGGCACCCTAGCGCGGCGTTCGGGTGTTGTCAGCGTGAAGATGACTTTCAAACTGCGACGATCTTGCCTGTGTGCGGGGGCGCGGTGCGCACGGCGCACCCTACATGAAGCGCGTTCCAGGCGCACGGGCTTGACGTAGGGTGCGCCGCGCGCACCAGGGGAGCCAGCTGCGATACATGGCAGCACGGCTCAACGGCACCCTAGGCGCCACGTTGATACCGCCCCGGCGTGATGCCTTTCCAGCGCTTGAAGGCGTGGATGAAATTGGACAGCTCGCCATAGCCCAGGCGTTCGGCGATTTCCTCCAGGCTCAGGCCGCCTGCTGCGAGCAGTTCCTCGGCCAGGGCCTGGCGCACTTCGTCCTGCAGGGCACGGAAGCTGGTGCCTTCCTCTATCAGGCGGCGACGCAGGGTGCGGCTGCTCAGATGCAGGCGACCTGCCACCTGCTCCATGTCGGCAATCTGCCCCGGCGACTGCAGCAGCAACTGACGTACGCGCCCGGCCAGGCCCTGGTGCCATTGATGGCGCGCCAGCAACGCCTGGCATTGCTGCTCGCAGGCGCTGACCAGGTGCGGGTTGGCCCGCGGCAAGGGGTTGTCCAGCAGATCGGCGGCAAAGCCCATTCGATTGCGCGGTGCGCCGAAGCGCGGCACCTGACCGAAGGCGGCGATAAAGGGTGAGACGTCAGCTGGTGCAGGCTGGCGCAGCTCCAGCGCGAGCAATGGCAGCGCACTGCCCAGCAATTCGCGCACGACCACCAGGGCACCGAGCATGTCGCGCTGCACGATGAAATCATGCAGCGCCGGGGGCAGGGCGCTGTCGTCGAAGTTCAGGCTGGCGATGGCGTCATCCAGGCTCAGGCTGATGCGGGTGAAGGCATAGGTCAGGCCGTGGTAGCGCAGCCCCAGTTCGGCCGCCTGGCGTACCGTGGCGCTGCTGAGAATGGCGTAGCCCCAGGCGCCGTAGGTGGTCAGGTGGTAGCGCCGGCCGGCCTGCAGGCCCAGATCGTCGACGTCGGGCAGCGCCTCGATCAGGTTGGCGATCAGCTGCAGTTCACGCTGCGCCTCGACTTCGCCATTCAGGCTGGCGAGTTGCACGGGGCTGAGCCCCGTATCGTGCAGGCAGCTGTCCAGGCTCAGGCCGAGGTCGAGCCCCAGTTGGGTCAGCAGCTGGATGCTGGTGATGCTGCGCCGGGCGGGCCAGGGTGCTGACATCGATTGTCCGAAAATCACAATATTCTGGCCGACTATGCCATAACCCAGGCTTGGCGGGGCCAGTAGCATCTGCTCATCGCTCACCAAGGTCGGGGAGACCACAATGCACAACAACCCCCGTACGAAGGCGCCCTGGCGCGTAGTGATCATCGGCAGCGGCTTTGCCGGCCTGGGCCTGGCCATGCAGCTGCGCAAGGCCGGTGAGGACGACTTCCTGTTGCTGGAAAAGGCTGGCGAGGTCGGCGGTACCTGGCGCGACAACAGCTATCCGGGCGCCGCCTGCGATGTGCCTTCGCACCTGTATTCCTTCTCCTTCGAACCCAAGCACGACTGGTCGCGCAAGTTCGCCCCGCAGGCGGAAATCCACGCCTACATCCTGCAGTGCGTGGAAAAGCACCGGCTACGCCCGCATATCCGCCTGAACAGCGAAGTGCAGGGCGCCGAGTTCGACACCGGGCGCGGCATCTGGCGGGTCGAGCTGGCAGGTGGCGAGGTGATCGAGGCGCAGGCCCTGGTCAGTGCCTGCGGCCAGCTCAATCGCCCGGCCTATCCGAAGTTGCCCGGGCTGGAGAACTTTCGTGGCGAGGCCTTTCATTCGGCGCGCTGGCGGCATGATCTCGACCTGAGCGGCAAACGCGTGGCGGTGATCGGCACCGGCGCGTCGGCGATCCAGTTCGTGCCGCAGATCCAGCCGAAAGTCGCCAGCCTGAGCCTGTTCCAGCGCTCGGCCGCTTATGTGCTGGCCAAGCCGGATCGCCGTTATCGCCCCTGGGAAATCGCCTTGAAACAGCGTCTGCCCCTGCTGCAACGCGCTGACCGCCTGCTGCAGTACCTGCACCATGAGGCGCGGGCAGTCGCCTTCATCCGCTTTCCCTGGCTGATGCGCCTGTTCCGTCACAGCTTCACCCGCCACCTGCGGCGGCAGATGCCCGATGCCGGCAAGCGTGCCCAGTTGCAGCCGGACTACCCCATGGGCTGCAAGCGCATCCTGATCAGCAACGACTACTTCCCGGCGCTTGCACAGGCCAATGTCGAGATCGTCGACGCGGCGATCCGCGAGGTGCGCGAGCATTCGCTGGTGACGGCCGATGGCCGCGAGCATCCCTGCGATGTGCTGATCTACGGCACTGGTTTCACCGCCACCGATTTTCTCGCGCCGATGCGCATTCGCGGCCTCGATGGCGTGGACCTGAACCAGGCCTGGCGCGATGGCGCCGAGGCCTACAAGGGCATCAGCGTCAGCGGCTTTCCCAACCTGTTCCTGCTCTACGGGCCGAACACCAACCTCGGCCACAACTCCATTCTCTATATGCTGGAGAGCCAGTACGCCTACGTGATGGGCTGCCTGCAGGCGCTGCGCGAACAGGGGCTACGCTATCTCGACCTGCGCCCGACGCTGCAGCGCAGCTACAACGCAGAGCTGCAGCAGGCGACTCATCGAACGATATGGGAGCAGGGGTGCGACAGCTGGTACAAGACCGCTACCGGCAAGAACACCAACAACTGGCCGGGCTTCACCTTCACCTATCGCCTCATGACCCGTACACCGGAGCTTGCCGACTATGACTGCGTCCGCTGACTTCAAAGCCCCAGCCGCCGAGCAGATGCTGCTGCGCGGCCTGTTGCGCGGCTTTCTGCGCCTGTTCTTCCGTGGCCTGGTGCGGCCGCCGATGCCGGTGGCCGGGCAGCGGCGGGTGCTGCGTGCACTCACCACCATCACCCTGACGCCGCGTGGCGTAACGCGCAGTGCCGATACCCTGGCCGGACGCCGCTGCGAATGGCATCGGCCGCCTGTCAGCAACGGCGGCGTGCTGCTCTATCTGCATGGCGGCGCCTTCATGATCGGCGGGCCGGATACGCATCGGGGCATCTGCGCCAGCCTGGCCAAGCGCGGCGCCCTGGAGGTCTGCGCGCTGGATTACCGTCTGGCCCCGGAGCATCCCTATCCGGCGGCGCGCGATGATGTGGTGGCGGCCTATCAGGCGTTGCTGGAGGCAGGCTATAGGCCCGAACAGATCGCCATTGGCGGCGACTCGGCGGGAGGCAACCTGAGCCTGGTCGGCTGCCTGCGCATCATCGAGCTCGGCCTGCCGGCGCCTGCCGCACTGGTGTGCTTCTCGCCCGCCACCGATTTCACCGGCGAGCAGATGCACGAGCCGCCGGCCGGCGACCCGTTGATCCACCCACGCTGGATCGAACAGGCTGCCGAGCTGTATTGCCCCGCCGACCTGCCGCGCGACGATCCGAGTTTGTCGCCGCTGTTCGCCGACCTCAGCCCACTGCCACCGACGTTGATCCAGGTGGGCGAAGACGAGTTGTTGCTGAATGACAGCCTGCGCCTGGCCGAACGCGCCAAGGCCGCCGCAGTGGATGTGCGTCTGGAGCGCTATCCGGGGTTGTGGCATGTGTTTCAGGCGCATGTTGGCATGTTGCGCGCTGCGGATTACGCCATCGCCCGCGTGGCGGCCTTTCTTCGTGAGCGGGGGGTGTGATGAACAACATGCTCATCAGCGGCGCTGCATCGGGCATTGGCGCCGCCACCGCGCGGCTGTTCCATGCGCGCGGCTGGCGCGTCGGCTTGCTCGACGTCGATGAAAGGGCGCTGACAGCCTTGGCCGCCGAGCTGGGCGGCGCCTGGCATGCGCCGCTGGATGTGGTCGATGGCGCAGCGGTGAAAACCGCGCTGGCCGACTTCTGCGCGCAAAGTGGCGGTCGCTTGCGCCTGTTGTTCAACGGCGCCGGCATTCTGCGCACCGGTGCTTTCGCCGATATCGAGCTGGAGCAGCATGCACGCCTGGTAGAGATCAATGTGCTCGGCGTGCTCAATCTTTGCCATGCGGCCTATCCCTATCTCAAAGTCACGCCAGAGGCGCAAGTGATCAATATGGGCTCGGCCTCGGCGCTCTATGGCGTACCACAGCTGGCCAGCTACTCGGCCAGCAAGTTCGCCGTACGCGGGCTGACCGAGGCGCTGGAGCTGGAATGGCGTGAACACGGCATTCGCGTGGGTGACCTGATGCCGCCATTCGTCAACACACCGATGGTTCGCAGCCAGGCGCAGCGTCCGGCGGTGATGCAGCGCCTGGGCGTACGCCTGGAGGCCGAGCAGATCGCCGAAGCGGCCTGGAAGCAGGCTCACGCCCATCGCGTGCATCGCCCGGTGGGCCTGCAGTTCGGGGTGCTGTTCAACCTCGGGCAGGTCACGCCGGGTTGGGCCAACCGGCTGTTGATGGGCTGGCTCAGCCGCCGCTAGTTCGTTGTGCCTCGCCTGGGCTGGCCAATTGCCGCTGGTCGCCGGCTTTGTCACAAAGGCTTTCTGCATGACGCGAAACCCTCGCTCACCGGCTATCCTCGAAGAGACGGTTTCAGTCCGGCGCTCTGCCGGGCAGTCGTCGATACGCTTGCAGTAGACACGTCGAGCAGCTGCTCGATTCTCGGGGCGGCGCCGTCCGGGTGTTTCTAAGTTCCATTTTTAGAGACGTTCGGCAGGGCCGCGACACCGTCCTTGGGACGGTTGCATTGGGAAAGCGGTTAATCCATCCATAGCCTGAGAGGGGGTCGTTTATGAGCACAGCCTTCCACGAAGACTCCAGCACTTCGGTGCTGCGTCGGATGAAAGAAGGGGGATTCGACTTCGCCCAGTTTCACCCGATCGAGTTCTACGCCATTTTCCCCGATGAAGAACGGGCCAGAATGGCAGCCAGAAACTTTCGCGGCGAGTCGCTCAACGCTCAGATATCCGCCCGCGAGGACGGCGTCTGGCACCTGCAGATCAGCAAAGTGATGTACGCCACCCATGCCGGTATCGGCGAGTTCGAACATGACCTGGAATCCATCGTCGTCCCGCTGGGCGGCAAGATGGATGGCTGGGGCGTCACGCAGGAGGTGAAAGCGTCAGCCATGCGTTAAAGGTGAATGCAGCGGCATTCGCCGACACAGACCATCGGCCGGCTGTCCGGCCGGTGGCTTCAACTACCCAGCCCACCTCGACTTGCCAATCCTTCTCGCGCAGACTGCGCGGCGGAGGTGCTCATGGCCGATGTTCTGATCCTGACTCATATCGATTATTGCCCGCCAGCCCATCTGGCGCAGGTGCTGCAGGCCCGTGCTTGTAGCTTCGACGTGCTGCGCGTCGACCTGGGTGAACTGCACGGTTACGACCTGGAGCGGCCCAAGGCGGTTGCCGTGATGGGCGGGCCGATGAGCGTCAACGACCCGCTGCCCTGGATAGCCGACGAAGTGGCTGCGCTGCAGCGTTTCATCGCGCGTGACATTCCCATCATCGGCCACTGCCTGGGCGGCCAACTGCTGGCCAAGGCACTAGGTGCCGGCGTGCACCGCATGCCCTATACCGAAGCCGGCTGGCAGATCATCGAGCGTCGTGCGCAAGCCGCTGGCAGCCCCTGGCTGGCGCATTTGCCGGAGTCGTTCAGCATCTTCCAGTGGCATGGCGACACCTTCTCGCTACCTGAAGGTGCTCAACCCCTGCTAAGCAGCCGCTGGTGTGACAACCAGGGGTTCGCCTGGGGCGAGAAGATACTGGCCCTGCAAGGGCATCCGGAAATGACCGAAGAGTGGGTTGAACTGTGGCTCGACGACTGGGCGCACCTGCTCGATGTCAGCCAGCCCAGCCAGCAGAGCGTCGCCGAGATGCGCGAAGGCCTGAGCGAGAAGGTCAGCGCGCTGAATCAAGTCGCTGAAGGTTTCTACGTGCACTGGCTGGAGCTGGCGGGGCTTTGAGGCTGGAGAAGGCCAAGGCGCGATAGGCGCTTGGCCAGCGCTCAAAGCTCGTCAGGGATCAACGCCAGCAGGTCGGTTACCCCAACATCCACACCGGCCTGGCTCAACAGTGTCGTCGCCTGGCCTCTGTGATGTGTCTGGTGGTTGAACAGGTGCATCAGCAGGGCGAAGAAGTGCTTCTGTGCTGACACACCCTTCATGTTGCGGTAGCTCAGCGGCTGATCCAGATGTTCTTCGCCCATCTCGGTGGCCAGGGCTTCGATGCACTCGTCCAGGCGCCTGCGCAATAGGGTGAGCGCGCGTATATCCGCTGCCATCGGCTGATCCAGCCGCGTCGGCTTTTCCAGCCCTGCAAGTACCTGCAATGCCCGGAAGTTCGCTGGGTGTTCGGCGTAGCGCTCCAGCCAGATGCGGTCAGCTACTACCAGATGATTGAGCGTGCCGAGTATCGAGCCAAAGAACGCACCACGCTCGGCCCTCAGCACTTCGTCGGGCAGGGTGGACGCCGCCGTGTAGAGCCGTTCATTCATCCAGCTGTTGTAGCGCGCCATCAGGCGGATATGGTCAATGCGTTGCATGTCGGCCTTTTATCCCATCCCAGTGAGCGAAGCGAACGATTTGAATTGTTAGGCTGTTAGTAATTTTCTTCGATGATTTTAATTTGCCAATCATCCCAATTTTTAACTCCAAGTGCGTCGATAGTAGAATTAGGGTGATTTTTTATCCACCAAGATGCTACGGCCTCATATTCTTGTGCGTTTAATTTGAATGGTTCCCAATTTCCCATTCTTGAGTCTTGATCGCAAGGATCGGAACCTTTTTGGAAAAATTCATTTAGAAAGTCAAAAGGAGGGAAGAAGGGCGAGCACTCAACGACGCCGAAAATCCCATAAAGAACTTTGGTGTTTTCGGTCAGTACCTTTTTTGCACGTTCGATTCTCATAACTGCGGTAGCCTAACGTTTGGTTAAGGGGCGGGCTTTAGCCCGTCCCAGTGAGCGAAGCGAACGGTTTGATTGTTAGCTGCTAGCCAATGCCGCTTTCTATTTTTTCAATTTCTACTTTGCTTAGAGGGCGCCAATCGAGCTCCCGAATGCCATAGTCCATAAAAGCATATTCGTATGCTTCTTCAAGTGACCACATTAGATGGTCGCCTTCTATAATGTTTCTTTCAAAATCTATATACCTTATTTCAAGGTAGAAGATTTGCCCTTCTGTGCTTGCAAGTCCAAATAGGACGATCGACGTAACTTCCGGCCTGAAATCATCCGGATGCCTTACGTGAGCGAATAGATACTTGGGTGATTCAATCATGGCAGCTAACGTTTGGTTAAGGGGCGGGCTTTAGCTCGTCCCAGTGAGCGAAGCGAACGGTTTGAATGCTGTAATGGACTCTCCCCGCGCCGCAGTTCTATACCGAGAACGGTGGT
>VFQQ010002015.1_pt1 | contig 25170 bp, 24 predicted proteins | sample 3512341 | NCBI WGS metagenome assembly VFQQ01 (sample SAMN10412373, study PRJNA504923) | tailings metagenome | isolation source: Relicate 2 Philex TSF1 revegetated site | place: Philippines: Tuba, Benguet | collected 2017-08-29 | reverse complement strand
TCCTCGACGGCCAGGATCGCCGTGTTGAACGTACCGGTCGCTACGTCATAGACGGGCTTCGGCACCGCCTCGTCCAGCTTGCCGCTGACGGCCGTGCCGGCCGCCGGCAGTGTCGCCACCATGGCTTTCAGTTCCGCGTGCGCGGCATCGAGTTGCGGCTTGAACCGGGCGATCACCTCGCGATTGGTTTCACCGCACGCGGCGAGCGCCAGCGGAAACAGGGCGATCAGGGTGGCACGGCGCAGCATGGCGAACTCCCGTCTCATTGAATCAGATGCACCTTTCGCCGCGCTGGGCGGATGGTGAGCGTCACGCCGGCATCAAAGCGCAACGAGTCCTGTTCGATGCCGTCAGCGAAGACGACGCCGTTCTCCATGCGCGATTCGATCGCGAGCGGCTGGCCTTCGGTGATGTCGCCGTGGGTGAGCTTTGCCGAGAAACCCTTGCCCGGCCAAGCCTCGCGCACCGCAAAACGCAGGCGATCATCGGCCGGGTCGAAGGCAGCCTTTTCGCCCTGCAGCGATTTCAGCCAGCCGCTCGACCCCGTGCCGGTCGCCACGATCAAGCCGGATGACGACTGCTCGTGCTCCTGGCCCTTGAAGTAGAGGCGATAGCGCGCGGACTGATGGTTCGGCACGCCGACGAAAATCTCGTTGAGACCATAGATCGTCTGCTTGTCCGAGGTGACGCCCTCGGCCAGCGTCGCATCGCGCGACGGACGGCGATCGTTCAGCGCATCGCCCAGCACGGCGATGAAGCCCGGCATGTCGAAAGGCAACAGCGCGCCTTCGATGTTGTCGGGATCAGGGTTCACGCCCGCCAGCGGCTGACCGTTCAGATATTTCCCGACATTGGCGACCAGCCCGTCCTGCCCAACCGCCACGACCAGGTCGTGCGGCTCGAACAGGAACTGCGCAACGAGGCCACGGTCGATCTCGACCGTCTTCACCTCGTCGGGGATCGCAGCGCGAAGCTTTCTCAGCGCCGCGTTCTCCGCGCTCTCATATGCCTTGGCGCGGCGGAACGAGGCCGATCCGCCCTGCGCCTGCGCCAGCATGAACTTCGCCTGGCCCTCGCTGCCATAGCGGCGGACCAGTGTTTCGGCCTGGGTCTGGCGCGTCAGGATGACGACGCGGCTGCGCATGGCTCAGGGCGTACGCTTGACGGCCTGGGCGATCTGCTGCGCGACATCGCCGCCGAGGCTGAGATTGGCCGGCACGACGCCGCGAATGCCCAGTTCGTACAGCGCCTGCGCCGCAACGCCCGCAGCACCCAGCTCGGCAAAGGGTTTCAGACGCTCGCGGTTCGTCTCGGCGGCGGATTTCGCTTCGGTCAGTGCGGTCGCGGCCTTGGCCTCGGCCAGCTTGCCGCGCTCCGCCTCAAGGGTCAGGCCATTGGCGAGTTCGTTGGTCGCGAGTTCCTGCCGGTCGGCTTCCTCGCGCAATTTCAGCGCGTGCTCGTCGGCGGTCGCGGCGCGGCGGCGCTCGAACAGCGCACTGTCCGCCTCGCGCAGCAGCGTTTCCCGCAGCTTCGCCTCCAGCGCCTTCTTGATCTCCGGCGCGGGCTTCACCGACATGACCAGAACGCGGTCCACGGCGATGCCGTCGGCCTTCAATCCCTGATCGGCGGCGATGGAGCGCATCGCCGCGACCGACAATTCGTCCGACTTGTTCAGCGCCGCATCCAGCGACGAGCGGCCCAGCGCGTCGCGGCAGGCCGACTGCACGATGGCCCTGAGTCGTTCCACGATCTGTTTCATCGGCTCGCCCGTGTGGCGGCCGTTCTTCAGATCGATGCTGAAATCCTGGCGCTGTACTGCAGCGTTCGCATCGGCGATCCGGAAGGTGATGAGGCCCTGAATGACGACGGTCTGATAATCGACCGTCATCGTCTCGACCGCGAAGATGTCGTCGCGTGCATCCATCGGCACGGCCGCCGCCGTGGCCGTCGGCATGAAGACGATGCCGCCCAGCCCTGCACCCTCGCGCGCCTTGCGGCCGGACTTGTAAAGCACGACGTGATCGGTCGGGCGGGTCGTCAGGAACTTAAAGCCGAGCATGAAACTCCCCGGAGACAATGCGGTGCGACTCTAGAGGCCAGCACCCACGATTGTCCAAGCGGCGTGGGTGCGCCTATGGTCGCAGCCACCCATGAGCGACCCTATCGGCGCATACCGGCTCGACGCTGGACGGATTGAGGAAACGCTGGCGCAACTGCGCCTGCGCATCGCCGCACGCTTTCCCACAGCCAGCCTTGGAAATGTCTGCGCCGCGCTCGTCACCACCGCGCGCGAGACGGCCGCAGCGGCGGCAGACCTCGCCCGCCCGATGTGGCTGCTGCGCGGCCTTGCCCTGGTCGTCGCCATCGTCTGGGCGACCGGCACAGTCTATGTGATCGCCGAGGTGGACTGGTCCGCGCTCTCCCAGCGCGCCGATGTCACCTCGCTGGCGCAAGGTCTCGATTCGGCGGTGAACCTGTTGCTGCTCGCGGCGGCGGCGATCTGGTTCATGCTGACGCTGGAGGAGCGCATCAAGCGCCGCCGCACGCTGGAGCGCCTACACGCGCTCCGCTCGTTCGCGCATGTCATCGACATGCACCAGCTCACCAAAGACCCGACAATGATCCTCTCGGGCGCGACGGTCAGCCCGGCCTCGCCCGAGCGGCGCATGACTGAGTTCGAGCTTGCCCGCTATCTCGATTTCTGCGCCGAGATGCTGGCGCTTACCGCCAAGCTGGCGGCGCTCTATGCAGGCGCGAGCAACGACCGCGCGATCCTGCAGGCTGCGACCGAGGTGGAAGACCTCGCCTCCGATCTCGGCCGCAAGATCTGGCAGAAGATCATGATCCTGTCCCAGCTCGACGAGCGCCGCGCGGCGAAGGCCTAGTCCCCTCCCCGTTCCAGTCGCACGACATAGTCAAACTTGGCCAAATCGGTGATGCCGAGGTCGCGCCGCAAGAGCTGCAGGCGCTTGTAAAGGATGAAACGCGCGCCGCCCGGCTCGGCCGCCATAATTTTCAGCTCGCGGTTTGATAGAACCAGCGTGTGAACAGGTTCGCCATCGTAATGGCATTCAACCTTGGGCATGACTGTCCTCGTGGACTTGCGCGGCACGAATGTCGCAAGGCCCGCCACCCGAAAGGCATGACGCGCTGCACGAGGCGCGCGGATCGGCAGAAGGATCCGCTGCGGAAACTCTAGCGGCCCTGCTCGGGGCCGGATATCGGATTTCACATAGCTGAGGCTGGTCGGCGGACCAGGCTGGCAGCGATCATAGCAAGTGACAGACTGCGCCCCTCCCGACACATTTGATTCCGCATCGTCGTCTTGACCTCTGCGGTCGTCTTCGCGGGTGAGGCGCGCCGTGACAGCACAGAGACGCCGTTCTGCACCAGAAAGTAGGTCGCGCAGACGCAGGGCCATTCTTGCGCGATCGCGGACAGTGAGCGCGGACTAAAGAAGAAGCCGAGTACCGCATCGACCAATTACCGGGCTTGCAGGTTAATGGTTGAGCAGGTGTCCCGCCCGTCTACGCAGCTCGGCGCCGAGATCGTGCCATATCTCATAGGCGAGGCCGGTGGTTACGCCTAGGGACAGGATGGCGGCGCCTTCCTCGCAGGTTGAGCCGTCCAGCTCAAAGATGACCGCGGGCAGCGTATACCCTCCGTCCCTGTCCGGTGCCACATGAATGGCAATCGCGCAGCAGCAGTAGCCGTCACACGCGCGCTCGGCTGTAAGCGCGATGGCCGATGACGGGTGGTTGATCGACACCGCCATCGTTTCACTGTCGTCGGCGCGACATTCCAGCCCGACGACGCCCCCGCCCGACCGCAGGAATGAAGCTTGCCGGGTCCAAGGGCCAAACCGCAGGCGTGAAGCCTATCCGGTTCAGCCCGTCCATCGCCAAAGCGTCGCATCGGCCTCGCGTCGCTCAAGCTTGTCGAACCGAATCTGCACATTGCCCCGAAACAGAAACATCTCAAGGTCGGGGCGCTGGTTCAGCAGCGCCGCAGAACGCTGCGGACCGGTTGTGCCGACCCGGCCCCTTTGCGATCGACAGCGCGCGGATCAACGCATAGCGCGCATCGTCGCGCGGCAAAGCGGCGGCGATGACAAGTCCGTCAGGGAGAGTACCCGGCACGTCCTTCATGGAATGGACGGCGAGATCGACCCGTCCTTCGGCCAAGGCCTCATCGAGTTCCTTGACGAAAAACTCCTTGCCGCCGGCATCGGCCAGAAGACGATCGGCAATGTTGTCGCCGCTGCTCCTGAACGGCAAGTATTGGTCCCGGGGCGGGGTCGCCTCAGCTTCATCGCGTCCAACTGGTCGACATTGCGGACATCAGACATTTTGGGATCGACGAAGCCACGCAGAAGATCTTCAACTGCGAGCACTAGCGCGCGCCAGGGACCGGACTTTCTTCCGCGTATCCATCGAGCGTCGCGAACCGCCTTGTCACACCAATGTCGCCATCCTGCGAAAAGATAGGACAAAGGATCTCACCAGGGTATCTCCTCGCCGCGATAGTCAAGAAAGTGATGCGCGCCGACGACCGCCCTGCTTGTCAACACGCCATACAGACCTTGCGCGCTAGTCCCTACATCGATGCCTGCGTTCGGGCCGCCCATATCGGTCCGAACCCAGCCCGGATGCAATGTGAGGAAGGCATGCCCATCGCCCCGGTGGCGGGCCACGAAACTGCGGGAGAGTGAGTTGAGCGCCGCCTTGCTGGCACGGTAAGTTTCCCACCCGCCAGCATCGCTGCGCGTGATGCTGCCGAGGACGGAGCTTATCCATGCGACAACCCCGCCGGGTTGAACGCGATCAAGCAAGACCTCTGCCGCGCGGATCGGAGCGTAGGCGTTGGCAACAAGCGTCGCCGCGAAATCCGACCGCGAAACCTCCGGGGCAGGAAGCCCTGTTGGTCCGGAAACAGCTGCATTCACGACCAACGCATCCAGATGACGACCACCAAGACGCGCGTGAAGAGCACTGATGGCTCCATCGTCATCAAGATCGAGCGTCTCAAGTTCAAGAAGTGACGACGGCGCTACAGCGAGCCTTTCGAGTTCCGGCGCGGCAGAGCGACGTGTGGCGATGACATGCCAGCCGGCTGCGAGAAATACGCGGACGAGACCAAGCCCGATGCCACGCGACGCTCCAGCGATCAGAACCTTAGGCATAAGCGCCTCCTAGGCGAGAGCTTTGCGTTGCGCTTCGGCCGTTCCAGCCGAAAGAGCTCCGGGGAAAAAGCAGGCGACGGCGCGTTCTGCGCGAATGCTCCGCAACGATGGCTTCCCCTCGGCGCATTGAGGCTGGGCAACGGGACAGCGGCCGCGAAACGCACATCCTCCCGACGCCGCGTCGGATTGGGCCGCTTCGCCACTGAGCACGATACGCGGACGGCCAGCCGCGCGCGCCGCAGGCGACGCAGACACCAGCGAGGCCGTGTAGGGGTGCAGCGGTCGGGCGATAATGTCTTCCGACGATCCGGTTTCGACAACCTCACCCAGATACATGACCACGGCCTGATCGGCGACCCGCCTGAGCAGCGCCAGGTCGTGCGTGATAGTGAGGTAGGACATACCCGTTCGCTCGCGGATATCGAGCAGTAGATTGACGATCTGCGCCTGCACAGAGACGTCGAGCGCCGATACGGGTTCGTCGGCGACAAGGATGTCCGGCGAGACCGCTATGGCGCGTGCGATGGCGACGCGCTGACGTTGACCGCCGGACAATTCGCCCGGCCGACGACGAGCGAAGTCCTGCGGCAGGGCGACCATATCGAGAAGCTCACGCACGCGCGCAGCCGTATCGGCCGCCCCGCCATAGCGATGCGCACGAAGCGGCTCCGCGATGACATCGAAAATCCGCCAGCGCGGATCCAGGCTGGCGTAAGGGTCCTGAAGCACCATCTGGGCGCGCCGACGAACGCTACGCAATTCCCGACTGGACATGCCGGCAAGATTACTGCCTTCGAACCGCACTTCGCCGGAGTCAGGCGCATGAATGCCCATAAGCGTCAGCGCCGCTGTGGTCTTGCCCGATCCCGATTCGCCGATGAGACCAACCGACTCGCCTCTTCCCACTGACAGACTGACGCCGCGCAACGCCGCGACGCGTCGTCTGCCAGTTCTAAACGCAAGGTGAAGATCACGACCCTCTATCAGCGGTTCAGTCATGACACGGGTTCCAGCAGGCGAGCCCACCTGTCCCGCCCTCGCGCCATATCGGCTTCGTCGCGCAGCGGAGATTGGCGCGCTCACAGCGAGGCCGGAAGGCGCATCCGTCCACGTGTTCGTTCGCAACCGGCGGTGCACCTGGAATCGGCATCAGTCGTTTCGGTCCGTCGAAGCGCGGCGCAAGCGCGACCAGCGCTTTGGTATAGGGATGCTGCGGGCGGGCGAGAATCGCTTCTGCAGGACCGACCTCCACGATGCTGCCGCGATACATGACGGCTATGCGGTCGCAGATTTCTGCGGCGACTCCAAAGTCGTGAGTGACAAGCACAATTCCGATTCTGCTTGCATGACGTCGGAGCAAATCAAGAATTTCCAGCTGGACCGTCGCGTCGAGCGCCGTAGTCGGCTCGTCAGCGAGCAGCACGGTCGGTTCATTGACGAGCGCGAGCGCGATCATCGCCCGCTGTTTAAAACCTCCGGAAAGCTGATGCGGGTAGGAGCGCGCAACCCGGGCCGGGTCGGGTATGCCAGCCGACTTGAGTGCTGCCAAGATCGCCGCTCGGGTCGCTGACGCAGTCTCACGGAAATGGCGGCTCCGCGACTGCTCAAGCGCCCACCCAACGGTGCGGACCGGATTGAATGCGCTCATTGCGTTCTGGAACACCATGCTGATCTCGCCGCCGCGTGCGGCTTCCAAGTCAGCCTTCGACAAGTCCACCAAATCACGACCATTGAGACGGACGTCTCCGGACAAGCGAGCGCGGTCAGGCAACAGCCGCATCAGAGCGAGCGAGGTGAGGCTTTTACCCGAACCGGATTCTCCCACCAGGCCAAGAATTTCTCCCGGTGCAAGATCAAAGCTAACGCCGTCAACCAGGGGAATACTCGCCTTGTCGAAAGCGACACGCAGATCGCGAACCTGGAGAGCCAGACCGGTCATCGGCGCCCCCTCTGTATGCGCCCTCGGCTCTGCAGCGCATAGCCGGCAAGGTTGGCTCCGACGACCAGGAGAACGATTGCAGAAGCCGGGACCAAGAGCAGATGGGGGGCGTTGAAAAGATACTGACGGCTTTCGGCAAGCATCACTCCCCAGGTCGGTTGACCCAGCGGCGCACCGATGCCCAGAAATGACAAGGCGGATTCGGCGATCAGGAGATCTGCGAACTGGAATGCCGTCACCGTCGCAAGCGTCGGCAGCAGGGCCGGGAGAATGTGACCGGTCAGGATGGCGCTTTGCCGCACGCCTGACAGACGCGCCGCCAGAACGAAGTCGAGCGTCTGGAGGCTGCGCGTCTCCGCATAGGCCACACGCGCGAAGAGCGGCCAGTTGAGCAGAGCCAGCGTAGCGACCATCTGCCAGAAACCCGGCCCGGTCGCGGCTATGATGCACACCGCAACGACAAATCCGGGGAATGCCAGAACGGCGTTGACCAACTGGAGAATGACTGAGCGCGGCCACCCTTTACCCGCGGCCGCGATCACGCCTAGCGCAGTTCCCACCGCCGCCGCCAAAGCCGTCGCTATTGCAGCGCAGGGTAGCGACCACGCGATCCCGGAGAGCACGCGAGACAGAACGTCACGACCCAGATGATCGGTTCCCAGCCAGTACCCGATCGACCCTGGCGGCATCAGGCGATCACGCAGCCATCCGACCGATGGATCGTGGGGCGATAACGTTGGCGCCAACAGAGCGAGCACAAAGACGGTTGCGAAGATGCCCAGCCCTACGACGAGGCCGGAGTCCGAAGGCGCCAGCCAGCCCGGCGCGATGTTCCTATTCGCGAAGTGCCGCGCGAAGAGCATGTCGTCAGCTCCGCAACTTCAGGCGTGGATCAAGCACGCCAAACAGAGCATCGGTCGCCGCGTTGACCGAGAAAACCAAAGTAGCGCTGACAAGCGCTATCGTCTGTATAACGGGGAAGTCGAGCGTTTCACTCGACTTCAACAGAAGCCAGCCGATTCCGGGGCGCGCGAAGATTGTCTCCACCAGGACCGCCCCGCCGACGAGCGCTGCGAACTGAGCACTAGCGACTGCCGCCGTCGCCAGCGCCGCGTTGGGAAGCGCGTGATGCCAGAGAAGATCGGACTCAGAGACGCCCGACGCGCGAGCCGTGCGTATGTAGTCCGCCTGGAGCGCTTCGGCTGTGCTGGTTGCAACAACCCGAACCAGCTTGGGTGCGAGAACGGCGACCAAAGTCGCGACAGGCAAGACAAGGGAAGACGGGCCGCCATACCCGACCGAGGGGAAAAGCGCGACGTCGACGGCGAATATCTTGATCAAGAGAAGCGCTACCACGAAGCCAGGCACACCCTGCAGAATGTAGACGATGGTATTTGCGGCTCTCCCCAGCCCTTGCCGGCCCCGCTGACCAAGCCAGGCGCCGAGCGGCAATGAGATCACGACCACCGCCATTGTAGAGATCAACGCGAGTGTGAGCGTCGTGGGCAGATGGGCGAGCACAAGGTCGAGCGCGTCCTGGCCGCTGGCGAGCGAACTGCCGAAATCCAGCACCGCGACGCGTCCCAGATAGACAGCGAATTGCCGCCACAATGGTTGATCGAGACCCATATCGCGCTGGATTTGTTCTAGCTGCTCCGGCGTTGCGTCCTGTCCGCCAATCACGACCGCTGGATCGCCGGCGACATGCAGAAGCAGGAACAGTACCGCAGACAGCGCGAACAACATGATTGCGAGGTCGCGCAGCCGCGCACCGGCCGCCACCGCCAACGCGAGCGGGCGACCGGAAACGCGCACAGACCCCGCAATTCCACTCATTCAGCGGCCTGGGCGAGATTCACGCTGGCCTCGACCGACGTACCCTTGAAGAAATCGGGGTTCGCCTCGGTGTAGAACTTGTATGGATTGGCGAAGACGACATCCCGGAAATCAGCTTCGGTGATCGCACCGCGCTCCACGAGACTCCAAGTTTCGGCCAAGACCTCCGTCAGGTCCGGCACGTCCCAATGGCCCGAGTCCGACGCCCAGAATGCATTCAGGCGCGCGCCCAGCGGGTTGACCTTGTCGTTGAACGCATAGGCGACCGTAGGATCGTCGGCCTCGGAGCCGAAAAAGAAGTTCGGTACAAATTGATCACGGATCGTCTCGAGCGATTTGATGCCGGCGGCGGCGAACTCGTCGATCGTGTCGGGATGCTCGGTCTTGCTGAAGGCTCCCAGAACGCCGCCGAGCGCGGCCTTGAGAAGCGCCGCGTCGTCATACTCATTACCTGCGAACAAATCGCCGCCATGCTCGCGGTAAAGCCGCAAGAGCACGTCACGGTCGAGCTGGGACGGATCGTAATCATATATCTGCGGTGCGCCGCGTTTTTCCCAATGCCCCACGATGTCGGCATACAGCTGCGCACCCCACCCCGCCCCGCCTTCCAGAAAGCCGAACCGGATTTTGGGGAAGCGTCGCGTCACACCACCCAGGAACAGCGATTTGGCCAGCGCGTGCGAGGCGGCGGCGAAATGACCGATATGATTGTACATATAGTTCGAGACGGACGAGCGAGCCGACCAGCCCATCGCGCCGGTATGCGTCGTGAGCGGCACGCCCAGCTCGACCGCCTTGGCCCAGAACGGGTCGTAATCGTGGTCGCTGTCGATGCCGAAGGTGTCCAGCCATGTCGCGTACTGCGTGACGTCGCTGAAATCGGCGCCCGCGTATTTCTCGGCTATGGCGCGGACCGGGCGCTTTATGCCGCCCGGAATTAGCGCAGTCTTTAGCCCCAGAACTTTGACCGCATGCTCTAGCTCGGCGATGCCCTCCTTGGGATCGTGCAGCGGAATCGCGGCCACCGGGGTCAGCCGGTCAGAGTAGGGGCGATATACGTCGGCGTGATAGGTGTTGATCGCCCGGATTAGCGGCTGGCGAAGTTCGTCATCACGGATAAGAACGGCGAATGTCGCGATATTGGGATAGAGGACCGCAAAGTCGGTACCGCTGTCTTCCAGACGCTTGTGCAGCAGATCAGGCAGGGACACGGTCGCATAGTCGATCGTGTTGCGCGACGGGATCGACCACCAGGCCGGACGGACCGAGCGATAGGTGCGACGCTCCTCCGGGGTCAGCGAATACCAGTCGTATTTGCCGAAGGCATAGCCACGACCGACAAAGGCGCGGAATTTATCAACCGCCTTCGCGCCGCCGAACTTGTCGACATAGTCGTCGAGCAGCGGCTGAAACTCGGTTGTGTGCAGATCGGAATCAATCACGGGGTAAGGAAGCCTTGCCCGGATTTCCGCTGAACGGGATGTTCTGCGGGCGCGGTGTTCACGCAGATAAGAAGGCGATACGGTCATGAGTTACCTCCTGTGGAAACAAGTTCCCAGTGGATGAAGCGCGTGTCAGGCGCATAGCCAGACACGCGCGGCGCGGCGGCGGTGAAATCGATGCTGTTGATCAGGAAAAGCGAGACGGCCTCGTCATGCGCCTTGCGCATCAACGCCTTGAGCAACGCCTCCCGGCGAGCGGGATCGCCCTCCTCGTCCGCAGCTGCAAGCAGCGGATCGAGCGAGCGGATGCAGGTGTAAGCAGGCGCAGGAATCTTGCCGCAAGTGACGACACGAACGGCATTCAGCGCATCTCCGCGCGGCAATGCCGCCAGCGCCAGACCGAAGATCGGTGCGCGATACCCCTGGGTCAGGAATTTCTTGAGCCATGTCGCGACCGGAAGGCTGCGCAGCTCGAGCCGCACGCCGACACGGGCGAGATCGGCGGCGGCGGCTCCATAGATTACCGCATCGCCCGGTATGGCGTTGATCGCGATCTCGGTTACCAGATCCAGCCCGTCCGGATAGCCCGCCTCCGCGAGCAGCGCACGAGCGCGGGCCGGATCATATGGATAGGGTTCGATCGACGGGTCGAAGCCTAGCGCGGCAGGTGAGGCCGGCTGACTGGCCGCGGCCGACGGGTCGCCAAGAACGAGTTCTGCAATCGCTTGCTTGTCGACCGCATAGTTCAGAGCCTGACGCACTCTTACATCCCTGAACGGGCTGTCTTCACGCTCGGTCCAGAATGCGAATGTCAAGACGAGAGGCGCACGCCATGAGACGATACGGATGCCGGATGCTTCAAGCTGCGGCCTTGTCTCGGCAGACACCTGAATAGCCAGATCGATCGCGCCCGAGCGCAACGCGCTGATCCGTGCCGCTTCCTCCGGTAGCTCGATAAAGGAGAGCGCGGTCAGATGCGGCTGTCGCCATGAGGTCGGGTTCGGGGCGAGATCGATGCGGGAAGGTTCGCTGGAGACGATGCGGAACGGCCCGGTTCCGTAGGCCTGCGCCGCGAAACGCTCTGCGCCCTGTTCGCGCCAGGCAGCGGCCGGAACGATGAAAACGCCGGACAACTCGGCTGGCAGAGCCGCGTTCGGCCTATGCGTGGTGATGGTTACAACTCGATCGCCCTGCGCCCGGATATCCGCGACGCCAGCCAGAAGCGCACCGACCTGAGTATTGGAATAGTCTGCGGTGACAATCCCGATGCTGGCGACCACTGCGCCGGCGTCCAGCGGCGCGCCATCGGCGAAGCGGATGCCGGGCCGCAGACGGAAGCGCCATTCAAGCGGCGAGACCCGCTCCCAGCTTTCGGCGAGAGCAGGCCCGACGTGTCCGCCGGGCCTGATTTCGGTTAGCGCATCGTAGACGGCCGACCAGATGTAAAGCCCCGGCGTACCGACCGCGCGGAACGGATTGCCCCGCGCGGCATGAAACGTCGCGATGCCAACGGTCAGCCGCCCATCCGGCGCGGGCTGGGCGCGATCAGCTGCGACTGCGCCAACGATCGCGAGCATGGCGGCGGCGATCAGGCCCAGTCTCAAAATGCGGAATCGCGCCGCCATAGCCGCCTACAAGGCGTACTTCACGCGCACCGAGAAGGTGCGCGGGTCGTTCGGGTAGACCACCACGGTCTGTCCGATAGGCAACGCCGTTCCGAAGTAACGTTCGTCTGTGAGGTTCTTGCCCTCAACTGTGACCTGCCAGTGGCCGCTCTCATCGCGATAGGTGATGAACGCGTTGACCAGCGTATAGGCGTCGGTCGCCGGAACCTCGTTATTGAAGGCGTCGTTGTAGTATTTTCCGGTGTGGCTGACATTCGCGCCGATCGACAGGCCGCCGGATGCCAGCTGCGGCTCATAAACAAAGCCGATCAGGCCTTTGAATGGCGAGACGCTGTTCAGGCTCTTCCCGCGGCACTCCGTATAGACGAAGGACGGATTGGTGCAGAGGAAGGATTCCGTATAGCCCGCGTCGATAAACGCCGCGTTGCCGTAAATGTTCAGCTCGTCCGTGATCTGAAAGGCCGCTTCGATCTCCAGACCCTTGATACGCGCGCCAGACGCGTTGACGATACGACCGATCGTCGTTCCTGGGATCTGCTGGATCACCTGAAGGCCGGACACATCGTTGATATAGCCGGCAAGATTCAGCGTGAGACGTTTGTCGGGCGAACGATACTTCGCGCCGACTTCATATGCATCGACGTCTTCCGGCCCGAAATCGAACAGGTCGTAGATCAGCGTTCCGTTAGAAACGCTCGGCGCTACCCGGTTCCACCCGCCGCTCTTGAAGCCGCGCGTATACGTCGCATAGGCGAAGAGGTCCGGAGTTACCTGATACTCGATCCCGACCTTCGGCGTGACGCCGCTCCACGTCTGACTACCGGACAGCGGATAACGGACAGGTACGGCGACCGTCGGCTCGTAGTAATAGCTCCAGATATCCTTAGTCTCACTGGTGTAGCGAAGACCGCCGATCAGACCGACCTTGTCGGTCAAATGCCAGGTGACCTGGCCATAGGCTGCGTAGTTCCGCGTGTCCTGCTTGGCGTGTTCTTTCGGGTTGGATCCGACCGGGCTGCGGTGGTCCGAATGTTCCTCGAAATAGTAGAGCCCGGTCACCAGCGTGAACGCGGCCCCTTCATAGATCGCGCTCAACTCCTGTGTGAAACTATCGCCTTCGTAGAAAATGCCCGCGAGCGAGTTGCTGAACGGAACGGTCGTCAGCGGAATGATCGCTGCATTGCTGAGATCGCGATACGAGGTGATCGAGGTTAGCGTCCACGCATCCAACGTGTATTTTCCGGTGAACGAGACGCCCCAGCTGTCGGTGCGCGAGCTGTTGGGCGTCGTCGCATCCGTCACCAGAATGTCGCGGTCGAGGCTTGCGTTCGGCAATTGCGCCGGATTAGCCGCCGCGATCGCGGAAGGATAATAAGGGCCGCTGTCGTCACGCACGCCATCGAGCGACAACGTGAACTCTAGATTGGAAGTAGGCGTATAGAGCAGCTTCAGCCGCGCCGCCGTCAGATCGCGATCATTCACATGCTCGCCCAGATTTGGCGCCCATGAAATGCCGTCGCGGCGGCGATGAACGAAAGCCAGCGAGGCCGCGAGCCGATCCTCGACGAGGCCACCGCTGAGGTAGCCCGACACGTCGAACGCATTATAGCTGCCATAGCCAAGCTCGATCTTGCCTTCGGTCTCGAAGACCGGCCGGCGACTGACGATATTGATCGCCCCACCCGAAGTGTTACGGCCGTAAAGCGTCCCTTGCGGTCCACGCAGGACTTCAACCCGCTCGATATTGGCGAAATCGAAAATCGCGCCGTAAAGCCGCGGGATATAGACGTTGTCGAGATAGACGCCGACGGCGGGATCGTTGTTGAACGTCGCGCTGTTCTGCCCGACGCCGCGCAGCTGAATGCGCGGCGCGTTCTGAAGGCCGGTCACGCTCTCGATGAGAATGCCGGGAACCTGAGCGCCAAGGCTTTTAAGATTGATGACTTGCCGGTCTTCAAGCACGCCCGCAGACAACGCCGTGACCGCGACCGGTACGGACTGGAGATCCTGACCGTAACGCTGGGCGGTCACGGTCACCTCTTCATCCGCCACCCGATGCGCCCTCTCGGCGCCATCAACCGACCCATCGTCCGACTGAGCCTCCTGGGCAGCAGCCAGTTGCAACAGGCCGACCGCCGCCAACGCCGCCAGCACCCGTACCAACCCTGAACCACAACGCCGTGCTTCTATGCTCACTTCGAAATCCCCTCAAACATCACAATCGAGATTGAGGAGTATTTGACCAGTTGCGATACATACACCCAACGGCGCTTAATCTCATGTTCCGGTCCGGTAAATAAATGAGTAATGCCTCTCTCTATATTTGACATTATTCATGCAATGCGGCGCTGCGGCGCGCCGCGAAGGGCGACTTTCTCGCGCAGGATGGGAATGAGGGCGCGCCCATAGGTCGCGGCGTCACCGGCAGAATCGAAACCGCGCAGGATGAAGGTGGACGCGCCCAGATCGTAGTAGTCGAGCAGCGCGTCGGCGACCTGCTCGGCCGTGCCAACCAGCGCCGTGATGTTCCCGCCCGCGCCGGTCACCGCAGCAAGGCGCGTGAACAGCCGCTTGTCCAGAACGTCGCCCTTCGCCGCCGTAGCAACGAGGCGCTGCGAACCGACAGCCTGCGACGGCTTCGGATCGCCCAGCCCAAGCGCAGCACGGCGCTGGATGGTGCGATCCAGAATGGCGTGCGCACGATCCCACGCTTCTTTCTCGGTATCGGCGACGATCGGACGGAATGAGACGCTGAAACGCGGCGAGCGCCCGTGGGGCGCGGCGGCGGCGCGAACCCTGGCGATCGTGTCGGCGACACCGGCATGATCTTCGCCGAACAGCGCATAGACATCGGCGTGACGGCCGGCGACCTCGATCGCAGCATCAGACGAGCCGCCGAAATAGACCGGAATGCGAGGCCGGTACGCAGCCTCGATCGGGAAGAGCGCGCCCTTGAACTGATAGAATCGCCCTTCATGGTCGACCGGCTGACCGCCATCCGCCCAGATCTTTCGCAGGATACCGATATATTCGTCGGTGCGGGCATAGCGATCCGCATGGCCCAGATAATCGCCATCGCGCTGCTGCTCTGCGTCGTCACCTCCCGAAATGACATGCACGAAAACACGGCCGGGATAGAAGCGGTCCAGCGTTGCGAAACTCCGCGCGGCGAATGTCGGCGCGATGAAGCCGGGGCGATGCGCGATCAGGAATTTCAGCCGTGTGGTATGCGCCGCCGCATGGTTCGCGATCTGCAGCGCATCGGGATAGTGCGACGACCAGCCGACCAGCGCCGCATCGAACCCAGCATCTTCATGCGTGCGGGCTATGTAGCGCACATAGTCGGCGTTCAGAAATTCCGGCGTGCGGATATACGGCTCGCTCGACTGATGCTCGTGCGCCGCAATCAGACCAATGACTTGAACGCCTTCATAGTCCGCGCCGTTCATCGCCGCCTTCTTTCGATAGCCAAGGTAAATCCGGGCATCCAGGCGCCCGATCGCATACTTCGTTAGAGGCTGACGCCGGCCATGCGGACAAACGAGTAGTTCAAATGCCTCATATGAGGCCGGTGCATAGAAGCCCAAAGAGCGCGGAAAGCTGAAGCCCACGCAGCGCAACCGTGTCTTAAGCTGCGCTTACGCGATGCTTTGCTGCACGCACAGCGCCCGCACTGATACGCATCGCGCCGACTATAATGGAGCGCTGCGACATGCACGGAGCCGGCGAGGATCTCAGCTACAGCTTTGAGGACGTAAAGCTGCAGGGCCTCTATTTTTCTGGGTCTCGCCGCAGCGGCGCGGTGTTGTTTCCCGGCGGCATGGGCGTCGATGCACATACGCTGGAACGCGGCGAACGACTTGCAGAGATGGGCTATCACGTTCTCGTCGCCGATTATCATGGAGAGCGCCCAGCCAGCGTCGAAGCTGCACTGGCGATTGCACGCGCTCTTCGCGCTGAGCCGCGCCTGACACGTGGTCGAGGCTCGGCCGCCCTTGCCGCTTTGATGCGTAAGGCGGAGATTGCCGAAAGCAATATCTCGACGGTCGGCTTCTGCCTCGGCGGAACGGTCGCACTGGAACTGGCGCGCAGCGGTGCCGCCATACGGGTCGCCGCCAGCTTTCACGGCGAACTCGGCACGCTCCAGCCCGCAGAAAAGGGCGCACTCACTGCAACTGTTCTGGCTTATGTGGGCGGCATTGATCCCACCACGCCGGAAACCCAGCGCAATGCCTTCCTCGCGGAGATGGAGACCGCCAATGCCCGCGCGAGCCTGACGATCTATTCCGGTACGCGCCACGCATTCACCAACCCGCAGACCGCCGCATCCGCTTCTTCCGCCTATCATCCTGAAAACAGCAAGGCGGCGTGGCTTTCGTTTACGCTTACGCTTGAGGACGCGCACCGGGATCTATGACGCGCGCTTATGAGCGCAATGAATACTCCTGCTTTGATCGCTGACGGACGGACGCCGCATTCTGCGTGGCGACTCCACGATCATGGACGCCACAGGAAGGACACGACGGTAGAATGAGCGGAACGGACACCCTCAAATCCCGCTTCGAACTACTGCAGGATGAGCGCGCACGAAGCTGGTCGCGCGAAGCGTTGGACGCGAATATCGCTCAACGACGCCTGCTCATCGAACAAGCAAAAGCAAGACGCTTGGTGCGCGCCGGCGATGCCGTGACGCCGTTCTCGCTTGAGACCCTCTCGGGCGGCAAGCTGACGCTGGACGATCTCCTGAAGGGCGGCCCGGTTGTACTGATCTATTTTCGTTTCGCCACCTGCCCGGCCTGTAACATCGCGCTATCCCACTACCGTGACCATCTATGGCCCGGCCTCGTCGCGCGCGGCGTCGGTCTCGTGGCGTTAAGCCCTCAAGTGCCCGAGAAGCTGGATACGATTCAGCAGGCGCATCATTTCCCTTTCCCGGTCGCAACCGATCGCGATCATGCGCTCGCGCGGCGTCTCGGCATCGTGTTCGAGTATGACGAGGCCGCGAAGGCGGCGGCGCGCGCCGCCGGCAGCTTTATCGGCGACATAACCGGAACCGGCACATGGGAATTGCCGTGGCCCACGATCATCTTGATCGGACGCGACCGCATTGTGCATTTCGCCAAAGTCAGCCCCGACTGGCTCGAGAGGCCGGAGGCCTCTGAAGTCCTTGAAGCATTGGACGGACTGATGGCGGCCGAAGCCGCCTGAACCTCCGCGTCAGGCCTGGACCTTCAAGGGTTCAGGCCAGGCGGCGCGACTAGCCACGAGCGCGCGGACCCTCGGAATGAGATCGCGCCCATAGGCGAGCGCATCTTCGTATGGATCGAAGCCACGGATCAGAAACGTCGTCACGCCCAAATCGTAATAGTCGAGCAGGGCGTCGGCCACCTGATCCGGCGTACCGACAAGACCCGTCGAATTGCCGGTCGCACCTGTGATCGCCGCAACGCCTGTCCACAGCCGCTTGTCGAGCCTGACGCCCTGAGCCGCCGCGTCGAGAAGCCGTTGTGATCCTGCATTTGGCGGCGTGTGATCGGATACCGGCAGACCGGCCCGCTCACGCAGCTCGCGCGTCCGCCGGACGATATCATCCGCACGCGCCCACGCCTCTTCCTCCGACGGCGCCAGAACCGGACGCAGAGATAACGAGAAGCGGACATGACGGCCGTGACGTGCGGCTGCGGCGCGTACACGGGCGATCGTCTCGCGCACCTGGGCATGCGTTTCGCCCCACAGTGCGTAGACATCGGCATGGCGGCCCGCAACGCGAATGGCCGCGTCCGACGCACCGCCGAAATAGATCGGGATACGCGGCGACTGCAGCGGCTTTATGCCGCCAAAAGCCTTGCGAACCTTGTAGTAGCGGCCGTCATGATCAAACGGCTTCTCGCTGGTCCATTCGCGCAGCAGAACATCGAGATATTCGTCCGTCCGCTCATAGCGCTCATCCTTGGTCAGGTGATCGCCATCGCGCGCCAATTCATCGTCGGCGCCGCCTGTGATGACGTGCACTGCGATCCTACCGCCGGTGAAGTGATCCAGAGTTGCGAACTGACGCGCCGCGACGGTGGGCGCGGTGAAGCCCGGACGATGGGCGATCATGAAATTGAGCCGCGTCGTCACCGACGCCGCATAGGATGCGACGAGCTGGCTTTCCGGGCTGGTCGATCCGAATGCGATCAGAGCGCGATCGAATCCGCCATCCTCGTGGACCTTCGCCGTGCGCTCGACATAGTCGCGGTCGATAACGGGACCGCGTGGCGGATGAATCTCCGACTGGAGCTGGGTGCCGATGAAACCGATGAATTCGACGCTCATGCCCGTCTCCTGCCAATGCGCCGGTAACACTGGCCCAGCCGGGCGGCAGGATCGAACGAGCGATTCTAAACCCTTCGATTAGCAGAACTGATCGACGCTTCAGATGACGAAGAAGCCATGAGTGCCATCGCGCGTCAGCTGTTCCACAAGCCCGTATTCCCAGTCGAGATAGGCCTGCATCGCCTCCACGGCGTTGTCGGTGCCTTCATAGGGACGCTTGTAGATGTCCTCGGGCGGCGACAGCGCGTTGTCGAAACCTGTCTCGAGTGGGCGCCCTGAAGATGCCCACGCAGCAGTTCCGCCATCTAGAGCGCGCACGTTCTTGTGGTTTGCAGCCTGCAGATCCGCGGCCGCGAAAGACGCCAAAATTCCATCCGGCGACGTCAGAACAATCGGACCGTCCTGCACATTCTCCAGCGCCGCGCCGAGGCGCGCGCGAATGGCGAAGCGCGCACCCGGCACATGCCCCTTGCGATGCGCATGACTTGGCCCGATGTCGATGATCGTGGCGCCCGGCGCAGTCGCCAGATCGGAAACGGCGATCCGATCGACCTGCGGAAGCGGCGGAAGCTGGTGCGCGCGAGGTCCCTGCTCCAATGTCCCGTCAAAGCCGCCATCCAGCACGTAAACGTCCCACCCAAGCTGGGCCAGCCATGACGCTGTCATGTCGGCACGCGGCCCAAGATCGTCGGCCAGAACGATCCGCGCACCGCGCACCGGCGCGAACATATCTGTCTCCTGAACCAGCTGACCGCCCGGCGCGCCGATAAAACCGGGAATATGACCGGCCACATATTCTTCCGGCGTGCGGACATCGAACCGGTAGAGGGTGCGCGTCGTATCCTTCTCGAACCCGCTCAAAGCCGCCGGATCGAGACGGCGCACGCCCGCGCGATACGCGACGTCACGCGCCATCGCCCGCGCCTCTTGAAGACCAGATTCCCCCACGCCACCAAAGCGCCGCGTCTGCCCCTGCTCAAGCGCCTGGCCCGCCAGCGTCCAGCCGATCGTGCCATTACGCAGCGCATAGACCGGGTTGGAAATCCCCGAATTCACCAGAGATTGCGCGCCAATTAGACTGCGCGTCCGGCCCGCGCAATTGACGATGATCGTCGTCGCCGGATCGGGCGCAAGCGCATGGACGCGCAGGACTAACTCTGCCCCCGGCGTGCTAATGCCTCCGGGAATGCTCATCGTATTATATTCCTCATAGCGCCGCGCATCGAGGATGACGAGATTCTCGCCCGCCTCGATCAACGCTTTCACCTGACGCGCCGGCAGCGACGGCGTATGCCGCCGCGCCTCGACAAGCTCGCCGAATGCCTTGCTGTAGGAGTTCACGTCCTGGAACAACTCGTATCCAGCCGCCCGCCACCCCGACAAGCCGCCCTCCAGAGCCGACACATCAGTATAGCCAAGCGCGCGCAACCGGCCGATCGCCAGCTCCGTCAGCCCCTCGCCATCGTCATAGACCACGACACGCGTCGAACGGCGCGGGATGCGATCATAGACCTCAATCTCGAGCCTGCTGAGCGGGAGCTGCGATGCGAACAGAGGGTGGGCGCGCGCGAACGGATCTTCCTCACGCAGATCGATCAGCGCGATCTCGCGGCGCGCGATAAGGTCTTCGCGCACGGCGCGTGGCGTGGCCGTTTCGGTCATGGGCGAGAACGATCCCAGAGATTGGGGATGACGGTACTATTGTATCCGGAAATGAACGGCTTGGCCGCGCCTTGGGCATCGAACGTCGCGCGCCGCACGGCGCCGATATTGGCGCCATAAACATGGATGCTGATCGATGCGCGGTCGTCGAACGCGTTCGAAACCTTATGGATATCGCCGATGCGCGGCGACACAGCCTCCACCGTTCCCGCGTCAAGCCGATGGACCGAACCGAGGGGCCGAAACTGGCCGTCCTGCCGTTCATAAGCCTGCGACGTCTCCGCGCCGCGCAAGACGCCGATCAGACCCCATACGGTGTGGTTATGGATCGGCGTCGATTGCCCCGGCCCCCATACGAAACTGACAACCGAGAAACGCTCATGCACATCGGCATACAGAAGATATTGCCGATAGCGTTCGGCGTCGGGCACGGCGAAGGCATCCGGCAGCCAATCGTCATGAGACACCAGATCCAACAACAGAGCGGCGCCGCGCTCAAGGATCTCAGCCTCAGATGGAGCGGCATCGATCACGGCAGATATGGCGGCGACAAAGTCCCGGAGGCGGGCGATATTGGTCGAGGTCATTGCGCTAGTCGAACAGGTCCGGCTCTTCTTCCGAAATGACGTCCCAATAGGGCTGGAACGAGTAGAAGCCGCCGATCTCGTTGCCCATCTGTCCCGCCGTGTGCAAGGCGATTTCGTGCGGAATGGGTTTGGTTGATCCGGCGGCGTCAGCCAGCAATTGCGCCTGGCAGGCATTCTCCATCGCGACATAGCGATAGACTGCCGCTTCGACCGACCGGCCCACGGTCAGTAACCCGTGGTTCTGCAGGATCACGGCCTTGCGATGGCCGAGCGTGGCGGCGATCCTGCGGCCCTCTTCAGGATCTAGAACGACGCCTGAGAACTCCGCGAACACGGCATGATCTTCGTAGAATGCCGTCGCATCCTGCGTCAGCGGCTGCAACAGGCGGCCCGTCGCCGACCACGCCTTGCCATAAAGCGAATGTGAATGGGCGGCGGCGACGACATCGGGTCGTGCGCGATGCAGCTCGGAATGGATTGCGAAGGCCGCCTGATTGAGCCGCGCAGGCACATGTGCGGGCGGCTGGACGATCCGCCCATCCTCGCTCACGAGCATCAGGTCGGACACCTTGATGCGGCTGAAATGGATGCCGAACGGATTGACCCAGAAATGATCGGTACGTTCAGGATCACGCGCCGTGATATGGCCCGCGCCGCCCATATCGAAGCCAAGCCGGCCAAACAGCCGATACCCTGCGGCAAGCCTTTGCTTGCGATAAAGGCGCTCAAGCTCGACCGTCGGCTGTACCGGCAATGTCTTAGCGCCTGGTGCCGGAAAGACTGTGGCTATTTTCGCCGTGTGGGGTTGCGGCGGCAGCATGGAGCGCCGGACTGATGGCAGAGCGGTCATCTTTGTTCCTCAATAGCCTCGCGCACGGTCGACACGGCCATAGAGCGCCTCGCCGGTTTTGAAACGGTCCAGATTATAGGCAACAAGGTTGGCGAGGTTCGCACCCGTGTCATCGGTGTTGACCGAGATATGGGGCGACAGGCGTATGCGCGGGTGCCGATAGAAGGGATGTCCATCCGGCAGCGGCTCCGGGAATGCGACATCCAGAGTGGCCGATCCGATTCGCCCCTCGTCCAGCGCCGCGAGCAGCGCCGCGTCGTCGATCAACTGACCGCGCGCAATGTTCACGATATGTAAGCCGGGTCGCGCACTTGCCAACGCTCTCGCGTCGATCGCGTGATGCGTCTCCGCCGTATGCGGCGCGGCCAAAACAAGATGATCGCTGCGGGCGAGGAGGTCGCCGATATCGCGCGCGCGCGCAACGCCCGCGACGGCAAACGGGTCATCGCCGCGCCGCAGCGCCACCACGTCCATGCCGAGCGCCTGCGCGCGGGGAGCAAGAGCCTCACCGACCGACCCGAAGCCGAAAATGCCCAGCGTCTTGCCGCGCACCATGCCGAGCCGCGACGGCGCCCAGTCATCCGCATCGTCGATCCACACGTCAGGAAAACGTTTCTCCGCCGCGAAAATCGCACCGAGCGCAAATTCGGCGAGCGCGTCCGCCGATGTGCCCCGTGCGGAGGTCACGACAGGGCCGTCGAAAAGCCAGTCTGGATAAAAGTCGATCCCGACCGACACGAGCTGTATCCATGCAAGATCGAAAGGCCAGCCGGGCGGCGGCTGGTGTGTGCCCTCGCCGCGAATGCCACCGACGATCAGAATCTGCACGCCCGGCGTTACAACTGGCGCACCGGCTGGGACAGCGATGATCTGCGCTTCTGGTATACGGGCGGCCAGCCTCGCATTGAAGACTTCCGGCAACTGGCTGGCGATCACAATTCCGGACATGGGATCAAAGCGCGAAATCAGCGAAGGCCACGCGGCCTGCGCCGGACAGGGCGACATCGGCCTGCGGCGTATGGATACGACCGCACAGCACATCACGCAGGTGACGCTCCAGAGGGTTCTCGCGCGTCAGCCCCGGATTTCCGATAACCTCCACCGCCTTCTCGACCGCCTTGATCGCATTCTCCGTGACGAGATGCTTTACCAGAGCTGCTTCGACGACATTCGCGGGTCTGGCCGCAGCGCGCTCCAGAAGCGCCCTGTTGCTGAGCAGAAGGGCATCGATATGGCCGACAGCCTCCTGAAAGCGCGGCAAAGTCGAGAGCGATGCGCCTAGATTGCTCGGCCGCCGGTTGACCAAGTAGCCGACCAGCCAATCACGCGCGGCCTGTGCGACGCCGTCATACAGACCGCCGGTCAGAACGGCGAGCCAGCTCATGAAAGCGGGCGCCTGAGGCGGAGCCACGCCGGCCGGCCGGGGTTCGAGCGCATGGTCAAGCGGCACCAGCACGTCATCGAACACCACGTCATGGCTGGCGCTCGCGCGCAGCCCCAGATGGTCCCACGTCTCCTCGATGCTGATCCCACCCGAACGCGCATCGACAAGCCAGCCGCCAACCAGCGGGGTCTCATCATCCGTGCGCGCCCACACGACGAACCAGCGCAAGCCCGGCGCACCGGTCGAATAGATCTTGCGGCCCGACAACCGCCATCCTTCGGGCGTCCGCTTCGCGATTGTCGCCGGCAGCCCACCACGCGCGGGCGTCCCCAGATCGCGCTCGACGCGCAGCGCATTGATGAGCGCACCCTCCTCTACGGCGGTCCGCACGACGAGCTGCTTGAGATGTTCGGGCCACCCAGAACGGCTGTCGAGGCCGGCATGCACGAGATACTGCATGACGAGCACCAGCGCCGTCGCCGGCTCGCCTTTGCCAACCGCCGCGATCACGCGAAGCGCCGTCGTCAGATCCGCGCCGCCGCCGCCAAGACGCGCCGGGGCGGTCAGCGCCAGGAGGCCTTTGGCATGCAGATGCTCGAAATTCGCGAAGGGCAACAGCCCATTGCGGTCGTAGGCCGCTGCAGTTTCAGCGAAGACATTCGCGATCTGCGGCAGAACGATATCGAGATCGGGTTGCACCGGCTCGCCGGCGGACTTCAGCGCGGCGATCGTCACGATGCCTCCACAAACAGCGACACATGCGCGGCATCGCGCCGCCCTCGCCGTCAAAGAACACGGCTCGGGGCGCACGGATCAATCGAGTTTCGCTTAAGCGGCTCATAAGCCCTTCTCATCGCTTGCGTCGCGCCGAAGCTGTAGTTTGGCGCATGCCCATGAATTTGCCGATGGATCTACTGCGCAGTTTCGTCGCGATCATCGAAACCGGATCGATGCAGCGCGCCACCGAGCGCGTGCACGTGACGCAATCTGCGATCAGCCTTCAGATGAAGCGGCTGGAAGACCTGCTTCAGGTCGAATTGTTCGTGCGCGACGGGCGCAAACTCGCACTCGCCAGCGCCGGGACGGAGCTATTGCCGCTGGCCCGCGACATTCTCTCGCTGAACGATCGCGCCATCGCCGCGCTCAGCGGCGACGCGATCGCCGGACCGTTACGTGTGGGCGTCGTCCAGGATTTCGCGGAAACGATTCTCTCCGGTGTCCTGAGCCGATTCGCGGCTCTGCATCCCAACACGCAGATCCAGGTCCGGGTTGCCGGCTCACCCGAACTTCTGGACCTTGTAAACGCTGAAAAACTCGACGTCGTCTTTTGCATGGCGGCGGCGGACGATCCGGCAGCGTCGAAAGTCGTCCCGATGGTTTGGCATGGCGACGAGGCACTTGCTGCATCCGACATCCTGCCTGTCGCCGTACTGGAAACGCCATGCCGTTTTCGCGACAGCGCCCTTCGCGCACTGGAGCGATCGGGCCGCAAATTTCGCATCGCCCTCGAAACGCCTAGCCTCTCGGCGCTGCGAGCAGCGATAGACGCCGGCCTCGCTGTTACATGCAGAACCACTATCTTCAGAAGCGCGCCGCCGATCGAAGACGGTATTCTGCCGACCCTGCCTCGCGTCGCCTACGTTCGCCATATCCGAGCGCCATCGCATCCGACCTTCGACCGAATTGCCGACCTTATACAATCGGCTGTCATCGAAGATGGAGCGGAGGCTGCTCTCTAATGGCCTGTCAGGGTTAAGCCAATTGGTGCCGAAGTAATGATGACGATCGCCGGGGTTCAGCCCTTGAGCTGCGACCTCGATCCATGATGCGTCACCGGGTTCCCATCCACCGCTCTTTCAAAAATGTCGGCCCGTTGTCAGGTGATGTGCCCGGTTTGCGCGGACTTCGCAGCCTTCGTGCTGCGGGCGGGCACGGTCGAACGCCAGAGCGGAAACCTTACGCATTGCGATCCGGTTCTCCCCCTGTTTCTGTCCTGTTTATCAGGCCAGCGCGACCGCCAGGCGCTGCGAGCAAAGCGTCGCGGTCCTTCCCAAGACTGCGGCGATGAAATCGCTCGAAGTTGCCAGCGCCCTGTTTACGGGCCTCAGCCTTAAGCGGCGTGCGCCAAATGAGGCCCAGCACACGGCCCCCCAAAGTCGCCCGAACGACCGTGTTTTGCTGCTTGGCAGCGCGGCTAGAACACGCTGGCACGTTGCGAAATTCGCGGTGAAGTGGGCGCTTTTCGGCATCCACCTGTCCGGCAAAGCGGCGTCGTCACAAGTCGGCTGGTTGGGGCGCCAGGATTCGAACCTGGGAATGTCGGTACCAAAAACCGATGCCTTACC
>VFQQ010002014.1_pt1 | contig 25189 bp, 22 predicted proteins | sample 3512341 | NCBI WGS metagenome assembly VFQQ01 (sample SAMN10412373, study PRJNA504923) | tailings metagenome | isolation source: Relicate 2 Philex TSF1 revegetated site | place: Philippines: Tuba, Benguet | collected 2017-08-29 | reverse complement strand
TTCCAGTCGGTGATGTAGACCTTGTGGTCCTTGAGCAGCGTGCGCACGGTGTCGCGCAGCAGCGTGGCGTAGTGGCCCGACAGCGGCGCCACCACCAGCACCACGGGCTGCGCCTTGATCTTGGTCAGCGTGTCCGGGTCGTCAGTGAAGCGCTTGAAGCGGCGCAGTTCGCAGAAAGGCCGGTCGATTTCCACCTGCTCGTGGATCACGACGTCCACCCCGTCCACATCGACGGTACGGATGTTGAATTCGGGCTCTTCGTAGTCCTTGCCCAAGCGGTGCATCAGGTCGTAGGCGGCCGAGACGCGCTGCGCCATAGGCAGTTGCGCGAAGGGCAGCATGGGGTTGCTGAACATGCGCGAGGCCACTTCGGCGAGGTCGGCGAAGGGCTCCATCATCGAACGCTGTGTCTCGTAAATCTGGTAGAGCATGGGTCAGGCCGTGGTCATGTTGCGGTGCAATGTAGCAGGAAGGGAAGACCCCGTTGTGAGGGAGAACACGCAGGAAATGGCCCTATCTGTCGCCTTTGTGAACACGTCGGCGGACAATCCGGCCGATGAACACCATCGATCGTCTGCCTGTGCTCTTCATCGGCCACGGCAGCCCCATGAACGCCATCGAGGACAACGCCTGGCGCCGTCAATGGCAGCAACTGGGGCGCGAACTGCGCGCCCAGGGCCGGCCGATACGGCTCATCCTCTGCGTGTCTGCGCACTGGCTTACCCAAGGCTGGTGGCTCACGGCGATGCCGAAGCCGCGCACCATCCACGATTTCGGTGGCTTTCCGCAGGCCTTGTTCGATCAGCAGTACCCGGCGCCTGGTGCCCCTGAGATGGCGCGCGAGGTGGCAGCGGCTGTGCGCTTGCCCGATGGGTCGGCCCTTGGTCTCGACCAGGGCGAATGGGGCCTGGACCACGGCAGCTGGTCGGTGCTCAAACCCATGTTCCCCGAGGCCGACATCCCGGTAATCCAGCTCAGCATGGACTACGCGCGCCCGCCCGCGGAGCACCTGGCCATCGGCCGACAGCTGCGCGACTGGCGCTCGAAGGGGGTGCTGCTGGTGGCCAGCGGCAACGTGGTGCACAACTTGCGCGCCATGCAGCGCCAGGTGGCCGACAACCAGGCCTTTGACTGGGCGGTGGATTTCGACACCCACGTGGCCGACTGCATAACGAAGGGCGATGCCGAGGCGCTGGCCGCTTTCCAGTCGTTCGGCGACGCGGCGCGGCTGTCGCACCCGAGCTGGGAGCACTACCTGCCGCTGCTGTACGCCGCGGGCGCCGCCGAGCCCGACGAGCCGGTGCGCTTCTTCAACGAAGGCTTCCAGGCCGCGTCGATCTCGATGCGTTCGGTGGTCTGGGGCTGAGCGAAAAAAGGCCACCCGAAGGTGGCCTTGTTTTGCGGAGTGCTCACACTCAAACCACAGCGGCGATCGATTTGCAGACGTGGTCGATGTTCTTGCCATTGAGCGCGGCCACACACATACGACCGGTGTCGGTGCCATAAACGCCGAACTCGCTGCGCAGACGCACCATCTGGTCCTTGGTGAGGCCGCTGTAGCTGAACATGCCGATCTGCTCGGTGATGAAGCCCATGTCCTGCTTCACGCCGGCGGCCTTGAGGCCATCCACCAGCTGCTGGCGCATGGCCTTGATGCGCACGCGCATCTCGCCCAGCTCCTTTTCCCACACAGCGCGCAGCTCGGGGTTGTTGAGCACCGCGGCCACCACCGCACCGCCGTGAATGGGCGGGTTGGAGTAGTTGGTGCGGATCATGATCTTGAGCTGCGAGAGCACGCGATCGGCCTCGGCCTTGTCGGCGCACAGCACCGACAGCGCGCCCACGCGTTCGCCATAGAGGCTGAAGCTCTTGGAGAACGAGGTGGAGACGAAGAACACCAGGCCGGCCGCCACGAACTTGGCGATGACCGCGCCGTCTTCGGCGATGCCGTGGCCGAAGCCCTGGTAGGCCATGTCGAGGAAGGGCGTCAGGCCCTTGGCCTTGACAACGGCGATGACCTGGTCCCACTGAGCGGGCGTGATGTCGTAGCCGGTGGGGTTGTGGCAGCAGGCGTGCAGCACGGCAACGGTGCCCGGCGCGGCGGCCTGCAGGCTGGCCAGCATGCCGTCGAAGTTCACGCCGCGTTTGGCGGCGTCGTAGTAGGTGTACGTGCCGACCTCGAAGCCGGCCTGCGTGAACAGCGCGCGGTGGTTCTCCCAGCTCGGGTCGCTGATCAGCACCTTGGCGGCGGGGTTGAGGCGTTTGAGGAAGTCGGCGCCGATCTTGAGGCCGCCGGTGCCGCCCAGGGCCTGCACCGTGGCGACGCGGCCGCTCTTGACGGGCTCGCTGTCGGTGCCGAAGACCAGGCCCTTGACCGCGTTGTCGTAAGCCGCGATGCCGTCGATGGGCAGGTAGCCGCGCGCGGCGGGCTTGTCCATCATGGCTTTTTCGGCGGCCTGCACACATTGAAGCAGCGGCAGCTTGCCGTTCTCGTCGAAATACACACCCACGCCCAGATTGACCTTGTCGGGATGGGTGTCAGCGGCAAATTGTTCGTTCAGACCCAGGATCGGGTCGCGGGGGGCCATTTCGACGGCGGAGAAGAGGGACATGGCAGGGGTGAGGTAGTGCGAAGCCAGGGATTTTAAGTTTTTCGGCTTCGTGCCCGGACAGGGTATGGGAAGGCGGGTTATGGGCCTGAGGGCCTGGTTAGTGACGTAGGATCGTTCTCGAACCTGTCGACCGCTTTTTTGAAGGGAACCCATGCGTCCGAATCTTCAACAACGACTTCTGCGTGGGATGCTGGTGCTGGTGGGGTTGCTCGCATTGGTGTCGCCCGCTGCCTCGCAAGATCGAATGAATGTGTTCTTCATCGGGCACAGCCTGATGAGCGATCTCCCGGGGATGACCCGTTCCCTGACCGAGCGGCATGCGGGCGTGCGTTTCAGCCTCAGGCACCAGGACATTCCGGGGGCACCGCTGCGCTGGCAATGGGAGGCGAAAGACAGGAATGAAACTTTCGACAGAACCTACGGCGGGCGATACCACATTCATCTGCCGTCCGGCGAGTTCGACACCGTGGTGCTCACCGAGGGCGTTCCCCGGGGTGGCGAGGCCCTCGAGGCAGAGACCATCGAATACCTTGGCCGTTTCGTCAGATTCATCCGCCAGAGCCGTCCGGACGCGAAGATCTTTCTCTACGTCACCTGGCCGCACCTGACCAGCGGAACCCCCAACGCAAGCCCCTACGACGGCAACATGCCCACGCGCCACCTGGACTGGCGCGCTCGCATCGAGGCCGACCAGCCCATGTGGCAGCGCATGGTCGATACGGTCAATCAGGCGAACCCTGGCGCCCATCCCGTGCGTATCATTCCTGGCGGGCTGGTGTTGGCCGCGTTGCGCGACGATATCGTTGCTGGCCGGATACCGGAGTGGCAATCGATCAATCAGCTCTTCAGCGATGAGATCCACATCAACCACTATGGCAAGTACGCCATGGCGTTGACCATCTCGTCGGTCCTGACCGGGAAGCGGGCCACAGGCGCGCCCTCGAATCTGCGCAACCTTTGGGGAGAGCCCATCTGGAACCGCCGGCACTGGGACGGAAAGACCTACGCACCAATGAAGGACGAGACGGTGCTCAAGGTTCAGGAAGCGGTGGATCGGGTGGTCTTCGCCCCACGGTGATGGTTCTGTCCGAAGGCTCCTGGCGGTCAGCTTGCGGCCTGAGCAACACCTGTTTTGGGGTAACGGGTAACCACTTCCCAAACCACTTCCTGCATCAATCGGGCGACTTCTTCGCTCGGTGCATCTGCCGCACTCCCATCGGCGCGGAGCAAGCGGTGTGGCAACCCCACCGGGCTGCGGTGGTAGAGCACGGCGTAGTGCGTCAGCGCCACCAGATAGCTGCCCAGGTCGTTCATGTGGATGTTGTCGCGCTGACCATTTTTCTCCAGCCAGAACAGGTCTTCGCGTGACTTGAGCCCCGGCAGGCCGCCCATGGCCTCGACCCGCCTGACAAAGCGGGCCAGAACCTGGCCGCCGGGGATGACGTGCACCGGGCCAGCGGTGTCGCCATGGGCCAAGGCCTTGGCCAGCAGGTCACCTTCCCAATAGCGGGCCAGATCGGTATCGATCCGCTCCAGCCAACCTTGCGGGTCGTTCCTTGGGTGCCAGGTCTCGTAGAGATACACGCGCATTCCGGGGCGGTTTTCGCGCGCGTACTTCGCCCATTGCCGTACGTAGGCCTGGCTGTCGAAGTACTTGATGGCGTCCCGAATCTCGACCATTTCGGTGAACACCAGTGCGTCGAAGCGGCCGCTTTTCAGGGCCTCTTTGGCATCCTGATAGCGCGGATGCGAGTTCTCCTGCTCAAACCCATTGATCGGGACATCCGGCTCCCAGTGCGACTTGAGTGAGGCCCCCCAGCCCAGTTGGGAGCGGTGGTCGTGGCCGGCACCGGCCAGTTGCTCGAGCATGGCGGGCATGTCTCTGCCCACGAGGCTGTGGCCGATGTGATAGACGCGCATGGGCTGCGTCGGGGGTGCCAGGGGTGTGGTGTAAAGGCTGGCGAGTTCGCCCGGGTCGAGGGATTTGTTCCATCCGCAGGCCGCCAGCCCGAGAAACACCATGCAAGTCAGCGAGTTTTTGATGCGCATGGCCGCAGTCTAGTTAGTTGATGGGGCGACTTTTCGTGAAATCCCATCGATTCGTTGAACCATTCGCAGGGCGACCCGGGTACCTCGGCCAATTGCCCCTTTCCGGGGTTGAACGGACACCTATACTCCGCCGCCATGGTCCTTCCAAAGACCCCCCCCCGATCCATCCTCAAGCGCCGCGGCAGCATTTCCACCGCCGTGCAGGGTTTGCTCGACCTGGTGGCCGTGATGGCGTTGGCACTGCTGTTGATCAGCTATCAGATCGGCGGACTGACGGCCGAATATTCCGTGCTGCTGCTGCTGCTGGGCATTGGCATGGTGTTTTTCTATGACCAGTTTGGCGTTTACCGCAGCAACAGCAGCTTCGGGCGCAAGACGCTGACGTTGCTGAAAGCGTGGTCGCTGGCTTTCGCTTTCCTGCTGGTTGTCGGCTTCGCGACCAAGCAGACCGACGTTTTCTCCCGCCTGCTGTTGGGGCAGCTGTACGTGTCAGGCTATCTGATGCAGGTGCTGCTTCAGTACCTCAGCCGCGAAGTTCAAACCCGCGTGATGCTCCAGGCCGTCCCGGCCGAGAACGTTTTGATTGTTGGCACGGGCAAGCTTGCGCGTTACTTGCAGCACAAGATATCGAGCAACCCCTGGTTGAACCAGAAGGTGGTTGGCTGTCTGGAGCTTCCCTCGGCTGGATCGAGTCGAGGAGGGATCGCAGGCGCGACGCTTTATGACGTGTCGGACTTCGCTGCCTTGGCCGAGCCGAACATCATCGGTCCGCTGGATGAGATGTTGGCCGTCATTGATCGCAATGACGTGCGAACCGTTTATTTCGCCATTCCCATGGGGGAGTCCGATCTGATCGAGGATATGTACTCCCAGTTGCTGGACCGTCATGTGGCGGTGCACTGGGTGCCAGACATTTTCTCCTTGCTGTTGGTCAATCACAGCGTGCGAGAGATGGCGGGCTTGCCGGTGTTGACCTTGTCCGAGACCCCGCTGACGGGCACACGATTGCTCCTGAAGGCCATGGAAGACCGCGTGCTGGCCATGCTCATTCTTCTGCTGGTCTCGCCTTTGCTGCTGGTTATCGCCTTGGCGGTCAAGCTCGACAGCCCCGGCCCCGTTTTCTTTCGGCAGGCCCGCAATGGCTGGAGTGGCAAGACCTTCCACATCTGGAAGTTCCGCAGCATGTACGTGCACCAACCCGAAGCCGGCCACGTACGACAAGCCACGCGCAACGACCCCCGAATCACGCGTGTCGGCGCTTTCCTTCGCAAGAGCAGCCTTGACGAGCTGCCTCAGATCTTCAATGTGCTGAAGGGCGAAATGTCGTTGGTCGGCCCCAGGCCGCATGCGGTGCAGCACGATGAGGAGTATTCGAAGCGCATTGACGCGTACTTCGCACGTCACAACATCAAGCCAGGCATCACCGGCCTCGCTCAGGTCCGAGGTTTGCGCGGCGAAACCAACGAGATCGAGAGCATGCAGCAGCGCATCGAGGCGGACATCGAGTACATCAATAACTGGTCGCTCTGGCTGGACCTAACCATCCTGGTTCGTACGCTGGGCGCGCTGACCGGCAAGAACGCCTATTGATGGTCGTTGCCCTGAAATGGGGCGACAGATCTGGCGTACCGGGCCTCACCCGGATGGGGGAGGCGGGCGCGTGACAAATTCGTCGGATCGTCCATCGATGTTGCGTTTGCGGGTCGCTTCAAAGATGGGCTGGTGAGAATGAAAGATTACGATCTCGCTCTTGTCTCATCGGCCGCTGATACTCAAGGATTAGCAATGCCACGGAGGCGGAGCCCTTGTTCAGCACAGGATCGGGAGCATGAAGATACTCAGCCACAGAGGCTACTGGAAAACGGCGGACGAAAAGAACACGCCTTTGGCCTTCGAGCGCTCGTTCAGCCTCGGTTTCGGTACCGAGACCGACCTGCGAGACCTCGGCGGGCAACTGGTGGTTTCCCACGATCCGCCAACTGCGCCCGCCTTGTCGGCCGATGCGTTGTTCGCCATCCATGAGCGCCACGATCCCTCGCTGACGCTGGCCCTCAACATCAAGTCCGACGGTCTCCAGCGCCTGTTGGGCACCTGCCTGGACCGGTTGCAGGGCCTGGATGCCTTCGTCTTCGACATGTCGATTCCCGACACACTGCATTGGCTGGCCCGCGGTGTCCCGGTCTTCACCCGCCACAGCGATGTGGAGCCCGACCCGGTTCTGTATGACATGGCATCAGGCGTGTGGCTCGACGGCTTTCACGACGACTGGTGGGACGTGAGCGTGATTCATCGGCACCTCGATGCCGGTAAGCGCGTGTGCATCGTCTCTCCGGAGCTGCATCGCCGTGAGCACCGTGGCGTATGGGACAAACTGGCTTCGGCCGACTTTCCCAGGGATGCCCGACTGATGATTTGCACCGACATGCCCGAACAAGCGAAAGGGATGCTTTCTCATGACGATTGAGGCAGTGGTATTCGATATGGATGGCGTCCTGATCGACGCCAAGGACTGGCACTACGAGGCGCTCAACCACGCGCTCGAGTTGTTCGGTTACACGATCACCCGCGCGGACCACCTTTCGACCTTTGACGGGCTTCCGACGCGTCGAAAGCTGGAGATGCTCAGCCAGGAACGCGGGTTGCCGACCGGCTTGCACACGTTCATCAACGAACTCAAGCAGCAGTACACGGTTGATCAGGTGTTCCTCAAGTGCAAACCGTTGTTCGTGCACGAGTACGCGTTGTCCAACCTCAAGGCCCGGGGCTACAAGCTCGGCGTTGCATCCAATTCCATCCGCTCCACAGTGGAGTTGATGATGGACAAGAGCCATCTTGATAGCTATCTGGATCTCATGCTCAGTTGCGAAGATGTGAGTCGGCCCAAGCCGCATCCGGATATCTACCTCCGCGCGGCGGAGGTGTTGGGCGTCAAGCCTGAAAACTGTCTTGTGGTCGAGGACAACCAGAACGGCATTCGCGCGGCAGAGGCCGCAGGTTGCCCTTTGCTCGTCGTGCAAAGCGTCCATGATGTTCAGCTTGATCGCATCCTTGATGCCATTCACCGGGAAGGGGGGCTCGCCGCATGAAAGTCATCATTCCCATGGCGGGTAGCGACGAGCTGTTTCGCCGGCACGGGTTCCACTTTGCCAAACCGGTGATCGAGATCGACAGGCGCCCACTGGTCGAGCATGCCTTCGACTGTCTTTCGACCATTCCGGATGCCAGCTATGCATTTGTCGTCCGCAAGGAAGACGACCTGCGCTTTCATCTGCGCGATGTTCTCCAGTTGCTCAATCCGAACGTGACGGTGTTGCGCGCCGATGGAGATACCGCGGGCGCCGGTTGCACTGCGCTGCTGGCCATCGAACACATCGACATGGACGGCGAGCTCATCATCGCCAACGCCGACCAGATCGTGAACATCGACTTCTCGGCGATGCTCGCCGATTTTCGCGGGCGCGGACTGGATGCCGGAACGATCGTGTTTGACTCGGTCCACCCCCGGTGGTCTTTCGTGAAGACCGATGACGCGGGCTTCGTGATCGAGGCGGCCGAGAAGCGACCGATCAGCCGACTCGCCACCGCCGGCGTCTACTACTTCCGGCGCGGGCGGGATTTTGTCGACGCCATGCAGACCATGATCCGCAAGGGAGCCGAGGTGAACGGCGGCTACTTCGTCTGCCCGTCGCTCAATGAACTCATCCTTGCGCAGAAGCGCATAGGGGTCTATCCGATCGAACGCGATCGGTATATCTCGTTGGCCACGCCGCAGGCCGTTGACGAATATGAACAGGTGCTGGCTGCACGCCGAAGGAGTTGAACGATGGAAGTGTTCAAGCTTTCCAACATGACCAAGGGCTGGTTTGTCGGCGCTTTCGAGCCCGTCGCCATGCGTTCCGACGCGGCGGAGGTGGCGGTGAAGACCTACGCCAGCGGCAGCCTTGAAAAGCGACACATGCACAAGGTTGCACAAGAGCTGACGCTTATCGTTTCTGGCCGCGCCCGATTGAACGACACGGTGTATGAGGCCGGGGATATCGTGGTGATCGCGCCGGGTGAGGCAACCGACTTCGAGGCGCTCACCGACGTGACCACGGTGGTCGTCAAACTCCCGAGCGTGGCAGGGGACAAGTACGAATGCTGAATATCGCCATTCCGATGGCTGGCCGTGGCCAGCGTTTCGCAGACGCGGGCTATGACCTGCCCAAACCCCTGATCCCGGTTCATGGACACCCCATGATTCAGGTGGTCATCGACAACCTGACGCCCGATTGCGAGCACCGTTTTCTTTTCCTCGTACTTCGCGAACATGCCGAGGTGTATGGCGTTGACGAGAAGCTTCGCCAGTGGTCGCCGGGTTGCCAGATCGTTTTCGTTGACGAGGTGACACAAGGAGCGGCTTGCACCGTGCTGCTGGCGCGGGAGTTCATCGACAACGACGACCCGCTGATGATCGCCAACTGCGATCAGTACGTGGACACCGACATCAATCGGTATCTCGCGGCAATGGGTGATGCCGATGGCCTGATCATGACGATGTGGGCGGATGACCCGAAGTGGTCGTTTGCAAGGCGCGATGCAGCTGGTCGGGTGGTTGAGGTGGTCGAGAAGCAGGTCGTTTCGAACGAGGCGACCGTCGGCATCTATAACTTCCGTCGCGGCGCTGATTTCGTGAATGCAGTCGATGCCATGATCAAGGCCGACCTGCGTGTGAACAACGAGTTTTACGTTGCACCGGCCTACGACCAGATGATCCGCCAAGGCGCTCGCATCGAATGCTTTGGAATCGGCCGCCTGGGCGCGGGCATGCACGGCATCGGCGTCCCGGCGGACCTCACGGCCTTTCTTGAGCATCCGGTGTCGCACAAGGCTGTGGCGCGGCTCAACGCTTCTGTCTAGTCTTGGGCTGCTGAATGACCGTTAAACCTCCATTCGTGGATCGGCTTGCCAGGCGATTGCTGTGGTGGGCTGTGGGGTACGCGAATGACAAGAGCGAGCAATTCGCCTCTTATCACGAGCGCCCCAAACGGGCTCACAAAATCGGGACTCGCCCCGAGCCGTATGTTGGCGAACCTTGCGCGATCGTCATGCAAGGGCCGTTGGCAACGGAGAACGACGTCAGCCTGGAGACGATGCGCCTGTACCGGCAACACTTCCCGGACTGTGCCCTGATCCTCTCGACATGGCGCGACACCGACGACGCGCTGCTGGCCCCGATGCGGTCCCTTGGTGTCGACGTGGTGCTCTCGGACAAGCCCAAAGTCCCCGGGCTTTTCAACGTGAACATGCAACTGGTCAGCGCGGCTGCGGGTGTCCGCGCGGCGGCGGAAAAGGGTGTGTCATGGGTGTTGAAGACGCGTACCGATCAGCGCCTGCATCACCCTGATGCCCTGGCATATCTGGTTGCCCTTGCCCGAGCGTTTCCCCCTGCCGCCGGCGTGGCGCAGCGCCACCGGATCATCGGCGTGGGCCACGGATCGCTCAAGTTCGCTCCCTACCACGTCACCGATCAGTCCGTATTCGGCCATGTTGATGACATGCTGACGTACTGGACGCCGCCTCTGCGTGAAACCCCGCCGCCATCGGGCTGGCCTTCGGTTCTTCGAGAAGTCTATGGCGGAGTGCCTATCGGCGAGCTTTGTCGCCACGGTGCGGCAGAAAGCTACATCACCAGCAGCTTCCTGCTTCGAATCGGGCGGTCACTCGATTGGACGCTGGCCGATACCTGGGCGGCTTACCGCGATCATTTCTGCTTCGCCGACTACGGCACCACAGATTTCTATTGGGTCAAGTCCCAGACGTACAGCCGGCGCGAGTTTGGTACGGAGTACGCCCGTATCACCAACCGTCACGAGTTCACGTTTCGCGAGTGGTTGCTGATGCAGACGGGTGCGCTCAAGCCCGAGCATGCCGAGCCGTACGAACATGTGCTGGAAGCGTATTTTGGCCAAGGGGTTCGGGCTTCCAAGGGTGCAAGCCACATTGAATGAGCAGGGCGTGCCGGCGATCGGCGGGCTTGCAAACGGCTCGACTTCCAACCGGATGAGGAATACTGCGCAGCGCGGGCGAGTATGTTGTTTCCGAGGTCCCCAACGGGTGGGATCCAGCCGTTGAGGCGGGCGATTCATGACGTAAGATCGCCGCAACAAGTTGATACTAAGGCGTTCCTATGGGGCAAAGGGCGTCTGGTTTTCAAGCTTTCTGTTGCGCCGTCTGGCGCGGCGTGGCCCTTGCTTGAGACGTGTTTGAGCATCACGAAGCCCCGTGTCACCTCACTAGTCCTGAAAGCTGATCATGTTCCATATCCCTCGCTTCATGGCGGCAGCCCTCATGGTGTTGCTGAGCGGTGCGGCATTCGCCCAGGCGGGTGCCACCTACAAGTTGCGGCATGGTGATGCCTTGATGGTGTCCGTGTGGCGCGACGAAGCCCTGAGGATGGAGGTTCGCGTCCTGCCCGACGGCAGCATCACGTTCCCATTGGCAGGGCGGGTTGAGGTGGCGGGGCTCAGCACGTCGGAGGCCGAGGTCCGCGTCGCCGAACGGCTCAAGAAGTACATCCCCGAGGCGGTTGTGACGGTTGCCATCACCGCCGCCGATGGCAACAGGGTCTACGTGCTGGGGAAGGTCGTCAATCCGGGCGCCGTCACGCTGACCTCCCCCGAGACCACCGTGTTGCAGATGCTCAGTCAGGTGGGCGGTCTCGACCGATTTGCTGACGGCAATTCGATCAGGGTGCTGCGCAATTCTCCGCAGGGCAATCTGGTTCTGCCGGTTCGCTACAACGATCTGGTCAAAGGCACCCAGCTTGAGACCAACGTGGTGCTGATGCCCGGCGACACCATCCTGGTGCCTTGATCATGAGAACGCGCGTCGCTGCTGGCCTGGCACTTTCGTGCACCCCCCTCCTGGCGCCTTTCGCGATGGCGCAGAACACGCTCACCGTGCCCATCGAGGTCGTGCGCGTCGCCAACCCCGACCTTTCCGTGGCAGACCGCGGCAGCGTCACGCTCTTTCGCATCAGCCCGCAGTACACGATCCAATCTGTCGATGGCGATTCGCGCAGGGAGTTCTCCTTCGGCGGCATGATCGAGCGATCGAGCGACACCGATCTCAGTGGCAATCGCAACCTTCCCCGCGTGAGTGCGCTATGGGAGCGCTCCAGTGCTGTCTCCGTGCTCGGGTTGCGCGCCTCGCTCGAGGAGTTGTCCACCCGCGAGACGGAATTTGCCGAGTTCGGACGCGTTGCCCTGGACACCACCGAGCGCGTCGGCACCATCGGCGCGACGTGGACGCGCGAGTTGACCGCGGACTCGTCGCTGGCGCTGGCGGCATCGCACATGCAGGTGAACTACGACACGGCCTTGCTTCGTGACTACAACGAAACACTGGGTTCTGCTATCTACACCAGGGAGCTGACGCCCAATTCCCGCTACTCGATCACCGGCGTCGCGGCGACGCTGGACTCCGATGGCGGCCCTGGGCGTGCCAACCGCGTCGGGCTATCGCTGGGTTACGAGGCAGATGTCCTGGAGGGCATGAGGCTTAGCGCAAGCGGGGGAGTGGCCCGTTTCAACCGACCGGTGTCCAAGACCCATCCCGTCGGTGCGCTGCGTCTGTCTTACGAAGGCGAACGTATCGGATATGCCGCTGGCTGGGCTCGAGATGTCGTTGCCAGCGGCGCGGTAGGCGGCTACGAACGCGCAGAGACCTTCGATGCCTCCGTGAGTTTGCCGCTCAGTGCCGACACAACGGCTGCTCTTGGTGTCACGCGCGCCCGATCGCTCGAGGCCATTCGGGACTCCGGCACCACGGCCTATGCCCGCGTCCGATCGGAACTCACCCAGTTCTGGGCCTTGACCCTGGGTCTGGAACACCGGCGTGCCCGACCCGGCGGTGGAGGCAGAGCACAGGGTGGCCTCGTGTCCGCAGGCCTGGTGTATTCACACCCCGATTTCTAATTCCCTCATCCCATGCCCGCCGACTATCAACTCAGCCCCCGCGACTACCTGGCAATCGCCAAGCGGTGGGCGCTTGCGATGATTCTGACCTTTGGCGCCGTGCTGGCGACATCGGTGGTCGTCGCCATGCTTCTGCCGCGGGTGTACGAATCCACCGGAACGCTGTTGGCGGAAGCGCCACAGATCCCGGGCGATGTGGTGCGCTCTGCACCCTCGGCAGGCAATGCCGAACAAAAGGTTCAGGCGCTGAGTCGGCGGATCATGACGCGTGAGAGCCTGCTGCGCATTGCGGCCGAGCACCAGGTGTTCGATACCGCATCCGGACAGGTGCTGGCCGACACCGATATGGTGGAAGCCATGCGCAGCAGCATCGATGTCAAGGTGCTGATCGGCAACATGCCGAGCTGGGAGCGGCCGAACAACAACTTCGCATTCAACGTGTCCTTTCAACACGGCAAACCGGAAAAAGCCCTTGAAGTCACCAGCGCACTGACCAAGTTGTTTCTGGAAAGCAGCGTCCGAGAGCGGGTCGAGCAAGCCTCCCGGACCAACGAGTTCCTGAGCCAGGAAGCGGACCGTGTCCAGGCCCGGCTGGAGGATCTGGATCGCCGAATCGCTGCATACAAGCGTACGCAGGGTGGCGGTGGCAGGGATGACGGCCAGACGGTTGCGCTGTCGAACATCCAGAGTCTTGAGAGTGAGTTGCGCGCCGCAGAGCGAGAACAGCGCATTGCCTTGAATGAACTTCAAACGCTTGAGGTGGAACTCGCCGGGGCTCGCTCAGGTGTGGTGATGCCCGGTGCCGCCGGGGGGGCGGCTTCGGGCCCCAGCGTGACGGAACAGGAGCTCGACAGAGCGCGAGCTGAACTTGCGCGCATCCGGGGGATTTACACCGAAGACCATCCGGATGTGCGCGCGCAGCAAAGGCAGATCGAAACCCTTGAGCGGTCGCTCCGGACGGGGGCCAATGTGAGCGGCCCGGCGCGCGAAGCCGCTGCGGCACAGGGGCGGTTGACGGTTTCCCGTCTCGAGGCGCAGATTGCGACAGCGCGTGCCCGGGCCAACTTACTGGCGGATCAGCAGCGCAGCCTGCGAGGCACGATCGGCCAACTGCGATCGCAGGTCGCACGGGCGCCTCAGGTCGAGCGGGATCTTGCCGCCTTGCAGCGAGACCACGACGCCGCACGCGCCCAGTATGAAGATCTTCGTGCGAAGCAACTGGCGGCCCAGACGGTTCAAAACCTGGAAGGTGAGCAACAAGGCGAGCGCTTCACGCTGCTCGAGCCCCCGCTGATGCCCGAGTATCCGGTCAAGCCCAATCGCAAGAAGCTGGTCGCACTGGGTTTCTTCCTCGCACTGGCCTGCGCTGTGGGGGTTGCCGTCCTGCTTGAACTGGTATTTGCCCGTGTCCGGGGGGTCAACGCGTTGACCGCCCTGACGGGGCAGCGCCCCATGGTCGTCATTCCCTACATCGCGACGGAGGCCGAAGCCCGGTCGTCGCAGTTGCTGCGCAAGCGGTTTGTGGTGATGGTTGCGGGGTTGGCTGTACTGAGCATCGCAGTGGTCCACCTCTTTATTGCGCCTTTGCATACGCTGCTGTTGGACATGTTCTCCCGCCGGGGTTGAAAGTAGATATTCAATGGAACGCATCAAGGTCGCGATCGAAAAAGCCCGAGAACGCGGGTTCGAGGCCACGAGATCGGTTGCCTCGCCACTGAAATCGGAGGTTCATGCAGCCCCGTCCGCGAATGAGCCCGTGGCTGTGCCGGCCGACTCGACCACCGCCAGCGAGCCGGTATCGGTCAGCTACCAACAGACGGCTGTTGTTCCGACGGATGCTGCCCATCTCGAACACCACCGAGTGATAGCGCATCAGAAAGCGCACCCGGCCAGCTGGGCGTTCGATCTCCTGCGGACGCAGGTCTTGCAGAAGATGGACGAGAACGGATGGCGGACCTTGGCGATAACGTCTCCCAGTGTCGACTCGGGCAAAACGGTGGTGTCCATCAACCTGGCCATGAGCATTGCCCAGCAGTTGCAGCGCACAGCCTTGCTGGTCGATTTCGATCTGCGCCGCCCGAGTGTGGCGCGCATGTTGGGCTTGAACCGGCCGAAGTCATTGAACGACGTGCTTGACGGGCGTGCGCAGATCGGTGAGGCGTTGGTCAATCCCGGTGTCGAGCGTCTTGTGGTTCTTCCGACCAACAGCCCGGTGCCTCATGCCTCGGAGGTGCTTTCCTCCGCCAAGGTGGGCAATCTGATCAAAGAGTTGCGTGAGCGTTACAGCGATCGCCTCGTCATCTTCGATCTGCCGCCCGTGCTGGCCGCCGACGATGTGATGACGGTGTTGCCTCGCGTTGACTGTGTCCTGATGGTGGTGGGGAGTGGCGTATCAACCCAGAGTGAGGTTGAAGAAGCGATGAGCCGCATTTCGAGAGGCAATCTGCTCGGCGTGGTGCTGAACAAGGACGAAGCGCCTGTTCGGAACGCCTATTACTAGAGCATCGTCGGGCGATCACGGTACGCCTCGACACCTTCTCGATCCTCCCAGCATCTGTGGCTTGCTCTCGATCGGAAATGCGCTGCCGCGTGTTGCCACCTCCTTCCTTGATCTGCGACGGCCCGATGCTGGTCACGGTGCCTGACGACCATGCCTGATCATCTGCGCGCGCTGCTGATCCTGATGGTGTTGAGCCTGGGATACTTTTACGCTGCGCGTGGGGCGCTTTCCCAGCTTCTTCCTGAGGAGATCTTCAAGCGTTGGCGCAACCTGTGGCTGTTGGCGACGCTCATGCTTTTCCTGTCGCACAGCATCTGGCTTTTCATACTGGCGCTTGGCACCGTGCTGCTGATCACCAGGCGTCGAGAGGCGCACGTGATGGGCCTCTATTTCGCTCTGCTGTTTGTGGCTCCGCCAATGCAGGCGGTAATTCCTGGCTTCGGCATCATCGAACACCTCTGGGTACTGGAGCACTATCGCCTGCTGGGTTTGACATTGTTGTTGCCCGCGGCCCTCTCCCTTCTGCAGCGCCCGTCCACGTTGCGCCTGGGCAGCTCCCCTGTCGACTGGATGATCCTGTGTTATGTGGTTCTGCTGTCGTTGCTTGCGTTCCGTGAGGGCAACGTAAGCAGTGGGTTGAGAGCCGTGATCTCCCATTGGGTCGACATCTTCCTGCCTTACTACGTGGCCAGCAGAAGCTTGCGCAACGAGGAAGGCTTTCGACACGCAATGGCGGGGTTCCTGATGGCGGCCATGGTGATGGTGCCGATCGCCGTTTTCGAGATGGTGCGGGGATGGAAGTTGTACGAGGGGGCTGTCTGGGCTTTGGGCGGCAGTTCCAACATGTTCGGCTGGTACCTGTACCGCGGTGGGCTGTTGCGCCCCAGTGTGACGGCCGTCAGCTCGATCGTGCTGGGCTACATCTTCATTGTTGGTCTGGGTTTTTTGTTCTATCTGAAGGAGTTTCTCGAGAAGCCGCTTCATCGCCGAATGGGCTTGGCCGCCATGGCCGTGGGAATCGTGGCCTCGCTGTCGCGCGGTCCCTGGGTGGGTGCCCTGGTTCTGCTGGTGGTCTACATACTGAGCGGCCCGCGGCCCATCCGGCGGCTGGTGGGTGCGGGTCTCATCGTGCTCGTGATGTTCCCGCTCTTGAGCCAGTTCGAGATCGGGCAGAAGTTCATTGACATGATGCCCATCATCGGCAGCATCGAGCAGGAGAACATTGACTACCGAGCCGACTTGCTGACGGCGGCGGGGCCGGTCATCGAAAGACACTTCTGGCTCGGGTCGTACGACTTTCTCGAAGCGCCTGAATTGCAAGTCATGATTCAGGGCGACGGGATCATCGACGTGGTCAATACCTATGTGGGTGTGATCCTGTATTCAGGGGCCATCGGCTTGGTGTTTTTTGTGGGGGCGTTCCTCGGGGCGCTGCTCGAATTGCGCCGCGGCATGCGTGTGGCAAGACGACAGGACCCGCGGATCCTGCTGCTCGGCAGGGCCCAGTTCGCCACGCTGGTGACCGTCATGGTGGTCATCTACACCGTGAGCAGCATTACGGCGGTTCCCGTGGTGTATTGGCCGCTGCTGGGGTTGGCGGTTGCGTACGGCCACTTCACGAAGAACATGGGCAACAGCTCACCAGTCGGTCAGGCGCCGTGAACAAGAACGAACCTCATCCAACGGCCGAAGCAGCACCTGGTGAGCACCGCTCCGCACTGAATGCAAGGGCTCGGTCCGGCACGGTCTGGATCGTGGCCGCTTTCGGGTTTGGCCAGGCGTTCCGGGTGGTGACGAACATTGTTCTTGCCTCGGTCCTCTTCGAGGCGGCCTTTGCACTGATGGCGCTCGTGACCGCGGTGCTCATGGGCCTTGCGATGTTTTCGGATGTGGGTCTGCAACAGAACGTTGTCCAGAACCCGCGTGGAGACGATCCGGCGTTCCTTGATACCGCCTGGACCATGCAGGTCATCCGCGGCGCGGTGTTGACGGTGCTGGCTGCACTCTGTGCCTGGCCCATGGCGGTGTTCTACGGCGCCAATGACCCGACTGCGCTGGAGTTGCGCTGGCTGATTCCCATTGTTGCGCTGACTGCACTGATCGACGGATTGCGGTCGCCGCGCGTGCTCAGCGCGTTACGGCATCTGCAAGTCGCCAAACTCACGCGAATCGAGTTGGGCGTGACGATTGTGAACTCGCTGGTGATCGTCTCCCTCGCGTGGTACACGCGGTCGGTGTACGCCCTGGCGGTCGCTGCCGTCTTGTCTTCCACGCTCCACACCGTGTTGACGTATCGTTTGCTGCCCGGCCCACGCGCGCGCTTCGTCATCGAGCCGGAGGCATTCCGTTCGATCCTGTCTTTCGGTAAATGGATATTCCTTTCGTCGCTGCTGTATTTCCTGGCGATCCAGATTGATCGCCTGGTGTTCTCGGCGAACTACCCCCTGGCCGAGGTGGGTGTCTACTCGATCGCAGCCAGTCTGGCGCTGATGGTTCCCACCGTGGTCGGGAAATTGCAGATCTCGGTGGTCTTCCCCTGGTATGCCCGCATGCTGGACGACGGGATGTCCTTGCCCGACGCCTTCATGAAGGCGCAAGGCCCGGTGCTGGCGATGTCCACCTATCTGGTTGTCTTGCTGATCGTCGGAGCAGGCAGTTTCTTCTCGCTGGCTTATGACGACCGCTATGCGCAAGGGGCGGTGTTTCTCCCGGTTTTGGCCCTCGGCATCTGGTTCAGCAACCTGGGCGGTGTGTACGCATCGGCGTACCTCGTCAAAGGCCTGTCCAAGTGGGTGGCGATGGTCAACGGGGTGAAGGTGCTGGCTTTTCTTTTGATGTTCGCCCTGTTGTCGCACACCGAGAACTCCATCGTGATGGGGGCGCTGGCTGTCCTCGCGAGCGAGCTGATCACCGTGTGCGTCAGCCGCTATCTGGCGTGGCAGCTCGGTCTGAAGCGTTTGAGGGGCGAACTGGTCATGCTGGCCATGCTGCTCTCTTGCTCGGCGTTCTGCCTGGCCTTGCTGCACTACGTTGAACCGCTGGCCAACCTGCACCCGGCCCTGCAGTTGCTGCTGTTGGGGGTGGTGGTCACGGCGTGGTTCACACCGTCGTTCCTCACGGTTTTCCGCCCGATCGTTCTTCGGTACCTGGCCGCCAAGAAGTCCTGAAGCCTGGCTCCACGCGGTTCCAGGGGATGGCGTCAATAGAGCGTGAGCCCGCCACCCAGCAAGTTCGTGCCGCAGTCCCGCTTCTGGTTGTGGCAATTGACAATCAGGTGTTGCACCCAGCGCTGATCCCACCCATCCCACCAATCGGCATGTGCTGAGGTGCCTGCCGGTGCGCCGGGGGCATCTGACGAAATGCGCAGGGTGCCAGAGCCGGTTTCGGGTGTCCGGAAGAACACCACGTACCGGATTTCCGGAATGGCGTGCGGGTGTGAACGGGGGCATCCCCTGCCGTTCGGGTAGGCCATGTGCGATTTGTGGTCCGGGCTGTCCAGGTTGACGCCATCCCAGCATTGGGGAAACACGATTTCAAAGACCAGCTCGCCGCCGGGTGTGCAGTTGGCCGGGATCGCCCCGTGCAGGCCCTCCACGCCCGTGCAAGACCAGCGGTGTTGTCGCGACCACGCAGGCAGTGCCCGTGTGTTGCCCGCATTGCCTGCCAGCATCCGAAGGCCGGCAGGCCAGGCCTTGAAATCGGCCGGGCGCACGCCTTCGTAGCCGCCCTTGTAGTAGTTGAAGATGGTGTCGGGCACCAGCGGGCGACCATCGCGTGTGTCGATCAGGGCCGCTATCCAGTAGCCCGTGGAATTCGCCGCGCCGCCATGGCAGGTTGAGCGATCGGCCCGGAAATCCTTGGTGCCGGCATTGACGGTCGTATTGCCCCAGAACATGTGCAGGTGTGAGCGCCCCGGCATGTCCGGGAACACCAGCGGGTCATCGGGGGCGAAGTGCGACCAATCGCATTGCACGCGCGCGATGGGGATGTCGTTGGAGATCGGCGTGGCGATGGTGGATGCTCGCACGCGATCGCCTGTGCGCACAGCAGCTGAGTTCGGGGCGGGCAGCAGATCGGGGTTCCAGGGCACCCCAACCACCTGCGAGGCAGGCGATGTCGATGCGGGGGCAGTTGCCGGCGTCGAGGCGCCAGGCATCTGCGGGTCCTGAGCCATCGCAGGCAGACAAAGCAGGGCGAGTGCAAAAAGCAGGCGCTTCATGATGCCTCCGGGCGGATTGGATTCGGATGAGCGAAACGCTTGAGGAGCGGTTTGACCGCCACCTGGATGTCGAAGTTCTGTTGCGTCCACCGATGACCGGCGAGCGCCAGGCGCAGCCGTTTTGCCTCGTCCGAGAGCAGGGCATGGAGTTGTTTGCCCAGGTCGTCCCAGTCGCCAGGTGTGAACAAGAGGCCGGTCTCGTCGTGGATGACCAGTTCAGGGATACCGGCGACGCGAGGCGCGATGACCGGTACTTGGCATGCCAGGGCTTCCATCAGCACGACAGGCAGGCCCTCCATGAAGCTCGCGATCACAAAGGCGTCTGCAGAACGCAGCTCGTCGAGCACACCCTGTTCGCCCTGGCGGCCCAGGAAGAGACAGTGTTCAGCGAGGCCGAGCTCTTGTACTTGCTGCTTCAGGCGGGCCTCCAGCGGGCCGTCACCCACGATCCGCAGTTCGGCATCCAGGCCGAGCTGCCGCACGTGGGCAAAGGCCGAGATCAGCCCCGCTTGCCCCTTTTCTGCGGACAGGCGACCGACGTGCAGCAGGCGCAGGCGGGTGTTGCCCTGGCCGTCCGCCCGGGGCGTGAAGCGGGACATGTCGATACCGCAACGCACGATCGTCATTTTTTGCCAGCAATCCGGTGCGGTGATGCGCATGGCCTGAGCGCGCCCGAAGTGCGAGACGCAGGCCACGAAGCGGGCGTGTTCCAGTTTTTCGCGCAGCAGCAACCCGGCCGGGTAGTCGAACTCGCTGATGCCGTGCAGCGTGAGACTGAAATCGATGCCGAGGTAGCGCGAGGCCAGGTAGCCGACGATGGCGGCGGGGTTGGCGAAGTGGTTGTGCAGGTGCTGGATCCGCTGCTGGCGCAAGGCCTCCACCAGGATCATGGCCTCGGCGAAGTAGATGGCGCTGTAAACAGCCGCCGAGAACCCCGGCACCCGATGGCGAAACGCGTCACGCAAGGTGCGGAGGTAGCGAACCGGATGGCGCCCCAGGCACGCCAGATGGGCCGCCAGCAAGGTAGAGAGCCGGGGGGGCAGTATGTAGGTCGTGCTCTGGAACGCGCCGACGTTTTCCGGATCCGTTTGCTCGCCAATCGACGGCTTGCGGATGCTGAACGTGGCAACGTCGACGCCGGCCTGGCGCAAGGCCTCCACCTCGCGCCGTATGAAGGTGTGGCTGGTGGCCGGGTACTGGCTGGTCAGGTAAGCAACCCGCATCACGCCGCCGCTCCGCTGTAGGCATCCACCTCGCTTGTGCCGGTCAGGCCGGGATACAGACCACTGATACGCCAGGCGAGGCGCGCTGGCGAGAAGCGTCCATGGCGGTCCTGGGCGTGGGTGGCGTTCATGTCGAAGCGCTGCAGCAGGAACGGGTCGTGTCCCCGCGGGTTGCTGCCCCACCGCGTGGTCACGGCCGCGCTGTAACCGGCTTTGCGCACCTGCTCTACCGCCAAGGGGCTCGTGGAGCCGTTGGGGTAACAGAAGGTGGTGACCGGAGCGTCGAGGGCAGATTCGAGCCGCTGCCGGGAGCCTGCGACCTCGGTCACCAGTTCCTCGGCCGTGCAGTGCGGCAGCAGTGGGTGGGAGTGGGAGTGGCTGCCGATTTCGTGACCGCGGGCAATCAGGTCTTTCATCTGCGCGACATCCATGAACCCGTCCCACGACTCGCGGGCGGGCGCGGGCAAGATGGCTTGCGCTCGGCGGATCCAGTCCTTGCGCTGTCCGGCCGTCCAGGACTTGGTGGCTTCCAGTGCGGCTTCCACCGCGGTGTGGCTGGGCGATGGACCCGCACCCCTGGCCGCGTGCAGCTCCGCGATCAGGGCAGCACGCTCGCCCTCGGCAGCGAGTGTGCTGCGTTCGTGCGAAGAAGGGGCTCCGGCATTCAGAAGCGCGATCGACATGGCCAGCGCGTCGTGCCAGAGCGGGCTGGGGTCTTCAAGAATCTGGCTTGGGATGTAGAAGCTGGCCGTGACGCCGTTGCGCTCGAGAACGGGCAGGGCGTTCTGGTAGTTGTCGAGCTGGCCGTCGTCGAACGTGATGGCCAGCAATGGGGGCCCACGGTGGTCGTCCCGCGCCCAGAGATTCATGGCCGCTGCCAGCGACATGCAGCGGAAGTGGCGGGTGGCGAACTGCAGGTGCGAGTCGAGTTCATCCGGTGTCACGGCAAGGCCGGGCAGGGGGTAGCGTTGGCGTTGTGCTGCTGTCAGCACGCGGTGAAACGTGATGATCGAAAGCCGCCCACGCAGGCGAACACCGGGCGCGGTGACACGCGCCAACGAGAGGCCCTGGCCGCACATGTCGCGGGCCAGAGACTTGAGTGAGGCAATGGCGGTCATGGATGAATCATCCGGTTTCAAAGGAGGCGCGCCTTCATATGCCGAGTCGGCGCCGGATGCGGGCCCGATTTCGCGCAAACGTCTGCCGTGCGAGCAACGGAGCCATCTGGTGCAGCGACTTCCACCGCATGCGGGCCACCTCGGTGGCCCACGCCAGACCCAGGCGCCCCGCGTAACCGGGATGCCAGGGCTTGTGAACGGTGAAGTGGCAGATGCCGCTCAGCGAACGAATCGCGGCCGGATCTGCCGGGCCCAGCGTAGGCACTTCAAGCGCCGGCACCACGCCCAGGTTCGACATCTGGATGTTCCAGCGTGGGTCCAGCCGCCCCCATCTGCCAGCCAGCATCGCATTCAGCGCGTCCTGATCGGGGAAGCTCAGCCGGTGGCTGTGTTGATCGAGGAACCTGAAGGTGCGTTCGGAAACGCGCTCTGCCCGCCAGACCGGCAGGTTGAAAAGCAGCATGCCCGAATTGAAGTACACGCCATCCTCAGGCGCTGCCAGTTCGGGAAAGGGCGTACGTATCTGTCGCTCGAAATCTCCCAGCGAATAGTCCTGCACCGCCCACAGCGGGAAATCTCCCAGGTCAATATCCCAGAGCGGGGCGAGATCGGTCGTGACCAGAATGTCACTGTCGAGATAGAGCGCCCGCTTGCGGTCTTCCGGCAGAAACTCGGGGATCATGATGCGCAGGTAGGCCGCACTTGAATACAAGGCGCTGTTGAGTCCTGCAACGCGTGCCATGTCTGGGGCGGCGAACCGCAGGCTGACCCTGGGGTGTGCAGCGCACAGGGTGGTCTTGATGCGTTCGCGATTGACGTCGCCGAGCCCGCCGTCGGCCACCACGAGCTCTACATCGCGTTGTTTGTCCAGGTGGCGAAGAGCCGAGTGCAGTGTGACCGTCAAGGGAAGTGCAAAAGCCGCATCGGCGCCGGCGATGATGCAGATCGGCTCGCGCGTGCTCGTCATGATCGATACACCTCGTTTCTGTCAGTCGAATGGGAAAGCGATGGTCTGCGTGAGGATCAGAGATATGCCCGGATGACTTCGCTGCGGTGCTTGAACACCGCCACGTCATTGAACGGCTCACCGTCTCGAGCCGCTTTGCCTATGAGGGACGCCAGTTGGGAGCGGTCATTGGCCAGGGCTTGCACCGCGTCAGCCAGCGCGTTCACATCGTGCAGTTGGGTGAGTACCCCGCCCCCGTGATGTGCGATCAGGTCACGGGGAAACGCACTGTCGTAGCCGACGATGGGGGTGCCGGACACCAGCGCCTCGATCAGGCAGCGCGGGGACTCGGGGGTCTTGTGGCAGAAGACGAACGCATGGGCCTGCCGCAGGCAAGTCAGTACGGTCGAGCGGTCTTTCACGAATCCGGGTAGATGCACCCGATCCGTCAAGCCGTGACGTTCGACCGCGGCTTTCATGTCGGGGAGGCCGTCACCGTCTCCGAGCCAGGTGGCCTGGAAGTCAACACCGCGTTGGTGAAGAGTGGCCATGGTCTGGATCCAGTCCATGTGGCCTTTCATGCCGCTGGCCCGGCCGACGTAGTAGAGGCGAATCGGGTCGTTCATCGAGTCGGCGACTTTGGCTGCGAGGGTCTTCGGCGGGATTCGGTCGTGCTCGCGCAGGTGGATGTCGTGCACGATCTCCGACGCTTTGGCGTAACGGGCGTAGGTGGCATGGGTTTCGGCGCCGTGAAAAAGCCCCACGGTGGCTTTGCGGATGAGCGCCCGCTCCAGCATCGCCATGGGCCGGTGTGTCAGCGCGGACCGCAGGCGGATGCGTGCTGTCGCACCCGAGCGGGCCTGCTCGCGAACCACTTCGGATTCAACCCGGTCGGTCCAGACCGCGAAGCGCCGCTTCTTTTTGTGCGCGACGAAGGCGGCCACCGAACCCCAATCGCCGATGAGGCCACCGATCGAAAACGACAGGTAATGGGCCCGATCGATCAGTTCCGATATCTGGCGCCGCGTGGCTGCGTAGTGCCGGACAAAGTGGTCCAGACGATAGGCGGTGGGCAGGCCCACGACCTCCACGCGATCAAGTGCCCCTTGGGCGGAGTGAATCGGTATCCAGCTTGGTGGGGCTTTGCCGTGGAGCACCGGGAACATGACGATCACATGCTCGAAATTCTCTGCCCACAGGCGCAGGCCATTGCAGGCCTGGTCTTCGAGCAGGTAGCCGTCTTTGCTCGCGTACAGGGGAACCGGCGCGTAGAGCAACAAGGTCTTATCGGTTGCAATCACTCCGGACTCCTCCTTGAAAAAATGTGGGGTCACTCGATCGTGACACGCTGTCGGCTGCGTTCAGAGATACGCCCGGATGACCTCGCTGCGGTGTTTGAACACCGCTACATCGTTGAACGGCTCACCGTCCTGAGCCGCGCTGCGCATCAAGGTGGCGAGCCGGTGTCGGTCTGTCGCGAGTGTTTGCACCGCGTCTGCCAGCGCAGTCACATCGTGGAGTGGTGTGAGCACCCCGCCCCCATGGGGGGCGATCAGATCCCGAGGGAATGCGCTGTCGTAGCCGACGATGGGAGTGCCGGACACCAGGGCCTCGATCAGGCAGCGTGGGGACTCGGGGGTCTTGTGGCAAAAGACGAACGCATGGGCCTGCCGCAGGGCAGCCAGTATGGTGCCGCGGTCCTTCACGAAGCCGGGCAGGTGCACCTTGTCCGTCAGGCCAAGGCGTTCCACGGCCGCTCTCATGTCCTCAAGACCCTCGCCATCCCCGAGCCATGTGGCTTGGAAGTCGACGCCGCGCTCGTGCAGTGTGGCCATGGTCTGGATCCAGTCCATGTGACCTTTCATGCCGTTGGCGCGCCCCGCGTAGCAGAGGCGAAGCGGGCCGCGCATGGCGTCATCGATCTTGGCCGCGAGCATGTCTGGTGGGATCCGGTCCGCCTCGCTGAGGTGGATGTTGTGCACGATCTCCGCGGCCTTGGCGTACGGCGCGTAAGTGGCGTGCGTTTCTGCCCCATGGAAGAGCCCCACGGTGGCCTTGCGGATCAATGAGCGTTCCAGCATGGCCATGGGCCGGTGCATCAACGCCGACCTGAGCCTGACTTTGGCGTTTTCGCCCGAATGGGCCTGTTCCCTCACCACCTCGGACTCCACGCGATCGGTCCAGATCGCGAAGCGCCGGTTTTTCCTTGAGGCTTCCATGGTGGCCACGGAGCCCCAATCGCCGATGAGGCCACCGATGGAAAACGACAGGTAGTGCGCCCGGTCGATCAACGCCGATATTCGGCGCCGCGTGGCCGCGTAGTGCCAGATGAAGCGGTCAAGGCGGTAGGCGGTCGGCAGGCCGACGATCTCCACACGGCTGAAGTCGATGGACGTCGAGCGCAGCGGGATCCAGTTCGGCGGGGCCTTGCCATGGAGCACCGGGAACATGACGATCACATACATGAAGTTTTCGGCCCACAGCCGCAGGCCGTTGCAGGCCTGGTCTTCCAGCAGGTAGCCGTCCTCGCTCGCGTAAATGGGCACCGGTGCGTACAGCAACAA
>VFQQ010002013.1_pt1 | contig 25192 bp, 42 predicted proteins | sample 3512341 | NCBI WGS metagenome assembly VFQQ01 (sample SAMN10412373, study PRJNA504923) | tailings metagenome | isolation source: Relicate 2 Philex TSF1 revegetated site | place: Philippines: Tuba, Benguet | collected 2017-08-29 | reverse complement strand
TCTGGTAGTCGTCGCCGTGCTGCTTGATCGCCATGCGCTTCACGTCCTGCACAGCAAGCCGTGGAAGTCGCATGTCGACAGCTGTTTTGATCACTTTGGCAGCTCGCAAGGAAGCCTAAAAACGGCACGCTGCATGACGTGCCCGCCAGCCAGGCCGCCTGCTCGCCTGCAGCAGGTAGGTCTTGGAGGGCACCCCCGCCTTGCCGCCGTGCACCTGCTCTAGCCTGCAGGTGAAACAGCAGGGGGCAGACAGCAGGCACCTGCCTCACCACAGGGTGGCACCTGTTGCCGTTGCAGCCAGGGCCCCTGGGCATCCACTGGGCAGCGCTTGCCAAACCGGCAGGCCTAGGGCCACAAAGCCTCGCTGCCCCGGCTCACTGATGCGGCAGCTGCTCCACGTGCCACTTGTCTGCACGGGCAGGTTACCAGGCAGTGGGGGCTTTAGTGAAGGGACTGTCTGCACTGGTTGCGTGCAGAGATGAAGGCAACCGGGGACTGTTCAAAAGGGCGGCGATGAATACAGATGCCACAATACTCACATACGCTGAACATTTTCTTGGCGGCGTTCAGGGTGACGCGCCGCTGGCTCCAGCCCTGCACACAGAGAGCTCAAGTGTAGTGGGTCGATTGCAGTTGCAATCGACCTCATGCGCAATGGAGCGCCGCGGCTTAAAAAACAACAGCCGGTCCAAACTGCAGTCCAAGACAGGGAATCAAGGCTGCAGGCGAAGCAGCAGCTGAGACGGCCGCAGCGGCAGCCGCCGTTCACCTCTAGCTCAGCGCGGGTGGCACCGGTGACCAGGCAGTGTGTAGGTGCCTCTCCATCCTCGTCCACCACAGAGTCCTGAACCTGCAACCATATACACAGAAAACGCAGGCGATGCAGGTTGAGCAACATACCCCCACACATGCGGCTCAGCAGGCCAGTGCAGTGCTCGGCACAGCAGCGTGCCTGCTGACCACACAGCTGACGGCAACATTGATCGATTGTGTGGTGGACATTCCCGGAATGGGCCACTTGCAAGTGTGCTTGCCTGATCTAGCAGCCGCTGCCACAGGTCAGTCTTGGTGCCCGAAACCGAAAGCCCCCACTCCTTGCAGGCTGCCTTGAGGTCCTATTGGGGGGCAGGGCGTGTGAGCGGGCATTTCAATACACATGGCAACATGCCATGCGAGAAAGCAGGTGGAAGGCGAACCTGCATCTGGTGCACGATGCCCAGCAGCAGTGCGGCGGGCTCAGCGCATGGCAAGCGCGGCATGACACTGCGCATTAGAAGCGGCGGGGCATCTGAGCCGTGTACGTACCTTCACTGGCGAGGCTTCAGTCGCGCTGTTCGGCAGCTCGGCACCTGCACATGACAAGGATGCCTTGCTCAGGAAAGCTGCACCTCACTGCGCTTACCCCGCAGGCAGCCTTGACCGCTGCCCCGCCCACACAGCACATTCTGAAAGCACGGCCCCCATACTGCTCCCCAGCGCACCCATGCGGGGGCTCAGAGCGGTGAACAACGCGTGCGCCAGCGTGGTGCACTCGCTGCTGCCCACACACGCCAGGGTGGCCGCTTGGTGCAGCAGGTCTCCCTGTGAAGGTGTGGCGACGGGGGTGAAGATACGAATCAGCCCGCTGGGTGCAAAAGCAAGCAGCACGCAAGCGCTGCTGGTGCAGAGGCAGGGCTGCCTCTGGAACGTCGGGGGCACAGCCGCCAGTGCTCGCACCCGGTCCCACAGGGGCGACACGCGGGAGATGAAGCCCATTTCTGCATACGGAGAAATGTTGCAGAGTGAGAGGGGGTTGGCTCGCTTGGGTGCGCAGCGAGCGTCCGTTGCAATTTGTGCAGTAGGAGGCTGCCAACAAATACCTGCGATCTTCAGCAGTACGTCATTTGGCAGGTCGTTGATCGTTGCCCTCGCTCCCGCTGGTGGCTGCTGCGCATCCATGGCTGTCCTGGCTGCGGTGCAAGGGGAACACCGAGGGGGGCGGGATGTGAGGCGGCGCGCCCCAGCAGCTACCGGCGGCAGCGGCGGCGGCAGGCGGCGGCGCCGCCGCCAAAGTGGGCGGGCTGGGCGCTTCATTTGCCTGCCAAACTGCTGCATACCCAGCTGGGCTGCAAGTGGAAGGTCGCAGGTCGCTCCAGACACTCACGCCGAGGCAGGGCGCGTTTTCTGCCGCTGCTCGGGGCCCCAACCTGGCCTACCGTGGGTCCAGGGAGCTGTCGAGGCGCAGCAGAAGGGGGCAGAGCCGAGAGTGCAGCGCCCAGGAGTGCACTTAACCACTCGGTTCACTCTGAGCGCCTAGGCAGGCGGCAAGAGTAAGCAGGAGCAGCGCTGACGTGAGGCAAACAGCAGTTGTGAGCAGGGGCGGCACCCTGCCTGATCAGCCGCCAATGCTCCGCCGCCCGCAACGCCGCCAGCCAACCGGCATGCCCACTCAACTCCCTTCTTTACTGCGGCCCTTTCTACACCTGCGCTACAACATCCATGCAAGTCATTTACAATGGCAGGGGGAGGTGGAGTCACACAGGGTGCCGCCATGCCAGGCAGGCAAAAGAGTGCGGGTGGTCAAACGTGGTGGGTGCAAATCGAGGGAAGAAAAGGGAAGCCTGGAAGCAAGGAAGCATGCTCAAGCGAAAGGAACACAGTAACACAAACATAAACAGCCTCTGCGGCCGCTGCCCCACGCCGCCAGTTGTGTGGCGCGCGCAGGTAGGTAAGGTGGGCAGGTGGGTGCTGGCTTATGCGCCGCCAGCACCGGGCGGGGCGCCTCCCGCCGTCATCCCCGGAAACGGCATGGGCATTGGGGCCCCCGGCTGGTAGCCCGGCAGCTGCTGCAGGCCCGCCGCCGCCGCCGCCTCCTGCGCCGCTGCTACTGCAGGGTCGAGAGCACCCAGCAGCGAAGCGCGCGCCTGCGGAAGGGGGGGGGGGGGGGGGGGGGGGAGGAAGCAGTGTGTTCCCTCACGCAGCCGGCAGCGAAACAAGCGCACAAGCAGTGTCGACGCAAGGCTGTGACAAGGCATGCTACGACGCCCCAGCTGCTGCGCTGCCACGTGGCGTCCCTCTGCCGAGCTGCCCGCTTCTCAACTCCATGCAGCGCCACATGACACATGTATGAGCGCGCCGCAAGCACCCACCTTCTCTGCCGCGTTCTTGTCATCCTCCTCGGTGCGTGGGCGCTTGGCCGCAGGCTCTTCCCCAGGCCCCGGCGCCGGCGCGCCCGCCACCACACCCGCCTCTGCGCCGGGGATGCCGGCAGCAGCCGCCGCAGCGGCGGCTGCCGCGCCGTCCAGCAGCTGTCCATCGGGGCCCACCAGCTGGCCGGTGACCTGTTGTTCGGGGACGCAGGCAAGGGCATGCACAGCGGTCAGCAACTGGGGGGCAGGCATGCACAGCAGCGGGGGTGAGGCACGCAACCAGCTGCCACACCAGCTCACCGGCGGCAGGCCCATGGGCATGCCCTGCATGCCGCCCAGGAAGGCCATCATAGAGGGGTTGCCGTCCAGCCCCATCACAGGCACGTACTGCACATCAGAAAGCGGCAGCAGGAAAGTGTCTACATCTGTTGGCGGTTGGCTGTTGAGCGGCGAGGCGCGATTCACGTGGTTGCAAGCCGATCCCGCCCATGGCACGCGCAGCAGAGGCGGGAGGGGCTGGGTGGGCCTATGCAGGGTGTGCTCATGATCTTGCCACTTTGCAGTGCTGCAGGCCAGTGCTGATGCTGCACGGCCCCATGGACATGCCATGCAGCGCCCCTGCTGGGCCCCACATGCACCGGCCGCACACCTGCAGCATGTTGAGGCCGCCCGTGGTCAGCGCGTCTATGCTCATCTTGGCGTTGCCCTTGTACGTGTTCAGCTGCTGCACCAGCTCCGGCGGCGACGTGGCTGTGAAGAGGAGAGGGTGAAGGGTGGGGCCGGTTTACAAGGGGTTCGCACCATGAGGGAGGTGTGATGCGCCGTGCATGCCGCTCTGCATGCCGCGCTTTGCAGGTCCCAGCCCGGCACCGTCCACACATCCACAGCCAGCTATTCGTCTCGGTGCGCATCAATTCTGGCTGGCTTCATGCAAACTGAACGTATCTCCGCACTCACTGGTTCCCGCCTTGTGTGCGCAGTGGGTCAGCACGTCGTTCAGGTGCTTCCACAGCTCGTACTCGGTGAGGCGGTCCAGGTCAAAGCCGCCGGCTGAGCGCGTCGAGCGCCGCACCTGCAGAACAGGGTGAGGGGGGAGGGAGGGAGCGGGAGTTGAGACAGAGTGAGATGGAGAGGAAGCGGCGGCTGAGGCATGGGCTACACGGCAAGCTGCGGTAAGGGCCCAGCCAGCGGTGAACAAGGGCATGTGCTGTCATGCGCAAGCAGAACGCCGGCCGAGAAGTCAACCAGGTGGCAGCAAGCAGCAAAGCAATAGTCGCACTCACCGAGCCGCCATCGTCCCGCTTGACCGCCGGCAGCTGTAGAGGGTGGGGGTGCAGGATGGCTCACAGTCAAATCCACATCACAGCTGGGCAAGAAGCAGTGCAATGCGTTGCACCGTGTGCGCGGCAAGCTGCATGCAAACAGAGGGGCAGGCAGGCACGGTCTTCCCCAGAGCATGCCCAAGGCAGGTAGCAAAACAGCCGTCAACTCAAAAGGCGGCAGCAGCGTGCACTCACCCAGCCCACTTGCGGGATGCGCTGTGCAGCGGGGTTTGTTTACCAAAGCACGCACAACCAGGAAGTATAACATGGCCACAATGTGCACTCACCCAGCCCACTTGGGGGATGGGCTGCGCAATGGGGTTCTTCTCAGCCTCCCGCACCGCCGCCTGCGAGAGCGGCAGCGGCCAGCAGTGCGGGTGCACGCCGATGGCCTGCAGCTCAATCTCGATCGCCTCCCAGCTGCGCGTGGGGGATGGTAGGGTGGAGAGCAGCGTTATGCAGGGCAAGTTGTGCTAACTGGCATGCCAATGGCCTGCGGCTCGATCTCAATGGCCTCCCAGCTGCGCGTGGAGAGGGCAGCGGGCAGACATGTGTTGCACAGCAGGCAGGGAGCATGGGGTCATGCGACGCGGCTGCGGCAACTTGAACCACACACCCGCACACAAGCACATTGGGAAGCGTTCCGCGCCCAAGGTAGCCGTGCAGCACAGCACCTGAGCATGCACAGCACAGCACCGCAGCAGAACGCCACGGCAGAAGGACAGGCACCTGCCAAATCCAACAGCAGAGCGACCCTCACCTGCGGCCGGGCTCGCGCTTGGCGCACTTCTTGCAGCTCTCCTCATCCACCGGGCGGCCCAGGGCCCAGGAGAAGAGCTCCGCCACGTACGAGTACCAGCCATTGGGCACCTGCGGCATGGGAGCAGGCGTGTGGGTGGCACCGGGCTGTGAGCGCCTGCAGCAGGCTGATGCACGCACTTTGATGCACATGCCATGCCAGCAGTGCTCTAGCCTGCCTGCAGTCCGCAGCAGTGGTGGCAGCAGCAGCAGCAGCGCTGCAGACCAAGCCAGCTGGAGATCGGAGCAGCAGCAGCAGCAGCAGCAGCAGCAGCAGCTGAACTCACGCCCCACTGCGGGCGCGGCGCGTCTCCCAGCGTCTTCTCCAGGTACGTCTTGATCTGCTCCTCGCTGCATTCCAGTGGGCAAAAGCAAGGCGCTGGGAGTGACGAGAGCAGCCGGCATGAAGCGGATGCCTGTACCTAGGTGTCCTCCTCAAGCCCAGGAGGGTGCATGCTCCAAGGAATGACCGTCTTGGCAGGCACACCTGATGCGGTTGCCGCCGCCCGCCTCTTCGTTGGCGCCAATGTAAGCGATGGACTGGGGCAGCAGCTGCAGGCGGGGAGGGGGGAGGACCATGACCAGCAGTCAGCACGATGGGTGACCAGCTAGCACCCAGCCAGGCAACCCAGTGAAGCCTCAACTTGGACCGAAATACAGCTGGCGCGTTTCATACATACATGGGGCCTGGCAGTGCAAACCCTTGCAACTCGCCTTGACCAGGGTGCACACAGCCGAGTTCATTTCATCATGGGCCCTCAGCAGTCCTCATTAAAACAAAAGCCAGCGGTTGCAAGCAGCAAAACCTTGCAACTTGCCTTGACCAGGATGCGCACGAGCTGGCGCATTTCGTCCATGGGGCCGCGCCGCGTGGGCTTGCCGCTGCGAGAGCGCGGGCCGGGCGCCGGCTCGCTCACCTCCTGGTCCATCTGGGGCGCCACCTGCGGGGCGATTGATGCAAATTCAAACGCGGCAGTTCATGCGTGCGCAAATGGCATGGAATGGCACGCACAAACATAGAATGGCTACTTTTCAGCCGGCATGCGGCAGGGTAAACTGCACAAGCCAGGCGGCCAACAGGCCCGCTCAGCAGCATGCCATGCAATCCCCAGGGCCACGCAACTAAGGTCATTCGGTGTCATGCACACACACACATGGGCAGCAGGCACTGCGCACGGGCAGCACGCGCAGCGCAAATGCCGCAGCGCAGGGACAGCAGGGCAGGGGCAGCGGGCGCACCGCCATGTGGCTCCAGTCCAGTCCCCCCATGCCAGCCATGCCGGCCAGCACGCCCATGCCCGGCATGAGCGCCATCATCTGCTCCACATTGAGCGCAGCACCCAGCTGCTGCTGCATGTCTGCGGGCGCGCCCGCGGCAGCACCCAGCTGCTGGCCCATGGCTGCAGGGTCCATGCCGGCCTGCGCGGCGTGCAGGCCCGGGTCCGTCTGTGCCGCCTGCGCAAAGCTCAGCTGCACGGCTGACGGCACCTGCTCCGCCGCCGCCGCCTTGTCCGCAAAGTCACTCAGGGCGCTGAGTTTGGAGATGTCCACGCCCGCAGCAGCCGCTGCTGCTGCCGCCGCCGCCGCTGCCGCCGCAGCCGGGTCAAGCGCCGCTGCCTGTGCGGTGGACTGGTCGGCGCCGCCCCGGAGCAGCTCGCCAATGCCGTCAACAGCGGACATCCACGGCCTGCGCGGGGGCAGCGGGGAGGCGGGGCGCGCGGGTGGGCGCGCGGGCAGGGGCAGGCACAGCGCAGCGGGGTGGCCGCACGCTGGTCGTGGCAGGGCGGGCACGCCACGCGCGGCGCAAGCGGCGGCGGGAGCGGCGGCGGGCCGCCAGCAGCACGGGGGCGCCCGCCGGTCGGGTGCCGGCTCCCTGGGCCTCCCCGGCAGCTGCTCAGCGCGCCGCAGCGGCGCTACGCCCCAAAGTCAAGCTTGGGCGGGGCCGATGGAACAGCCGTGCCCCCAGGCGCGGCCCCTGGGCTGCGGTCGCCGCCCACCTGGGCCTGGCGCCCTTGCTGGAGCGCTGTAGGGGGTGCCCGGCGTCTTAAAAGGCGGGGCGCGTGCTTTGTCTCGCCTGGTGTGCAGCGCGGGACGCTGCAAGCCTCTGAGCGCACCAGGCTGCTGACAAGGCCGCTTGGAGCACCCCCGCGACGTGTCATGCAGGCCAGGCGAAGCACCCAGCAGCAGCAGCAGCATGAGGCGAGGCAGCGGATGCAGGCACGCCAGATCCCGGCGCAGCACGAGTGGCGGGGGCAGGTAGCGCCTGCAGGCAGCCGCGGGGCGGCCGTGCCGGGTGCCGCCGCCGCCCACCGCCCACCGTCGCCGCAACAGTGTTGTCGCCGCGCCGCACCTGGCATCCTGGTCCGTGGCCGGTCCAGGGGTCTACGGTAATATCATCAAGCATGGATGAGGGGCCAGAACGGAAGGCGGAGCCGAGCCCTGCGTCATGCTTCCCAGCGAGCGACGACGGTTAGGGGTGCTGCGGCAGAGGTAAAACGTTGTTGCCCCTCGCTCTTGCGCCGTCGGTTCTCCTGTGCCTCAGGCAACCCTGGGGCGCAGCAAGGAACTAAACAGCGGCTGGCGCCCCACGAGCTCCTGAGGTCGAAGGCTGACAGAGATCACAAGCCGACTGTCTGCCTGTTGTGTTTCGTTTGCACACTGCAAACTTGCTAGCGACAGAAGGGCGCTGGTGGGCTCGCACGCTGCCCGTATGCAAGGTGAGAGCCTGGCGCGGGAGCGTGCTGTGCTGTGCTGCGCCGCACTAGCCTCAGGCTGTACAAGATGTTGGTGCGGCTATTCATGCTGCAAGCCACATCTAGCTGCTTGCGAAGCAAGTGGTCATTGCCCATCAGCTGCCGGGCCGGCCTGCGGCACCACGGCCCTGCCCAGCGGCTGTTGGATACGGGGGGACTGTGCCATGCAAGACCTTGAAAAGGAGGCGTCCAAGGCGCAGGATGTCTTAGCGATGGTGCCACCGGTACGGCAGGTCGTGGAGTGAGCTTTCCAGCTTGGGCCGCCTCTGGTGGCCGCGGCACAGATGCGGACTCGGAGCGGCATCAGCAGTGGTGGCGTGATGCCAGCCGACCCAAGCTTCTCAGCTGAAGAAGAAGCACTGTTTTGTGTGATGTTGTCTGCAACTGTAATAGAACGACCGCCTGAGAGCCTGCGGCAGGCTCATCTTGCCGGCACGGCCAGCGGCGGCGAAGGTGGCGGCGCCAGCTTGGCCGGCGCTGAGACATACTTGGCGGGTCCCCCAACCGCCCAACGACCATAGCAGCGACTCCACGTCCCATCTGCTTGCCTCAGGCGTCTCACAAACCCGCCGTATGCCCGCCGCAAGCGCCCAGCGCACCGCCTGGTCTGCACAGCCCTGCTGCGCAGCCAAGCCGCAGCGCATCGGCAGCCGCACAGCACGACCAGCTAGGCGGCAGGCGCTTGTGCGCTCTGCCGCCGCCCCCCAGCGAGCGGCGGCGCCGGCGGCAGAGCAGCAGGCCGCCTCACTGCTCGCGCTGAAGGAGTGGGCACCCACATGTGCCGCAATTGCCGCTGGAGAGCAGACAGTAAGCAGGGAGGCTTGATGGGTCAGCAGCAGCACTGTGGCACGCTTTCTGTGGGCTTGACGGAAGGACGGGTTGCTTGCAAACCTCCCTTGCGACACCGAAACCCTACTGCTTGCCATGCCCTCTGCCACTCACCCTACTAACCACCTCGCAGATCCTGCTGCGCAAGGGCGGCATCAAGGAGCCCACCTTCACACCTGCCGCCTGCCAGTTCCTGCTCTTCCCCACCGCCTTCCACACAGACGCAGAGGTGCGGGGGGTGCAGCTGCGCAGGGGCAGAATTCTGAGGCTGCAGGAATGCAGAGGTGTTTTGGGGGCTACAGGGGTGTTGCACATGTGATTGTATGCGCAGCTTCAGAGGCGCAGAAGTGGGTGAGCGCTCGCCCGGGCTGCAGCCCATGTGCAGGACGGGCGGGCTGGGTGGCGTGCTGCTGCCACACTGCGTGCCTGGCCTCGACCCAACTGCTTCGCTTTTCGAGCATGGGAGCTGCATGTACCTGCGAGCCTTCCCTTACTTTGCCCCATGCCTGCCTCCCTTGCTCCCGCTCAACAGCTGCTGAAGCCCGGGGCGGCGCAGCGGTACGCAGCTGAGGTGCAGTATGACCCCAAGCAGCAGGCGCAGCTGTCGCTGGGCACCTTTTGCACGGTCACAGGTGCGAGAGAACTGTCGGGCTGCTGGCCGTCTGGTCTGGGCAGGTTGCTTGTTGGATAGAATTTGTGGGCATGCACAGGTTGCATATCATGTTGGTGGTCGATAAACGGACTGCTGGCTGGCGCCTGTTGTGATCCACCCTGCTCATGCTCCGCAGCTGTACCACTGAGGCCGCAACTCGCCCCGTCTGTGTGCAGGTGCCTGGACAACCCATGACCCGGCCGTGCTAGAGCTGCTGGATGAGCTGCACTGCTGGGCGCCTGCCTTCCTAGAGGCCCGCCTGAAGTGGCGCGGCAAGCAGCCCGTCACTGTGCTGGAGCTGCGAGCAAGCCGGCTGGAGCTGCCCCTCCTCACGCCGCCCCGAGAGGAGTTCTTTGGCTGCTTCAGCTGGTGTGATCTGGGAAGCACGCACATGGGCAGCCCGGCAGCAGACCCGCAGCAGCAGCAGCAGGCGTGGACGGCAGCAGCGCTGGCGGCGGCGCCCGGCACGCTCGCGCTTGATGACGCAGCCTGGGCGCAGCGGCAGCAGCTGTGCCGGCAGCAGCTTGCCAAGCTGGCTGATTGCCAGGAGCTTGTGCTGTGATTGATAGGCAGGCAGGCCTGATCTCTAAATTACCGGCATGCGTTTAATCTGTCTCCATCAGTAGTCTGTGCGTAATGATCTGCCTGCTTTCTAAAGTCTCGCGGCATGTATGTTGCTGAACAGATGCCCTCCTCCCCTCACCTGCGTGCTCTACACTCACAGTGCAACGTGTGCTGTATGTGACGCTACACTTACAAGCCAAATTATTCAGAGCAGGGAAAAGCGGGGTGGGCGGCCGCTCGTTGGCAGTGATGGTTGGCAGGCATGGCACAGCAAAGACTGCACGATAAAATACCGAAAAGGAAAAAAAGGGGGGGATTAGAGAGAAGGGGTTTTCAGGCGCAACGTTGCAACAGATCAACACAAGGGCATGCATGGGGGAGCTTGGATGGCAGGGTGGATGGGGTGTGCTGTTTGATGAGCCATGCGAGGTCAAAGTGCATTTGCCTGGGCTGGCTGCACTGATACCGCAGCCGCACAGGCACATACGTGCGATGCAATGCAGACAGGGCGCTCGCGGCCCTCAATAGAGGTCGTACTTGGCGAAAACAGGAACACTCGAGGGGTGGCCATGGCCTGGCCTAGAACAATTCAACAGGGCAAATCAGGGGCAGGGTAACGCGGGGTTGTGAGGAATCCGGCTAGATGGCTTTGGGCTTTCTTTGCGCCAGGGGGCGCATCAACCAGTTGGTCATTTTCTGGTGCAAATCCAGGGCAGTTGGGGCGCAGTGGGAGCGCGGCGGCAGGCAGTTGTCGCCGGTGACTCACATAAGCAGGCTGGCGGGCCTGGCTGGGCGCCTTCTAAGGCGCCAGGCCTGGGCAGTTTGGCTTTTGGGAGCCTCCTGGCTGCTCCTCAGTTGCCGCCAGACCAAATGGGCGGGTTGTAGGGGTCTGGCTTGACATAAATTTCTATCACCGACCCAGCGATCATCGCCACAATGAGGGCGGAGTTCACGAGGACGAACATCCAGTTGGACGGCGGCGTCTTCCTGCAGACACAATCCAGCGGTGATCAGGAGTTGGTCCACCTGTGCAGTATCCAACTGGCCAGCCATGAGTTGCAGCGACACCGCACGGCACAGACCGCGCCCATGTGACAAGGACCAACCACGCTGCCCGCCAACTGCCCGCTGCCATTCCTCTGTGCCAGCCCTCCTTAGCCAGCCCCAGTCAAAGCCCTTGCCTGAGCTGGAAGTTGGGCCGGGCCACCAGCGTGTGCTCATAGACGCTCGTGGGCAGCACAGGCACCAACTGCAGGGGGCATAGGGAACACAGCACGCTGTGTTTGCATCGCACCCGCATCGCAGGCACGCCATGCTCATGCAAGGCCGGCTCATCACCAGCACATGCTCCCACCCACCACCACCAGCTTGCAAGCGCACCACCCCTCGCCCCAAGGCCCCCAAGCCACCCACCATGCTGAAGCCGCTCTGCAGCAGCATGGAAGCGTTGTCCGGAGACAGGCTCGACGCGATGTTCACCAGCTGCTGCGACACCTCGCGCACGCGCGCCGCCGCGCCGCCGCCGCCGTTGAGATCCTCGGCTGCCTCCGCCGCCAGCTCATCAACCAGTTCTGCATCGTCTGAATCGTCCTCACCGGCAGGCTCCATGCGGCTGCTGCCCTTGGTGCTGGCGGCCTTGCTGGGCAGGGCCACTGAGCTGGCTGCTGAGGAGGCAAAGGGGCTGAGGGCGTCTGTGGCAAAGGGGCTGATGGTGCTGGTCGCGCCGCCGCTGCCGCTGCCGCCGCCAAACCAGCCGCTCAGAGCGACGCTCGCTGGCGCGGCTGGCTGAGCGCCAAACTGGATGCTGGCGGGGGCAGCAGGATGAGCGCCGAGCTGAATGCTGGTGGGGGCAGCAGATGGAGCGCCGAACTGGATGCTGGTTGGGGCGGCAGGCTGAGTGCCAAACTGAATGCTGGTGGGAGCAGCAGGCTGAGCGCTGAACTGAATGCTGGTGGGAGCAGCAGGCTGCAAGAACTGAATGCTGGTAGGGGCAGCAGGCTGAGCGCCAAACTGAATGCTGGTTGGGGCGGCAGGCTGGGTGCCAAACTGCACGCTGGTGGGAGCAGCAGGCTGTACCTGCACGCTTGTCGGGGCACGTGGGGGATGTCCCAGCTGGATGCTGGTTGGGGGCCGGGGTGGATGGCCCAGCTGCACACTTGTTGGGGCAGCAGGCCGCTGCTGCGCCTCCGCCTGCCCTGCCGGCGGGCTGCCTGCTGTACGCGCCGCCGGCTGCGCACCCAGCCGGGAGCTGGTCAGCCCAGGGGCGCCCAGGTTGCTGCCTGGGTGGCCAGTCATAACGAACCCGCTGATGCTGGGCAGCTCATCAGCAATCAGGCTGACTTGGCGCGTGCCGCCCCCACTGGGGCTGGTCTCGCTTCTTCGCCCACCGAGGCTGGCAGCAAGCGAAGAGGGCAGCTCCAGAGACACGTGTGCGCCCGTCAGGGACTGCAGGCGCGCCAGCGCCAGCGATTGCTCGGTTGGCAGCGACAGCGTGTTGGCACGGGTGGGGCCTGCGGGGTAGGGCGATGCATTGGGGTGGGTTGTTAGGTGGTGTTGCTCGTCGGCCGGGAGACCAGCAGGCATGCGCAACGGGGCTGTCGGCTGCCGCCCCCGTCAAGATTCTGTCAATCCACTGCCCAGCGCACCTCCGGACGAGGGCGCCTTGTGTTCGGTGCCTCCCAGGTCGATGCCGCGCAGTGCTTCATCCAGCAGGCTGCTCATGGCGCGCGACTGTGAGGCTAGGCCTTGGCCAGCAGGGGCTGTGTGGCCCTGTGCATCCAGCAGCACACCCACGGCATCGTTGGGGGCGGTGTACTGGCGCTCTGGCAGGATCTGCACAACAGCCGGGGAGTCAGCAAGTGGTTCGGGGAGAGGCGGGACCGGCATGGGCGGGCCACGGAAGCTACAAGGGCAGCGGGGCGCTGCTCAGCAAGCGCGCGAGGCTGTCAAGCCACATATCGCCCCCACCCCGCTATGCCCTGCTAACATTCAGTCACCACATCATTACGCACCATGCCGGTCAGCAGCGCAGACTGCGCCAGCACGTCGCGAGTGTGCCGCGGCAGGCCCAGCCGACCGATGGTCACCAGGCTCGACTGCCGCTCCAGAGCGCCGCCGCTGCCGCTGCGGGTGCCGCCACTGGGCAACCGCGCAGGCAGGCTGCCGCCCCGCCCAATGGTCAGCGCCACCTCTCCCTCGCCGGCCCCCTTGCGGGGCGTTTGGTCAGGCGTGGCGGGCTGCAAGCGGGGCAGTGCGGGGGAAGTGAGCTATGCAGGGTTGAGTGAGTCATCCAAGGTTGCGCTGCCGAAATGTGCCAGCCGCGTTTGTGCATTGCCACACAGTGACAGCTCTAGCGATGTCTATTGGCCTGGCTGTTGGATCGTGGGAGCCTGCTGCCCACCTTCTGGCTGTAGGCAGCGAAGGGGGTGATGCCGATCATGCTGCTGAGCATCTGGCTCTCGGCGGGGGTGCCCTCGTTGGTGAACGTTTCCTTGGGCACGCCTGCAGCCAGTCGGGCGGGGCTAAAGTGAGCAACACCATGCGCTCCAACGACAGCAGAGGCCAGCCAGCAGCGACCAGCGCAGGGCAGTTTCAAGCCACTGCATGCGTAGCACGGCTCGCAAGGTCAGCACAAAGCACAGCACAGCACAGCAAAGCGCAGCACAGCGCAGCGCAGCAGGTCCCACCTTCCGTGATGGCCTCCAAGTGTGGCCTGTGCGCATGGTGAGGGTGGTGTACCGGCTTGGGGCTGGGTTCCTTCTCCGCATGCTCCGCCTGCTGCGGCTGCTGCTGTGCCTGCTGCTGTGCCTGCTGCGCCTGCTGCTGTGCCTCCGGCTGCTGTGCCGCCTCCGGTTCGGCCCGATGGTGGTGCGGCCCAAAGTGCGGCAGCAGCATGCTGAGGCTGCTCAGCGCGTCGCCCAGCCGGCTGATCAGGCTGCGGTTGGTCACATCCTCCTCGTGATGGCCCGAGCTTGTGCGGGCAGGCACGTGCTGGAACACATCCCACTTGATCTTCCAGCCCAGGTCCGTCTCGATGCTGCGGCAGGGGGCAGGACAGTGGGTTCGAAAGTTCAGTGTCAAGCAAGGCGGGGCAGGCAGTCGAAGCATTCAGAGCAGCCTCCCTGTGCCACTCAAATGTGCCACGCCCGAGGGGACACATTTGCCCAGCTTACCGGGGGATGAGAGTGGCCACGGGCGGCCAGATGCAGAGCGCCACCAGGCCGCCCCAGCCCACCGCCGCCAGGTTGACCATCACCTCCCACGTGCTGCACACGGGCGGTTTGAGTGGATGGGATGAGTGAATGGTAGGCAGGTTTATAAACCGGCGCGGTGCATCAACGGTTGGGCAGCGGCATATGGCAAGGCAGCCACCACCACCCACTGTCCGTGCACCTCACACCCGCTTCTGTACATGTCGCAAACCAGCAAGGAGAAGCGAGGAAACACCCAGCTGAAAGGCACACACACCTGTACTTGCCCATGCAGCACTTGACGATGAAGAAGACCAGTCCGGCAAAGAAGGCCGCATAGTAAGTCAGGTGGGGCCAGGTGTACCACAGCGCCTCCTTGAGCGCTGCCCAGCGGCTCTCGCCCTCCTCCTCGCCCGCAGCCTTTTTCTTTGTGACCTGCATGGTGTAGTGCATGGCATACTTCCTGCAATGAGTGGCAGGCTGTGTCCCAGATGTGCGCGCCGGCATGCAAATTTTCTGGCCCGGGGCACGGCCGTGCGTGGCAGCAGCGTGGCGACGTGGCACTTGGCAGGTTGCTGGCCCCGCCTGCTCCCAGCATGTGCACCGAGCGCCCAGCACGACTTGAATAACAAACGGGCCGCACCGTGAAGCCAATCTCCAGGTTGAACAGCTTCTTGAACAGCCAGCTCTCGGCAATGAACACCTTCCAAATCGCCTTGATGTGGTTGGGGGCTGCAGGCGGAGGGGGACAGGCGTGGGTCGGCATCAGGCGGTGGATCCAAGCTTTGCTGGGAAGCAGCAGCTGCCGCGGCAGGGTTACGGGATGGGCGGGTGGGTGGGCTGCGGGATGGCTCTCATCCACCCTCAGCTGTTGACAAAATGGAGCTTTTGTCTGCGAGCACAGCTCCCCAGTCAACAACTGTTCACCCCTGCCCCCCCTGCCCACAGCCTCACCCATCCACACCCAGCACTGGGAGCCGCGCCACAGCTCCTGCGAGCCGCCCTCGGTGCCCCAGTGCACCACAATCATCACGACTCGGTTGGAGATGTACCAGGGCAGGAAAAAAGCAACAAATTCGTACATGTGTGAGGTCTGCGGAGTGGGGAGGCAGGGAAGGACGCGGTGGAGTGTGCCAGGGGGCGTCTGGGGCGGGATACTTGCGGGAAGAGACGCGCAGAGGGGCAACCGGTGCTCCAGCGGGCGGCACTTTCGCAGTCGGCTGCTGCCCAGCCTGCCAACCCACGCTCGCCCGCATTCAATCACTTCACAACACTGCACAGTACAGCACTGCATGCAACAGCAATGCACTCACGATCATGGGCGAGAGGGCGCAGAAGAGGTAGATGATCGGGACGAGCGCCATGAAGATCGTGCTAATGGCCAGCCAGTGGTGGGCCGCCGCCTCGAAGAACAGCAGCGACTGGACCAGAGTTAGGCCGGGCTGCACACCAGGGGGAGGGGTGCATGTGACGGTCGGGGCGGTGGGAACAGTGGGCAGAAAGTGGCATGTGCGCGGCAGCTGAGCCAGCGCATGAAAAGACCATGCGTTGGAAGGGACGTCCCGAGTGACAGCACAGCACAGCGCACCAGGCGCATGGGGTTGGACTTCATGAGGATTTGGAGTGCTCCCATGGCCCTGCACAACAGGGCAAGGTGGAGGGCGCAGGCGGGCTCAGCTTAGCGGTTTGGCGCAGAGGTGTGGGTGACTTGGGACAGGGTGAGTTGCTGCGCACATGCGCCAGGCGCCGCTGGCCCTGCCCCTTCCGCCCCGCAGCGCAGCCTTGCACAGTGCGCACGCGCCATCACAGGCGCTGCAAATCTGCTGCGCTAGCTTGGCGTGCTATCCGCCGGCAGCAGGAAACCCCACGCCAAGACGCACCAGCGCAGGCGTTGTGTGAACACTCCGGCGATGTCGTCAGGTGCCATGCCAAAGGACAGGCGCTCGTTCAAGTACATGGTGGCCATGCCGGCAGACATGAGGGACATGGCTGCAAGTTGGAGAGGGGGAAGGCACGGCAAGACTCAGTGAGAAGGAATGTTGCTGAAAATGCCAGGCTGAGGTACATGGTGGCCATGCCCGCAGACTTGAGCAACATGGCTGCATGTACGACAGGGGGCGCGATTGACAGGATGAGAAGGGGTTTGGGGAGTTTCAGGTTACAAGAAGGGCAAAGTTCATCGAGGTTCCTTTGGCTTTCGGAGACATCACAAGCCGTTACAGCCTCGTGCATAAACCAGCACCCCACCTGTGTTGTAGTCCTCTGTGATGGACCCGTAGCTCTGCCCGCCGATGGACACCAGCACGTCGCGGCGAAACACCACGCCTGCACCCAAGAATGCAGCCAAGTGGATGGGTGGGAAGCAAGAGGCAGCGAAGCAGGGGCCCAGCGTGAATGAGGCAGGGAGCACAAATTCAGCATGTGCGAAGCGAGCTAGCAGGCACGCCCGCCCACCTGTGCCGCAGCAGGGCGCGGCGCCGATGCCGTCCCGGCCTTGCAGCATGGGTCCGTAAAAAAATCGGGCGCAGTGCACCATCTGCGGGGGGTGGCGGCAGAGGGCAGAAGGGTGGCAGGGTACTTGTATGATTATTGGGGCCGGGCAAGCGAGGTGGCGGCGCAACCAAGCAGTTGAAGTCATCTAGTGATGCGCCGGGCCGCAGGGAAGGGCTTCTATAGAATGGGCAAGATGCAGGGCGGTCCATCTCAAACCTGACACAAAAAGCCCTCACCGGGTCCTTGGCATCCACATTGAAGAAGTCTTGGGGCGTCTGAATGAAGGCCGCTTTCTCCTTGGGCACCCACCGCGCCTGCTTGCAGCCACTCTCGCCACCACCGGCCGCCTCGCCCTTCTCGTCGCCTGCCTCGGCCCCGCTGGCTGCGCTGCCCTTGCTCCCGCGGCGCCAGGGGCGCCAGCAGCGCCAGCCGCTGCTGCACGAGGCAGCCTTGCTGCCGCGATCGGTGCTGCTGCTGTCGGCCTCCTCTTGCTTGTAAAAGTGGCCAATCGTGCGGTCCAGGAAGTCGGGGTGCACGACTGCAGTTTGTGGTTGAGGCCAGGGAGGAGGAAGTGAGTGGGATGATGGCTTGCTTGCATGCTGGATGACAGCAGTGCACGCAAGCTTTGCCGCCTGGCTATGCCTCAATACCCTCCCCACTGCGCCTCACCCATGTCGCAGTCCAGCACCACAATGTACTCGCCCTGCAGTGTGGAAATCGCAACACGCGGCTCAGAGAGACGTGTAGCATTGGCAGCACGGCCTGCGAAATCGCCACCATTCTCCACGCCACCCGATTACGCACCCGCACAGCCACACCCACCCACCTTGCCCGGACCCTCCTTCAGCAGGCAGGAGTTGATGTTGCCTGCTTTGGCATGGTGCGGCACTCCCTTCACTTTCTCGCGCCCCACGTACACAATCTTGGCCTCACGCTGCAGGACGAGTGGTGAGGGCGGCAGGCCCAGCGGAGTGTGAACATGCAGCGACTCGCCAGCTGAAGCACACCAACCACCGACAGGTCCCTGTTCAGGTGAGTTCCCCTACCCACTGCAGTGCTGTTTGCGGTGCAGGCGGCCTCTCCTGCGGCAAAAGCCTGCTGAACTCAGCAAGCACAGCAGGCACAGCAGGCACACCGCCCGCCACCTGCCTGCATGTAGCGGCACTGCGCCGCCAGGCGGCGCACCAGCTGCGCCATCTCGGGCCGCTTCCCATCGTCCAACACATGCACCGTGAGCTTGCTGCCTGGCCAGTTCATGTTGAGGGCCGCAATGGCTGTGGGCTCCACCTGTGCCGGGCGGGCAACAAGGGCAGGCGGTTCAAGCCGCGCCGGGAAGCGGCCGCCAACTGCAAGCAGCCTGTTGCAACATGGCTAAGCATATACAACTGCATGGCGGCTGCTGCGACCACATGGCACAGCCACCCTGCAAGCCTGCTGGGCTGGCTGCTGCTGCCCTTGCGTGGACAGCCCAGCTACCGATGAGTCCCACTCACGATCTCAGGCGGCTCTGCACAAGGTGGTTGGGGAGCAGATGCGTGAGTCAATAACCGCTGAAGGAAAACGCATGCGTTGGAGCACGGCGGCACCATTAAAAGCAGCACCACAAGCGCGCTCTGCTGACCTGAGTACGTGCAGATGAAAACATCCACGTGTGGGACCTGCTCAGGGAGAATAGTTCATAAGTGAGCAGGAGTTGCGGCATGGCCTAACAGCCCACTGCATATACAGGCCCCAGCTGGCATGGCAACAACATAGTTTGTTTGCCGCACAGGCCGCCCTGCTTCCAGCCGCGCAGGCACGACGTGGGGTGGTTTGAAACGCATGCGCAGCGGCGCACCTGGCTCTCGGGCAGCATTTCGTGCACGCTGCGCTGCGGGCGCTCGATCATGGACCACAGGCTGCACTTGGGACCAAGTTACGAAGGGCAGGTTGAGATGCAGTGCTGCGTCTGTTGGCCACAGGCTGCTGATATACGCGCCCAAAAATAAGGCCATTCGGCCACAGCCAGGAGCTCCCGCTGATCATGCACAAAGGCTGATCATGCGCAAAACCAGCAACCGGTAGCTGGATAGATATTTCAAATGCTTGCCTGATGAAGAAGCAGTAGGAGAGGCAGTAGGCCATGAACTCCGCCAGCCTGCGGCAGGCACAGCACAGCAGACTCAGCAGGCTCAGCAGGGAGTCCGACAACACAGCAGGCTTGGCAGCAGTGTGCATTCTGGCGCATTTGCACTGCAGCTAGCAGGCACCAGCAGCCACAGATAGCAGTCCAGCAAGCGGCAGTCCGGTCTCGCACCAGAACGGGATGGAATAGGCGTAGTAAGCTCCAGGATTGAGGGACCGCAGCGCACGCCAAACCAGATATGCCGCGCCCAGCACCTGTGTTGAGCAGACGGGCAATTGCTGTTGGAGGTTGCCTAGGGGTGCCGGGGCCAAGGGCTTGCTGGCGTGCATCGCCCCTGAACCTGCCCTCCCGTTGCATTATGCAGCAGCTTCATCACAAGATACATGTGCACGACACGAAACAACGAGGAAGGGCGTACCTGGGTGAGGATCGCCAGCGGCCGATAGGCAGCCACCTCCATGCGGGGGTGGGTACCTGCAGGGCAGCAGAGCAGCCATGCTTGCGAAGTGTGCTCGCCAGTGCATGCGCATTGTAGCGGCGGTGCCACAGCACACACTCCTGCTGCAAGACTGCGGATTGCCACCAAAGAACCATGGTGCTGCGAGCGAAGGACCAGTGACCCAACCTGCCCAAGCAGTCCGTTAACATTTTTGTAGTGCAACCACCCGCCCGCCCCGCCTCACCCTGGGTGCCCCAGCCTTCAAATCCGCGCTTGGCAAGCTGCCGCGCCGCCGCCAGCTTTGCAGGCGATGGCGCCTTGCGGCCGGGCGCGCCTGCCGGCTCGTGTGCAGCCGAGGAGGCGCCGCTTTTGCCATCCAGGCTATCCGCTGGGGACGCCTTGCTGATGCAGGCGCCGTCCACTGCTGCCTGCCCGCCCTCCGCAGCTGCCAGCTGCCGCGACTCGGCAGGCCCCTCCTGCTGGATTCCTGCTGCATTGTTGACGTGAGTTGGTACCTCGGTGCCGTTGCTATTGCCGCTGCTGCTGCCGCTCAAGAACCGCTCAATGAGTGCTTCTTTGGTGGGCTGGCTGGCAGGCATGCGGCCCTCGGCTGCCTCCCGCAGATAGCGCGCAACTGCAGGGTGCCGTGCTTTGGTCGCCACGTCGGCAGGCGTAGCACCTGCATGACCGTGTTGGGAGGCAGGGATGGTAGGGTTGAGAACAACACCCATCATGGCTGGCAGATACTTGGATGAGCACGGCGCCCACATGGGCGTGGTACATGGGTGCACGCCACTGTCTAGCTGCGGCGCCTCCATCAGAGCGCAGCTGCAGCCCGCAAGAAACTGTGCATCCCGAGCAGGCGAGCAGGCACTGGGCAGCGTGACGGCTCACCCAGCGCGTTCTGTGCCTTGGGGTCGGCACCCCATGCCAGCAGCGCCTGCACAGTCTCCAGGCTGCCGCTCCCGCCAGCATAGTGCAGGCACGAGTCCTTCCAGCTGTCCTCTTTTTGCGCCAGGACACTGGCGCCGCGGCTCAGCAGCCAGACAGTTGCGGCTGGAGGGGGGACGGGCGGCAGGGGGACGAACGCTTGTGAGGTGCAGGACAAGCGGGGGTGACCTGGGCCTGGAACAGCGGATCTGGCAGCCAGGGCAACCTGCCAAGCCTTGAATGCTGGTTTTGGAAACGCGCTGGCAGGCGCAGCACTACACGCAAGGGGCACCAGGCTGGCGGAAAAGGCACGGGTGTATGGATGGTACGCTTCGGCGGCAGCGGAGCAAGCAGGTCCACATACCTGCGTGGCCTTGCACCGCAGCGGCCAGGAGCGCTGTGAACCCCTCGTGCGCTGCATCGACGTCAAATCCCTGCAAATCAGCGAGGGGGGGTGCTTGGAGGGCCGCAAGCGCATGCAAGGAGCGGCGTGCGAGCGGCGGGAGGCAGCGGCGGCGGCGGCAAGTGTCCTGACCTCGGCCCAACGTCACTCACCGGCAGGAGGCTCAGCAGCTCCAGGCTGCCCAGGGAGTTGCGGGCTGCCTGGAGGCGCAGCGAGCCCGCGGGGAGCCTGTCCCATCCGCGCCTGAGCCGTCGCCACTTTGCGACACTCCAGAGCGCTAGCACCGCTACGACGAAGCCTACCGAGGCCAGCAGAAGCGTGGCTCCCCACTTATTGACGAAGGGCAGGCCCGCGTCGCCCTCCGCGACAACCCCGCCCACCCGCTCCAAAGACATGCTGGGTTTCAGGCCGTGTCGAGTGCTCGAGTGGTGACCATGGTGCAACCAAACGATTGCAAGCGGCGGCGGCGCCGCGCTCGGCCTTGTTGAAGCGCCACAGGTCCGGGTGGCACTGCATGAGGTGCCAACGGCGGGGGTCCCGCCCTGTGTGACCCTTGCACCCTGATGTTTGGAGCGGCGGGAGCCCCTGCAGGCCAGCGATCGGGCCGCGGGCGGCGCGAGGGCTAATTGCTAAGCAGGCGCTACCGCCGGCCCGGGGGCACGTGCCGTGCTAGCTGCGTGCTAGCGCATGCGGCCTGCAAAGTCCGGCCTGCCATGCTTCAATTCTTCCCTCGCTGTGTAGGAGTTCTTGCAGGAGAACTGTGTGCAGGCGGCAAGGCTCCACCCAGTCACGGCCCGTCTGCGCGCTGCCGCTGCGATAGTTCAAGCGCTACCGTTCGTGTGCATGTGCAGCAGGAGCGAAGCCGGAACGCCGCAAATTTTCAATCCCAGGACAGTTCCTGCAATGCGGTGTGACAAGACGCGGGGCGGCGGCATGGGCGTCACAGCAACAGCATTTATGGAGCAGCGATTGCAGCCGCATCAGGGCTGGGAGATTGGGTGCATGCGTTGCAGGTGCAGTGGCCGTGAATTTGGGGATGGGTTGCAGCTGCACAGCATCTGGGTTTGACCCATGTACTGCAGCCATCTACAGTTGCGCTCAGCTGCCTGCCTGCCTGCCTCCAGGTGCCCCGGACCGATGTGCGACCGCATCCTGCATGACGTTGCGCCCGTGTTGTGCTTGTGCCGCAGCATTGGCAGGCTCGCCCTCATAACATTTGAGCAGAACTGTTTACAACCGATAGCACAGTACGAGGACGCAGTTTCAGCCTGCAATAGAACGCTGAGCTCAGTCTGCTCGGGGCAACAGCGCGGCATCGATGCTGCAGCATGCTGCGCATGGCGGCCCCCCTCAACTGCCAAGCTCCAACGGCCGAGGATCAGTTGTCTGGAGCTTGCGGAGCCTCACAACGGCTGCCCGCGGGGCCGAATTTGTCGGCGCGCAGGCAACTGCGCGCTTCGCGCTGCACAACGGGCGGCCCTCGGCAGCAGCTGAAGGCGCTGGCGGCCTGCGCCTCTCGCAGGCCGCCAGCAGCAGTGGCAGATGATGATGATGCAAGCGATGCAGCCGTTGCGCCTGCCCCAGCTGCGCCCGCCGCCGCCAAGCAGGTCCGCTTCCGCAGGCGGCGGTGCAACATGCGGCAGCGGCCACAGCAGCAGCAGCAGCAGCAGCAGCCGCAGCAGCAGCAGCCTGAGCCGCAGCAGCAGCCACAGCCCGAATGGGACAGCCTGCATGCAGCGGCAGCGAGGGGCGACACGGCAGCGCTGCGGCGACTGTTAGCTGGGGGAGCGGCGGCGCAGCAGCTCGATGCCCCGGAGCCTGAAAGCGGCCGAACGCCGTTGCACATAGCAGCCAGCCTGGGCCACCTGGCAGCCGCAGAGGCCCTGCTTCTGGCTGGGGCGGATGCCAACGCAGGCGATGCGACGTCGGGAGCGGCGCCGCTGCACAGCGCTGCAGAGGCAGGTGATGCGGCGATGGTGCAGCTGCTGCTCAATCACGGCGCCGATGCGGCGGCATGTGACCGCTCTGGCCGCACCGCCTGCCACAGCGCTGCTGCCGGATGCAGCGCAGGCAGCGCCAGCGCAGCCCTGCTGTGCCTGGCTCGCGCTGCGCCGCGGCTGCTCAGTCTGGAGGCGCACAGCTGCTGCGGCAACACACCGCTGCATGTGCTGTGCTGCTTGCCAGAAGCGCAGTGCCTGCCCAACTTGCAGGCGCTGGCCAGCTGCGGCCTGCTGACAGCTGCAGCGCTCGATATAGCCAACGCTGCCGGCTGGACCCCCTTGGCCCTTTCGGCAGCAGCAGGCAGCGCGGCAGTGGTGGAGCTGCTGCTGCGCTGCGGGGCAAGCCCCTCGCCCAGCAGCACCAGCCAGCCTGCCTATGGCTCAGAGCAGCAGCATGGCACACAGCAGTACAGCCTACAGCAGACAGCTAGGGTGCAGGTGTACCCCCTGGGGGCCGCTGCTGCTGGCGGGCACTACAGCTGCCTGCTGCCGCTGCTGCGAGCTGGCGCGGGTGCCAGCCGGCTCAGCTGCTGTGTGCTGGAGCAAGCCTGCCGGCGCGGCAGGGCGGATGTGGCAGCCGCCCTGCTGGCTGCCGGGCTGCCAGTCAGCGGTGCAGAGGCGCAGCAGCTGCTGCTGGTGGCAGTGGAAAGGGGAGACGAGGCGCTACTGGCTGCCCTGCTGGCTCATGGTGAGCTGGTGCTGCTTGAACAAGCTATGCTGCGCTGAAATGACACACATGCTGTGCATGGAGACCAGCACCTCACAGCAGCAGAGGCTGGCTTTGCTGAGCAGTTGCGACAATTCTTGAAAAATCACAGCTGTCCGCCCATGGCTGTCATTGCAGGCCTGGACCCCGACTGCCCTGGAGATCCACTTGGGGCAGAACGCCTGCTGCATGCCGCGCTGCGGCCAGGGCGGGAGGCGCTGCTGCGCTGCCTGCTGGGCCTGCAGGCTGATGGGCGGCCTCAGCTGGCATGCGGCACGTGCCGACCGCTCCACGTGGCAGCCCTTGCGGAGCGCTTGCAGGCCAGCCCCCTGCTGCACGCTGTGCGGCGATCCTCACTGGAAGGCATGAGCTGCCTGCTAGCGGCTGGGTGCCCTCCTGGCGCCGTGCCAGCCGGTACCGGCCAGCCGCCGCTCGTGGCAGCAGCCAGCCGCCTGGATGCAGCCCGCTGCAGGCTGCTGATCGCAGCCAAGGCGCCGGCGTGGGAGGTGGACAGGCAGGGTCAGTCAGCGCTGGATGCTCTTCTGTCGCTGTGCACAGACGCGCAGCTGGTGAGCTGGGCGAGCTGCCCAGGGGATGAGCAGGTGTCTCTTGACTGCGTCATTTTGTGGCCTGCTGCATGCATTTGCCCAGCCTGGAAGGCATTGCAGGCACGCGGGTGGCCATGCGGGAATCAGACACCCAGGCACCTTGCTACGCATCCTCTCTACAGCATGCCTCAGCGCCAAACCCTCCCCACTCTCGAGCTCAGCAAGTGATCCTGCGCCCCTCCCTACAGATCCAGCTGACTGTGGAAGAGACGCAAGGGGCTGCCGCCGCCAGCGAACAAGAGCTGCTGCAGCTGGTTGAGATGCTGGTGCAGGCTGGGGCGCCCTGCAACCGCTTCCTGACTGAGCACTGGCCAGCCGCCGCTGCAGCACGAGCAGCTTGCAGAGTAGCAGGAGCAGCGGGGGCGGCAGGCGCCGTCGCTGCGGGTGGGCAGCGGCCTCCGGCGCTGGTGTTCCCCAGCTTGCTGCTGGCTGCCGGCCTGCCCAGCTGGAGCCCCAGCACACACCGGCAGTGGCCTCCCGCCTTCTGCAGCGCAGCCCGCGAGGCGCTGTTGGTGCTGCGGGGGCGCGGCGTGGCGGCAGCAGCAGAACGGGTGGGCGGCGGCCAAACGCACATGCAGCGTGGCGGCGCTGCAGGGCAGCATGTGCAGCTGCACCTGCCCGTTGAGATTTGCCACATGATCTTGCAGAAAGCAGCCTCCGCCGTCAGCTGCTGGGTGGGGCCCTAAGCCTCTGTTGTTGCAGCTTGATTGATGATTCGACCTGTCACAGAGTGGCGCTGCCTTGCTGCGATTGCAGCTGAATGTAATGCTGGCGGCAGAAATCAAATCGGAGGGCACCAGGGCTGATCAAATCTTGAAGGGCACACCAAGTACAGTTAACCTAGATCTACAAGGCCACGTGAGTGAAAAATGTGGGACATCTGTTGCCTAGCTGGCCGCGGCTGCCGCAGCTGGCGCAGCCGCCTTGGCCAGCGCTGCCTCGAGCTGCTCGAAAGTCTGCTCTCCCACCAACTGCTCGCCATCAGGCATGACCCACGTGGGGAAGCCGGTCAGGCCTCCCGGCGCCTCTTGGCACACCGCCGCCATCTTGGTGTCCTGCACTTGTGATGGCAGAAAGTGTCCAGTTGAGTGGATAGTGCAGGGCAGGGCATGAGCGGCAGGGATGAAGCGGCAGAGAGCACTTGAGACGTGCAGGGCAGGGCAGGAGCGGCAGGGATGAGGCGGCAGAGAGCATTTGTGACGTGCAGGGCAGGGCAGGAGCGGCAGGGATGAAGCGGCAGAGAGCACTTGAGA
>VFQQ010002012.1_pt1 | contig 25196 bp, 24 predicted proteins | sample 3512341 | NCBI WGS metagenome assembly VFQQ01 (sample SAMN10412373, study PRJNA504923) | tailings metagenome | isolation source: Relicate 2 Philex TSF1 revegetated site | place: Philippines: Tuba, Benguet | collected 2017-08-29 | reverse complement strand
GCCGGCGCAAGCGGCTCCCCCCTCCTCCGGCCTTTGGCCGGTATCCTCCCCCGCAGGCGGGAGAGGAGGCCCGACTGAGGGTCCGGTGCTCGCTTACGCCAGCTTCCCGTCCACCAGCGTCTCCGAGATCGGCGCCGGCCGTTGCACCGGGGTCTTGATGTCCACCGTGCGGCCTTCCTTGCTCGAGACGTCGAAGGCTTCCATCACTTCGAGGGCGTGGAGGGCGAGGTCGCCGGAGGCGCGGTGCGGGCGGTTGTTGAGGATGGCGTAGGCCATGTCGGCGACGCCGATCGAGCGGTAATTGCCGTCGGCATAGGGGAAGGTGACGGGCACGTCCTCCCACTCGGCGCGCGGCTTCGCCATCTTCACCGGGCCGGCGAAGGCGTTCGGATCGGGCACCTGCAGGGTGGCGTCGGTGCCGTAGAGCTCATAGGGCGGGTGGGTGTGCTTGGGCACGTCGAAGCTCAGCGTCACTTGGATCAGCGGGCCGGATGCAAAGATCAGCGTGCCGGTGACGTGGGTGGCGACCTTGACCGGCATCATCTGGCCCTTTTTGGGCTCGGAACGGATCGGGCGCTCGGCATGCGGGGTGAGGCTCAGGGCATGCACTTTGGCGACGGGGCCGAGCAGGTTGACCAGCTGGGTGATGTAATACGGCCCCATGTCGAGCACCGGACCGCCGCCGATGTCATAGTAGAAGGCCGGATCGGGATGCCAGAACTCGTGACCCGGGCAGGCGAAGATCGCCGTGCCGCCCACGATGGTGCCGAGCACGCCGGAATCGACGATGGCGCGCGACTGCTGGTGGCCACCGCCGAGGAACGTATCGGGCGCCGAACCGACGCGCAGACCCTTGGCCTTGGCGGCATCGACCAGCGTCTTGCCTTCGGCAAAGGTGATGCCGAGCGGCTTTTCGCCATAGACATGCTTGCCGGCCGCGAGCGCGCGCAGGCCGACTTCGACATGGGCGCGCGGGATGGTCAGGTTGAGGACGATCTCGACGCTGGGATCGGCGAGCAGGGCGTCGACCGAAGAATAGGCCGGGACGCCGAATTCCTCGGCGCGCTTGGCGGCAAGATCGGCCTTGAGGTCGGCGAGGCCGCGGATGTCGAGCACGTCGAACCCCTTCATGGCCTTGAGATAGGCCGAGGAAATGTTCCCCGTGCCGATGATGCCGACGCCGACACGCCTTTGCGCGCTCATGATGGTCTCCTCGAAATGTGCTGGATGCGCGGCGCCCGGACAGGCGCGCGAGATTCTCCCCGGACGCATCTTTGCAGCATGCGGCAGGGCGCGCCAAGAGGGTTCTGAGGTACGTAACGCATGGTTTCGCAATCGCGCCCGCACCTGCTAGAAGGCAGGCGATGCTCAACCCCGTGCCCACATCCTATGTCTACGAGCCGCCGACCGACCCGTGGCTCACCGTGCTCCATGCCGACGACCGGCTCGTGGTGTTCGACAAGCCCAGCGGCCTCCTCACCGTGCCCGGCAAGGATCCGGCGCTGGCCGACTGCCTCGAAGCGAGGGCGCGGGAAAAGTGGCCGACGGCAACGCTGGTGCACCGGCTCGACAAGGACACGTCGGGCATCGTGCTGATGGCGCTCGACAAGAAGGCACTGGGCGACCTCGGGCAGCAGTTCGAAAAGCGGCGCACCAAAAAGCGCTATATCGCGCGGGTCTGGGGCCAGATGGCCGAGGACACCGGCCTCGTCGACATGCCGCTCGCCACCGACTGGGAAAACAAGCCGCGCCAGCGCGTCGACTGGGAAAACGGCCGGGCCAGCCAGACCGAATGGACGGTGCTGGAGCGCGAGGCGCGGGCCACGCGGGTGTCGCTCAACCCGCTGACGGGCCGCACACATCAGCTGCGCGTGCACATGCTGACCATCGGCCATCCGATGCTGGGCGACCAGTTCTATTCGACCGGCGAGGCGCTGGCGGCGGCCGACCGGTTGCAGCTCCATGCCGAGATGCTGACCTTCTATCACCCCGATGACGGGCGCGAGATGACCTTTACCAGCCCGGCGCCATTCTGAACGCAGGCCGATCGGCCCAGAAATTTCCCCATTCTGGCCCCTTTCCGAACCATCGACCGCGCTAGCCGTTGTGTCTCGCGACCAGAACGGAAGGCGAAACCGATGGCCAGCAAGGACGACATCATCCGCATGATGGGGCTCGGCGCTCCCGAGACCATGCCGGAAGCGGCGCTCGACGACGAAGGCGTGCGCGGCGTCGATGTGGGCGTGGAGCTGAGCCCCGCCGACGAACTCGAGGCCGGCATCGCGGCCGTATTCGACGCCATCCGCAGCAGCGACGATGCGATGGACGACGATGGCGACGCATCCGACGCCACCCCGCCCGCAGATACCGGGGTCACCTTCGCGCTGCTCACCGAACTCAACCGCCTCTGGGAACGCCCGCCGGTGTGACAGCGGGCGCCCGGCGCATTGTGAACTTGCGCGACGGGCACCAATCGCCTATCCCTCGCTTTCGCTGCACCCGTAGCTCAGCTGGATAGAGCGCTGCCCTCCGAAGGCAGAGGTCATGAGTTCGAATCTCGTCGGGTGCGCCACTTCCTACGACGACTTGGTGCGAGAAGGGCGTCCGCCGGGCGTCGTGGCCGCAATCACGAGGCCTCGGGGCGGTTGCGGCATCCGTATTTTCCCGACGATCTCGATGAAGCGGCCATAATCGCCGGGCGCCGGGTCCTTGCCGAAACATTCTGATGGGTTGTCACGCGCGCGCATGCGCGCGCGTATACTGGTGGCGACGGCGCCAAGCCGGCGAGGCAACACCTTTGACGACTGGAAGGGCTACCTTGGGTCCGAGCGTCGATGCGCCGCGTGACCTCGAGTTTGGCATTACCATGCACGTGCTGCTCAGGCAGGTGCTGGCGGATCGACCGCCTGCGCCGGAAGCGGGCAAGTCGTCACCGCGGCGGGCTATTTCGGTGCGAAGGCGAGGTTTTGGAGGGTGGGGAGGTTGTCCAGGATCCTCACTCCCAAGGCGAGGACGTCGTCGTTGGGGGCGACCAGATCGGGCACCATGATGGTTTGCATGCCGGCAGCGTGAGCGGCCCGCACACCGATGCGGCTATCCTCGATGGCGAGGCAGGCGGTGGGCTCGACCTGTAGCTGCCGCGCGGCGAAGAGATAGGGTTCGGGGTGCGGCTTGGGGTTGCGCACATCGTCGCGGCTGACGACGGCATCGAACAGGTCGAGCAGCCCCGCTGCCGCCAGATATTGCAGCGCGGGTTTTCTGCGGGTCGAGGTTGCGACCGCCGTCGGAATCGCTCGTGCCGCCAGTTCGGCGACCAGTTCGCGGGCGCCCGTCTTCAGGGGAATTCCGGCTTCGCAGCGCAGGTCCATGCCGGTGCCGCAGCGGGCACCGAAATCCAGCAGCGGAAAGGTATCCCCAAAAGCAGCCAGCAGAAGCTGGTCATTGTGCTCGCGGGTGCCTCCGATCATCGCCAGATGGAGGTCGTCGGTCATGGTGACGCCGAACTCGCCGGACACCTTGAACAGTACATCGCGGAACATCAGCTCGGTATCGAGCAGGGTTCCATCCATGTCGAAGATGACGGCCTCGAAGGGATCGAGGCGGTCCTGCGACGCCGTGCCGACAGCAGCAGTGTTCATTCCAGACTTCCGTATGGTGTTGCGTTGAACGTCAGGCCGCTATGGCCCGCCAGCACATGTCCGCCAGGGCCTCGACGTCCAGCTCGGGGACCGGGACCTCGTCGGACAGAGGCATTCGGCGCACCACGTGGCGGATGACGCCACGCACGAAGGTACTCAGCATGTAAGGCGAACCGGCGCGCAACACGCCGGCCGCCTGTGCATCGGCGAAGACATCGATGGCCTTGGCGATGGCGATCTCATGGAACTCACCGCCGATGACCTGACCGCCGAAGCCGTCGTGCAGATAATCGACCAGTCGGGCGCGGCGGGGATCGGCGAGCACGAAAGCGAGGTAGTTCGAGATGTACGACCGCACCCGCTGCTCATGACCGACGTCATCGGCGTAGTCGACCGGCACGACCTCGGCAATGTCCTGCGCCACGTCGGTGTAGAGACCGGCGAGGAGTGATTCCTTGGAATCGAAATAGTAGTAGAGCGACCCCACGGCGACATTGGCCTCTTTGGCAATCGTCGCCATCGAGCACTGGAGGCCGCTCGAAGATACCAGGCGAGCAGCGGCCTCGAGGATGCGGTCCCGCATGTCCCCAGTATGCTTGGTCCCCAATGAACCGCGCCTCCCCGCGCCCTGAGAGGAAAGCTGCCGACCGTGGTTGCCATCCTCCTGCATGTCTACTCGGCAAGCTCCGCCTTCGTGTCAAGCGTGCGCATCAGCTCGAGCATCTGGTCGTTGCTCATCAGGTTCAGTTCGCTAAGGTCCTGGGTCTGCGCCACGAAGGAAATGGTCAGCCCCGACTTCCGGATATGCCCGAGGGCAAATGACGAGCCGGCGAGCATGCGCTGCCCACGCGGCAGGTAGGCGACGTCCATGGCGAAATGGTTGCCGATGCCAACGACGAGGGGGATGCCGTGCCACATGGAAACCCGGTCGAAGTGAATGTGGCCGCAGAGAATGCCCAGAATGTTCCGCCCCCCGAGCATGTCGCGCAGCCTGGCGCTGTCGGTCGCCGGCAGCGTCATCCATTCCATCGCCGGGTGCACGTCCTCGTCCTCGAAGGCCGGGGGATGGTGGAATGCGATCAGCTTGGGCAACTCGCCGTGGCGATCGAGCTCCTCGGCCAGCCAGGCGAACTGCTCGTCGGAAATCGTGCCGGCAATGCCACCTGGATTGAGCGTATCGAGGGTAATGACGTGCACGCCCTCAAAGACATGCGCGTGGTGATGGGGCGCATCGAGATCGGTGTCGCGCCCCAGCATGGTGCGGTTGAAGCCGGCACGGGTGTCATGATTGCCGAGCGCGAACACCATGGGAATGCCGACGTCTTCCTCGGCGAGGATGCGTTTGAGTTCGACATAGCTGCGATCATCACCCTTGTTGGTGAGATCTCCGGTGACCACGATGAAGGCCGGCCGCGGATCGAGCGCCTTGATCTGGCGCAGAAGCGACCGAAGCTTGGTCGCCGTATCGGAAAACAGCCAGGAGTCTTCGATTTCGGGGTTGCCGACATGCAGGTCGGTCAGGTGAACGAACGTGATGGGGGCGGGCATGATTGGATCCGTTGCGAGTTGAAGGATGAGCGTGGGGTGCGCGGGACTATCCCTTGATGCCGGTCATGGTGATGCCACGGATGAAATGGCGGCGGGCCAGCAGGAAGGCGATGATCAGCGGGGCGGTGGTGACGGTGGCGGCGGCGAAGGCGCCTCCGAAATTGGAGTCGAATTCCGAGCGGTACTGCATGAGCGTCAGCGTGACCGTCATCTTCTCCTGGCTCTGGATCACGATCAGCGGCCAATAGAGTTCGTTCCAGTGGGCGACGAAGGAGAAAATCGAGAACGCAGCGATGGCCGGCATCGCGGCCGGCACGATCAGGCGGAGGACGATCTCGATCTCGGTCAGCCCGTCGATGCGGGCGGCGTTGATGCTGGAGTACGGATAGGCGGCGAAGAACTGCCGGAACAGGAAGATGGCGAACACCGACACCAGCGAGGGCAGCATGATCGAGAGGTAGGTATCGAGCAGCCCGACCTTGACCACCGCCATGTAGAGCGGAATTGAAATGACGTTGATCGGGATGGTGATGCCCAGCAGCACGGCACCGAAAAGGATGTTGGCGCCCCGGAACTTCAGCTTGGCGAGTGCATAGGCCGCCGGGATTGCGGTGATGAGCTGCACCACCAGCACGCCGATGCAGACGACGAGGCTGTTGAACAGGGCCAGCAGGTAAGGCTGCTCGAACAGCACCTGGAAATAGTTGTCGAAGCCGACGAACGTTATCGGGATCAAGGAGAATTCGGGATCGAAAATCTCGTCCGTCGGTTTGACGCTCGACGACACCATCCACAGGAACGGGAAGATCATGATCCACGCGCCCGCGAACAACAGCAGCGTGGCGATCCAACGCCACAGGGTCCGCAACACCTGCCCGATGCCGTGGTGAGCGGGACGCGTCCTTGCCAGGTCCAGTGTGGTCACGGCGCGCTCCTAGTACTGGATGTTGCGATCGGCGCTGAACGCCTGGATCGCGGCAAAGATGAAGATGATGCCGAGGAACAGCAGCGACAGCGCCGCGGCGTAGCCCATGTCGAAGGCCTGGAAGCCTTCCTGATAGGTCAGGTAGAGGAAGACCTCGGAGGCGCGCGCCGGACCGCCCTGGGTCAACAACGCGACGTTGTCGAACAGCTTGAAGGCGCCAATGGAGTTCGTGACCACCACGAACATCGTGGTCGGCGCCAGCATCGGCCAGGTCACCGTGAGAAAGCGATCGAGAGGATGGTCGGCGCCGTCCACGGCGGAGGCGTCGTAAACGCTCTGCGGGATGATCGACAGCCCGGCCAGAAACAGCACCATGTTGAAGCCCACGGTGCTCCAGACGGAAATGAGGCCGAGTGAAATCAACACCCAATCGGGTGATCCGAACCAGTTGACGCCAGGCAGCCCAACCGCATTGAACACGCCGTTGACGATACCCTGCTGACTGTCGAGCAAGCCGGCCCAGACAAAGGACATGGCCGCGAGGGTGCTCGCTACCGGCATGAAGTAGATCGTCTCCAGCAGGGAGCGCGAACGACGCATCGACTGCACGCCGAGCGCCGCCAGCAGACCAAGCGTGAAGGTGAGTGGAAGGAAGACCGCGGCATAGACGAAGGTGTTCTTGAGCGCGTTCAGCAGCGCCTTGTCCTCGATCATGCGGACATAGTTGTCGAAGCCGACAAAGCCGAACGCGTCGCTCAGCAGCGTATAGTCGGTGAAGCTGACAACGAGGACGGCGAGGATCGGCAGCACATAGATGATGACGATCAGCGCCGTCGCGGGCGCCACAAGGATATAGGCGAGGCGCCGCTGGGCGGCAGCAATCGAGTTCAGCATCTCAGGCGACCTCGGTCTCGAGGCTGGCCGCAATCCTGGGCTGCAGCCGATCGCCTTTGGCGTCGAAGATGTGCAGAGCCGCGAGTGACGCCGAGAGGCCTACCGGTCCACGCTGCGGTGCCGGCACCTGCCCCTTCTGCACGCGAACACGGACAATCGAACCGGGCGCTTCAGCGACACTGCCGTAGAGCAGCACTTCGTGGCCGAGGTCCTCGCTGCTGGTTGGGCTGAACAGGAACCGGAGTGCATCCGACCGTCGGAAGGATCCGTCCGGTGAGATGGCGAGGTCCTCGGGCCTGATGCCGACCGAAACTTTGCCGTCGACCGGGAGCCGCATGGCGGTCGCGACGTCGCCGACGAACAGCTGTCCGTCCCGCACGTCGCCGGGCAGCACCGAAATTTCCGGCGACCCCATGAACTGGGCAACATAGAGCTTGGCTGGACGGCCGTAGAGTTCCGCCGACGTACCGACTTGCAGCAGGCGACCCTTCTCCATCAGGGCGACCCGCGTCGACATGGTCAGCGCCTCGACCTGGTCATGCGTCACATAGACGAAGGTGAGGCCTGAGCTGCGATGAAGTTCGGTGAGTTCGCCACGCACCGAGGTGCGGAGCTTGGCATCGAGATTGGACAGCGGTTCGTCCATCAGGAAGAGCGAAGGATTGCGGACCAAAGCGCGGCCCAGGGCGACGCGCTGTCGCTGACCGCCTGAGAGTTGCGCGGGACGGCGGTCGAGCAGGTGATCGATCTTGAGCTGTCGCGCTGTTTCCAGGACACGCGCATCTATGTCCCGGCGGGCCCGCCGGTAGGCGCCGCTCATGCTGCGCAGCAGCGGCAGGCGCGCGCGCATCGGCACCCGCGCCATCACCAGCGGCGTCGCCAGATTTTCGCCGACCGTCATATGCGGATAGAGCGCATAATCCTGAAACACCATGGCGATGTTGCGCTCCTTGGGCACCATCGCATTGACGATCCGGCCGTTGAGCTCGATCTGGCCACCATCGGGCGCCTCAAGACCGGCGAGTATCCGCAGCAGGGTGGACTTGCCACAGCCGGACTCGCCGACCAGCGAGATGAATTCGCCTTCCTCGACGTCGAGCGTGATGTCGGACAGCACCGAATTGGACCCGTAGGTCTTGCTGATCTGCCGCAGGCTGAGCCAGGACATCGCGGGCACTCCTTGGTGTGCGAGAGAGGTGGGAGCCGGACCAACGGCCCGGCTCCCGGCAGATCTAGCGGGCCATCAGGGCTTCGGTGACTTCGACGATCCTGGCCGCGCCATCAGCGATCGTGGTGTCGCCGAGCATGACGCTGTGGATGATGTCGCGCTGCTCGCGCCAGATCTTTTCGGACTGGGTGCCCGGGTAGCCGGCCCACGGTGCGGCGCGGTCGACCTGCGTGCTGGGCGTGGCGAAGTACGGGTTCTGGCGATAGTACTCGCCCAGATAGTCGTCGGTCGGCACCTTCGCGTTGGTCGGCAGGTAGCCCGAAGCCTGCACGGCGAAGGACTGGCCCTCGGGTCCGGTCAGGAACTTCATGTACTGCCACACGGCGGCGACCTTCTGCGGATCGGTCGTCGTGATCAGCATGTTGTTGCCACCGGCCGGCAGCCGGCCGTTCGGGTCGATCAGCGTGAACTTCGCAGTGCGCAGGTCGAAGGCGCCGCCGACGCGGTCCTTGATCGACGTGGCGCTGGCCGGCGAGGTGGCGAGCAGGCCCAGGCGACCTTCGGCGAAGGCGGTGGTCTGCGTCGGCAGGTCGATATTGGGGTCGTAGATGCCTTCCTCGACGAGGCGACGAGCCAGCGTCAGGGCGGCAACATCGCGACCCGCTTCATTGAACGCTACGTGGTTGCCTTCCGCATTGAGAATGGTGCCGCCCTGCGAGCGGATCAGCACCTGCCACGGCCAGTCGTCGCCCCAGTGGTTGACCGCAAATGACAGACCCTGCACGCCACCCAGTGCCTGGATGTCCTTGGCGACGGCGATCATGCCGTCCCAGTCGGTGGGCAGGTTGTCGGGGTCATGGCCGGCCTTCTTGACCAGGTCGGCGTTGACGTACCACTGGATCACCGAGGCGTTGAACGGCAGGCCATACTGGATGCCGCCAACCTGACCGAGTTCGAGAATGGCCGGAGCATAGTTGTCGGCAACCCAGGCGTCGCCTTCCTTGGCCATCAGGTCCGCGGCGGGCGTCACCTGATTGCGGGCAGCCAGCGCCTCGACCAGTGGACGGGTCTGGTTGAAGGCGGTGAAGATGCAGTCGGGCAGGGTATTGGTGGCCGAGGCACGCATCATGCGGACGTGAGTGTCGGCATAGTCCTGGGTGGGGGCGCCGTAGACCACCTTCACCTCGTTCTGCGAGGCGTTGAACTGATCGACCAGCGGCTGGTGCATCTGCTTGAGATGAGCCGCCGTGGTCACGCAGTTCACGGTCACCTGCGCAAATGCGGCCGTGGAAGTCATTGCCAGCGCGATGCCGGCGAACAGAAGTGGCTTCAACATGACGATCTCCGTCTTGGGGTTAAAGGCTGAGAGGATTGGCACAGGCACGCGTGCGATATGCTCCGACGAGCACGAGACGTACCCGGCGGTCGGCGAACTTTTCGAGGTTGAACCGCAGACGGATCGGGGCGTGTCGGCACGGTCGGCCGGCTCACCGCCCGAGCATGGCGAATGGCAATGAGAGTTCCCCCGCCAGAATCGCCCTGGCGCTGCAAAAGTGGTCGACACCACTTGCCTCCGATGTGTGAGAACCGTCCCCCGGTTCACCCCACACCTAGCCAGCCAAGATAACAGCCGCGTGACAAATTGAATGGATATTCAAATTGTCGTTGTGTGTGCAAAATGGACCCGGGGATACGGCTGGCGCCGCGAGGCTCGGCGCCGGTGCGTGGACGGCGTCGCTCGGAACTCATGCCGAACCGGCTCTGAGCTCACGCGAGAAGTACGCTTCGCTGGCAAAGTCGCTTTGCGCGGCAACCTGCGCGGTGCTCGCCTGCCGCGCTCGCCGGCGGTCACGCCGCCAGCACGCGCGACAGGTGGAGTGACTAGCTCGCCTCTCCGATCGACAATTGCTCGTGCTCTTCAGGCGAGATGGGCAGGAAGCGCCGTGCCCATCGGCCGAACGCGTTCACATAGGTCAGCAGCACCGGCACGACCACCAGCGTCAGGATCGTCGAGCTGACAAGACCGCCGATCACGGCATGCGCCATAGGGGCATTCTCGCCGCTGCCGCCATGGAGGTTGATGGCCAGCGGGACCATGCCGAAGATCATCGCCAGGGTGGTCATGATGATCGGCCGGAAGCGAGTGACGCCGGCCTCCACCAGGGCCTCGTAGAGGTTCCAGCCCTGCCGGACATGCTGGTTGGCGTTGTCGACCAACAGGATGGCGTTCTTGACCACGAGGCCCATCAGCATGATGAAGCCGATGGCCGAGTAGACGTTGAGCGTCGAGCCACCCACCATCAGACCGATGACCACGCCGATCAGCGCCAACGGCAACGAAGCCATGATCGCCAGTGGCTGCAGCAGGCTGCCGAACTGGCTAGCCAGCACCAGGTAGATCAGGGTGACGGCCAGCACGAGCGTCGTGAGCATCGAACTGGCCGTATCGCCGAGCATTTCGGCATCCCCGACAAAGCCGATCCGGTAGCCGCTGGGCAAGGCCAGCGACTGCATCGCCGCTTCGACCGCCGGCGTGACCGTGCCCAGTTCCACTCCTTCGAGATGCGCTTCGACGGTGACGCTGCGCTGCAGGTCACGGCGGCTGACCACGGCCGGGCTGCTCTGGGCCACCACATCGGCCACCTGGTTTAGGGTCACGGTTTCCGATGAGCCGGTGGCGCCGGACTGGCTGATCGGCAGGTTGCCGATGGCGTCGACATCGTTGCGGATGTCGGCAGGCAAGCGGACCATGACGTCGTAGGCGGCGCCCGAAGGCGAGGTCCAGTCGGCTACCTCCTCGCCGGCGATCAAAGGCGACAGCGTTTCGGCAACCAGGGACGCCGAAACGCCGACCGACTGGGCGAGGTCGCTGTCGACGCGGATGCCCATGACCGGCTCTGCCTCGTCCACCGAGGAGCTGATGTCCACCAGTCCGTCCACGGTGCCCAGCCGAGCGACCAGCTGATCGGCCAGGTCGGTCAGCGTATCGAGATGTTCGCCATAGAGCGCGATGGCGACCGGGGCGGTGCCATCGCCGAAGCCGGAGCCCGAGGCGATTTCGAACCGCGCTCCCGGGATCGTCAGGAAATCCCGCCGCAGCAGCGGCGCGAGATCGTTCGGCGTCCTGGCGCGCTCGGCCTTGGGGACGAAGGTGACCGTCACGGTTGCCGAATTCGCCGCACCGCGGTCGCCGCCGCCGATCGACGTGTAGGTACTCAGCACCTCCGGGTAGGCATGAACCAGAACTTCGGCCTGCCGCGCTTTCGAGGCGGTGAACTCCTTGGAGGAGCCGGCCGGCGTTTCCACCGTGAAGGTCAGCTTGCCATTATCGGACGCCGGCAGGAACTCGAACCCGAGCGACATCATCAGCACCACGGCGAGCCCGAACGAGCCCAGCGCGAGGGTCAGCACCGTCTTGCGGAACTTGAGCGACAGCCGAAGGACGCGGCGGTAGCCCCTGGTCAGGTGCTCGAAGCCGGCGTCGAACAGCTGCACGAGGCGGCCGATCGGTCCACGCCTGGCATCGGGGCGGGACGCCGGATCGTACCAGACGCTGGACAGCATCGGGTCGAGCGTGAAGGCGACGAACAGCGAGATCAGCACCGCCACCGACACCGTGACGCCGAACTGCAGGAACAACCTGCCGATGATGCCCTCCATCAGCGCCACCGGCAGGAACACCGCGATGATGGCGAAGGTGGTGGCCAGCACGGCGAGACCGATCTCGTTGGTGCCGTCGAATGCGGCCTGCAGGTGCGACTTGCCCATGTGCAGGTGGCGGGTGATGTTCTCGCGCACCACGATGGCGTCATCGATCAGGATGCCGATGGCCAGCGACAGCCCCAGCATGGTCATCAGGTTGAGCGTGAATCCCAGCGCATAGAGCGCGATCATCGTGCCGATGATGGAGATCGGCAGCGTCAGGCTGGTGATGACGGTCGAGCGCCAGGAATTGAGGAAGAGGAAGACGATCGCCACCGCCAGCAGCGCGCCCTCGATCAGCATGTTCTGGACGGCGTGGAACGACTCTTCGATCGCACCCGCATTGTTGTCGACGACGTCGATCTTCACGGCCCCGTCGGCAAACTCGGCCGCTGTCATCGCTGCGATGGCAGCCTCCACGGCGTGGGCCACGGTGACCGTGTTGGCTCCCTCGGTCTTGACGATATCGATGGCCAGCGCCGGCTTGCCGTTGAGAATGGCGAGGCTCGTTGCCTCACCGCCGCCGTCCTCGATGGTGGCGACGTCGCTGAGATAGATCGGCGCGCCGGCGGCGACGCCAACAATGATGGTGCCGAAATCGGCGGCCTGCTGCACCCGACCCAGCACCTGGATCGACTGCAATTGATCGTCGGCCGTCACCGCGCCTGCCGCGAGGTCGCGGTTGGCATTGCGCAGTGCCGAAATGACGGTGCCGGCGCCGATGTTGAAAGCCTGCAACCGCTCGGGGTCGACGAGGATGTTCACCTGCCGCGGCACGCCACCGATCACCGTGGCGCTACCGACGCCGGGGATATTGGCGATGCGCTTGGCGATGATGTCCTTGGCGATGCCGGTCAGATCGCGGTCCGCCATGCTGGCGGAACTGACGGCCAGCGACATGATCGGCATCGAGTTGAAATTGAAGCGCAGCACCTGCGGTTCGTCGACAGCGCTCGGGAACGCGGCCCGCACCGGATCGAGCTTGTCGCGAACCTCCTGGGCCTTTTCCATCGAGCTCTCGTTGAGCCCGAAGGTCAGGGTGATCGTGGCCCGGCCGGTCTGCGCCGTCGACTGGATCATGGCGAGGCCGGAGATGGCGTTGACCGCCTCTTCGATCGGGCGGACCACATCGGCTTCCACCGTTTCCGGCGCGGCGCCGGGATAGCCGACGACAATCGACACGGTAGGTTCGTCGACGCTGGGCATCTGCTCGATCGGCAGACGCATATAGGCGAAGAGGCCGAACACCACGACGGCGACCATGATCATGGTCGCAAAGATCGGGTTGTTGATGCTGATGCGGGTCAGGAACATCGGTTAGTCCTTGATCAGGGTGTAGCGGTCGCCGGCCTCGAGCCGTGTGAGGGGGACGCTGAGCACCACGTCGCCAGTGCTCAGCCCGGACACCTCGACCGACTGGCCGCCACTCCAGCGCTCGCCCAATCCGACCGGGTGGCGCACGACGGTGCCCCCGGCCAGCGCCAGCACGTAGTCGCTTTCGTCGTCCCGCTGCAGGGCGTTATGCGGCACCGCGATGGCCGCACGCTTTTCCATCACGATGATGGCGCCGCTGGCGAACATGCCGCCGCGCAGGACATGCCCGGGGTTCTCGACCGCAACATAGACCGGGATCATCCGGGTGCCGGGCGTCGCCACAGGGTTCACCCGAGTGACCGTGCCGCTGAACGATCGCCCCTCGATGCCGACCACACTGAGCTCGACTGCCTGTCCGGGACGGAGCAACGCGCTGGTCCGCGCCGTGCCCGAAGCCTGAAACTCCAGCACATCAAGATCCACGATGGTCAGCAGCGATGTCCCGGCGGCAACCGACTGGCCGACTTCGACCGTCCGGGCCGCCACGACGCCACCGATCGGAGCGCGGAGCGTCGTATTACTTACAGAGAGTTCGGCGGCCTTCACCGCTTCATCGAGGGCCAGTAGGTTTGCCCGCAGCGCCTCCGCTGTCGAGCGGGCCTGCTCCAGCGTCATCGGGGCGGCAATCTTCTTGGCGGCCATTTCCTCTGTGCGCTGCAACTGCTGCTCGGCAGACACGAGTTGGGCCCGCGTCGCCTCGGCGAGAGAGCGCTGCTGATTGAGGGCGATGGTCAGCGCCGCGTGGTCGAGTGTGACCAGGATATCGCCGGCCTCCACCGTATCGCCGGGCCGAGCCAGAACGTCGAGGACCTGGCCCGATACCTGCGCGGCAACGTCGGCCTGGTTGGCCGGCGCGAGGGTGCCGGTTACCTTGACCCTTTCGCGCAGGTCGACGGGCTTGATCACCGTGGTCTCGGCGACCCGGATCTGCTTGACGACTTCGACCGGATTCACCGCCGCCACGGCGGCCTCCGGAGACGGACTGGTGACAAGAAAGCCGATGCCGCCCAGCGTGACGGCGCCAAGCAGCAGCCAAGGAAGGATGCGTCGCCTGGGCTTCAGCCCGGCCTCGATCCTTGCCGCATTCATCCTGTCGTGGGCGCCGCGGGCCCAGTCTGGCTTCTCAAGTGCTTGGGTCATCACACGTCCGATCAGCGCCCGACTGTCGGGCGGCGTTGCAATGGGAGGGGGCCCGTCGCGCTTGGGCGGGCCCCGCTTTGGAGGGACTGCCTCCGGGAGAACCGTCTCGCAGGACGGTTGCGCGCCCAACGGCGATCCAGCGGAAAGCCGGTCGTCCGTTCTTCGGCAGGGCCGCGTTACCGGACCTTTTGATCAGTCGCGCGACCAGAGGTGGTGGATGGAGTGTGGAGGGATCGTGGACGTGAGCCGCACGGATCGACGCGACGATCGCAATGCCCGTCCGTCGCTGCTGGCGAGAGGCGGGCATCGGCTTTCGGCCCGCGGGTCTGAAGTCAGTCCGTGGCAAGGGCCCGGAGGACCGCCTCGGGTAGTCGGCTGATGGTTGGCAGATCCTGCTCCCAGAGCACCGTCTGCTTCCGCCGACGCAGCTTCATCGCGCCACCGACCTCGACGATATGCTCGTCATAGCGCAAGCCAGTATCGTATTTCCGCTCGCCGTCATGGTCGTCATAGACATGCGAGGCGATGCAGTAGGTGCTGCCGTGGAAGTCTACGCCCTCCCAGTATCCCGTGTGATTGGCAATGAAGTGCTGCGTCCGCTTGAACGCGTTGAGCGCCAGCATGCCGTGTCGCACGGCCGACCATCCGTAGAGCGTCTTCAGCGAGTCCTCGAGGACGATGTCGGGTGTGGTCAGCGACTCGATGGCGTCGAACTGACGGTCGTCGAGCAGGTAGGCGAAGAGCGAGACCACTTCGTGCGTCGTGATGGCATTGCTCCTGGCATTTGCAGGCAGGCGATTTCGTTCGTTCAGCACAGTACGCTCCGGGGACACCGCATTTGCCGGGCCGCTGCGAAACGTCATCGCGGCGCCAGGCCGACCGCACCAACAGAGTCCACTGCGAGGGGCCATGGAGCTTGTGTGGAGCCAGTGTGGAGGTCGTGGCCTCAGGCCGGTGCGATCGGCAGAAGGATATCGAAGGCAAGCCCGTTCTCGGCACCGCGCGACGCCCGCACGGTGCCGCCATGGGCCTCCGTCACGGCCCGCACCACGGCCAACCCCAGGCCGCTGCCGCCATGCTGGCGCGACCGCGACTCGTCGGCCCGCCAGAAGCGCTCGAAGACACGCTCCACTTCGTCCGGCGGCAGGCCGGGACCGGTATCGGCAACCCGGATGCCGACCATGTCACGCACCTTGCGCGTGGCGATGGTCAGCGTCGAGCCTTGCGCGTAGCGGCATGCATTGTCGATCAGGGCGACCAGTATCTGCCGCACGCGCACCCTGTCGGCGCGGATGCTCAGCGGCTCGACGTCCAGCACGACATGCATGCCGGCGTGGGTCAGTTCGATGTCGAGCGCGGCCACGACGGCGTTGATTTCGGCCTTGAGCTCGAACCGCTCCAGTTTCAGCTCCAGCCGGCCAGCGCTGAACAGGGCCAGCGCCCGCAAGTCGTCGACGATGCGGATCAGGTCGTCTACGTGACCCACAAGGCCGGTGTAGAGGTCCGGACTGGGTTCGAACACGCCATCGACGAGGCCGAGCAAACGCCCCTTGAGAATAGTCAGCGGCGTCCGCAGTTCGTGCGCGATCGCCGAGTTCTGGTAGGCGAGGTCCACCTGCGCGCGCTCGAGCAGCGTCGCCATGGTGTTGAAGTTGTTCACCAGCTCTCCTAGTTCGCCCAGTTCGCGTGGTTTGGGAGCGACGCGCACCCGGAAGTTGCCGCGGGCTATCGCATCGGCCGCGTCGCCCAGCTCCTGCAGCGGAGTAATAAGCCGTCGGGCAAGCGCGGTGCCGATCGCGCCCGACGCCAGAAGGCTCAGACCAAAACCGCCGAACGTGAAGACGGCATCCGGCCCGGTGAAGCCGTTGTCATCATAGCCCAGCAGGAAAGCGCCACCCACATAGATCAGCGTCACGGCGCCCATGGTGGCGAACGCAGCCAGGGCCGCGATCGTCATGCGCCGTGCGAGGACCGTCTTGAGACTGGACCGCTTAGTCATTGCGATTGAGGCGATAGCCGACGCCTCGCACCCCGCTCAGCATTTCCGGCACGCCAGCCAGTCCGAGTTTCTTGCGCAGGTTGCTGATGTGGCTGTCCACAGTGCGATCGAGCGCACTGCCTTCGGGCAGGCATGCATCGACCAGTTCGCCCCGTTCGAACACCCGATTTGGGTAGCGGGCCATGTGCGACAGCAGCCGGAACTCCGTCTTCGTCAGGTCAAGAACCGAGCGTCGCTCGCCGTCGATGCTGGCCTGGTGGGCCGAAAGGTCGACGGTCAGCGCACCCACCCGGATGGTGCCGTCGGCCACCTCGCCTTTCGAACGGCGCAGGATGGCCCGGGCGCGTGCCACCACTTCGAGCGGATTGAACGGCTTGACCACGTAGTCGTCGGCACCGACACGCAGCGCCTGCAGCTTGTCGAGATCCTCCGCCAGCGCGGTGAGCATCAGCACCGGCACATTGCCGGCCCGACGCAACGCGGCCAATACGCTGTAGCCATCGAGCCCCGGCAGCTTGATGTCGAGCACCACCAGGTCGGGCTTGAGTTTTTGCTGGATGGCGAGGCCGGTATTGCCGTCGCTGGCACTGACCGTGCGAAACCCCTCGCGCTCGAAATAGCTGCGCAGGATGTCGACGATCTCGGGGTCATCCTCGACGAAAAGGATCAGTTCGTCGTTCAACTCGATCTCCTTGATGGCGCGACGGTGTGCGACTTGAGCACCACCGGTCAACCGCGAATCCATTTCTCCACGCAATCTCCACGGAGCCTCGATCACCCGCGCACAGACCGCCCGCCACCGTCCGCCATCGTTTCAGGCAATCAGGTGGGGCAATGTCGTCGCAACTCAAGATCTCGGTGCTGCTGGGCACCACCTTCCTCGCGGGCTGTTCGGGCCTGTCCAGCACCTATGTCCGTCCGGCGCTTCCCACTCCGCCGCATTGGCAGGCGGCGACAGATCACGCCGCCGTTCCGGCGCGCTGGTGGGAGAGCTTTGGCGACAAGCAGCTCAACTCCCTCGTCACCACCGTGCTGGACAACAACAATGACCTCGTCGTCGCCTCCGTCCGTGTGCGCCAGGCCCTGATCCAGGCCCAGCGGGCCGGCGTCGCCATGTTCCCGACACCCAGCGGCGGCGGTTCGCGCCAGTCGCAGATGCAACTGGTGGACGGCATGACCATGGATATTTTCGAGTTCTCCCTCGGCGCCTCCTACGAGGTCGACCTCTGGGGCCGGCTCGCCAGCGAAACCGATGCATCCAGCATCCGCACCGTTGCCGCACTCGAAGATGTCGAGGCGGCTCGCGTGACCGTGGTGGCCGCCACCATGGAAGCCTATTGGCGGCTCGGTTTCGCCAACCAGGACCTGGGCGCGGCGCGGGCAAGCCTCGAGGTCGCCACCACGACGCTCGAGCAGGTCGAGGGCCAGGTGGAGGCTGGTGCGGCAACGGCGCTCGAACTCTCCGAGGCCCGCCAGACCCTGGAAACCCAGGCCGCGCAGATCGCCGACCTCGAGCAGACCCGCGCCACGCTGCGCAATACGCTCTTCGTGCTGCTCAACGGCGCAACCAACCCGGCCGCCGAACCCCGGCGCCTGCCGGCGCGGACACCGGTCAAGATCGAGGCCGGCCTGCCCGCCGAACTGCTGGCACAGCGCCCCGACCTCCGCGCCGCCGAACACCGCCTCCGCGCTACCCTGCGCACCGTGGACGGCGCCAAGGCCAGCCTCTATCCGCAGATCACGCTCACCGGCTCGCTCGGCGGCACCAGCGCCGACCTCGCCGATCTGCTCGCCAATCCGATCGCCACACTGGGCGCCGGCATCGTGCTGCCCTTCCTCAACTTTGCCGACGGCAAGCTCCGGGTGAAGGCCGCCGAGGCGGACTACGAACTGGCCGTCGCCGAATTCCGCACCACGCTGCTCAACGCCTTCAGCGACACCGCCAACGCCCTCAGCGCGCGCAAATTCCTCAGCGAGAAGGGTCGGCGCCTTCGCGCCGCTCTCGAGGCCGCACAGATCGCCGAGGAACTGACCGGGGAACGCTACCGGGCGGGCGCCGTCGAGCTGCGGGTCTGGCTCAACGCCCAGGAAGTCAGCCGGACCGCGGCGCGTGCCGTATCGTCCAACCGCCTGGACCAGCTGCTGGCCGAAGTGCAGATCTTCCGCGTCCTGGGCGGATCGCCCTCGGTTCGCTAGCTCCACGCTGTCTGCACAAAGCGTGCCCGAACGCTCGATCCGCGCGCGGCACATAGAGGTCAGATTTCATCGCTCATCCCCTGGCGACGAAGTCCGGCCCGTGCGGAACGACCCCCGCACGGGCGCCCACCTTCAACCTCGGAGACTCAGATGATCAATTCGTTCGACGAGATGGAGGGTGCCAGCGCCCTCACGAGAAAATGGGTGCCCGCCATCCTCTTTGCGCTCGATGGCAAGATCGTGCGCTTCACAACCCTGCGCCGCAACCTGCCGGGCATCTCGCAAAAGACGCTGAGCGAAACCCTGCGCCTGCTCGAGCGCGACGGCATGCTCAAGCGCACGGCGTACGCGACCATCCCGCCGCGGGTGGAGTATCAGCTGTCCTCGTTCGGCCGGCAGTTCCTCAACGTGCTGCAGACCTTGCAGACCTTCGCGCGCGAGAGCCGCGCCACCCTGGAGCGGAACCGGCAGGCCTTCGATCTGCTGAAGACGGCAACCGCCTCCGGCGGATCGGACCTTCAGACATTTCACAGATAGCCGAGCCTTCATGGATCCAGGCCGCCCATGCCGATTGGCTGGGCGGCCTTGTTGCGTCTGGCATGGATTTGGTGCGCGGCCCGGCCTGCCGGTGTGATGGACCCTACAGATGGGCAACGCTCTGCGCCGCTGTTGGCGGAAGGGATGTTTGAACACTGCAGCCGGGGGCGACTTGTTCCGCTGCGGAGAGCACGAGAGCAGCGGCGCCGGCCAAGGTGAGCACGCCAATGGTGGCAAGGGCAAGCGCAACGAGGATGCCGACCATCAGAAGGTCACCGGTCTTGCGGGGACGGATTACGCCAATCGATTTCATGACGTGCAGCGATCCAGTTCGGGCTGCGGCTCAGGCTGCCGTCTAGCGGGGTAAGCGGCCACCTGCTTCACCCGTTACCGAAGCCAGGCACAAGCGCGCCGGCAATACCCAGGATCACGGCACCCGCCGTCGCGACGATGAGCATCCCGGCAGCGGCCACAAGGAGGACGGCGGTGGTGATGCCCGTCAGCAGGTTGCGCGAGCCGCGATGACCGGCGCCACTGTCGGAGTCTGAGGAGTTCTTCACTTCGGGATCTCCGAAGGCCGGAACCGGCGTCGTGCCCAGTCCTGGCTATTGATCAGTTGCGGCGAGGGCGGCTCGCTAGGAGCCGCCACCCTGCTCGTCGGTCGATGTCTCCCCGCGCTCGCTGCTCGAGGTCGCGGGAGGCTGGCGTCTGGATCGTCAGAACGAGATGCCGAACTTGCGGGAGAGCCCGACGGCGACGGTGAAGTTGCTGGCGCTGCCGCGCTGGACAATGGGCGAAGTCGCCGCCGCGCCCAGATATTGCGTGTAGGTCGCGCCGGCATTGAGGAACGTGTCGGGCATGACCTCGTAGCGGGCAGAAAGATCGAAGCTGACGGACTTGAGCCCGGCCGTCGGATCGTAGGCCGAGTAGCGTCCACCGGTCCGGGCCGACTCGGCGGCCGTGACCCCGAAATAGGTGTCCATGTAGGCCTCCGACGCGATGTCCACGGACACCCCGCCAACCACCTCGAACTCCGGAGTGAGTTCGGCCGTGAGCGTGGCGCCGACTTCGCCGAAAAGGCCGTTCATGCCACCGAAGCCGTAGAGCACCTGCCCATAGACTTCGCCGGTGAGCTGCTGGCTCAGCGCAATGCCGTAGCCGACCCTCGCGCCCAGGGCATAGGCGTCGGCAATGTCATCGAGGCCGGCGAGTTCAGGGTTGTCGACCGCCTTGCGGGCGCCGATGATCTCGAAGGCCGGCGAGAACGAGAAGCCAGTTCCGTCGTCACCACCGATTTCGATGACGCCCGGGATGTCGAGCCGGTCGAGACCAATGATCGGCGAGATGCCGTAGGTGTAGCGCGACGCGCCTTCATAGGCAGGCTGATAGGTGACGGCGCCGCCGAGTTCGAAAATCAGGTCGTGTTCGGGACTGGGAGCAACCAGTTCACCGGGCGCCGCGGCGAACTGGTCGAAATCCGTCGCACCCGCGGTGCTGGACAGATCCGCGGCGCTCGCATCGCTTGAAACCATCGAGAAACCGACCGTCGAGACGAGTACTATTATGCGCAATCCAGGCTTCCTTGTGACGCGGGGCTTCGCCCAATCATGCTTGATTGCCCCGAGCACCCGCCAAGCAGCGTTGCGTCCCTGGACCGTCGAAGGTCGTTGGCGAGTCAACGCAAGGACGTGCCAGTCGGGCGGTTCGGGGTGCGCACTGCCGAGTCTCCAGACGGCGAGCAGGGGGCAGCGTCCAGGGCCCGGCAATGCACAAGCACAGCTCTCGCAGCGCTCTCGCGGCAATGGGTCAAGGATCAGTGGAGATTTCGCAGAGACGGCAGCTTGATCCCGTCGGGTACGCCAACTCGCCCCGAGCCCTCAGGCTGCCGTTAGGCACTTGTTAGCCATGCCGGTTCATCATTCGGCAATGAGGTTTGGCTGGAGGTGCCGCAATGGCAAGGCCGTCGGTCGTGTTCCTGCTGTTCTGCGTGAGCGCCGTGATCATCGGCAGCTACATGGCGATCGCCCCGACCGAGGGACGGCCGGATTACCTCGAAGCCATGTTCAAGGGCTCGATGCTGCGGCCGTCGCTGGGCTGAGCCGCCTCAGGCGAACTCCACCAGGATCCTGGTATCGGTGCGGCTGGTCACGCGGCAGGGCCAGTCGGCATTGTCGGCGCGGATCACGAGGTTGAAGGCGTCCGGAATGCCCAGGGTACCGCTGACCTGGAGCTCGGCGCCTTTGTCCCAGAGGGCGCGGACCGTGCAGTCTACCACCGAGAAGCGGTTGTTGTAGACGATGCGGCCCGATTTCAGAACGCGGCGGCGTTCGCCCTGCGGGGCGGAACCGGACGGACGCCAGGTGGAGACCCGGTTGCGGCCGGTGCGCTTGGCGTCGTAGAGCGCCTCGTCGGCCTTCTGCAGCAGGCTGTCGATATCGTCCGAACTGGTGTCGAGCGTGGCGACGCCGAAGCTGGCATTGACCTGGATCGGGGGGTGACTGTTGGGGAAGCGCAGGCCGCGGAACAGGTGGCGCAGCTTTTCGGCGACTTCCTCGGCGTGGCTCTGGTCGGTATGTGGGAGCAGCACTGCGAATTCCTCGCCGCCCATGCGGCCCAGAATATCGCTCTGGCGCAGTTCCTTGGCGGCGGCGCGAGCGACGCCGGCCAGCACCTGGTCACCGGCGGCATGGCCGTAGGTGTCGTTGACCTTCTTGAAATGATCGATGTCGAAGGCGACGACGCTCAGCGCCGAGCGGTGGCGGCGGGCCAGCGAGGCGTATTTCTTGGCGTCTTCCTTGAACGTGCGGCGGCTGACGGCGCCGGTCAGGCTGTCGACGCTGGCGATCTGGCGCAGTTCCAGTTCGCTCATGGCGATCTTGGCGAGTTCGGCGAGGATGGCGACTTCACTGCCGGTGTGCGGGCGGGCCGTGCTGCCGATGGCGCAGACCGAGCCGACGATCTGGCCGTCGCTGGTGCGCAGCGGCACGCCGGCATAAAAGCGCACGCCACCGTCGGCGGTCACATGCGGATTGTCGCGGAACCGCGCATCCTGCGTGGCGTCGGACACCAGCAGCGGCGTTTCCGTCTCGAGCATGGTGCGGCAGAAGGTCTCGTTGAGCGGCACCTCGCGATTGAGCGTGCCTTCGGCCGCCTTGTAGTACTGGCGGTGGCCGTCCATCAGCGACACGATGCCGGTTTCGACCCCGAGCGACAGCTTGATCAGCCGTGCAATGCGGTCGAACGCCTCCTCGCGGGGCGTATCGAGCACGTCGAGCCGGTCGAGCGCGGCAAGCCGTTCGGCCTCGGCATCGGCGGGTTCGGGTTTGCGGAGTGGTTCAACAGCCATGACAGTCACCCAATTCTCAGCGCCTGACAGCGTAGGAGAAGGGAGTTAAGTGGCTGCTAACATGAGTAGTTGTGATTTTACCTAGGTATTTTCCGTGGCCAATGCCCTGAGCCAGACCGCAACCGCCAAGGCGCCGCCATCGGGAATGCCGAGGGCGCGCTGGCCGAGATAGCTGGCGCGGCCGAGGGCCGGGAACATCTGCGCGGTGGCCTCGGCGCCGGTTTCGGCCGCCCTGGCGGCGTCGGCGAAGCGGCCGGAGGCGACCCAGGCGTTGAGGGCGGGCTGCAGTGCGTCAAGCATGGTGCGGTCGCCCGGCCTCGCGCCGCCGAGATCGGAAATGGCGGCGATGGCTTCGGCAAAGGCGTGCTGGAAGTCTTCGTTGGTCGGGACCGGCTTGTCGCGGAGGACGCCGGCCGCGCGCAGCAGCGCAGTGGCGTAGAACGGGCCGGAGCTGCCGGCGATGGCGCGGCGCAGGGCGTTGCCGATATCGGTGAGGAGACGCGCCGGATTGGCGTAACTGGCTTCGCCCAGCGCCCGGATCGCGGCAGCGCCACGCGCCATGCTGGCGCCGAGATCGCCGTCGCCGGCCTTGGCGTCGAGTTCGGTGAGTTTTTCCTCCGCGGCTTCGAGCGCGGTGGCGACGGCGTTCACGGCAGCGTGGAGTTTTGCCGAGAGCGGGCCGGCGGCGACCGGCTCGCTGGAGGGAACGACCGGGGCCGCCGGAATAATGGCGCCCTTCTCCTCGATGCGGCCGTCGCCCGGCCAGGCGGTGGCGCGGCTCGGGGCATCGAGCAGCACGCTGCGCTCGTCGTCGAGTTTGAGCAGCGTCAGAGAGCAGCCCGGCATTTCCATCGCGGTCATGAAGTTGCCGGTCCAGGCGCGCTCGACCCGAATGCCGCGGGCGCGGAGATTGGCGAGGGCGCCGCGCACCACCACGGCCAGTTCCATTGGCGCGGTGCCGCCGAGGCCGTTGACCATCAGGGCGACGCAGTCGCCGGACTTGAGGTCGAGATCGGCGCAGATGGTGTCGAGCAGCTGCGCGGCGATGGCGTCGGCGCTGCGATGGGCGCCGCGGGCGACGCCCTTTTCGCCATGGATGCCGAGGCCGAATTCGATCTCGTCGGGCCCGAGCTCGAAGCCCGGCACACCGGCGGCCGGGACGATGACGGCGCCGAGGCCGACGCCCATCGAGCCCAGATCATCGGCCGCGCGGCGGGCGATGTCGGCGACCTTCGCAAGCGGGAAGCCGGCGGCAGCAGCGGCGCCGGCGAGCTTGTGCACCAGCACGGTGCCGGCAATGCCGCGACGGCGCGCCCTGGGCACCAGATCGCGCAAGGCGACGTCATCGGCGACGACCACGACTTCGACCGGAATGCCCTGCTGGCGGGCGAGCTCGGCAGCGAGGCCGAAGTTCAACCGGTCGCCGGTATAGTTCTTGACGATCAGCACCGCGCCGGCCGGGCCGGAAACGGCCAGAATGGCGGCGAGCACCGCGTCGGTCGAGGGGGAGGTGAAGACGTCGCCGGCGATAGCGGCCGACAGCATGCCCTCGCCGACATAGCCGGCATGGGCCGGCTCATGGCCGCTGCCACCCCCCGAGAGGATAGCGACCGGGCGCTTCGAAAACTCCGGCAGGTTGCGGCGCACGACGACATTCTCGTCGGCCAGCAGCGCCACATCGGGATTGAGATCGACCACGCCCTCGAGCAGTTCGCGGACGAGGTGGCGCGGTTCGTTGATGAGTTTCTTCATTGATCCCTCCCGCCGGACATATCCGGGTAACGGGGCGGACGTTCGCAGAAAAGTATGGCGGTCGCTAGGTGCGCCGCGAGATCGCAGCGGTCGCTTCGCGCAGCAGCGCGAGGCTTTCGGCCATGCCGGGGGCGTCGGCCTTGTCGAGGCGGACCGTGTAGGGGCAGGTGACCACCGCCATCACGGTGCCCAAAGGCCCGAGGATCGGCACCGAAAGGTTGGTGACGCTCTCGGTCTGGGCGCTGGCGACCTGCTCGAAACCCTGGCGGCGGACGGCGTCGAGCCGGCTGGCCAGCGCCGGGGAAATGACGTTCTCGCCGGCATCCTGTTCTTCGACCATCAGGGCCCGCTCCTCGGGCGTGGCGAAGGCAAGGAAGACGTGGCCCGAGCCGGTATTGACCAGCCCGATGCGCGAGCCGACGCGGATCGAGACGTTCCAGTAGCCCGGTCCATCGACCTGCGCGACGACCACCAGGATGTTGCGGTCGCGGATGACCAGGTGGCAGGCCTGCTCGGACTTGAGCGCGAAGTTGCGGAGGATCGGCATGGCCTGCTGCACCAGCCGCCGGGTCGGCGTGTGGCGGTGCGCCAGTTCGAACAGTTTCAGCGTGATCTCGTAGCGGTCGCCGGTGGTGCGGCGCACATAGTCACGGCGCACCAGCCGGTCGAGCATGCGGTAGATTTCATTGGGGGTGCGGCCGAGCGCCTTGGCGATCTCGGCCTGGCTCAGCGGCTCGTCGGTGTCGGCCAGCAGCTCGAGGATATCGAGACCCTTGTCGAGCGCGGGCGCGCGGTAGCGGTCGGCATCCTCGATATTGTCGACCTCGCCGGTGCCCATCGCCCTAGCCCCGGAACGTGTTGTCGCGGATCGAGTCCGGCTTCATCTCGATGGAGAAGCCGGGCCGTGTCGGCGGCATGTAGGCAGCGTTCTGGATCACGCACGGGTCGAGGAAATGCTCGTGCAGGTGGTCGACATA